>Ga0222633_1000380_pt1 | contig 43076 bp, 41 predicted proteins | sample AntAcemetageno48_FD_179816 | JGI IMG/M metagenome (GOLD analysis project Ga0222633, IMG submission 179816) | Saline water microbial communities from Ace Lake, Antarctica - #48 | ecosystem: Environmental > Aquatic > Non-marine Saline and Alkaline > Saline | place: Antarctica: Ace Lake | collected...
CCCTAAACCCTAAATAGGTACCTTCTTTTGTATATTAAAACGCCGCAGCTTGCAAGAACCCGGCGACGAGCCCTAAAAACGCGCCCACTAGAATCAAAGTGAGCTCGTCTTCCTGGAACACCGGGTGCAAAACCCCTTCAAACTCTTCAGGCGACAGGGCTCGCATTTTATCTCGTAGCGTGGTTTCAAGGTCGAGGGCTTGGTCGGAGTACGCGTACACCAACGGAAGGTGTTTGGGCAGATCCGCGAGCACGGCGTTGACCACGGTTCGTTCGATTGCCGACCAGCGTTTGGCGCCTATTAAATTCGCGAAGCACCCGACCGCCTTTTCCTCCGTCCGCGCCTTCGCGAGCTGCTCGCGCGTTTTCCGTTCCAGAATTTCAAAAAACACCGGGCTCGTTTTTTTGTTCCCCAGAATCTCACCCCAGATGTTTTCCGCGCTCAACACCCTGGACCGCAGCATCTCGGCGAACTCGCCGCTCACTTCGCTTTGCCGGCGCAGAAACGCGCCTTGCAGGGTAAACGGCCCGAACGTTTTCGGGTGCACCGGGGAGAACATTAATGTCAGCGCGAGCCAGTTCGTGGCGTACCCAACCACCGCACCACCCACGGCTAAACTCCACCACGGGTCCCACACCAGCCACTGAAGCATTTGAAAAATGCCAAACAAGAAACCAAAATACAACCCGCTCCGGCGAATAAACACAAACTCGTTCCGCCCGCACCGGCGGAACAGTTCCACGATTATTTTCTTATCCCGCGTCATGGCCCCCACGACTTGCGTCTTGACGTCCCACACCTCCGGGACCCGTGTTTGCATCTCAAGAAGAACAGCACTGACTAAAACTCGGCCGTGTTTCCGCGCCAGGTCCCTCGCCGCGAGCGTTGCGGCTAACGGCAGCGCCACGACCACCGCCGACGCCCATTTCGGCAACGGCGAAGCGTTACCTCTCACTGTTGAACCCGTTTTACTTTCTGTTGCATCCCCTTCAGTTCCCAACAAATCCGTCACCACCCTTTGTGCGATTGCATCGATTCCCGGTTCAAGCAAGTTCCCGCACTCACCCCGATCCAGGCGCCCGAAAACCTCCCGCACGTCCAGTAACCGGCTGGTCATAAGGTCCACCATTGTGCTCGACATCTTGCGCACCTTGCACGGCACTATTCCTTGCCACCCGAACAACCCGAACGGGGTTTCCGGCCACCGCTTCAGGCTCAAACCGAAATACTCCTCGGGTGAGAAGATCATGGTCACCGCCAAAGCGTTGGTGAACCAGTTCAGAACACCCGCCACGAGCGGGATGGTGGCGTAGGCGACCCAATTCGTACAAAACTTTTGCACGTAAACCTCTAACTGTTTCTGGAAAATTCCGGCGTTGCCCGCGATCCACGACCCCACGAACCACCCGGATCGCGGAAGAACCAGGGCGGGAAGGAAACTCGTTTCCGAAATCACGTTTGCGTTCGCGTGTGCGGCGTTGGCGCGACCCGGTAAGCGCCGCAACAGCGCGCTGGAGGATGGCGATGCGCGGCGATTTTCAGTCGCGAAAGGCGAGGATTTCGACGATTGCACGCCGATTAAGGGCGAAGGAACCGTGGGTGCCGCGAACGCCGCCTGGGGCGCTCGCGCGCACGCGGACAGCGCCGCAGCGCCTGCGGCGGTACCGAGCATACGTTTCCATCCCCCCGTTCCGGGTGAGGTTCCCGGAAAAGGTGTCGTCTCGAGACGGTCATCGTCTATCCCGGGCCGAATCGTTTCGGAGTTTCTTCCCGGGAACGCGCACGACGACGCGTTGGCACACGGTACCCTTCGGCGTACCGCCCTCGCGGTTTGCGAACCCCCCCGTTTCCGGTGTCCGCACCCGGCCAGGCCCTCAACGGCGACCCACCGAACGGGTGTGGACACGGCGAACATCCTGCCAACGCCACGACGCCCACCACGATTGTGATCGAGGACGATTCTCGGGACCGGTGATAAACGTGCCGAGTTCGCTGAGTTGGATAACGCTGTAATCGTTTTATGAGTGACCGGAAGTGGGTACCAGCGGCCAGTCAGCTGAACAGTTATTCCAACACCTAGGGCCGCTCTGGGGCCGCATGAAGGGCTAGGACATCGCCTACGTGAGATGTCGATGCGATGTACACCCAAGGAACGAATCAACCCACAGTACCCCCATCATATACCTGTCAGGGGTGTGCAGAGCACGTGAGAGTCTGTTGAAGTTTTTCCCAGGCACCACTTTTTACTTTCACAAGTCCCACTTTCGGTTGGGGTACCCTAATTCCCAACCCCTAAACCCCTACCCCACCCCCCACCCTAAATTTACGGTTGTGGTGGACATCTTGCGGTGGTCCACCCTAAAAAATCCCGGTGTTGGTCCCTATTTCGGTGGTGGCGGTACCCCAAAGAAGTGGTACCCGAGAAAGAAAAAGCACCAGTCCGTTTCCGGTCACCCAAAACCGGTCACTCGTAACCTGCATCTGAGTCAAAGCCTCATCTTCTTCCTTTCCAGGCAGCGGGGCTAAGGTACGGTTTAGTGATTGGCTCACATTTCAGCTTCTTTTACACTGGCTAGCACGCAACACAGGAACATGGTCCAGGTCACATGGTCTTTTTCTACTTTCTTTCGACTTTCTTTCTAATCACGCATCCTCCTCCACTCCCTCGACGGGCTTCCCAACTCACCCCACACTTACCCACTTACGCGAAGAAGCAGTGGTCCCCGACGCAGCACCTGCCGTTAAGGTCGCACATGACCACGGAGGAGGCATTGTTCGCGGAGCCGGCTTTGACGCGGGCGGGCACCGCCAGAAGTCGAGCCGAATCCTTTTGGCTTTTTCGCTTCGACGCGGCGCGAGTCGCTCGCTTCACCGCGGCGACCAATCCGAGACGCACAGAGGCGCTGGAGTGCGCGTTTGCCAAAACCTGCGTTTGCGCTTTTTGTTCCGTGAGCACCGAGATGCTTCTAGTTTTGTTGAGAAGCGTGGCCGACGCGTCGCCAAGCGCGGCGACGCGTTCGCTCGTTTTTTCCGCCCGAGAATTTGTCCCGTCCACAAACACGGCTTGGCGCATCAGCAACAACGTGAGGAATCTCTTATCCGGCCTTTGGTCGTAGCGGTTGACTCTCGCCAAGCCGCCGCGGAACGCGAAGTGCGTCCACACGCCGATGGCAAAGTCCAGACGACGCGCAGCGGCGGTGGCGGCGTCGGCGACGGAGAGCGAAGAAAACGCCTTCTTCGCCGAAAACGCGGGCGCGTCCACGGACAAGGGAGGCGAAACCTTGCTCGAAACACGCTCGGGAGTCGCCCGCGCCGCGGCGATGGCGGATGTCCAGCGTGTGGCTTGTTCCGCCACGCTCCCGGTGAAGTCCCAGCGCCACTTCTTCTTCTCCTCCGGGGAAAGCCGGTGGTCATCGACGGGGGGCGCGTCGGGAGACGCGCGCGCGTCGACGGTGCGCATCACACGCAACGCCCCACCTCGGTTCCCCTCAGCGGTAGACCAGAGAGACGTGAACTCGAACGGCTTGAGGTACCCGTGGCCGTACACGAAACGACCCGCGGGGAGGTGCGTCAGGTTGATTTGACCGCCAGCGACGCCGGCGCCGACGAGGGTTCGTTTGTGAGGCGCCGCCGCGATCACCACGGCACTGCCATCCGCGGCATGCCCGAAACTCAACGGCGCGGAATGCGGGGTCCACGCCGCGAACGCCCTGCCTGAGTCGTCGAACAACGCAAGCGAAAAGACGTGTTTCTCGTCGTGAAGCCGTTTCAGCCACGCGCGCAACGCGTTGGCGCGCGCGCGCGGGTCGTTGGACGACGTATCTCGGTGCCCGATGAACTGGTCAATCAAGTCGCCTGCGAGCAGGGAGTCGTGCTGCGAGTACAACGCAGCGCTGACGTTGTGCTTGGTGAGAAGCTGCACCCCGCGGCGAGGGGGCGCGCGCGCGGCGAGTCCGCCCCTTTGGTCCAACGCCACCACGGCGTCGCTTGGCATGACGCTTTGAAACAAGGGCAGGGCGTCGCCATTTTGCGCGATGTCCTTGGGGCGGACGGCGAGCATGAACAGCGCGTCCTGGAACACGGCGCTTTCTTCCGTTGCCGTCGCGTCGCGAGCCGCGCGTTTCGCGGGGGTGTACGTAGGGACGTTCGGGTCCAGACCGGCCTGGAAGGGCCCGGGTGTTGTTGACATCATGGCATCTCCAGCCCCGCGTTTCGGGGGGGTGTACCTCGGGACGTTCGGGTTGACCCTGACGTCGACGGTGGGCGGCATCATGGTGCGGCACTGGGGGGCTTGAGGATGTGTTGCGTAGGTAGTGCGTAGGCAAACGAACCGGGTCGTGTGCGTGGGATGCGTGCGGCACGGCGGGGACGCGTGGGATTGGAGTGCTCGAGGTGGGTGACAAAACGCCGGTTTCTTCGCGGGAAATCGGCCGCGTCGCACTTTTTGACCGGTTCCGGGCATTTGATTGGCAAGCAAGATTTTCTAGCCCTTTCTTTTTTTTTCATCTGCCATGCTGACTCGGAAAAAGGGCGTTTGTTGACTTGGATTTGGATATTTCCAGAAAGAAGTGAAGTCCGAAGAAAGAGCAGAGGAGACGCAATGACCTGATTTCAAGGGCATACATGCCCGTCGAGTTCAAGAAGGTAAAGCGGGGACCGAAGGAGGAGTTCCTTTGGACCGGAATGACAGCCGCCATCAACGGCTCGTCCATGTACTTTTGCAAGAAGTGCACCGGCATTTGGAATTCCCATGATTATCCGGCGGGTGAGAATGGCAGAGCACGCCCCCGGCATTTGAGGAGTTGCTGCATTTTTTGCAAATCAGAAGTTCAGCAGCAACTCCTGCTTCGCTCGACTCAATGTTGAGGACGTACCAAAGATGTAAAACGAAAAGATTAAGATTGTCGCGTCTCGCGTTCACTCCAACGCTCGCTACCGCTGTCCCCAAAATGCGTGATACTTTCTGTACAATATGTCGCGTCTGCCCACCCGACGACACGACAGACGATGGAACTCATCTCCCTGGGGGAGACACTCCCAGGAGAAAAAGAAAAGGATTGCAAATCAATCCATAAATCCATCCCCGCATCGCGCCGCGTTCGTCACACGTCGTCCCCCCGTTTCAGCGCCGCGAGCCGCACCGCGAGTGCGTCGAAATCCGGGCCAGCCTCGTCACCTGTATCGGTGACGTGTTCCGCGGCGTCGTCGTCTTGGGGGACGATTTCGGGAGAGTCCCCCAAAGCATCGCCGGCGTCGACGTCAAGCGGCGGCGCGGTCTCGGTGTCGTTCGAATCCGCCCCGGCTCCGTCTGGCGGCGAGCCGTTCGCGGAAGCCGCCGCCGCATCAAGCTCCCCTCCAACGCCTCCTCCTATTCCGGGAGGAGGTGACGGACGCGCGTAGTCGGGGGTGGGCTGAGTGAGGGTGATGACCGGCGATTTTTGCGTCTCCGAGGCTTCCTTCTTTGATTCCTTTTCGCCGGGAGTCGCGCCGGTCGCGTCGTCGGCGTCGCAATCGTCGAACTTGGTCTCGTTCCGGTCGCTGCCTGCGACCTCCGTCACCGGTTTCCCCGGTACCGACCCCCCGTTTTTGTTCGAGGGAGGCGCCGTGTCAATTAAGAACCCAGGAGGAGGTAGCGGGGACGCACTGGTGATCACACCGACCGTGTGATCCGAGCGCACGTGACTCGTTCCGCGCGACGAGGAGACACCGCCGGCGGTTTTAGCGCCACTCTCGTCGCCCGCGAAACGGCTCGCCGCATCCGCCGCCGCCAAAGCTTCCGTCGCCGCGGCTCGCGCCGCAAACGCAGCCGCGCCCACGTCCGCGTACTGCGCGTTTGTTGTTGTTGTTGTTGATGTTTCAGTCTTTGAGTTGTTTCGCATCGCGAAGTCTTTTTTGTCAAATTTTGCGCCGTGTTTCGCCGCGATTTTTTCAAGCGCGTTTATTCGCGCCTCCTTCGTCGGCGCCGCGACTGCCAGTTTGCCAATCGCCAAATCATGCACCCCGCACGCCCCCGCAGTCGTGGCATCCGCGCACGCGGTGACGTACTGTGTGCCGTACTTCCCAGCGAATTGGTTCTTTATGTCGTTCAGTTCCGGGATCTCGCCGCCGATTCGCTTCGAGCAAAACACAACCGTCGCCACCGCTTGCCTTAAATCTTCGGGAACCTCTGGACTACCCACGATCAGTGGAAGCCGGACCACCAGAAGCTCGCAGTGAAGGTCCAGCAGCTCGAACGCATCGAGAAGCGCTTCTTCCCGTAACACCGCCTCCACGCGTACCGCCGCGGAATCGTGCTTACCCGCGACGAGCAAATCCGCGATGTCGCGTCGCATAGTAACCAGCGCGTTGGTTTTTTTGTTCCGAAGCAGCTTCACCCGCCCCAGACACAGCCGAAGCGCGGTCTTACACTTGGACGCGTTGAAGTGAGGCCCGCCGAAGAAACCACCGAACATACCCATCGTTTCGGTCCCGCGTCTCCCGCGAAACCCGGGAAAACGCAGCGCGGCACGCAGTGACGCGAGGACGTCACCTCGGTCTTCGAGTTTCTTTCCGGACACGTGTGGTAAAAAAAATCAAAAACTCTTCGAAATTGAAAAAATGCATCAGATCTCGCGTGCAGCATCGGAGGAGCACGATGGCGTGCGTAAGCTTGGCGGGTATGCACGCGGTGGCGCGGATACCCACGAGTACCGCGCGCACCCGGCGGCCGTTCCAAACGACGCGCGTTTCGCTCCACGACGCACGCGAACCTTCCGCGCTCGCCGGATTTGTTTCACGTCGTGTCAAACCGCACGCGCTTCGGCACACCGAGCAGTCCATCTGGATCGACCAGACACGCAGGCACGGGCGTGCTCTTGGCGACACGCGAACGCCCAGGCGTCGGGCGATGGCACGGAACCAGTCTATACCTTCGGAAGGCGAAGCTTTTCGCCGAGCATATGTTCCCCAGAGGTGCGTGCTTCCCTCGTACTCGCTTGTTTACGATTTCTCCTGCCAAAGCAGCGTGAGCTGACAAAACTCTTTTCGCTCTTCGACGCAAACTTAAAACACACAGTGAGTCTCCGAAGGCCTTCAATGCCGAACGATGGATTAAAAAGGTGCGCACTCCGCATTGATGAGAGGTGTCCATGACCCATTCGCCTTCACCGTTCTCGTTGCCCGTCAACGGCGTGTAAAACTCACCCTCGAACTTTCATTCCTCCGCAGGGCGTCGCGCTGGTCTGCTCTGAGTGCGAAACCACGGAGACGAGTATGTGGTGCACCAACAGGGACGATAAGGACAAACCGGTCTGTCAGGTTTGCTACAAACGACAGGTATGTCATGCGCGTCGACCCAACGCGTCCGTATTTCCATAATCTTTGTATCGTCACATCCTGACCCAATACCCGCGGTGCTCTTTTTCACAGCTCGCTGCCAGCCGTGGCAAGTGCTCCAAATGCGGTAAGGATGGGGGAAACACAAGCGAAATGCGAAGGTCGAGGCTCAATATCGACGAGTGGCACTGCATACCGTGTAGCACACGACAGGTGCGCATTTCGTGGTTCTCCTCTCTCTCTCTCTCCTTGCCCTAGCGACATTCATAGGCATGATGACTTCCGTCACAAGCTGTTTCATCTCGACTCACGTCGTTCGAGTTCCATATTCTTCGCAGGAGCTGTCCATCGAAACCGCCGCGGGGACGACGTGCGTGACGTGCGGGACGGATACGACTAGTTTGTGGTAAAACTGCAAGGATAAGCCCGGAACTAAAATTTCCATTAGTTGCTACCAGAAGAACCAGCTGGACGTCGCCGCGGCCGCAGGGACGGCGTGCGTGAAGTGCGGGACGTATGCGACCAGTGAGTGGTTCAACTGCAAAGAAAAGCCCAGAACTAAAATCTGCAGGCCTTGCTACAACAAGAACCAGTTGGATGTCGCCGCGGCCGCGGGGACGACGTGTGTGAAGTGCGGGACGGATACGACCAGTGAGTGGTCTAACTGCAAAGATGAGCCCGGAACTAAAATCTGCAGGCCTTGCTACCGCAAGAACCGCTACGAAAAGAAGAAGGCGGATTGCAAACGAGCAGTGACGCGCAACCGAGACGTGAAGACCCGCGACGAGCGCAGTGTTGCGTTTTGACGAGCGCGTCAATAGAATCGTACGTACAGGTCGTCTATCGATATATCGGGGGGATCCGGCGCCATTTAATACCAAACACCCTCCGTACTAAATCCCGGACTCGACGTACGTGTACACGTTGTTTTCCATCAAAACGCGTTCCACGGTTTCCTTCGCGATTTGGTTTTGCTGTTTCCGCCGCGCCGCCGCAGCGACGTCGTCCCTGTTGTCCAGGGAGTACGCAATTCCCCCCCCCGCGGCGCGGCCCTGCGTTCGCGCCCACGCCACGGCCCTGCGTTTGTTTTCGCGCAAACGCTCCAGATCCGCAAGCGCCTCGCGCTCGGCGGCAGTGGCGTAGTGCCCTTTCGCCGTGGCTGAGATTTTACATAAAACAAAGTGTCAGTGTTTCGTGATGTGGCCTGAGTAAACAGTCGGGCCGTAATCGGGCTGAACTGGGAGGCGGGATTTGGGAAATATGAAAGGAAGGTATTTAAAAGAAAGTTCAACGACGCGCACCTTTCAACACGGCTTGCCTTCGAAGTTTCGTGGCGAGGTTCTCGTTTTTCGATAGGAAGTTCTTGTCCACGGTTTGCGCGAAAACGGGGGGCGGGGAGCTCATGACCTTGGCCCTCAAACTCGCAAACGGCCAGCGCGTTTCGGGTAACGCGTTTTCATCCGCCGCCGCGTCATCGACGATTTTGCGCAAATCGTTCAAACGCTCGGGCGAGGTTTTCACGAAAAGCTTGAACTCGCTCACCGTGGTGCTCGGTCGCGATTGCTTCGCCTCCTTTTGAGATAAATAAAAGAAAGTGTCAGTCTTGTATGGGCAATCAGTCGGCGGAATGTGGTAAATGGGAAATACGTACCTTCAAGCGACGGAAAAACGACGCGTGCAGGGCGTCGAAATCGGGAACCGGTTTCCGCGGCGCGGGTTGGAAACTCCACTTTTTTTTAAGCCCAACGGTTTTCGTGTCGTTCGTTTCGGGGTTCGACTCGCCGCCGTTCGTCTTCGCCGCGGTCGCCGCCATTCGGTTCGGCATCTTGGCGTCCGCGAGTTTCATTTGCGCGTTGATTTTCGCCTCATCCTTTCGTCGCGCCGCTTCCGCGTTCATCGCGGGCAACCGGAGCTCCGTGACCGCTTGCGGAATGGGTTTGGCTTTGAACGGACGCTGGAACTTGTTGTGCCTGTCCTTTGTTCGCGTTTCTCTGTCAAGCGTTTCGGTTTCCCGCAGCTGCTGGTCGCGCACGTAAAACGAAAACGGCGCCTCGGTTTCCACCATCGCGCGTTTCCGCATCTCGCGATTACGCTCGCGCCGCGCTTTTTCCGTGGAGACCATCTCCGTGAACCGCGGTTCCTTGGTGCTTCTTGGAACCGCGGTGGCTTTGATGGGTGAAGGAAAAGTGTCAGTCCCGTGTTGGGCGTGTATTGGACGATGTATGGACAACAGTCAGAGTAATCGGTCGGAACAGTCACCAGCGTTAGAGATAAATCAGTTTGTGGCGGATTTGGGAAAGATGAGCCCAATACGTACCTTTGAAGCTCACCCCGAGCTCCGCGTCCAACAAAGCCGCTTCCACCAATAGGTCCTGTTCCAGCCGCTGTTCCGAAATCGTCTTCGCCCTCGTCGCGTCTCTTGACAGGAACGAAGGCGGCTTCGGTACCGTCGCGGTTTTCTTCACGGCGCGAACAAGCACGGACGGCCGGGGAAAGCCGTCGCCGTGGTGTCCGGAGCCCAGGAAACTCGCGTTGTTCGTGCCGACGTTACGGGCGGAGCTGGGTCTAGGAACCGTCACGCGCGCCACGGGCGCGCTCGCGCGCGTCGCGGAAACCGCCGCGCGAGCCGCGTCGAGCTCCTCTATGGTACTTTCCACGGCGGCTCCAGGCTTTTGCGTGCCAGCAGCGGATGCGGGTCTTGTTGTTGTGGCCTTAGCATCCGACGTTTCCGCGTTTTTAGGATCCGCGGTCGAAGGCCTTCTTGCGTTCAAGTTGGGTTTTCCCGTGACCGGCGCGTTCGTGTTACCGTCGCCCTTTCGGTAATCGTCCATCCACTCATTTTGCGTTTCGAAACCCGCAGCTAACGCGTCGTCTTCGGTTTTTAAACGGCCCAACGCCGTTTCGTTCTTGCCCGCCTTAACCTTGCCAACCGCGATTTCGTGCGCACTAGGCATTAGCTCCGCCGCCAAGAGCTCACGCTCCAAGTCCGAATCGTACCCGCCGCTTTGTTTGAACTTTCGTGATTGTGAAGGAAAAGTGTCAGTCTTGTATGAGTAAACAGTCAGGGTAATCGGACCAAACAGTGTGTCCCCGGATTTGGGAAATTCAAATACGTACCTTTTCCTCCATCGCCTTTTCGAACTTTGCGAGGCGGTCGTCGGAGTACTTAGCCTGCGCTTTTTGCAAATCCTCATCCAGGGTTGATTTTGACGAGTTCGTTGCTTTACCGAAAGGGGGGGCGTTCCGCGCGGGGCCCCTGGCCTTTTCGGCTGACTCGACGACAGGCGGCGGCGTGACGTTTATGGAAACGGCGCTGAGGGGCGTTTCCGTCGCCGACCACGGATCCGCCGCGGTTTTCGCCGGATCCGCCATCGTTTTCACATTCGCCCTCAACGCGGCGAGTTCGGATTCCAGCCGAGTGACGTATTCCTCGGACATGCGGGTCGGGGAGGCGCGGTGGAAGGTGTCCGGTTCCGGGTCACCCGGGACGGAACCGACACCGACTGTGGCGTCAACGGAAACGTCCACGCTCGGTTCCGGGGCTTCGCGGTACCGCGCCATCGATGCCTGTTTTTGTTTTTTTTGTCAACGTGGGACAATAGCAATAGAGATTGGGGACCGTGGGGACGTTCGGTCAACTGGTGGTCACGACGTGGAGGAGTATGGGTTTACCTCGGGGAGCTCGGGTGGTTGGAGTTGCGTGGCTTGGGGACGGGGACGGGTTGCGGGGACGGGATCCCCCGGACCACCCGTTTCACTCGTAAACGGAGGTTCGACGCAAGGGCGGCCGCGTGTTTGGTGTGCGTGGGATCCCGACACAGGCGCGTATTGTGGCCGTTTCAAATGCAAAAGGCCGTGGTGGGTGAATCACGGCGGGCCGGCAAACGCACCTGCAACGAGTCCGTGCTCGTGCCGACGGCATCGTCCACGAGAGCCGCCAGGCCCGCTTCCACGGCGACCTCCGCGGCGGCGGTTAGCAACTCCCCGCCACCCGTGGGGACGCGCCGGATTCCGACTTTGTCGTTCTCGGACGGTTCCGAGAACGAAACGTGTTTCTCCTTCTCCTCGGGGGCGGACATCACTGCTGCGGGAAAAGGGTTACCCACGAAACCGACGCGTGCGAGGAGCGGTGTGGGCTCAGAGCGCGGTCAACGCGCGGGCAAGCTCGCGTAGGCGCGCAAAACGCGTGCGTCTCTCGATGTGCCGACGGCGGTAACGATGAGGCGCGTGATGCGGGCAAAACCTCTCGGAGGAGCAACGGGCAAAAGTCACTGGCCAAAAGCAAAAATCCCGATCAGCAAATGTTTTGGCAAACGCGAGTGGCTGTCAATTCATTCTGAAAAACCGAGCGGTCGTATAAGCGCACGTCCCGCACGTTCGCGTCAGTCAGTCCTGGACGCACTCGTTCGACGCTCGTGGCACCGCCGTGAGTCACGCGGTTGAATCGTGTCGGTTACGGTACCGACGACAGACCCTCGGACGTTCACACGAACTCGTTTTCCGGCGCGTAAGGTTTGGCGGGTTCAGCTGCGGAAAAAGCAACTTGCTTCGCGAAATCGCGATACGGAAGACGGTAGATAACAGGCGCGATGTCGCCCCCGGAGACGACACCGAACAACGCCGCCACCGATGTGGGTAAAGACGTCGCTAGCAAGGTACGTTTCAGGTCGATAAACTGTTTCGGGTCTCGAACGAACCGCTCTTGCGCAATCGCGGATTGATGCAGAGAAATCAAACTAGGGTTGGTCGCGTCAGTTTTTTCATCGATCCCGACATCTTTTCGCCTCCACCCGGTCCCGTCCACACCCGCGACACCACCGCGAATCGCGTCACACAAACAAACCCACAGCCGTTTTGATCCCCCCGACGCGTAACGCACGTCTCCACGCCTACGCATTTCCCCCGCTGACCTCGCGTTCCCCCGTTACCATCATCCCATCGCGCGTCTCTTTCGCATTATTTCCAAAACGCAGGTTGTCGAGCAACCTGCGCCAGCTCCGTCGCGGCCCGTACAAGCTTGGTCTTCCCTGTTCCGGGGCGCCAGTGACGCGGCGCCGAAAAACGTAACCGCTGCTCACGTCAAGCCTGACACGAGGGTTGTGGAGACGGCGGGAGGCACGGTAGCGTCCGATACTGGGGACAATAGCCGCCGCGCGGATGCCCCGGCCGCGGCGCCTGTGGAGGACAAACCCAAAAAGACGTGGGGCAAGCCGAGTTCTGACGCGCCGACCGCCCCGGTCGCGGGCGCGACTCCGGTAACCTGGCCCACCCTAGGCGACGCGAAGGACCCGAACAAGAAAACACCGGAAACTTTTGTCACGAGCAGCACCACCCTTGGTAACCAGTCCGCGGGTACCGACGACGCCATCGGCGACGGCGATGGGAAGAAACCCGGAGGCGAAGGCGCCAAGAAGAGCAAAAAGAAAAAGACCCCGGGGGGCGTGGACAAAGGGATTGCAGGCGACGAGCGTGTTGATGCTTCCGGCGACGGCAAGAAGCGGGAAGGCGGCGTCGCGGGACGCGCTTCCCGAGGTGGCAGGGGTGTGGAGGATGGCGCGGCTGGCGCCGGCAGAGGAGGGCGCGGCGGCAGGGGCGGCCGCGGGGACGGCGGCAGGGGGGCGGGCGCTAATCAGCCGCCGGGTGCCACGTTCGGGTTCGCCAACGGCCGAGGCGACGGGTACGGCAACGCGAACGCGAACGCGCCCGGGAAAAGCGGCCGCGGGGGGCGACCCACCGGCGGCCGCGGTTCCGGCCAGGCGGTGGGCAACCCGCAAGCCTCCGTTCCCTTCACCCCGTCGCATGCGGGGTTCAACCCCTCCGCTGGGTACTACGTCCCGCGCGCGCAGATGGGTCCGCCGAGCGTTTTTTACCCCCCGAATTTGGCCAACCAGATGGGCCCCGGTCCCAACGCCCAAAACCCTCAACTCGGCGGTCCCCTGGGTGGTGGCGGGTCTTCCCTTTCCGTGGTCCAGAAAGACCAGGTCCTCGCCGCGGTGCGGCAGCAGGTGGAGTACTACTTCTCCACTGAAAACCTGGTGAAGGATGTTTTTTTGCGCTCAAAGATGGACGCGGGTGGGTGGATCCCCCTCCCGGTCATCTCGGGGTTCAACCGGATACGCATGATGACCCCGGAACCCAACGCAGTGCTAGAGGCGATCACCGGGTCCCTGATAGTGGAGATTCAGCGAACAAACGGACCGGTACGTGTTGGGCGTTTCCCTGCAATCCCGGCCTTCCTGTTTTACCTCTAACGCGCCTGTGACTGTACAGACCGATGGCCGGTGACTGTTGACCAGGCCATCGTCCAATACACGCGATTCACAAGACGTTAACCACTTTTTCTCACAAACACAGGATGGGTTCAAGATGCGCAAGATGACAGATTGGAAAAGCTGGGTTCCCGCGGACCGCGCTTCGGATTCAAAAAACGTTAACGTCACCGCCGGGTTGCCCACCATCACCAGCCAGGTGGAGCTTTCCTTGGGCGGGTTGGATGTGAGTTTCACGAAAAGTGAGACTAACAACCTTGGTAAGCCTCCGGGAAAACCCCCCATGGCGCCTCTCACCGAGACGGGAGGAAAAGACGGAGGAGCAACCTCCACCCAAATCGAAGACGAGTTTGAGATGTTCGAGATGGACGAGGATTTCGACGGCGCCGGCGGCGACAAAACGCAAACGCAAACGCAACCACAAAAAGACGAAGACTTGGACGAGGATTACGGCGACGACACGATCACGGATGAGGATATTGGGCGTTTGATGATCGTGACGAGCCGGGGGGGCCGGGGGGGGGGGGGCTGGAGGGGGGGGGTGTGGGGGGGGTGTGGGGGGGGGGGGGGGGGGGGGGGGGGGGGGGGGGGGGGGCAAGCGGGACGGCCCCGGCGGGTTATCGAGCTCGCAAGGCGGGCGCCCGCCTCGGGACGAAAACGCAAACGCCACGATCAACGAGGGCTTGAGGTTTTACCAACGCGAACTCAGGGGGCAGGGCGGCGCCGGCCAGGGCGGCGGCGCCGGCGAGAGCTGGAAGCGCGGCGGCGGTTTGAGCGGCGCGTTCGGGACGACGCCCGGGGGGTTGTCCGTGGGTGCGCAAGGGACGCACGCGGGGAGCTACGTGCGAGGCGGCACGCACTTCTTCCCTTCGTCGTTCAAGGAGAGTGGCGGGATGGGGAGCGCGGGGGAGCGCGGCGGGGACGATATCGGGTGGTTGCTAGGTGGGACGTCGCCCGGAAGCGCGCAAGGTGCGGGGGTGAACTGGCGCACCGGGGAGGGGAGCTCGGTGGGCAGCGATTCTGGTAAGGGGGGGGTGTCCTCGTCCTTCGGCGGGCGGTCCATGGGCGCGTCTCCCGGGCGGGAAGGCCGGGGCGGTTCTTTCGGCCGAAGGCGGCAATCCGTCACCGGCCTTACCGGCTCACCTGGAGGGAGCCTTTACGGGTCTCCGCGGGACATTCCCGCGTTTCAGCACCCCAGCCACTCGTTGCTTGAGGACAACGGGTTCAAGCAACAGAAGTACCGCGCGTTTTACCAGCGGTGCGCGGACGATCGCAAAAAGCTGGGCCCTGGGAACTCGGAAGAAATGAACACCCTGTTCCGGTTCTGGTCGTACTTCCTAAGGGGGACGTTCAACACGAAGATGTACAAGGAGTTCTGCTCCATGGCGGAGGAGGACGCGCGTTCGTCGTACCACTACGGGCTGCAGTGTTTGTTCCGGTTCTACTCGTACGGGTTGGAAAAGAAATTCCGCCCCCTGATTTACCGCGACTTCGAGGAGTACGTGGTGCGCGATTACGAGTCCGGATCTTTGTACGGCCTGGAGAAGTTCTGGGCGTTCCATTACTACCACAAGAGCGAACAGAAGCCGAAAATACGTCCGGAAATTCAAGACCTGCTTCAGCACAAGTTCAAAACCCTGGAGGATTTCCAAAAGGAACAGCGCGTGCGCGACGCGGCGGGTGGGAAGAAGGCGGGCGAGGCGTGACGTGACTTGATAATTAGTCTGGACTCGGTAAACAGTGTTGGATTTGGGAAATGACTTAGAGAAATAGAAAAAAAAAATTAAGGGGACATGTAGTGGGACGCACAGGTAGTACGGAGTTGAGGACTATGGCGGCTGATACCAACATGGGCAACGCGTTTGGCCCGGAATCAAAGGAGACGAGTAAAACGCCATATGGGGATCGATACAGTAGAGCCGTCGCGTTTACCGCTAGAAACGACGCGAGGATGTGGTGAGGATGAGCATTCGATGCTTCTGTTTTTTAATCGAACATCGAGCTAACTAGAGCGGCTAAATCGACTCTTTTAAAACGGCAGCTCGATTCCGTTCGTCGCGAGCAGGTAGACGATTCCCACTAAACCTACCCCTCCCGCAACCGCTGCTGGGTCCAACGACCCCAAAGAAGAAGACCCTCCCACCAAGCTCTTGCGCATGGTCACCGCCTTGACCTTTGCTTCCGCGACTTTCCCGTTTTCGTCGATGGTTAGGTTCGGCGTTTCCTGAGACGTAAAAAAGCCGAAAGTGTCAGTGTTTCGTAAGGTGTATATCCGGGATTGGACAGGGTAGACGGAGTGTGACTTCGTAACTGTTACCACGGTAACAGGTACCAGCACCTGTGAGTAAACAGGAGACGGGTAATCGGGCCGAGCAGGGAGGCGGAACGTGGTCAACGGGAAAGGCCCTCACCGCTTCCGTGAGCACCGGCTTGTACCCGGATTTTTTATACAGCCCGATGGCTTGTTTGTTCTTAGCCTCCACCACCAGAACTGTTTCCGTGTAGCCCCACTCCAAACACTCCTCCTCTATGGCACGCATCAGCGCTTTGGCTATTCCCTGTTTTCGGAAAGCGCTGTCCACCGCAAGGTTCGCGATGACCGGTCGTTCCGTCACCGCTCTGCGATTGTACGACAAAAGTGTCAGTCTTGTACATCGCGATGTATGGACAAACAGTCGTTGGCAAACAGTCGGAGGGATTTGGGAAATGCAAGACGTACAACTCGCCGTCGCTCTCCGCTCGCCGTAGCGGGACGTTCACCACGAACTTCTGAACCTCCGCGCCGACGCACCCCACGACCTTGTTCGTGTCCGCGTCTTTAATCACGAACATCACGCCTTTGTTCTTTTGGTTGTACCTACTCACCAGGTCTTTGCGCTGCGCGCCGTTTAGGTACGCAAGTTCGCTTTTCGTGATCCGGTCGCCGCCCCCGTTACGTTTTAAAAAAAAAGCATCCACGAAACACTCCGCCGCGCCCGCGTAATCCTGGCCACGGGCGCGCTCCATCGGGCGCAGCGCGCTGGTGGTTGTTTTATTGCAGTTCCTTGTGTTGGTGTTACCAGTCATAGCTCGTCGTTTGGACAGACGCGTTTCGTTTAGTCCACTACCTCTGAAGGATGAGCGACGACATTTATTTTTCGCCAGAGCACCACGATCGCGACGGCCGGTGGACGCAGTCGCCGCACTCGCCTGAGCCGCAATCGAGAAGCACGACATCCCACACGACGACACGGCGGCGGTGGTCGGTGTCGCTGAACACAAGAAAATAAACAGTCACACAGAACGTGCGCTCCCAGGTTTGGCCGAGCCCGGGACGCACACATCTCTGATCTGCTGCAGGCTATCGTCCGAGGACACGTCAGACAGACACGTGGAAGAACGATCAGGTGAGTTCGGAAAGCTGAAACACTGAGAAATTTTGCCTCTACAAGGTTGTGTTACTGCCTCCTGAACCCTCCCCTGCTTCACCCTTTTTTCCCTCCCGTCCCTCAGCTCAGGTCCCTCAAATAAACCCCCCGTCTCACCGCGTTCGTCACGCCCTCGTTGTACTTGTACGAAACCCCCCCGAACGCGCCGCCTTTGTGCTTTTTGTTGTCGTTGGCTTTTTGTGTCGGCCCTAACCCGCCCATCGCTGTGGCTAACCGTTTCTGCGCTATTGTTTTGTTCTCCTCCACGGAAGCCTGTTTCGTGACCTGGTCGCTCGCTCGCAAAGGGGGCGTCCCCGGGCCGTGCATGGACAATGACGCGCGGCGAATCTGCTCCAGCTTCACTTCGTGCGTCAGCATCTGCTTCGTGCCTATTGGTAAATACCGCCGGGAAACGAAGGAGAGACTCGCGTCTTGTTTCTTGTCCAGATGCGTGTGCGACGATTGGTCGCCGTACCCGCTACCTTTCCAGCCGCTGCCGCCTTTCCAGCCACCGGAACCGCCAAACTTACTGCTCCCGGGCTCTAAATTGACTTGTGGCACGCCTTGGCCGAACAAAACCAAATCGTCAATCGGCGGGTCCAGGTGTAGCGTCGCCGGCGCGCCTCTGAACGCGTTGTGTGTTTGCCGCGAATCCTCAATCGGCGCGGCGTAAGTCAGCCCCAAACAAGCCATGGTGCTCACGGTTGACCTCAAAAGAACAAGTTCGTGCGGTTTCATGAAGTTGGAGGAAACCGGCCGGATTTCAGGCGCGATTGTGGTCAACACGAACGGCGCGATTTCGCACGCCAGGGTTTGGTTCGAAATCACCGCCAAGGCGTGGCCGTTCAGGGGCTTGGCGTGCGCTGACCAGTTCCTTAAAGTGTCCCGCCGTTTTTGTTTCTCCCGGAACACCTTGCTGCCTTGCGGCCACTCCAAAAAGGCACTCACCGCGGGCGCGTTGTTCAAAGTGGCGTGCATGCGCATCACGGAGGCGGTTACGTGCGGCAGCAGGTGCCACTTACGAGAAATAAAGGGAAAGGGTCAGTCTTTCGTAATGCGTATGAGTAATTACGGGCGGACAATCGGAAAACAGTGTCAGGATTATGGAAATCAAATACGTACCTGCTGTTTCGTTCTCGCCGCGGTGGTGAAGTAGTCGCCCACACAAAGCGCGTCAAGCGCCGCCGCGCACTTGCCCATGCTCGCGTCTTGGAATTTCGCGCTGTGCACGTTTTCGAACAAGCCGTCGATGAGGAGTTGGTCATCCCCAAAGGACGCGCACTGGTTCGCGAGGTTTTTTTGGTGCTTGTCCCGGGACGCTTTCCGCATGCGTTTGTTCGCGATGTGGCCGGACAGTAACGTCTGCCACAGCGACCGCGCCTGGACGGTCAGGTCCTTCTCCCCGCACGCCGCGCCGATCGCGGCGACCGTCGCGGCGTCGCCACCCCCGCCGCCTTCGCCAGACCCGTTGTCAACATCAAGCAACGTCAACCCCTTACCCTCCTGGTTGATCATCTGGAGCGCGTTGAGACACGCCCGGATGTCCCCTTTTGAGTGTGAACGAAAAGTGTCAGTCATGTATTGGGCGATGTATGGACAAACAGTCACCAGCTGAGAGATAAAACAGTGATAGGATTTGGGAAAGGACCAAGGCCGTACCTTCCGAGCGCTCCGCCAGGAAACCGAGCGCGCGCGTATCCGCGGCCATGTTTCTTTTACTGAGGTAAATAAAAGAAAGTGTCAGTCGTGTATGGACAAACGTGGAGGCGGGATTTGGAAAAGGCTCAACACGTACCTGCACACCTCCCGTAAACGCCCGTTCAAACGCGCGCTCGAGGGCGGCGCGAGCTTGAACACCTTCGCGATTTCCCGCAAAGGACGCAACGCCGGGGCGTACGGGTCGTTGCAGATGCAAATAATAGGCCGCATTAGCGGGCCGTTGCCTTTGCGTTTCCCTTGATTTTTGGAGTTGTGGCCGGGCGCGTGTTTGGTGGTGCGCAAAACGCCATCCTCCGCGCTCTCGCTTTCCAACCGCGCGTCGCGTTCCGTTTGCGCCACTGATTTCGGTCCCCGGCTGCCGTTCACAATCGTGAGCAACGCGTGAATCGCCCCCTTGCCGTCCGCCCCACCAAGCGCGCCGTCTATTTCGTCAATCACCACACAGTTCGGGCGCGTATCCCCCATCAACACGCTTCGCATCTGCGTCGCGTCGCAAACCCGCTTGTGCAACGCCTCTGCGCCCCTGTCGTCGCTTGCGTTTACCTCCACCACGCGGTACCCCGCGTGCTTAGCGGCGACGTGCGCTAAGGTCGTTTTACCCACCCCGGGCGGGCCTGATAGCAGCAAAACCTTCGTGGTGGGCCTTCCGTCGCTGTCAAGAGGGACGTGCGTGTTGTGCGCGCCGTCTTTAACACCGCGAGCGTGTGACGGTCCGGGAACGAAGTTGCTGCCGCCGCCGAAGACGCCGCCGCCTCCACCGCTTCGTCCGCCCCCCCTTCCTCTGCCGCCGTCCCGTCCGCCTCCCCGTCCTCCAAACCGCACGTCACGCGCCGGTTTAGGGGGCGCCCTTTTAAACACCACCCCGTCCCACGCCTTGAGCCAGTGAAGCACCTCCCGGTTGACGTTTTCCGCGGACAGAAGCTCGGTGAAGTTCTTCGGGGCGTGCGCGTCGACCCACAAGCCTGTTTGCCCAGACGAGGTTTCGGTTTCGCCATCGTTTTTCTTCGCCCCGAGTGACGAACGTCGTCGGTCCTTGGCGGGATCCGCGGTTTTGTTGCCACCCCCGCTTTGCTCCTCTAAGAGCTTGCGTTTCGCCAACGCTGCCTCCCTCCGCGTGTTCTCAAGCCGGTCCAGCAAAGTCTCGATGGGTTCGCCCAGCAGAAACGACGCCGCCCCGGATGTTTTCAAGTCGTGCTTGCCAAACCCGAACGTCGCTTGCGCCGCGGTTTTGGGTTCCGCCTTGACGAACGCGCGTTTGCCATCCGAACCGGTCACCACTACCGCTTCGCCCTCGATCGCCAACGCGGAAACCCTGGGTGAATCGCACCGCGCGTTGGACGACAACGGCGGCGGTTTGAAACTCGCGAAAAGCGCGAGCTCATCCTCCTCCTCGGAATCGTCGGCATCTTCGCCGTCGCCCGAGGTGGGGTCATCGGCCGGGTCACCCGCCCCGCCGCCCGCAACCTGCGTCCCTCCGGCTTGTGCGAGCCACTCCAGGTCGTCGTCGTCCGCGCCTGTGGTTGTTTGGGCGGTCGGGGTGGTGGTCGCGGTAACAGTTTTCCCCGCACCCCCTGATGCCCTTCCAGGCCCAACCGCCTGCTCCTCCATCATCTGCATCATGTCCTCCTCGTCCGCATCCGCGCCGAAGTCCCCGTCATCCTCCTCGATGAGGTCGTCCATGTCGAAGTCCCCGTCATCGGCCATTGTGAAGGGCGCGACACCGCAACACCGGTCTCCAGCGGGGGCACGCGCGCGACTCGAGGGACGCGCGATCGAAGTGGCTGTCGCTTCGTCCGAGGCAAGTTTGAAACTCGTTTTTGAACAACTGCTATTCGAAAAGGTTGTGGGCAGAATCGTCAACTCCCACGAAAGCCAAAAAAAAAGCAACGACTTTTCAACCTCCTGGGTCGCGTCGCGTGTGGGTCGCACTTCTTGGCGCGCGGAGGCGTGCGGTGACGAGAGATCCGATCGAGAGTGATGGCACGAAAGAGGTGCTCGCACGGGATGGAGAAACACCGCTGCGTGGAGTGCGTCGGCTGCCCCCACGGTAAGCTGAAAGGCAACTGCGCGGACTGCAGCGGCTGCCCCCACGGGAAGGTGAAAAGCAGGTGCTCGGTGTGCAACCCCTGCCCTCACGGCAAGCGGAAATGCAACTGCACGGCGTGCAACCCCTGCCCTCACGGCAAGGTGAAAGGCAGCTGCGCGGACTGCAACCCCTGCCCTCACGGGAAGCTGAAAAGCACTTGCGCGGTGTGCCACCCCTGCCCTCACGGCAAGCGGAAACAAAACTGCACGGTGTGCACCCCCTGCCCCCACGGAAAGGTGAAACACGACTGCGCACAGTGCAACCCCTGCCCTCACGGCATGGTGAAACACAGCTACGTGAAGTGCACCCCTTGCCCTCACGGCAAGGTGAAAAGCAAGTGCGCACAGTGCAACCCCTGCCCTCACGGCAAGCTGAAAAACAGCTGCGCGAAGTGCACCCCTTGCCCTCACGGTAATCGGATGAGCAGCTGTGCGAGGTGCTACCCCTGTCCGCATGGCAGCCTGAAATACACCTGCGCAGCGTGCAAGTCAGCTCGCGCGGGTTGGCCCGAGATCAAGCCAGAGATCAAGCTCGAGCCCGAGATCAAGCAAGAGCCGTTCACCATCCACGGCTACTTCGGGTTTGACGAGTAAACGTGAGACAAAGACGTGAGACAAAGACCTCAGACAAAGACTTTTCTTTATCCAAAGAACCACTACTAACCACTATATATACCTTTTCATCCCTCCACTCCCAATCCCACCAACGCTCTTTCCGCCGCCTTTCCGGCTTCCGCGTCCGACGCGCTTTTTTGCCGCATCAACCGCAATCCCTCGACGACGCCGTATTTTTCAGACAAAAGTTCGCGACGCGCGGATTTACTGGCGCGCGCTACGAGTCCAAAAACCTCGGCTTCTGTTACCGAAAAAGCGGTGGCGGTAAGCCCGCCTGATCTGGATTGGAGAATTGATTTTTTTCCATCCTTGGACGAAAAAAATGTCACGCCGACTATTCGCGCCGCCGTCGGGGACGCCGACGCCAACGCCAAAAGCGTACGCATCACGTATGCGTAGTTAGTCAGGGGTGTAGTGATACCGGACCGCGTCGTTTCCGTTTCATTCACATCACACACATCATTCACGCAACTCATTTTTCCATCCAAAATGAACCTCGCGACGCGCGCCGGCGTTTTGCAGTTTCGTGACTTTTGAGTGCTCTTTTCTTGAGTAACAAACCGTCGAGCAAGCGCTCCATTTTTCGTTTCCGAAAAACCGACGACGTCCTCCAAAAAGTCACCCACCCCGTCCAACACCCCGAAACTCGGCGACAACAACGCCAACGTTTGCGATTCGTCAAGCACGCCAAAATCCAACAACCGGCGTAACGCACTCGATGCCACCGCGCCGGTGGAGTGCCACTTTGTTTGGTGCGTTTTGTGGTTTGCGGAAAACAAAACGTCGACGTCGTCGGGGGCGACGATGGACGAACTCGCATCCAAACTCGGTTCTTCCTTCGCGCCAAATTCGCGCTTGTTCGCCCGCCGCACGGTGTCGAGCAACACGTCGAACGCGTGCTTGGTAACACAAACCGCCCACTGTTTCGACGTTCCAGAGAGCGCGTGGAGCGTGGAGACAAACGCATTAGCGGTGGAAGTGCCAGTCGAATTTGTTGCGTCGTCGTCGTCTTCGTCGTCAGACTGTTTACCCACACCAACTCCCGACGCGAGCGCGTCGAGTAGTTCGTCGCGTCGCGTCGCGTCGTCAAGAAACGGCGCGACGCACACGGAACCGGCGTCCGCGAGCGCGGCGATTGCGGAACTGGCGCCGTGGGCCAGAGTCGATTTTTTATTCGAAATAAACCCAGCGGTCTCGACGTTCAACTGCCGCCCCGGGCTCGGGGTTTGGGACCGATCCGCACCGCTCGTTTCGCGCTCGCACACTGCGACCACCAAAGCGGGCGCCGCCGCCGTTGCGGCTTCACGCAGGGCGAGTTTCAGTTTTTCTAAAGAGTCAGACTCTTTTGCGTCTCCAAAAATTGCGCCGACGCTTCGCGCAACCAGCGCCAGGGCTTCCGTGACGTTCGCCACGGCGAACGAGTCTGTGTTTTTTCCAGAGCGCCATGCCTGCGCCGCGGCGGTCACGGCGCTTGCTAGGGTAACGAGGACACGTGCGCTTGTAGCACTTGTGTGACGTGAAAGTGTTTCTTTCTCTGTTTCTTGACCGAGTGCTTTTAACGACTCAGGATTAGACCAAGACTCGACATCTTCCTTCCCACCACCCAAACGCAAAGCGCAAGCCACGTTTCTCAAAGTCGTCGAGCAAACGCGGTTCAGTACCAGGAGGTTTTGTTTCTCAAGGAGTGACACGGGAGGCGGCGCGTGGTTCACCACGAACTGAAACGCGCCGCGAAGCGCCACCGCGATTGCGTCGAGTTCGTTGAGAACACGCGCATCGCGGTCGCTTGCTTTCCAAGAAAAACAGCTCGCGGCGTCGCGCGTCAGAAACGACAAAACCCCGGCGGCGGCGACGCGCGCGGCAAGAGGTTGTGTATTTCCTTGTTCTTCAGACTGATCACCTCCAGATGTACCTTCTTTCTTGACACCGGTATTTCTGAAGGCATTTCCTTCACACCGAGCACCTCCCTCATCACCTTGAGAATTATTTCCTTCACCCTGAGCACCTCGTGTTGTACCGCCCGCGAGAACCTCCGCCAGCGTTTCTATCGTCACTGTTTCCAGCACGATTCCGTTTACGAACCGCAAAGTGTCGCCTGACACGGCCAAGGCGGTCTGCTGGAACGTGCGCAGCGCGTTCAGGGCGGTGACAGTTGTGCGTGACGAGGTTCGGTTTGACGCCACGAGGTTCGCGACGGCGGCGACCCAGACTCGCGCTTGGGACGTTTTTGGCGCTGTGATTGCAAAAGAAAAGTGTCAGTCTTGTATGGGCAAACAGTGTGGGTGGGATTTGGGAAATACATACGTACCTATCGAAACAGAATCATTCAAAGAACAGTCACGACCGGGCCGTGTCATCACCGTCACGGATTCTTCGTGCGCGGCGAGGTTCGCGAGCGCGTCCAGGGCGTGCGCGTGAGTGTCTCTTTTTGCCACCGCGCTTTTGTCATCGCCGGCGTCCTGGAAAGAAACGCAGGTACACAGGCAAACAGTCAGCGCTTTCACAAGGGTGTCGCTTCCGGCGACGAAACCGGCGCCACGAGGTACTCGCGTCGCCGCCGCGGTCGCCGCGGTTGCGGCTAAGGTTCCGTTTGTATCAAACCCGGAAACGATTTCCGCCAAACCGCGCGCGAGGCCGGGCACGCCGAACGCGTCAGCGACGCACCTGATTGGAACAAAAGAAAAGTGTCAGTCTCTCGTGCTTTGTATGAGTAATTACTGTGGACAATCGGCAGAGGTAATAGTCCCTTCTGGTACGAGTATATCGCGATGTATGGACAACAGTCACCAGCTTCGGTAATAGTCCCTTCTGGTCGTAATAGTCCCTTCTGGTACGAGTATGGGCAATCGCAGAGGCGGAACGTGTTCAGTGAGAAAGGCCCTTACCTCACCCCTCGGTTTCGGTCGCTGGAAGCCGCGGCGCCGGCGAACACCGCACCAAGCGCACCCGCGCCCGCGGCTCGAGCGGAGAAAAAGTCAGACTTCTCGTTTGTCTCATCCGCGACGTCACAGTGCGTCTTCTCGAACCTTTCGTTTCTTCCCGCGACCAACGACGCGAGCGAGGCGACGACACCCGGTGTGCTGTCCACCAAACACGCGCCGTCCCCTTCGGCTAGTGCTAGGCTCCACAGTGCCCGGGCCGCGGCGGTTCTGTGGACAAACGGGTAGTGAGAACCAACGGCCGGAGTTCCGGCACCCACAACCTCGGCGAGGCTTTCTGTTACTCTCAAATCAATCCCTAAAACGAAACCCGACCCGCCGACGGCGGCGATCGCGGCGAAGATCTCCGCCGCCACGGCGCGAGCGTTGCCGACGCCGCCACGCGTGATTGAGGTTTTTTTGTCGTAAGACTTTTGAGGGTGCGTTCTTGAGTCACTCACTTGTTTTTCTGCGTCTGGTTTGTCACCGTGTTGTTCTTGGTTCGTTTCCAAATCTCGGGAAGGAGCCAGCACGAGCTGGAAAAACGCATCGAGTTCGGCGGAGTGGGACGATTTCAACTCGTCCCCCGTAACCGTCAACGTCATCCCCACAGTGTCACACCCCGCCTGGAACGTTTTTCGATCCAGAAAACCGCGTAGAAAAAAATCCGTTCCTACACCAGCCATCATGGCTACTTGCACCACGAACCGCGGGTGGTTTCGGGAAACGTCCGCCAGGATTGCCAACGAAGCGGTCGCGGCGAGGACGTCGTGTTTTGACGGCGCGGCGTGCTTTTTTGAACTTTTCGAAAACGAAGGAAAACCGCGTTCATCGCGATTGACCGATACCGGTCCTCCCGGTCTCGGCGACGAAACCGTCTGCTGGCCTGACCCGCCCAAACTTTTGCGGTGTGTACCGCCAGGTGTTTCACTTCGCGGGGTTAGCAAACGAATCGCGTTCGCCAAAGCGGTCGCGGCGCCAATTCCGCCCTCGGCGACGATTTCGCTCACCGCTTGCGAAAACTTCGGTACGCGCAAACAGTCTCGGAGAAACTCGCCCCCGAGACGACGCAAAGCGGAACAAAGCGCCCCAACGGCGTGCTGCGCAGACCGAGACTGTTTGCCTGAGACTTGCTTTGAAGCGCCAACGTGTTGTTCACTAAATTCGAGTCGGTCACCGCACCGCACGAGTTCCAAAAACGCACGAACCGTGGATGGGAATCCGGGGTCCGACCGTTCGTTTTCTTTTTCGTCGATTTCTTTGGCACCGGGTGCCGAAAACGAAAACAACTCCCTCAGCACGTGCGCGGCGCCGAGACGCGCGACGAGAATCGCGGCGGCGTCGTCGTCCGTTTTTCGGGAACGACTGTTATTGTCGGAACACAGAAGTTTCTGGTCGGGTATAGGGGCACCAACCACCAACCCCTCACCGCCAAACGCAAACGCGTCCACCGCGAGCGCGCGCAGGGTCTTGGCGCCGCGACGCTCGCGGAGCGATTCCGACAACGCGTCGTCCCCGGCGATGTGCGTACGCGTCGCATTTGTTGGAGACTGTTTCGCACTGAGTAACGGTACCCAAGGTTGTGGCGCGGCACGCGAAGTACCCAAACGTTTGTCACTTTCTTGTTGAACACCCTGGGTACCGACAGAATCGTCCCAATCGAGGGTATTTTCCGGCACCGAAACCCCCCCGGCCACGAGCAAAGTGATGTCGCCGCGCAGGCGTGAAGTGAACACTTCGGCGACGCTTTTCAAGGAAAGGTTCACCTGAGCTCCCTTTACGGAAAGTTCCACCTGAGCTCCCTTTAACGAAATCGTCGCCGTCGCGCGTGTCCGTACCCACGCCCGCAGCGCCCTCGCGGCGTGCGCTGCCACGAGAAACTTGTGTGCGTTGCCGTCGCTTTGGTTGTGGTTGGCGTTATTGCTGTTTAACACGTGTCCGTGTCCGCCCCCGGTTTTGCTGTCGCCGTTCGGTTTCGACAACGCCCGCGCGGCGCCGGCGATTGCGCGTTCCACGAAACCCACAAACCGTTTGTTGTTGAACAGCCTTTCCGCGACTTCGCGATCCGCGCCCGCGAACCGCGAAAGCGCGCACATCGCGCAAACCCCGGAATCGGTGGAGCCGCCCATGTTGAGGTCAACGGACACGTCGGTAGTTGCGTCAGTAGTCACGTCAGCAGTTACGTCAGTAGTTACGTCACTTGTTACGTCAACAGTTACGTCACTTGTTACGTCAACAGTTACGTCACTTGTTACGTCAGCAGTTACGTCAGTAGATACAGCAGATAACTCGCGTGTTTCGGTTCCGTCGCGTTCGAACGACTCGTCAAGCGCGTTGAGTAAACCAGAGATTATGTTAGTTCCGCCGCGCCCTTTTGGCACCGAAAGTTCGTCTCGCACCACACCGAGGAGACTCGGCGTGCGCGCCAGTTCCGCGACGACGAAACACGCGGCGGATGTGACGCGATTTCCAGCTTTGACAGCGTCAGTATCGACCCTACTATTTCCATCTTTCAACTGATTCAAACCACTTTGACGGCGTGTGTCATTACCGGCCCGTTTATCGACTCTCCAGTTCAAAAGCGCGTCGATCGTGAGTAACACGCCGGGCTCACCCGCGATGTCGTTGCGGCTCGCGTCGTCCTCCGCGGTTGCCGCCGTGATGGCGAACAAACGCGCGCTGGACGCCGACGCCAAAAGCGCGTCGGTATCGTCGTCGTGCAGTGCGTATTTAGTCCGTGAATAATCGCCATCGCCATCTTCACTACCATCCAGCGCTCGGCGCATAGCGGCTACTAGCACGGCAATCGCGTCCACGGACCACACCGTCTCCGCGGCGTCCGACCCGCTGGCTGGCGTGCAGGTTAGCAGTACCGACGAAAGCGCGTTTGCCGCGTGTTTCGCGATTCGCGAATCGTGCGGCGGCGCGGTGAGCGCTAGCAAACGCGGAATGACGAACTCGTGCGTCGTGATCGACGTTGCGATTTTGGAATGCGGCGCGATTGACGCGAACGCAGACGTGGCGTCAACGGCGTGTTTGATATTACCTTGCCTTTCGTCGAACGGGGAATACGAATTCCAACACGAGCCAACTCTGTTTGCGCATACAGAATTCGAAGCCGCGGCGCCGACGGCGACGGCGAGAATGGCGTCGAAAACGAGGTGCGCGGTTTTCGCCAGGCTGATTGCGCTATCGGGCTCCAACGCGGCGTCGTCCCGCGATCCTTTGCCCGACAAAGGGCCGTTGCCGTTGCCGCCGTCCATTTCGGGAAAAAACACGCCGCCGATGACTTTGTCCCTTTCGCCTCGTTTCACAAGAGCGGTGAGCAAGGACGCGGCGGCGCTACGTAACTCGTTTCGGTCGGGTTCCGAATCCCACTTTTCGTTTTCGTTTTCGCGGTCGCGGTCCGTCCCAAACTCGTTATGCGCCACCAGCGCCGTTCGCAGCGAGACGCACAACTCTCTCCGGTTCGCGAACTTGGACGCGCACTTCCCGCTTACGATAGGTAAAACAAAGTGTCAGTCGTGTATGGGCAAACAGTGAGGTGGGATTTGGGAAAGGCCCAATACGTACCTGACATCGCACGTAACGAGCGACGCGGCCGTTCGCAGCGAAACCGCCGCGGAGGTTCGTCTGCTGCATAAACTGGAGAACGTCGCGCACTTCGCGCGGTCCCGCTGGAGTTGCGAAAAATCGAACCCCGACCCTCGGCGGCTGTGTATGGAACCGATGGACCCGTGCAAACCCAAACCGTTCGGTCGCGGCGAGTCCGTTTGGACCCCGGACATGCTTTGCCACCCCGAAGTATTCCCCACCCTTTTCCCGGACGGGGACAAAAGGAGCGCTGATCTAGGTGACCCCAGGGATGACAAGTTACCGGAAGATCCCGTGAATCGATGATCCGCGGGTCCCGATCGAGGGCCAGTGGTTCTGGGTCTCGCCGCGACGGATGAAACGATGTTGTCGGGTTCGAACCCGTCGTGTTCCGCGGAGACAAAAGACTCGTCCCCGAAAGATTCAGATTCGTCCCCGTTACTCGTCGACGGGAGGGTAATGAGCCTGTCCAGGGGTGTGACTTTCTGCGTTCCCGGAGCGTTTTCGGGAGACAAGAACCCTTTTGCCGGATCGGTCCCGTCGCCCTCCTTGGGCGTGGCGGGGAGGGGGACCGTGATTCGGTCGTCGTCGTCGGCGCAAAAGTCGTCGCCCTCATTTGCGGTGGCGGAGGAAACGACCCGTGTGTCGCGCGTGTCACGCCTCGAGTCGTACGCAACGAGGCTTTGCAGGCCTGACCCGACGACTGTGTGCCCATACACAGTAGTACTTTCAAAGCAAACCCCGAACCGCACCGCGCGTAGCACGCCGTCCACGATTCCGGGAAACGCGCAGACGGTGCGGGCAAGGGATTGCTTTTCTTCCGGGACTGCATTATTATTTTTTCCATCCACTGTTTCGAACGCCTTTCCCAACGCCGACGAAACCTCTCTAGAAGCTTCCGCGTCTCGCGACCCCAACACCGCGGCGACGGCGAGTAAGAGCCCGGACCCCGGGTCGGTCATGACTGGATTTGAATTCTCAGGAGTTAACGTCTCATCAGACGAACGAGTCCCCACATCGTCCGCCGCCACTTTCAGAAATTTAGAAATCGCGGTCGCGGCGCACGCGTGGATGGTGCGTTTGAGTTTTGCGGGAGTTGGGGTATTTGGAGTAGTTGGAGCAGCACCAGCATCCGCGCGTTCCCTCCCCGCCGTTCCCTCCCAGCAGTCCTCGTCCCCGTCCCCGTCGCAGACGCACTGCACGAGCAACTTTGGAAGCCCGCTGAGGAGAAGGACGGCGATGGAAGTGGTGTTACCACCACTACTGGAGGTGGAAGTGTTGTTACCAGTAGAGGTATCATCGCCGCTCGCGTCGTCGACGGCTACCGAAATCGCAGAAACAATCGCAGCGGCGAGTCGCCGCGCGTCGCGCCCTAGAGATGCGCGTTTCTGCTGCGGCTCGAAAAAGGGAAACCTCCTTTCGGTATCGCCGCCCCCAAAATCGTCGTCCCGTCCCCCCGCGGATCGGTGCCGCACCACCGTCCCGAAGGACTCGCCGCCGCTTTCGTCGTCGCTCGCGCCGCCCCCTCCGGTGAAAGAATCGAGGGCAAATTCGGGTAAATGCGAGCCCGAGCCCCAGTTTAGCAGCTCGCCCGATTGCGTGCGCGACCGCCGGCGGTCCGCGAACCGTATTCCCTTACCGACGCTCCCGGGTACCCCGCCGCCGCCGACGCTGGTAAACCCGCTGGCGCCAACCCCGGAAAAGTCACCCCACGAGTCGTACCCGGCCATGGGCGTGTGTGCGTCTCCTACGTCGTCTTCAGAAGCACCGTCGATTTCAACAAAGTCAAGAGACGCGCTTCCGCTTCGTTTTATGAGCGATACCAAAACCCGCGCCAGGCGGTGGCCGATTTCGGTACGCGTTTTTCCACCTTTTTCGGGAACGTTTTCGGTTTCACAGGGAACCGTGGGGCCCCCGCGTTTCAGTAACCCCAACGCAAACGCATGCACGTGTTCAGGCGTGGTGTTGCCGGTGTTGCAACGCTTCTCAGTATCCACAGAGCAATTAGTCTCACCATGAACCGTCAAGCAGTTCCACAAAACCCGCGCCGCGCATACCCCGCGCGCGCCGCCCGCCGCGGCGGCGCGCTCGAGTTGGTGACTGATTGAAATAGGATAAATGTCAGTCGTATATGGGCAATCAGTCGGCGGAATGTGGTAAATGGGAAATACTTACCTCAGTTCGCGGCGGTTGGTGACCGTCTCCGTGACCCGGCACGACTCAAATGTCACTTCACTCAAACACCACATCGCCCACAAGTTACTAGGGGTCCCCACGGTTTCGATTGCGAAGTTCACGATCAAATCGATTGGCGTGGAGGTATTTGACCCAACACCGCCTTCCGCGAAAGGCGCCAAAACTTTGTCCTCGAACTTTTCCGATTCCCGCAGCGTTCCCAGCGTCGCGCAAGTGAGTCGCGCTAACACTTCGCGTTGCGTTTTTTCGTGACCAGTAGGCAAACAGTCTGGCGTTTCTTGGTCATTTCCATCGGTACAGTCGGCAACAGTCACGTCTAAGCTTAAGCACTGCGACAGAAACCCCACTACGTCCGTATCCAAAACGATCAAATCGATCACCGCCTTCGCCGCCGGGGAAACGTGAAAGTTCTCTTTCTGAAGCACGCCCGACACCACCACCCAAAGCGCGCTCGCCGCGGCGGTGCGCGTCGGCAGTGCGTATTTAGTGTGTAACGAATCCACCAGCGCGTGTACCAGCCGTGTCTCCCTACTCACCGCCGCCGCCCTCGCGGCGTCCCGTCCGGCGATGGAGGCTACCGTGAGAAAAACGCGTACGCGGGTCGTGGAAAACAAGTCGCGCGTGTTCTTAGTCATACTCGACGCGTCGCCGGCTGACAGAAACTCCTTTTCCCAACAATTCGCAATCACCGCCGACCCCAGCGCCTGCAGGTGCCGTCGCGCCAGCACGTCCGCCACGTCCCTAGCCGCAGCGGCGGCGCGTGGGTTGGCCGCAGGTATGTGTCCAACGAGCCCGCCCCCGCCCCCGCCCCCACAAGCGCCCCCGGCGCTGCGGTGCCCGGCCGCTGAGGGTCGGGCGTTTTGTAGTGGGGAAACGGCTCGCGTTGCTATTCCCGAATCGAACTCAGTGAAGCAACTAGTCGTGACTTTCCGGAAAGTCGTCGTCGAGGTTCCGTGTGAAGCGGAGTCTGCGTCGCCGCTTTCCGTGCGACGGTGGGCGGTATCGGGTGCTGTTGATACGTTCTGTGGGATACTTTGCGGAAACGGCGGTGTCGCCGCGATCCATAAAACCCCAGCGGCGCTCGCGGCGATTTCGGCGGAGCGCGTGAAGGCGCAATCGGTGCTTGTCCATTCGCTCAGCGCCGACAGCGCCCCGCGGTGCGCCGCGATTGACACCCTTGCTTGTGTGGTGGACGCCACCGCGAACACCAGCCTGGTGATTGATACGCGCGCGCGGGAAAGGCCTTTGGGAAGGCTGAGTGTTCTTTCTTCGAAAGTGCCGACCTGAGTTTCAATGTCCTCCGTCGCCGGTGTTGATGTGGTCGCTTTTTTCTTAATCGCGTCCACCGCATTTCCCATCGAAACGATAGCATCCAGTAAACTGCTCATCGTCGCCGCGGACGCCACGACCTGTTTCCCGTCGCTGTCACTCAGCGCCAGCTGCGCCAGCGCGTCCGCGGCGTCTGCGGCGCACAACAAAGTAGCATGTGCGGTATCGTCATCATCCGCGTCGTCTCCATTAGTTGTGTTGTTTTCGCCAATCTCGTCTCCAGTGTCGTGACTCACCCTGGTCACCAGCGCGACTAACCCCAAAACCGTGCCTGTCTTCGCGGCGGCGGCGCACGAAACCTTCCCTTGGCGTGCCAACAAGTGTACCTGTCGCGCCGCTTTCGCGCACGTCCCAACCTCCCCTGCCCCGAGGGCGAGCGCCAAAGGCACGAGGAGCTCCAGGCCCAGCCCCGCATCTGCGGCAGATGTTTCGCGCGCATTGTTCCCAGACTGTTTGCCCATTCCAAGACCCGCAGCCGCGGAAGCAGCGCGACGCGGGGCGTCACCGCGGTGATGCATTATGGGTATATCGTCCACGGCTATTCCGGATACGAGCTTAATTCTCACGGACCTGCGTCATCGTCCCCATCGCGACGCTCGCGAGGTGCGCGGCCAAATCTGTGGTTTTTCCGAGGCTCCTTCGTTTCGCGGAGTTCTTTTTGTGCAGTCCAACGAAAAAGAAAAAGCCACGACTTTTGTCTCTTCGCGTGGGTCGCACTTCGTGGCGCGCGGAGACGTGCGGTGACCAGCGAGCCGATCGAAAGTGATGGAAAGAAAGCGGTGCTCGCACGGGAAGGTGAAAACCAGGTGCGTGGAGTGCGTCGGCTGCCCCCACGGGAAGCTGAAAGGCAACTGCGCGGACTGCAGCGGCTGCCCCCACGGGAAGCTGAAAGGCAACTGCGTGGACTGCAGTGGCTGCCCCCACGGGAGGCTGAAAAACAAGTGCTCGGCGTGCAACCCCTGCCCTCACGGCAAGGTGAAATACGACTGCGTGGTGTGCAACCCCTGCCCTCACGGCAAGGTGAAAAGCGACTGCGTGCAGTGCAACCCCTGCCCTCACGGCAAGGTGAAACACCGCTGCGCGAAGTGCAACGGCTGCCCTCACGGCAAGCGGAAAGACAGCTGCGTGGCGTGCACCCCCTGCCCTCACGGCAAGGTGAAGGGCAACTGCGCGGCGTGCAACCCTTGTCCACACGGCAAACGGAAATACGACTGCGTTGCGTGCAACCCCTGTCCGCACGGCAAGCTGAAAAACAAGTGCGCAGCGTGCAAAACGGCACGCGCGGATCAGCCCGAGATCACACAAGAGCCCGAGATCAAGCAAGAGCCGTTTACGATTCGCGGGTACTTCGGGTTTGACGACGGCCGGTAGAACTTTCTTTGACAAAAAATAACGCACTACGAAAACTTCCGCCTCGGCCCGTTGAGACGTTTATCTTCACCAAGCACTTCATCCAAGACGTCCCGGTACGCCCCCTTGGTTTTCGCGCCGACGATTGTGGCGACGCGAGTACACGAAGTTGTTTTTTGTGACATTTCTTTGGCGTTTTTGTCAGTGGACTTTTCATCTTCCCCATTCATCCCTCCCTTCCCCTCCACCAAGTACACCCGCACGTCCGGGGTCCCGGTGACCATCAGCGCGTCCGCCATTTCCTTGTCCGTGTCCATGTCGAGCATCACCAAGCGTACGTGTGTTCCGTACTCGTCGATGACTGAACTGAGCAACGGCCGGAGCCTCGCGCACGGCGTGCATCCTTCGGAGGAGAAAAAAGCAACGAGGGCGACTTTGAAGTTATTTCCTTTTTCGTCATCGTCTCGTTCTGGTTCATTCGTACCACCTGCCCCCAACCCTACGCCTTGGTACAGCAACCGGAGCGCATCCGACCCTACGTGTTTTATTGAATTAGCGTCGAAATCTTGCGACGGCGCGGGCGATGACAAGAACGTCACCGGCTCGACGAATTTATTGACGTCACCGCCGTCTGAGTCAAACGAAATCACCGCCGCTCGTACTTTATTCGCCCTAGCCGCAAAAGCAGTGCCAATTGGGCTGGAACCACCACTGCCCGCTTCTGCTTCTCGGCTATTTTCCACCGGGCCGTGCCACTGCTCCGCGGCGACCCCGGATTCGAATCCCGAGCCGAGGGCGACGAACACTCCGGGATACTCGGTGGTGCCATTTTCGTTATTTTCGTCACTTTTCACGTCGACCCCCAACGAAGCTGCGCATCGTTCCGAAAGTATCAAGGTTTTCGTGAACAAGTTTTTAGTAGCACTACTTACCGCATCAGACGTCATGACCCGGTATGGGTATTCCGCGAAGTCCACGTCAATCACGAGATCAACACGTGAATGCGCGCCGTTCTTCGCCGCTTGCGCTCGCATGGCTCGGGTAACGGATTCGTCAATTTCCGTGTCCCCAGCTTCATCGTCCATCGTCCGTCCGCTCACACTCGTTCGTTCGAAAAGCACCGGCCTCATCAAATTTCTCGCACAGTAAATAGCGGCGGTGAATGTCGCGCGAGTTGCGCCGAGCACGAGTACCCGTCCGTCGTGCGGCTCGGGGGCGTGACGTCCCGAAACCGTGGGTCGGTCTGTGGGATGATCAACGTCGATGACGCGACACCGAGACGAGTTTCGTTTCCATTTGCCCCGCCCTCCACTGAATGCACCGCGCGAGACCACGAAACGCGGTCCAGTTTTAGTGACGGGAGCTGAACTCACGCGTGCCTGTGCGTATCCCGAGACACCGCGCGTCGCCTGGCACGACGCACTCGCACTCGCCATGGCGCGACGCGGAGTGTCGAGGGTGAAAGAAATCTGTCCGAAAATCACGAAAGAAAACAGCTGCGGACGTGGCCTCTGCAAATATGTCACTCGTGGCCGCGCACGGTCCTGACCGTCGGTTTCAGACACCCGTGGTATGCTCACGAGGGTCGCTGTCCCCACGCGTCGTGTCCCAACCGGTGGCCCTCGCGTTCCCCGCGATCGCACCGATGGGCGTTTCGTGGTGACCAGCGCGGCCGCGGCGCGAGACGATGGAAAACTAAAACACGACACTTCATTCGTGCATCGCGACGGCACCGCACACGCGTCCGGGTCTAAACCCTTTGTCGGCCCGCTGACCGCTTTCGCCGTGGGGACGGCGTTGTCGATGACACCGCCCGCGTTCGCGGCGACTCCCATGTACTCGGGAGTGAATCCCGACGAGTCCCCGTTAGTGAGGCGGCTACGCGAAAACAGCGATAAAAACAAGGACCGGTACGACCAACAGCGGCTCGACAATTATTACCAGAAGGACTTCGCGATTAACAAGCTGCTTGGCAAGGAACTGCTTCCAGAGCCCTGTGACCCAAGGGACCCCGAGTTCGCGTCAACGTGCGGGTCGGAAAAAGTACCGCGGCTTCCGCAATCGCGAACCGATCCGTTCGACGACCGGTCGCTCCCGAACGCGTCGCGGCGAGGCGCTCTTGTCGGTTTGAACGATTTGAACATCGAAGACGAAGCCGGGTTCGGCGACGGTAACAGTAATAGTAACGGTAACGGTAACGGCGAGTTAATTGGTGAGTTGACTAAGGCAATCGTGACTGCTGGTGGTACGTCCGTTACGAGTGACGCGAGTGGTGATGGCGACGAAACGAGAGCTGGCGATTTGACGACCGCGGAGGATTCGAAACGCGACAAGAGCGGTAGTTTGCGAGGCGATACCGTTTCTGATGACTCGTCGCACACGGAGTCGGACACGATCGTACAAGATTGAATGACTCAATGACGTATTTAGTCTATAATACTGGTACATTTGACTACCACTTCCAAACATTCCACGTTACTCGCGGCGACTGCTAGTTTTTCAGTTCCGAAAACGTCCCTTCGGGGTCGTGGAAATCTCCTAATTCGATTCTTCGCCGATCCGCCCTTGCTTGTTCCGGGTCGAAGCTCGCGAAAAAAGGCAGCGAGCACGCCACGAACACGTCGATCGCCAGTAAACCCCACCGCATGCTTCCCGTTAGCGCCAGGAACCCGCCGACTATTAAACTCCCGATCCACGTAAACGCCACGGTACACACGCCGCACAGAGAAAACAGGCTCGCTTCGTACCCCCGGGGCGTGGCTTGCTGGAAGATGCTACGCAACGTGGGTAAGATGTTGGCGTTGATCGGGCTCGCCACTAGGGGAAGCAAAATCATCTCGTACTTCCGTTTGAAACCGAAACACGCCCACACCGGCCACATCAGGGTACACGCTTTCAAAGAAACGAGCGTCCACTTGAGCTGCTTTTCGGTCAGTCGAGTGGCGATTCGGGAGAAGGACGCCTGATACGATTATCAAGAAAGTGTCAGTCTCGTAAGGGCAATCGCGAAGGCGGAGCGTGGTGATTGGGAAAGGCCGTACCGTTGACACCAGCGCCGCGATGGACACGGCGAACATCAGCACCACCAGATCCGTCGCTGTTTTTGGAAAAAAAAGTGTCAGTCTTTCGGGCCATGTGATTGAGTAATTACGGGCGGACAATCGGCAAACGCAGGTGCCTGGATTTGGGAAACGCGCAAGACCGTACCGGTCGCGCCCAGCTCCCTTTGCGCGTAGAGCGTGTACGAACTCAACATCGTGCCGTTCGTGATCGTGGACAAAACTTGCCCGACCAAAAGTTTCAAAAGCTGCGGGTGGTTTTTGCGAAGCATCTTTGCGGATAACACGGTTCTTCGCAACCCCAGACTGGCGACGGTTCTCAAAGCGCCTTTTGTGTTGTCGCGGCGGTTTTCTGAAGAACTCGTTTCGAAACACGCTCCGTGGTTCCTCCGTACCGTGCCCCCTTCACGCGTGTCACCCAAGGTATTACCCAAGTCCTTACCCTTCGTGTCCTTCTCCGCATTTCCTTTGTGCTTGTCACTCAAGGTATTCTCCCTCGTGTTCTTCGTGTCCTTGTGTTTGTCAGTTGAGTAATTATCCTTCGTATCCTTCTCGTCCTTGTTCGTGTCACTTAAGCCCGTACCCTTCGTTTCCGTCTCGTCCCCACCCTTCGTATCGGTGCCCCCCCCCGAAGAAAACAACGGCGCGCCCGGCCGGACGCGAATTCCCCTGGCCCGATAAAAAAACAAAGCGTCAGTCTCGAGTCTCTCGAGTGTGGGTGTACTTCGTGTTGTGTATCCGGGATTGGAAAGGGTATAATGTGCTCCATACAGAGCAGGAAGCAGTCTAAACAGTCGGCGGGATTTGGGAAACGCAACCCGTACCTGAGCCCCAACAAACCAACCGCCGCGCCCCACGCCCCCACGGCTAACAGTGACAACCGCAACCCGGTTGACCAGTCACCAACACCCGCGCGCAAAATGCACACCAGCTGAATCGACACCACGAAAAGCATGCTCAGGAAACCCAGCGTGGGCGCCCTTAGCGCCAACTCGCTGCCACTGGATTGCCGCGCCTTGGTGACCGCGGCGACGAGCGCGGCGTTTGCGTCGTCGTCGTCGCGCTTTTCTGTTTCTTCAGACTGTCCTTCATACCCCTCGTACTTCTCCGCCCACCCGATATCGTCCCTTCGGTACTGCTGCAACGTGAGTTGCTCCAACCCTTTGCCCCCCGCGCTTAGGGCGTTAAGATGAGACGTGGTGCCCCAACACCGCCAGCACTTGTCTTTTGCCTTTTCCCAACGCGAGTCATCCTTCTTTTTAGTTTCGGTTTCGGTACCGGGAATCATCCCCAGCACCTGCTGGACCCTGGGGTGCGTCTGCGCCAACAGCGGCAGGTACGCGTCGAACATCTGCTGCGCGGCGAGGTGCGCGATGTTCGTTACTACGAACAGGGAGGCAGTTATTTGCAACGCGCGGCGCATTTGATTCGTATCACCCCCAGCCAAGTCGCCCGGCGACGTAGCGCCCGCGATTAACGGACACACCGAAAACAAGAACCATCCCACCACCAAACCTTTTTTCCGGAACCCGCCAAAGTCACCGAGTGACCCGAAAATCACAAGGAAAGCGCCGCACGCCAGCTGCGAAACGAAGTTGCAGTACACCACGACGGCGCCGAAGTCCAATCCGCTTCCCGGAATGTTGGGTGAAACGGGGAACCACTCGCAGTTACTCGCCATGTCATCCGGCCTTTGGAACTTCATCGACGCGAACTGCGGAATCGCCGAGTCGTACGCACCGCACTCGCTGCTCGTCGTCGTGGCCACCGCCCCGGTCGTGGCGTCGACGACGGCCAGAACGCACCGCCCAAAGCACAAACTGCCTCCCGCGAAGTTTTCCCTCCACTCCACCACGGAGTGTTGCGTCGCCGCCCGTGCCTTGGCGTACCCGGTAACCAGCATCGCCCAGAACGTCACCACCGTTGCGGCGACTGGCGACGACGCGCAGTCGTACAGGTACCAAGACCTTATTTCGTTGGCGTCCGTGGGAACCAGAGAGGGATCGTCATTCAGGTTCATTGGGCTGGGCGGAAACACCACCGCGATTGCATCCACGACCGACGCGCTCGTTTTTTTGTCACCATCTTCAGATCCGTTCAACACATCTCCGTTGGCACCTCCGGGCTCCCTGTCGAACGAACCAAGCCCCGTGGCACGACCGACCGGGACTGCCCCGACCCCCCCGGAATCCGGGCCCAAGCCCGAAGGCCCAGACGCCATGGGGCCCCGGAGACCAACACGAAGCGCGCGGGGCGATGCTGTCCATTCTAGATTGGAACATCGTTCAACATCCCCAAAAAGCAGACAAGTTTCTTTTTCTTCGGGAAAACTTCTTTTTCTTCTCGGATGACCACTTTTCTTTGCGCAAATCGCCGGACCCGGGGGGTCCGGCCATGAGCCTTTACCCCCCGTCGCCGCGGCACCCTGGTCAAACGCTTCACGCAGGCGACGTTCTCGACGTGTTAGCCACGCGGTTCGGGAGGTGGGTAAGTTTCGTGCATGCGTGTCGCGTTGGTGAGACGATGAGACACACCGAAATCTCAATTTCCGCATTCAGACGTGGAATTCCCGTGGGAAACACGTCGAGTCTCGGCCTCCCCCTGGTTTGGAAACACTGGGTGCATTTCGTGGGACTACGCAAGCGGGGCGCATGCACGACGCGCTGGCTGGTGCACCACGTCAACGCTGTGGTGGCGTTCAAGGCGTGGCGAGTCATGGTTAACGGCCGGCTGGTCATTCATGACCAATGCGTAGTCACCGCGTTTAAGCACTGGCACTTTTTGTGGCGAACCCGCGGCGCGCGGAACCGCGCCAAAGCCGATGCGTTTCGTGAAACTATCGTTCGCCGAAACAGGCTCCGGTCGCAGTGGGAAGACGAACAGCGTAACAACGCGCACCGAAAAAAGTACGACTCGCAAAAACGACGCGACCGCCTGGACGCGCTTTACGGGCTGGACCCGGTGGTACGTGTTGCGCGTTTCCCAAATCAGAAGCCTCACTGTTTTACCTGTAACGCTGGTCACGGTTCAGACCGATGGCCGGTGACTGTTGTGCATACATCGTCCAATACACGCCCAACACGCGACTGACACTTTTCGTGTACCAATCGAAGGATTCGCGCGGCGGATCGATCGCGCGGGCGGGACGGGTTTACACGAAACGGTATTACCGGGAAACGGACCGCGATACCTTTCCAGTGGAAAGGGACGGTATTTTTTCGGTGGAAAGTGAATCCCTCGCTGCCGTGCGGACCAGAAATTCGGAACGAGGTATTGCGGTTGTTGTTTCGCGCCTCCAAAGTGGGGTGTCGTTTGACATCGACGCGGACGGATTTGTGGATCACCCACTCGGTGGGTATTTACCCTCAGCGGGTATGTCTCTGAAAACGCACTCGCGATTGGCGCGGGCGTTTTCTCTGTGGCGCCGGGTCACTTGGCGGCGGCGCGAGATGCATCGCCGAGACGCGGACGCAAAAGTTGTGTATCCGCAAACAGTCCCACCTAGTTTGGAAAAAGGACGTTTCGCGTCCCGAACAGAGGTGGAAACCCTTTGCGAAGAAACGTTGTTGCTTTTGAAGGTTGCGGAGAGGGAAAGCGCATTTAGTCACAAAGAAATGGAATCGGCGGGTGATGCTCGGTTGTTTCAACATCGGGGCGGTTCGATCGGCGCGGCGGCGGTCGCGGCGGCGGCGGCGCGGCGAGGCGCGCGATTGGATCTGGCCGGGCGCGGAAAAAGGCGACTGGAACTGCTGTGTGAGAAGAAACAATTCGTCGATGTCGCTGTCGCCTCGCCAATAAACCGAAGAGAAATAACGGAAAGGCACGCGATGGAGCTGGAACGAAAACGGCACGACGCCGCGGTCTGTGTTCAAAAACACGTCCGAGGATTATTTTCCAGAAACGACGCGTCGAAACTGAAAGGGAAACGCGACGCGTACGCGCGTGAGCGGGTGGCGGGTTTGAGGTACGGCCTCCTGGGCTTTCCCAAATCCGACACACACTGTTTTATCTCTAACGCTGGTGACTGCTTGTCCATACATCGCCCAACACGTGACTGACACTTTGTTTTATTCATCGCAAGGGCTTTGCTTGATCGCGGTGCGGAAACGTTCAAAAAAGACAACGACGCGCACGCGACCGCTTTGGAGACGTGGTAAGGGCCTTTCCCAACTCCAAATCCGCCCGACTGTTTGCCCATACAAGACTGACACCTTATTTTTTACAATCAGGGCTACGAGCGAAACGCGGTTGGGTGCCATGCGTTTTCTGAACGAACTGGCGGTTTCGCGCGTCGAACACGCCAAGGCGACGCTTTTGGGGATTTGCCCGAGTAATTACTCTCCGGAAAAAAGTCAAAAAACACGCTCGGCTCCTCTGGACGACGTTGTGTTTGGCAAGCGCGTTTTGTACCACGAAACCGCGGTCCCGAAAGGATGAGTTGACTTGATTTGAGTATAGATAGCGAGTAGACGTAGCCGACGAGTACCTGGTGTGAGGAATCGAGACACTGCCTATGGTATTTGAATCGCGCACGACTATCCTACGAGTTCAATGCACGCGTCGCGCACGCCGCGGCCTTCGCTGGTACCTTTGTTTTGATACTTTGAAGGTACGTCTCGGCCGGGCATGATGTCCGCCCGCCCGTACCTCTCATCGTTTGCGTCCACCGAAACGGCCCGCCACTTACCGGACCCAACCGCCGACGCGAACAAACAATCAACGTGCGCTGCGTACGCCGCGTCGTCCGTGGCGACTGATTGCGAACGAAAAGTGTCAGTCTTGAGTCTTACTGTATATCGCGATGTATGGACAAACAGTTACCAGCTTCGGTAAAACAGTGCACTTGTGATGTATGTTGTATTTCCTTTTAATGACTCTTGGACGTCAAAGAGGGTCCGTAAACAGCGTGCCTGGATTTGGGAAACGCAATACCAACACGTACCGTGAAGCCGAGCGCGTCCACCCTCCTCGTCAGGCGACCTTTTCATTTTACGTTCCAGCAGTGCAATCAGAAACAGGTTTACGATCCGCCTATGTTTCGTGTCTTCCGTCCACGGGTCGGGGAAGTACACGCACACGTGTTGCAATGAATCGTCTGGAATGAAATCTCGAAGGAGCCACAGCGCGTCCATCTTGACAAGGCGAACGTTGCGGAGCTTCCCTTGTTTTATTTTCATCAACGCTGACCCGACCCCGGGTTTGTGTACCTCAGCGCCGATAATCCGGGTCCCCGGCTGGTTTCTCGCCATTTGCACGAGGTTATCACCGAGGCCGAAGCCTATTTCCAGAGCCACCGGCGCGTTTTTTGCGTGCGCGGGGAAAAGGTCGTCGAAGGATAGCTTTGGAGGAGGCAAACTTCCTTGATACGTCGTGACGTCCACGCCGTATACGCCCCACAAGTCACGCAACGCGAGTTTCTGCGCGGGCGTGCATGTGCCCTGGTTGCGCAGGTACGTCAGGTGCCACGGCCGGTCCAAACGCTTGCCACGCATTCGAGGTTTCGCAATGGCGGAAGAAGGGTCCGACACCACGACGGGAGATTGTTCCGGTACCACTTGACCCGCACACGGTGCGGTCGCGTGCGTCGCGCGCCACCGCACCGGTCGCGCCCTAAACCCGGCAGCACGTCGGGCCACGGCGCGCGCCACCCGTGTCGCGGCCACCGCGCGCATGGGAGCTGCGCGCCACAGAAGTGTGGAACGGTGGAAGTGGAAGGAAGGAAGGATTGGAAGCATTGGAAGGAAGGTGGCCTCTATGTAAAGAAGTGACGAAAGACTTGACTGATGTAAACGTTTTTTCGTCCAACCTGGTAGTCTACCATCGTATCGCATAAACAGTCGTTACCCCCGCACCGCGTTTCGTGTTTCTTCAGGCGCGCGCGCGCGCGCTTTCCCGCTTCCCTGTCTCTGACGCATCCCACAACTCGAACATGTCTTGTTCCGTTAAAGGACACGGTTCCGGCCCAACCGCGGAGCGGCACTTTTTACCGGCCGTCTCGAAGCGACAGGAAAACACGGCGTCGCATTCGTCCTTCGAAACGCCCTCGCCCTCGCAAGTGCGTTCGCACCCAACCTTGCCAGGGTACCCCACGGTTTCTTTTGTCTCTTCCTCTTCTGAATCTTCTGACTCCAGTCCCTCCAACTCAGCACTAATCATCATCCCCTGACTCCTGTCCACCCACCTCAGCACTGCCCGGCCCCTCTGCCTCATAACTAGGTCGCTCTGCTTCATAAATAGGCCGCTCCACCTCAGCACTAGGCCCCTCTGCCTCCTCATAACTAGGTCGCTGCGCCTCATAAACAGGCCGCGCTGCTTCATAAGTAGGCCGCTGCGCTTCATAAATAGGTCGCTGCGCCTCATAACTAGGCGGCAGCGCTTCGTACCCCGTGGCGTCCGTAAACGCCAGCGGGTCTGTGACCTCAACACCAGGCGCGGGCGCCACGGCGTACGGATCCGTGACTTCCACCGAAACCGAAACGTCCAAATCGTAATCCGCATCCGATTCAAACTCCACGTCCTCGAACGCGTTTCGTTTGCTGTTTTTTTGCGAATCCGCCCAACCCTCGGGTCCCGGCGCCGCCGCTTCCTCAACAAAGTTCCACACGGAACTCTGGATAACCAAACTCCCTTCGGAAGGTGCTTCCGCCAGTTCCTCGACGAAGTGCGCGAAGTCTTCAGCATCGCTCGGCGCGTCTGCGAATTCGAGATCTCTAATGACCTCACGCGAGTTCGGGCCGGGCGCCGACGACGCGGGTCGCGTCAACTCTTGATCAACATCTTCCGAATCGGGCGCTTCCTCTTTTCCCTGAACCGCGGATTCATCGTTTTTTTTGTCGGCATCGCTCGCGTCGCAGTACTCCCACCGAGAGCTGTCGTCCGCGGTGTAGCACCAAATGCTCTCGCCCCCGTCCGGGTTCCGGCAGAAGTTCGAACTCCTGCGGTTGATCAAGAAAAGTGGTTAACGTCTTTCGGGCCATGTGGCCTTCCGTAAACAGTCACCCGTAATCGGGCCTCCACAGTGTGTGGTGGATTTGGGAAAGCCCCAATACGTACGTCGCGCCGAGGGAGTCGTGTTCGTGCTTGTGCGGGTGCTGTTCCGACCAGGGCTGACACTCGACGCCGCTTTTCGTGGTATGTGTACACCCTAAATACCCCGCGCCATTCGTGCCGTACAGGGTCTCGTCGCATTCGCGTTTCGCGAAGGAAGACCAAGTGGCTAAG
>Ga0222633_1000381_pt1 | contig 43060 bp, 36 predicted proteins | sample AntAcemetageno48_FD_179816 | JGI IMG/M metagenome (GOLD analysis project Ga0222633, IMG submission 179816) | Saline water microbial communities from Ace Lake, Antarctica - #48 | ecosystem: Environmental > Aquatic > Non-marine Saline and Alkaline > Saline | place: Antarctica: Ace Lake | collected...
CGGGCCGCCCGAGCAAAGGGCGTACTCGTCGAGCCGCACCAAGGTGTACCACTGTTTGTTACTCGACGGGTAGGCGCCGTGCGGGTCGTACTCCTTGGTAACCGGTTTGCGAATGACCTGAGTCTCATTGAGAACCACCGGGGCGAGGCCGGTTGCGACCATCGTGAAGTTTCGTTTGCGCGCGGTCGCGGGAGATTCGGAAACGCGACAGGTCGGTCTCTTCGACGTCGCCTTGTGCCGCGCCGTTCGTCGTAAGTTGCGTGTAATTCCTCTCCGGAACACAGAACAAAACAATTCACACGCACACACTCCGAATCGATCGTCCCAAATCAACACACCAACGGGGTCGCGCGCCCCGACTTCTGCGTTACCGGAGCGCGCGAGAGCGCGAAACAAAGTCCCCCGATGGAAAGCCAAAAACTTGTTTCTGTGGCCAAAGAAAAAGGTCTTCTTTTTTTGGCCAGTCTGCAGCCACGGTGGCAGTTTGGCAGTTTGGTGGGTAGATTTTTTCTCCGTGGTTTGAGAAAAACCAGACTGTTTGGCCATACCAGCAAACGGACCGTCGCGGAGAAATTGCAGAATTCCGTCAATTTCCTTGGACGCGCGAGCGAGACGCGAGACGAGGAGAGCTTCGGAAGCCCTCGGAAGCTAGCCGGGGAAAAAAGGGCATCCCGAAGGTCTGGCACCGATGAAATTTGATACGAACAAAGGGTCGATTTTTTTATTTTTTGACCGTCATGTTTGATCGGAAACCGGTTTCAAAAATTGCGCAGCCTCGCCTCGATTCGAAAGCTGCCCGAGTTGTGTTGCGGGTAAGACGCATTTGCAGTTGTTGTTGGTATTCACGCGGGCGCTGCGAAGGCGCGTGACGGCGCGGCGCGTGCGGTGACCGGGGCGTGGCGGGTGGTGTTCCTTTGCCTTTGGTGGTGGATCGCGTTGCGGGGGGTTCGGCGGCCATGGCGTCCGTGCCTGACGGTGACACCGCACAAGGCACCGGCGCCCCAACCTTCCCGTCGTCGCTGCCTCCCTCGGTTTCACCCGCGCAGGCACTCGCGTCTACACTAGAGTCGCAGCTAATACAACCCACCCTGTTTTCGTACGTCGCGAACGACCTGGTGTGGGCCAGGGCTTCGGCAAGAGCTACGGACCCGTTCTGGCCGGTACGTACTTGGGTCCTTGGCAAACGAGACGGGGTGGGGGCGTTCAAATCTTCTTTGGATGGCGCGACCATCAAAACACAAATCCAGCGAAATCGCAATCGTACGCGCAATCTTTCAAAGAGGTCAACGCGCTTGATACTAAAATCCTCCTTGATCCTCCCAACTGACCCTAAAATCGCCCCTTCACAACCGATAAAAACCAGGGACGCATGATCGACGCGAACGAAGCCCCCGAAGGCGTGCGCCGAGAGTGCGTGAGCAACGCGGTGTGCGTGCAGTTTTACGGCCCGAGCGCGAGCAAATCGCGCGACCGCGATTTCTGCTGGGCGCGGGAAAATCAGCTGGCGCCGTTCGGGGAGAACTTTCTGCGTCTGACCAACCAAAACGTCCCGAAAAGGTTAAGGCCGGTGGCGTTCAAACTAGCGGTTGAGGAGTGCGAAGGGCTGTTCAGGGAACACGGCCGGAACGTGTCGGTTTTGTTCGCGGAGGCTGAAGGCGTCGTCGAAGGCGTGGCGGGTGGCGGCGACGACGCGACGAATCTGGATTTGCAAAATCAGGGAACGGCAACCGACTCCGACGACTCTGACAAAATCTGTTGTACCTCCTGCGCCTTACCCCTGGAACAAGCTTTGCTGAAGAACGCCCCCCCCGGGGTGAAAGGCACTGGGCGGTGTCGCCTGTGCTCAAAACTGCACAAAGAGAAACAGCACTGCCCTGTGTGCGACAAGGTGTGGCAGTGGGCGAACTGTCCGGCGATGGTGGGGTGCGATTCTTGCGACTTCTGGGTGCACGCCGCGTGCGATCACAAAGCGCAATGCGTGATGGACGCCCCGGAGGACGGACCGGAGGTGATGTACTACTGTCCGGTGTGTGTGGAGAAGACAAGCAAGGAACAGGCGAAGGAAAACGCAAAGCAGGCGAAGGAAGACGAGAAGGTTTTGGCAAAGGAAAAACTGAAGCTCGCGAAGACGGAAAAGGCGCGCGAGGAGCGCGCTGAAAAAGCGGCTGCGCAAAAAGCGGAAAACGACGCCACAAAACAACAACAACGCGAAGAAGAGCCTCATGTGAAGTTCGAGGGGTTCGACAACGTGCCCGAGCTGGATTTTGGAGGGAGAGGTTTGAACCACGTGTTTCGCGACGATGGCGATGAGGACGTTCCAACCGGTGGCGCCAAAACGCACGCCCAGCAACCACCATCAAACTCGCGAAAAATAAACCTCTCAAAAGCCCCAAAGCTGATCACGCACAAGAAAGCCCCGGGCGGCGTCCCGCGACGCCCGAAATCGGCGTGGCAGATTTTCGGCAGTGACTTTTTCAAGCAATACCGAGATGCGCACAAAGACGACGTCGGCGGCGTGAACTTCGCGGAGGTGTACAAGTTCCAAGGCCAGGTACGGCTTTTCCTGTCGGGGCTTTCCCAAATCCAGGCACGACGTTCACCGCCCCTGTGTGACTGTTTGCGTGTACTACTGCCCGTAACAACCTGAACGACTAATTACTCACACAAGTCACGGTCCCGACTGACCCTTTTCTTTCCCGAAAACAGGCGTGGCGCGATCTTCCGGACGACGAGCGCGTTTTGTACGAAGCGCGCGCGAAAATCGAGGCGGAGAAGTTCCGCGCGATGATCGCGTCTCTTCAGGAGTCCGGGCAAATGCCAGTAGACAAAACCAAGAAGGGTGGTAAGGGGTCTGGTAAGGGTGCTCAGGGTGGTGGTGGTGGTACGGGCGGCGGTTCGAAACCCACCCACGGGGGTGACGACAACGACTCAGAAGCGCAATGCCACCGAGCCATCGACATGGGCGGCGGCGTTGTGAAGAAGGATGGGGTTTTGTGCGGTCCGGACGGCGCGGCGCTTTCGAAACTCGCGGCGAAGGCTTTTGAGAGCGGGTACCAACCGCGCGTGGACCGACGGGCGAGCCACTGGTCGCAGCACTTCCGGGCGGATGAGATTTTGAAACGGCCGGACAAGGTGGGCGTCACCTGCAACGGCGTTTTGGCGGATTTTCACATCAAGGAGTTTCGGATGAGCTGCCGGTGCTCGCAGTGCCGCGGCGGCGGCAAACTTTTGTCCGCCACGGAGTTTGAAAAACACGCCGGGATGGGCCAGGCGAAGAAGTGGAAAGCCAGTATTCGGATGGTGGAACCGGCGCGGATGCCAATAGGGCGGTGGCTGGACGGTGGGGACGCGCCGTCCGGGAAGGGGAGCGGTGACGCGAAAGGAGGCGGGAAAAAGAAAGGCGTGTCCGGAAAAGTCTCCGAAAACACTTCCCTGAACAAGAAAAACCTGGGGTACAAGTTAGTGCGGGTGAAGTGGAGTGTCGATCGGTGCGCGGTGTGCGACGACGACCGCGACTTCGACTTTGACCAGCTCGTCACGTGCGAAGGGTGCGGCATCTCCGTGCACCAAAGGTACGCGTCCGACACGCTTTCCCAAATCCGGGGACACCGCCCGTTTTACCTCAAACGCGCCTGTGACTGTTAGACGACCGATGGCCGGTGACTGTTGACCAGGCCATCGACCAAGGCCACATACCGATTACCCCTCCCTGTTGTCCACACATCGTCCAATACACGTCCAAGGCCACGCCTGACACACGCGACGTTAACCACTTTTCGTGCACAATCGCAGCTGTTACGGCATCCCGGAAATTCCCGACGACGCCGTGGGGTACCTGTGCGCGGCGTGCGAACACACGGGCGGGGTGGTGAGCGAAACCCCCCTGTGCGTTTTGTGCCCCGTAGAGGGCGGCGCGCTGAAACCCACGACGGAAAAAAACAAGTGGTGCCACAGCGCGTGTTGCCAGTGGATCCCCGAAACCACGGTGCTTGACGTGGACCGAATGGAACCCATCGACCAAATCAAAACCATCCAGCGCGAACGCTGGGAACTGCTTTGCACGGTTTGCAAACAACGCGTCGGGGCGAAGATCCAGTGCGCGTCGCCTGGGTGTTACCTCGCGTACCACCCGCTGTGCGCCAGGGCGGCGGGGCTGTTCATGGAGCAGAGCTTGGGGGACGAAGACGAAGGTGCGTGTCAGGCTTTCTCAAATTCCGCCTCCCTGTGACTGTTTGCCCATACTCGTACCAGAAGGGAGCATTACCTCTGCCCTGACTGTTTGTCCATCGCGATATACAAAACTGACGCTTTCTTTTCCAAATCGCAAGACAACCCGGCGGACGACTCGCCGCTGGTGATGGTGAGCTACTGCCACCGGCACTGCCGCGTGGACACCGAGCGTGCGGCGGAGTGGGTGGTTGACGAGGAAACGGCTGTGGCGGCTAAAAACGCAGGCAACGCGGCCGGTGGAACACAAGGAGAATCCTTGCCGGATCGGAAGAAGCTGTCGAAACAAGAGCAAAATTTGTTCAACGAGGCGCTTGCGAAGAAAACCGCGGAGGATCTGGTCGCGAAACGGGAAAGGGACGACGCGCTTGATTTGCCTGAAGATGTTCACGGCGCCGCGCGGTGTCGGCCTTTCGATAAGTCGAAATTGCAAGGCCACCCGAGAACGGAAGCGGGCGAAGAAGTCATCGTGGCGGACAAAACCACGCGACGCGCGCTGCAGCACGGCCTCGGTAACGGGTCGCGAGAGAACAGGTTGGGGGGCAAAAAACGACGCGAACGGGAAGCCTGGGTGCAGTGCGAGACGTGCGCCAAGTGGCGCCGCGTGCCGCAGAGCGTGGCTGAGGCGTTTTCGCAATGTGACGCCGGGCAGTGGGTTTGTAGTTTAAGCGAACACCCGCGGGTCAATTCGTGTTTAGTGGACCAGGAGCTTCCGGATGACGACATCGACGACCGAGTGGCGCTCGGGGATAAGTGTCCGTTCTACGACGACGACGACTTGGATCCGCCCGAGGTTGACTTTGATTTGGACGAGGAAAAAGACGAGGAGGAGGAGGAGGAGGAGGAGGAGGACGAAGACGAAGACGACGACGAAGACGACGACGACTCCGAATCCCTTTCCGACGCTTTGGTGGACGCGCCGCCTGGCGGGTGGGGCGGGGCGGCAGACGGCGGTGGGTTTGGGTTTCTCCCCGGCAACGAGTTGATGCGAGTTGACGCGATGGAAACGCGTGACCAACTGACGGTCGTCGGAGCACCAACTGGCGGTGTGGTGCTTTCCCCGGACGCGAAGCGATTGCGTGGCGGCGACGAGAACCTCGAGGGCGAAGACGAGAAGTCTTCGCCCTCACGCAAAAGCGACGACGCGCTTTTCGCGCCGACGGAGGGCACGCTCACAGGCGAGCAGTCACGTGAACGCATTTCCGACGACGACGCCGCCCCGAAAAAGCGCGCGCGCGCAGAGACCGTTGCTGACGAGGAGGATGACATCGCCGAGACTGCCGCCAAGAAACGACGCGACGGCGGGCCTGGCGGTCCCGTGCCTGGTGGCGGCGACGCTTTGATGGGTGCCGTTTCGGCCGACGTCGACGCGCGCGCTTTGCCGGCGGACACGACGGACGACGCGACGCGACTGGTCGAGACGAACTATGCCGCCTGCGACTCCGCTTTGGAAGCGACGGACCCGGCAGGGATTGAACCAGGGCCACCGGATCCGGCCGGAACACAGTTACCCACCCAGCCGGTGCACATCCAGTCAAAAGAAAAGCGCGCGCCGCTGTCCACCCTTCCCGACGTGCGGGTTCTTTGCAAAAACCTGGCTGGTGTTTTCCGGCCGAGGGATAACTTAATCGCGTGCGTTTGCGCGCGGTGCGACAAGCAGAACACGTTGTGGGAACCCAACCGGTGGGAAGTACACTGCGGGATGCGACAAGCGAAGAAGTGGAAAACCTCGATACGGGTGGTGGACCCGGTTGATCAGCCCAGCGACGAGGAACGGGCGAGGTTCAAGGAGACCACGGCGACGCGAAAAGCGGCGGCTAGGGCTGATGCGCTAAACGGGACCACAACACGGGAACCGGACGATGACCCCGACGACCCCGACGAGCTGCCTGTTGAAATCGAGACTTTTCTTGGCGAGTGGCTGGAACGGAACGGGCTGGTGGTGGAAGTCGTGCCCGCGACGAGGAAATCTAGTGGTAAAAACACGAAGGACGGCGCCGATGACGCGCAAAAACCAAAACCGGCGAAACCCAAAAAAGACGGCGCCGAGAAGCGGAAACGAAGGTGAGTATTTCCATTTACCACATTCCGCCTCCCTGATTGCCCATACGGGACTGACACTTTCTTTTTTATCTCTCAGCGGCAGAGCCGCGCTCGCCGGGCTTGCGATCGATTTGGATTTGGACCACGGCATGCGCGATGAAAGCGCGCGTATTGAAAGGTCCGCTCAAGGGTTGATCGGAAGACACCTCCAAATCAACCCCAACGCCGGGCCGGGCGGCGCGCAGCTCGTGTTGGGCGGCGCGGCGAACAAACCGCCCAAGGTACGTGTTGGGGCTTTCCCAAATCAAGAGCCTTCCTGTTTTACCCGCAACGCGCCCGCGACTGCGGAGGACCGACGGCCGGTCACGGTTCATACCGATTACCCCTCCTGGTAACCAGGCCATCGTCCAGGCCATCGTCCAGGCCATCGCCCAACACACGCCCAACACGGGACTGACGCGTTTCGTTCGCAAATCCAAAAAGTGGCTAAACGGGGTGGTGACTGACATGAAAATGTCCAGAGGCGGGTGTCGGCACTTCGTGCGGTGCGCTTCCGGGGAGACTGAGGATTCACACGGAGCCGGGTCCGCGGACTGGTTCACCCTGAACCGAGTGGAAATACGCTGGTCCCTAGAGGAAGGCCCGGAGCCTGACCTTTCCTTCCTGCCGTCAAGCGCGCCGATGCAAAGCACGCGAAGGGGGATGGGAGGCATGGCCGCGATGTTCGCCAAGAGTTCGGCGGCGCCGGCGCCGCTCGGGACGTGGCGCGCCGCCAAAATTTCATCCACGGATTCGAAAGAGAAAGAAGACGAGGACGACGACGAGGACGAGGAGGACGAAAGGGCGATCCTTTTGGCGGTGCAGAAGGCGGACGCGGAGGCGAAGGCGCTGAGGGACAGTGACGGCGGAGGCGAAAACGTGCGCGGCGGCGGCGGCGCGGCGGCGATGGACGCCGACGCCGAAGAAGACGCGACGGTTTTACCAAACGCCGCGGACACCGACCCCCCTCCCGAGCACGGCTTGGTCGGCGTGTTACCCGATGACCTGCCGGACGTGGTGACTGTTATTTGCAAGCAAACCGCGGGTGACTACTACCCGAGGACCGGGCTCATTAAGTGTCTCTGCGACGCGTGCCAGGAGGGTTTGGGTTTCGGGGAGGACTTGGACGACGAGGCGGACGAGACCGGGGTGAAAAAGGAAAAGGAACACGCGGCGGGCGAAGAAGAATCAACACACGAAAAGATGGACCCCAACCGGTGGGAAATGCACTGCGGCATGGGCCAGGCGAAGAAGTGGAAAGCGAGCGTGCGCGTGGTGCTGGCGAACCACCGCACCATGCCGGTCGGGAAGTGGCTCACCGGCTTCGGCGTGGCGGTCAGCGCGCGGTTGCCGCGGAGAGAGGTCAAGTACGGCCCGAAGGTTCGTATTTCCCACCCAACACGTTCCGCCTCCCTGATTGCCCATAAGGGACTGACACTTTCTTTTCATCTCTCAGCGTTCCAAGTTGAACAAGCTGAAAAAGAAAGGACTGTACGATTCCGAAGACGAGCTTTACCGGCGGTTGGAGCCGATGGGCAAAGGCGGCAAGGGGTCCGTCAAGAAAGGCCCGCCTCCGCGATCGGGGAAACGGACGTTCGTGGAGCTGATTCCGTACGTCGTGCGCGGCGCGAAGTTGCGGTCGAAAGGTACGGAACTTTTCCATTGAACACACACCGCCTTTCTGATTGCCCATACACGACTGACCATTTCTTTTTTATCTCAAGGCGGGAACAACAAAGGCGGGTTCGCGCGCGTGGGGTTTTCGGGTGACGTGGACGGCGAGGGGGTTGCTTTTCTTTCGGAAAAGGAAAAAACCAACTCCACGGACCCGGCGGTCGCGGAAGGCGCGTCCTTGGCCATCACGAGCCAGGTGAGTATTTCCCATTTATCACATTCCGCAGACGGATTGCCCATACGAGACTGACACTTTCTTTCTTATCTCTCAGATATTCACCCCCGAGCAGTGGGAAGCGGACCGGTCGCGGCGGCTCGCGAGCCGCACCACCGGCGTGGTGGCCGTGGCGGCGATGGAACACGCGGCGAAGATGATCGACGAAGGCAAAGGCGTGAAGGAGCGCATTTTGGACGCGCAGCGTTTGTTAAAGGACCGGGCGACGTTTGGCAAGAGCAACATCCACGGCTGGGGATTGATCGCGAAGCAACCTATTAAAGCGGGGACGATGGTGATTCCTTTTCGCGGGGAGAAGCTAAGGCCTTCGGTGGCTAATTTACGCGAGAAAGCGTACGAAGCTTCTGGAAAAGACTGTTACCTCCTAATGGCGGATCCCAAAACGGTCATCGACACCACCAGAAAAGGAAACGTCGCGCGGTTCACCAACCATTCGTGCGCGCCGAACATGTACACGAAAATCGTCACCGCGGATAACCAGAGCCACATCATTTTCTTCACCAGAAGCGACGTGTCGCCTGGCGAAGAGCTGACGTACAACTACCGCTTCGACGCGGAGAGCGGCAAGGTGCCTTGTTTCTGCGGCGCGCACAACTGCAGGGGTTTTTTGTGCTGAACCGCGCTTTTTTAGGATCCGGGATGTGATTAACACAAGCAGTGGGTAGTTAGTCTTTCGTGTATGTTTTGGAGACGGTAAGGCGAGATATCCTAAATATATCAACATCAATAAACGGACGACTTTTTTTTTTCTTACGAACATCGAGCTAACCAGTGCGGACGACTATTAAACCCTAAACTACTCACTCCGACTAGTGTCCCATTCCGTCCTGTCCCATGTTCGGGTCCGCCAGGGCCAGGGAATCGTTGACGTAGCCGGCCATCAGCAAATCGTTTTCCTTTTTAAGCTCGCTCACCGCCAAAACGCGCATCGCGTCAAAGTCAAACTGCGTCGCGGTGTATGTTTTTCGTATGGCGAGTACCCTGAGCGCGGTCCGACGCATGTTGTGTTCCGGGTGACGCATCAGCTGCTCTAGCCAAACATTTCCATCCCGTAGCGGGTTGTTGCGCAAATACTCACTCAGTTCTCGGTGCGTGTCTGTCATCACAGCGCCGTCTCCTTTTTCCGCCACCACATCGAGCTCCTGTTTAAGCACCACCCGCACCGCGACCATGGTGAACAGGTTCTTCAACGCTGACGCGGCTTTATGTTCCGGGCTCATGCCTCCAAACGCATCCGTGGGGACGTGCATGCGGCCGTTGTCGTCCGTGCCGCCGCCCATGCGGGCGTTTTGGGGGTTACCGCCAGGCGGCACGTCCGAGTTTGCACGAGGGACGGTCTTACTACTCCTTCGGTGCGAACGATGCGCGAGGTTGATGCGAACAACGCGCGAGGTTTGGGGGCACGCACATCTCGGTACGCGCGAAAGCGCGGCGGTGGAGGTCATGCCGAGACGTCGACAAAGGTCGACAAAGCGGCCCGTCGCGCCACAGCCACGAGGGGGTGTGACGAGGGAACCATCATTTCACTCTCTTTTTCTCAAAAAAATCGAACGAGCGAGTTTTTGTTTCTCGAGTCGAGCAAATGCTTCACTAGTCGGCGGCGCTTCTCCGACGGAGGAGGATGGCTTCCGTGTACGAGAAGACGTTCACGTTGAAAGATGAGGACCACACGATGGGCAACACGGTTCGGTATATGTTGAACAAGAACCCGCAGGTTAGTTTAGCCGGGTACTCGGTGCCGCACCCCATGGAAACCAGCGTGAACGTGCGCGTGCAAACCACGGGGACGGTCACCGCAACGGCGGCGATGCGAGATGCGTTGCTTGACATAATAAGCGTGTGCGACCACGTGCACGACACGTTCGGGGACGCGGTCGAGGAGTTCAAGGCGAAAAACCCCAAGGCGATGGAGGTTGGGGCGCCGTCGTCCAAGAAGAAATGATGAACAGCGGGCAGGGAGGGGAGGGGGTGAGGGGCGAGGGGGGAGAAGGGAAGATTCTGAGAGTAAAAAAATATGAGTCATTGTACACCGAAAGCAAACGCAGGTCATACTTCTGGTTCACGTAAATCGAGTCCACATCTTAGATGGTACACAAAGGATAGTACCAATCGAGTCCATATCTTAGATGCTATACAAAATTTGGCAACACACCACGGACGATGACGATCGCGGGGAACCCTTGCGTGCGGGTATACGAACCGAGACGCGGTGTACTCAGAATATACGCAGCGAGCAGCCCCGCATCCCTCGTTTAGATTTGGAAGGCATACCCATCACCCCTCGTCTAGATCTGGAAAAGAATCAGCGACAGCGCCATCACCGCCATCCCGGCGAACATGCAGTTCGTGACGTACTGATCGTGCGGGTCGTACTTCAGCGCGGTGGGGAGGAGTTCCTGAATCAAAAAAAGAAAGTGTCAGTCTCGTATGGGCAATCAGGGAGGCGGAATGTGTTCATTGGGAAATACCTTCAGAGAAATGTACACCATCATCCCCCCCACCACCCCGAACAGCGCGCCGTACGCCTCGTCCGACATGCCGTTCCCGTAAAGCACCAAGTACCCAAACACCCCGCCGATGGGCTCGCTAATTCCACTCACAAAGCTCCACCAAAACCCTTTCCACTTGCTTCCCGTCGCGTAGTACACCGGCATCGCGACGCACATGCCTTCGGGGATGTTGTGCACCGCGACGGCCACGGCGAGCGCGATGCCGAGCTGAGGGTGAGAAAGAAAAAGGTCAGTCTTGAGTTGGCCGCGTTCGTAACTTGTATGAGCAAACAGGGAGGCCGGATTCGGGCCGAACAGTGTTTGGATTTGGGAAAGCCCCGTCCGGCCGTACCTTCATGTCCGCCAGCGCGGCAACGAACGTCGCCAGACCTTCGGGGAAGTTGTGCAGCCCGATGGCGACCGCGGTCATGAGGCCCATGTTTTTCAGGTGCTCCTTGTTTTCGGTGTCGAACTGCGGCGTCACGCCGTGCTTCACGGAAGTCAACAGCCCGACTTGCGAGGCGTGCATGGATTCGATACCCGGTTTCGACATGTCGGGGTCTTTTTCGAGGATTCCAAAATCGGTCGCCCGCTTCAAAGGCGTACCGCCGACAGAAGTGGTGCTCGACGCGCTTGACCCGCCGCCGCCAGTCTCAACGTCGCACGCGTGTGCATCGCAACCCGCGTGTGCGTGTGCGTGGGAGGCGTTGAAATCATTCTCCTCCTGCGTCGCAGCCGCGGCGTCGCTCCACAAAGCCCTTTGATTGTAAAAGAAAAGGTCAGTCTTTCGTAACGTGAGTGAGTAATTACTTGTACGGGCGGACAATCGGCAAAACAGGGAGGCCGGGATTTGGTGAAAGCCCCAACACGTACCTTTCCCCCGCAAGCATGTCCGCCGGGTCGGTGCCGTGCTTCGGAGACTTCCCCTTGCCCGATGTTTTTTTATGGGAAGAGGTGCGCAGCTTCTTCAGGTTCTTCATATCCTCGAATCCCCCCTCCGAGGCCCAGGCACAAGCGCACCCGCCCAGCACAGACGCGTTTTCCGTGTTTTTGTTTGCCCCGGAATCCAACGACGCAAACGTCGGCGAGTCCCCTTCGTCGGTTCCGGTTTCGTTTTGGGAAAACGTTTTCGTTTTGTCAACGCCCCGGTCTCGCTGGTACCGCCCGATCGCGTGCACCAGTGCGTCCAACCCCGTGGTGGCTGCTATTCCGCCAAAGAACGCCAACGTCGCGTACACGCCACCGTACTTCTCTCCGTGCGCCGCGGTGAACCCTTGTACCGCTTTTATGGCGAAAATCTCGACAAACGAAACGTACAACATCACCCCGGCGCTCACGCCGAGCGCCGCCGCGAGCGCCTTGGTGTTGGCGTAGCTCGAGCAGAACACGAACGTGCTGCCGATGGTGGTGCTCAACCCCGCCGCGATGACGAGGCCGAAGGCGAGGCCCACGTTGCCCTCGGCGACGGGCTGGAGGACGGGTGAGGATTGGAGCGCGAATGATTTTGGGCCGAGAGCAGATTTTGGAAATCGCGATTTGGCAGATAGCAGATGAGACGATGTTCGCGAGTCAAGCGCGCGAGTCACGACGGTGGTGGGAGTGTGCGAGAGTGGTCAGCGTTTGTGGAAGACGGGAAGGTGTCTGGATTGCGCGGCGGCGATCGGAAGTGGAAGTGACTCTTGTTTCGCGCGGCCCACGACGTGTCCGCCACGCCGGTAGCACGTTTCGATCGATCGCCAGGTGGCGTGCGTCGGGGACTCTTGTTGGCGCACACGCGCGTTCTTCGCGGGGAGGAGAACACGGTCCTTCCCGCGTGTCGCCCGACCTGGATGTTTGGGAGTCGTTTCTCGGGACGCACCATGCCGGCGGTGGTAACTGTGTGCGGTGCCTCCGACCGTTAACTCGCGGCGCGTAACCCTCCCCGAGGCGTCGCGACGAGTGCCACGCAGGCCGCGGCGGCCACGAATCGAGTGTTACGTGGGGTGGATCGTGGGAATCGGCGAATCGCGGAGCGAATGAAAACCATCCTCGAATCCAAAACGAACAGATGCGTGTTTCAGCCTATAAAACTTTCAAAAGCTATCCTGCAGAGGTCTTCGGTCGCCTGGTTCGGGACACGAAATTTTCTCGGTGGGAGAGCAGGAGGAGGAAGAGTCCGGAGGAGGAAGGGAAGGAGGAGGAGGAGGAGGAGGAGGAGGAGGAGGAGGAGAAAGAGGGGGATGCAGATGAAGAGGAGACTAAAAACTACGGTACAGTTGGGCTAAAACTAAGTTTTTTCTTCTCTCAGATGAAGCAACCTCGCTTCGATGCTCGCCAGTAACGGGTGGTACGCCTTACCCAGGTCGGTTCCTTTTAAAATCTCCGCCGCGAGTTTCACGGAGGGGGATTCGTGTGGGTTGATGGTGTTGGAATACGTGGCGGGAGTGTTTGGAACCGTGGAGGGCGTTTTTTGCGTCTCCGCGAATGCACTCTTCTCCGGCGTCGCCGGCGCCGAGACGAGACTTTGTCTTTTCTCCTCCTTTTCCTTCTTAGCATCCTCCTCCCCCCAAACCGCTTGTTCCTCGATGATCTCCACCAGCCGCTCGCTGCGTACTCTGGCTTCCCGCGCCTGCACAAGCGCCTCTTCCACGTGTCGCTCCGCCTCCAAAGCGCGTCGCGTAGCGTCGTTTACATCGTCATCCGCCGCTTCCAACTCCGCGTCTCGCAAATCTATTTCGGCCAACAATCTGTCCTGCGATTCGTTGTGCTGTTTGATTTTTTGAGAAAGCGTCTGGAGTGCGTCGTTCCGTTGCCCTATCGCTTTTGAGACCGACGCATGTTGTGTTCCGGGTGACGCATCAGCTGCTCTAGCCAAACATTTCCATCCCGTAGCGGGTTGTTGCGCAAATACTCACTCAGTTCTCGGTGCGTGTCTGTCATCACAGCGCCGTCTCCTTTTTCCGCCACCACATCGAGCTCCTGTTTAAGCACCACCCGCACCGCGACCATGGTGAACAGGTTCTTCAACGCTGACGCGGCTTTATGTTCCGGGCTCATGCCTCCAAACGCATCCGTGGGGACGTGCATGCGGCCGTTGTCGTCCGTGCCGCCGCCCATGCGGGCGTTTTGGGGGTTACCGCCAGGCGGCACGTCCGAGTTTGCACGAGGGACGGTCTTACTACTCCTTCGGTGCGAACGATGCGCGAGGTTGATGCGAACAACGCGCGAGGTTTGGGGGCACGCACATCTCGGTACGCGCGAAAGCGCGGCGGTGGAGGTCATGCCGAGACGTCGACAAAGGTCGACAAAGCGGCCCGTCGCGCCACAGCCACGAGGGGGTGTGACGAGGGAACCATCATTTCACTCTCTTTTTCTCAAAAAAATCGAACGAGCGAGTTTTTGTTTCTCGAGTCGAGCAAATGCTTCACTAGTCGGCGGCGCTTCTCCGACGGAGGAGGATGGCTTCCGTGTACGAGAAGACGTTCACGTTGAAAGATGAGGACCACACGATGGGCAACACGGTTCGGTATATGTTGAACAAGAACCCGCAGGTTAGTTTAGCCGGGTACTCGGTGCCGCACCCCATGGAAACCAGCGTGAACGTGCGCGTGCAAACCACGGGGACGGTCACCGCAACGGCGGCGATGCGAGATGCGTTGCTTGACATAATAAGCGTGTGCGACCACGTGCACGACACGTTCGGGGACGCGGTCGAGGAGTTCAAGGCGAAAAACCCCAAGGCGATGGAGGTTGGGGCGCCGTCGTCCAAGAAGAAATGATGAACAGCGGGCAGGGAGGGGAGGGGGTGAGGGGCGAGGGGGGAGAAGGGAAGATTCTGAGAGTAAAAAAATATGAGTCATTGTACACCGAAAGCAAACGCAGGTCATACTTCTGGTTCACGTAAATCGAGTCCACATCTTAGATGGTACACAAAGGATAGTACCAATCGAGTCCATATCTTAGATGCTATACAAAATTTGGCAACACACCACGGACGATGACGATCGCGGGGAACCCTTGCGTGCGGGTATACGAACCGAGACGCGGTGTACTCAGAATATACGCAGCGAGCAGCCCCGCATCCCTCGTTTAGATTTGGAAGGCATACCCATCACCCCTCGTCTAGATCTGGAAAAGAATCAGCGACAGCGCCATCACCGCCATCCCGGCGAACATGCAGTTCGTGACGTACTGATCGTGCGGGTCGTACTTCAGCGCGGTGGGGAGGAGTTCCTGAATCAAAAAAAGAAAGTGTCAGTCTCGTATGGGCAATCAGGGAGGCGGAATGTGTTCATTGGGAAATACCTTCAGAGAAATGTACACCATCATCCCCCCCACCACCCCGAACAGCGCGCCGTACGCCTCGTCCGACATGCCGTTCCCGTAAAGCACCAAGTACCCAAACACCCCGCCGATGGGCTCGCTAATTCCACTCACAAAGCTCCACCAAAACCCTTTCCACTTGCTTCCCGTCGCGTAGTACACCGGCATCGCGACGCACATGCCTTCGGGGATGTTGTGCACCGCGACGGCCACGGCGAGCGCGATGCCGAGCTGAGGGTGAGAAAGAAAAAGGTCAGTCTTGAGTTGGCCGCGTTCGTAACTTGTATGAGCAAACAGGGAGGCCGGATTCGGGCCGAACAGTGTTTGGATTTGGGAAAGCCCCGTCCGGCCGTACCTTCATGTCCGCCAGCGCGGCAACGAACGTCGCCAGACCTTCGGGGAAGTTGTGCAGCCCGATGGCGACCGCGGTCATGAGGCCCATGTTTTTCAGGTGCTCCTTGTTTTCGGTGTCGAACTGCGGCGTCACGCCGTGCTTCACGGAAGTCAACAGCCCGACTTGCGAGGCGTGCATGGATTCGATACCCGGTTTCGACATGTCGGGGTCTTTTTCGAGGATTCCAAAATCGGTCGCCCGCTTCAAAGGCGTACCGCCGACAGAAGTGGTGCTCGACGCGCTTGACCCGCCGCCGCCAGTCTCAACGTCGCACGCGTGTGCATCGCAACCCGCGTGTGCGTGTGCGTGGGAGGCGTTGAAATCATTCTCCTCCTGCGTCGCAGCCGCGGCGTCGCTCCACAAAGCCCTTTGATTGTAAAAGAAAAGGTCAGTCTTTCGTAACGTGAGTGAGTAATTACTTGTACGGGCGGACAATCGGCAAAACAGGGAGGCCGGGATTTGGTGAAAGCCCCAACACGTACCTTTCCCCCGCAAGCATGTCCGCCGGGTCGGTGCCGTGCTTCGGAGACTTCCCCTTGCCCGATGTTTTTTTATGGGAAGAGGTGCGCAGCTTCTTCAGGTTCTTCATATCCTCGAATCCCCCCTCCGAGGCCCAGGCACAAGCGCACCCGCCCAGCACAGACGCGTTTTCCGTGTTTTTGTTTGCCCCGGAATCCAACGACGCAAACGTCGGCGAGTCCCCTTCGTCGGTTCCGGTTTCGTTTTGGGAAAACGTTTTCGTTTTGTCAACGCCCCGGTCTCGCTGGTACCGCCCGATCGCGTGCACCAGTGCGTCCAACCCCGTGGTGGCTGCTATTCCGCCAAAGAACGCCAACGTCGCGTACACGCCACCGTACTTCTCTCCGTGCGCCGCGGTGAACCCTTGTACCGCTTTTATGGCGAAAATCTCGACAAACGAAACGTACAACATCACCCCGGCGCTCACGCCGAGCGCCGCCGCGAGCGCCTTGGTGTTGGCGTAGCTCGAGCAGAACACGAACGTGCTGCCGATGGTGGTGCTCAACCCCGCCGCGATGACGAGGCCGAAGGCGAGGCCCACGTTGCCCTCGGCGACGGGCTGGAGGACGGGTGAGGATTGGAGCGCGAATGATTTTGGGCCGAGAGCAGATTTTGGAAATCGCGATTTGGCAGATAGCAGATGAGACGATGTTCGCGAGTCAAGCGCGCGAGTCACGACGGTGGTGGGAGTGTGCGAGAGTGGTCAGCGTTTGTGGAAGACGGGAAGGTGTCTGGATTGCGCGGCGGCGATCGGAAGTGGAAGTGACTCTTGTTTCGCGCGGCCCACGACGTGTCCGCCACGCCGGTAGCACGTTTCGATCGATCGCCAGGTGGCGTGCGTCGGGGACTCTTGTTGGCGCACACGCGCGTTCTTCGCGGGGAGGAGAACACGGTCCTTCCCGCGTGTCGCCCGACCTGGATGTTTGGGAGTCGTTTCTCGGGACGCACCATGCCGGCGGTGGTAACTGTGTGCGGTGCCTCCGACCGTTAACTCGCGGCGCGTAACCCTCCCCGAGGCGTCGCGACGAGTGCCACGCAGGCCGCGGCGGCCACGAATCGAGTGTTACGTGGGGTGGATCGTGGGAATCGGCGAATCGCGGAGCGAATGAAAACCATCCTCGAATCCAAAACGAACAGATGCGTGTTTCAGCCTATAAAACTTTCAAAAGCTATCCTGCAGAGGTCTTCGGTCGCCTGGTTCGGGACACGAAATTTTCTCGGTGGGAGAGCAGGAGGAGGAAGAGTCCGGAGGAGGAAGGGAAGGAGGAGGAGGAGGAGGAGGAGGAGGAGGAGGAGGAGAAAGAGGGGGATGCAGATGAAGAGGAGACTAAAAACTACGGTACAGTTGGGCTAAAACTAAGTTTTTTCTTCTCTCAGATGAAGCAACCTCGCTTCGATGCTCGCCAGTAACGGGTGGTACGCCTTACCCAGGTCGGTTCCTTTTAAAATCTCCGCCGCGAGTTTCACGGAGGGGGATTCGTGTGGGTTGATGGTGTTGGAATACGTGGCGGGAGTGTTTGGAACCGTGGAGGGCGTTTTTTGCGTCTCCGCGAATGCACTCTTCTCCGGCGTCGCCGGCGCCGAGACGAGACTTTGTCTTTTCTCCTCCTTTTCCTTCTTAGCATCCTCCTCCCCCCAAACCGCTTGTTCCTCGATGATCTCCACCAGCCGCTCGCTGCGTACTCTGGCTTCCCGCGCCTGCACAAGCGCCTCTTCCACGTGTCGCTCCGCCTCCAAAGCGCGTCGCGTAGCGTCGTTTACATCGTCATCCGCCGCTTCCAACTCCGCGTCTCGCAAATCTATTTCGGCCAACAATCTGTCCTGCGATTCGTTGTGCTGTTTGATTTTTTGAGAAAGCGTCTGGAGTGCGTCGTTCCGTTGCCCTATCGCTTTAGTAAGCTCAGCTCGAGCCGCAGCCGCCTCGGTCCTGGCTTCGTCCCGCGACGACTCCGCCGCTTTAATACTTTCCGAAGAAGGAGTCACGTCCGCTTCGTCGCTCTGCTCTACGCGCGAAGAAACACCCGCGTTTTCCGCTCTTGTTTCAAGATCCACAACAGCCCGTTCCAACCCGATGTCTTTACTTCGCAAAACCTGGTTTTGGGCAAGAGAAGTTTCCAAAGAATTTCGTAACTCCAAAACCTCACCCGCGAGATCGGAAACTCGCCTCGTCGCTAAATTTCGCGCGTCGTTCAATTTATGAACCTCGCCCCGCGCCACCTCCAGCTTTCTACTCAACTCCCGAATCTCGGAAACGAAAGCGCGACGCTCGTCGTCGTAGGCATCGGTGTTAACTACTTCCCTGTTTTCTTCAGAAGTCACAGACTGATTTATATGAGACTTGTTTCTCTCAAAAAGCGCCTGCGCCAGTTCCACCCGCACCGCCGCCAGCTCGGTGCGCGTCGCGGCGGCGTCCTCCTGATTGTAAAAAAATAAATGTCAGTCCCGTATGGGCAATCAGTCGGCGGAATGTGGTGGGTGGGAAAGGCCCTTACCTCCGCCCTGAGTTGGTCATCCTCCGCCTGCCGGGCGATAACCTCCGCGGCTCGCGTTTTCGCGGCGTACCCGGTTTGCGTCTCTTTCCAGGTTTCTTCCCAAACGTGTTTTTGGGTCGCGAGGGTGGTTTCTGTTTCCTGGTAAGATTTGTTAATAGTCGCCTCCAGTTTTTTTCGAGCCAAACGTTCGATTGCCAACTCGGTCTCAATCGCCGCGACCAGGTTGGACATCTGCGTCCCGGCGGTCTCTGAATCTGCCAAGCTCGTTTCAAGGCTCAACACCTTGGCCTGCTCAGAGTCAAGCGTAGTGTTTAACGCATCCATAGAAGTTTGCATTTCTAACAGTTTCCCTTGCAAGTTCCCAATCGTCTCGGCGGCGCTTTTTGATTGTGAGCGCGCGTCGTCCACGGAAAGCGCGTCGCGCTCGGATGCGACCGCTCTTCGTAAAGCGGCGTCCCGTTCGCCTTCCGCCCTGGCTCTGGCTGCCGCGGCGTCCGCGCTAGCTCTGCGCGACGTTGCTAAGTCATGGAGCGCTTGCGAATTCTGCAACTGTGCCTCTTTCAAATCCGAACGCAACGCTTTGATTTCGCGAAGAAGACGCGCAGCGTTTTCTTTCGAATTGGCAGTGCACTTTTCCACAATCCTTTCATGGTCACGGTGTGCAACGTTCCCGCCCCCCCGATTGGGTGAGTTCGGGGTGGACAGGGTTTGAAACACGGCGCCGTCCGTGATGGGCGGCGGATCGGTGACTCGCCAAATGCGGTGGTCGTCGTCTGTTCCGGGTTCGTTAGTGGGAACCGCCTCCGGTATCGCCGAAGGGTGCACGTTTTTTTCATGAAGAAGCGCCGGGGCGAACCCGGCCGTTCCATCTGTCGCCGGCACGAACGGCGTCGCTACCGTCGCTACCGTCGCGGTCCACGACGGGGTTTCTGGGTTGCTAGAAACGGGTTTCGGGGTTTCTTCATCCGTCGCGTCACTAGCCGACCGCGTGTCACTTTCCGTCGCACCAGCCATCAACGGCTCACTCGGGACGAACGCCTCTGCCTCGGACACCGCTGGCGCATTGGAAGACCCCGAAGAAATCTGATGAACAGACCCAGCGTTCTTCGCGGCCGCTTTCGCCGCAGCAGCCTCGGCCTTTTGCCGTTTAAACGCCTCCAGCTTCTGTTTCCCCGCCAAAACCTGCTCCTCCTTGGACTTCTTAGGCGGCATCACGCACGCGACGGCCGCCGCCTGGCCGATTGGAGACCACACGCGACCGACGAACGACCGAACTGATGAACTCTGGAAGAAACGGAAAATTTATTCCCGGCCTCGAATAATTAGAATGCGAGTCTCAGAGTAGTCATCAGTTCGCACTCCACGCCGCGCGCGCGGCAGGCGCCATCGAATGAGTGCGATGCCACACATGGTGTCCACTGTTCGCGCGGGAACCGTGGTTCGAGCCACCGTGGGTCTGGCGTTTCTCACCGTGGCCACCACCACGGTTTTGACATTCGTGATGAATGGCGAGTTTCCGGCCGGTGTGTTGGTACCTATGATAAGCGACACGTTCGTTTATCCACCCGCGAGTTACGTAGGGCGAGTCGGAATAGGGTTGGTGGGTTTCCTGTTAGCAATCACGGTGTGCGTGGTGAGAAGTTACTTGAGTCTGTTCGCGTGTGGTGACACACCACCACGGACAAACGTACCCTGGCGCGTAGTCACGACACTGCATTCATTCATTGGTTGCGTCGCGTCTTTTTCATTATGCGTCGTAGCCGCGGTGAACGAACGCGAAAATCTGAAGGTTCACTTTTCCTTCGCGGTGTTTTTTTTAACAGGCACTGCGGTGTGGCACGCCTGCGTCCTGGCACAGCTACGCTACGCGCACCCGAGGTGTACCACCTGTGAATCGTTGGCTCTGAAAAGTGTTTGCGTCGGCGCAGAGATCGCGTCGCTGATAAGTTTCTTCACCCTGTGTTTCGTGGATTTGAAAAGGTACTACCAAATAGCCGCCATAAGCGAGTGGCTCGCGGTAGCCTCCATCGGAAGCTTCACGTGGTCACTGGGAACGGAGCTGGATGGGAAGTGTTTCACGGGCGAATTTAAGGCCGGGTTTACGTGCCCGAAAGATACCGTGACTGGGATGGACGGTAACTCGGGCGGATGGATGGACGGCGAAAGTAAAACCACCGGGATGACGCTCGGGAGTTTTTGGTCCGGGCGCGCGCCGGGTCGCGAGATTCTCGACGTGCTGGTGCTGACCAGAACAGACACGGAGGTATAGATGGAGGTCATGTGGTTGTTAAATAGAAGTAGCAGTCATGGGTGAAAGTAGTACATCATTCATCCACCAAACAAATTTCATCAATGTCAATGTGTAATCAGATGCTTTTTTTTTTGTTTGTTGGTCGAATCTCGGTGAGATCTGACACGGGGCGCACAACGACGCGCGCGGTGCGGCCAAGGCCCGGCCTTGGTGCGGCGCCAGCCACCGCGATGATCTCCGGGGCGGCGCGCGGTGTGGAAACGCGCGCGCGCAAGCGAAGGCGGCATCTGGATGCGCAAGCGGGCGTTGCCATCCCGGGTCTGCCCTTCGATGTGGTTGTCACGCACGTCCTGCGAGAAGAAAGTCTGCGCGACCCCGCGGACCTCGCGGTGCTTCGCGGGGTGAGCCGCGGGATGCGCGACGCGGTGGATGCGACGGGACGACGAATTGGGGAGCTCGCTGAATGGGCCATGGAATGGGGGCAATGGGCCGCCGTCGAACGCGGATGCTTAACCACGCTTCGATGCCTGCAACGGCGAGGTCTTCTCGAGTGTGAAGAACGCCTGTGCTAGGCTGCGGCGAGGAGCGGACAACTCGAGGGGTTGAAGGCTTTGCGCGCGGAGAATTGCCCTTGGGACGAGAAGACGTGCGCCGGGGCGGCATTGGGCGGACACCTCCAGGTGCTACAGTGGGCGCGCGCGAACGACTGCCCGTGGGACAAGAGGACGTGCGCTGGGGCGGCGCTGGACGGGCATCTCAAGGTGCTGCAGTGGGCGCGCGCGAACGGCTGTCCGTGGGACGAGGAGTCGGTTGCGGCGGCGGCAGAGGGCGGACACCTTGAGGTAATGCTAGCGCCGATAGAGACGGGCTTAGACTTCAACAAAGCGACGGATTTTCGCAACGAGACGCCACTGTACGTTTCCGCTGAAAAGGGCCACGAGGCGGTGGTGTTGGCGCTGATCGAGGCGGGCGCGGATGTCGACAAGGCGTGTAATGCTTGTGCGACGCCGCTGTACATCGGCGCTAAAGAAGGCCACATAGCGGTAGTGCGGATCCTTATCGAAGCGGGCGCGGACGTCAACAAGAAGGCACGGTTTATACATGGCAAGACGATGTACATCGCCGCTCAACAGGGTCACGAGGCGGTTGTGCGGGTACTGATCAAGGCGGGCGCGGACGTCAACAAGGCAAATCAATTCGACGTGACACCGTTGTATATCGCAGCTCGAAACGGCCGCGAGGAGATAGTGCGGGCGCTGACTCAGTTGGGTGCGGACGTCTACAAGGCAAGTAATGAAGGCGTGACGCCGCTGTACGTCGCCGCTGGAGAGGGCCACGAGACTGTGGTGCGGGCGCTGATCCAGGCGGGCGCCGACGTCAGCAAGGCGGATGATGATGGCGCGACGCCGCTGTTAGTCGCTGCTCATAAGGGCGTCGAGGTGGTAGTGCGGGCGCTGCTCGACGAGGGCGCGCACGTCAACAAAGCGATGGATGGCGACGCGACGGCGCTGTCAATCGCCACTCAAGAGGGTCACGAGACGATAGTGCGGGCGCTGATCGAGGCGGGTGCGGACGTCAACAAGGCGAAAAATGACGGCGAGACGCCACTGTCTTGTGCAGCTCATAAGGGCCACGAGGCGGTGGTACGGGCGCTTATCGAGGCGGGCGCGGATGTCAACAAGACGAAAAATGACGGCGAGACGCCGCTGTACGTCGCCGCTGAAAATGGCCACGAGGCGGTGGTGCGGGCGCTGTTCGAGGCGGGCGCGGACGTCGACAAGGCAAGTAATGAAGGCGTGACGCCGCTGTACGCCGCCGCTGGAGAGGGCCACGAGACTGTGGTGCGGACGCTGATTCAGACGGGCGCGGACATCAACAAGGCAAGTAATGACGGCGCGACGCCGCTGTTCATCGCCGCTGCAAACGGCCACGAGGTGGTAGTGCGTGCGCTGATTGAGGCGAGCGCGGACGTCAACATGGCGATGGATGACGGCGCGACGCCGCTGTTGATCGCCGCTGAAATTGGTCATGAGCCTGTGGTTCAGATTCTCAGGGACGCCGGCGCGGTGTGACGACGGAAACGACGCGACGCGCACGTGCGGCGATGATATGATTGAGTAGAGATTAGCGAGACGGGTGCCCGTGGGACGAGGAAACGTGTTTACACGCGGCGAAGGGCGGGCATCTCGAGGTGCTGCAGTGGGCGCGCGCGAACGGCTGCCCGTGGAGCAAGTGGGATTGCAAAGTTGAAGCGAGTACCAATGAATGCTGGGAAACGCTGGAATGGATCGAGCGGATGTGCGACGATAGTGACGACGACGACACTTAGGCGATAGATGTATTAAAGAACCTCTTCGCTCGAGTACCCTACGCTTTCCCCTAAATCTTCGTCAATCTCGGGCTCGGATTCTGAATCATCTATCGGTACTTTTGGGGACGCGACGAAGGGAGGGTCGTCGTTTCGGTCGTCGCGGACGGATACGACGCCACCCCCGAGGTCGTCGATCGATCTACCAATCGAGATTTCTCGGTGTCGCGTAGACACGCCGCCGTGAACGACGGTTTCTTTTTCGGACGAAGCGTTCCCGAGGCTTTGAAAAAGCCCAACCGGCGGGACGAAAACGGTTTCGTTCGCGAACGGATCCTCCGGCACGATGGAGTCCGAATCCTCCTCGGCGATATCGTCATCAGCGCTGGACGGCTCTTCTGAAAAAACGTTTTCACCTGACGTGTGTGCATACTCCTCGGACTGTTGTGCATACTCACCTGACTGTTCCTCATACGGACCTGACTTATCAACGTACTCCTCAGACTGTTCCACACACAAATCTGTTTTCTCCACAAACTCCTCTGAAACCTCCGCGCGTACGCCTTCAAATCCTCCAACCTCGGTCGGCACCCGGAACCCGAACCGTTTCCCGGTGTCGTCCAGGGCCCCCCACTGTTTTTCCGGGGTCGCCACACTTACCGGCTCTGGGACGTCTTCCTGGACGACATCGAAAAGAAAAGCGCATCGGTCGGTGCCGCCGACGGAGAGTAAACGCGCGCCGTCTTTGTTGAACCGGACGTTCGTGACCCGCCCGGCGTGTCCGCGGTATTGTTTCAACCCGGCGTTCCTCGCCAGCGCTGGGTACGGACGCAGGGTCACGTTTCCGACATCGTCCCCGGTCACACAGAAACGACCGCACGGCGAGACGTCGATCGAGCTGCGGTCGTGTCCACGAAAAGTGTCAGTCTTGTGAGGCCGCGTGTATTGCGTAATCACGGGCGGACAATCGGCAAACGGTCTTTTGGGAAGTATTTGGGAAATACATAAAGGATTTGGGAAACGCGCAAGGCCGTACCTGACGTTGACCTGCCCGGATTTGTCGCAACCCCAAATGCCCATCACCGGGAACCCGAGCGGGCGCGTCCACGTCGCGAAGCGCGTGTCCCGGTGACACGATTTGTTCGGGCCGTATTTTTTTGTCGGGAGAGACTTTACTTTTTTGGATTGGTCACCGGCTTGGTCACCCTTTGTTGACGTACCACCTACTTGGTCACCCTTTTTTGATGCATCACCTACCCGTGTTTGGTCCCCCGCCGCGACGACGTCCCAAAACAGCGTCTCCCGGTCCCCCCCGCACGTGGCGAGCATCTTACCACAGCTCGACCAGTCAACGTGTTTCGCGGAGGAACCGCCGTGCCCGAAGAACTTGTGCGCCGCGGCGTACACGGTTTCGCCGTTGAGACGTTTCCGTTGAAAAACGCAAACGCTCCCGTCCTTGTGCGTCGTGACCAGCCGCGTTCCGCCGTCCGGGGAGAACTTCACGTCCTCCACCTGGGACTTTTGCGAGTGCGTGGTGTTCCACAGCGTTGAAAAATTGTGCTCGTGTAGCACCACGAGCTCGCCGCGAGAACCCCCGATCGCGACGTGCATTTGCCGCGTTTGCGTTTGCGTCGCGTCACCCCCACCTCCGCCCATTTGCGTCTGCCCATCATTCGCCTCGTTTCCCAAATGAAACCCGCGCCCACCGACCGCGATGGCGGTGATTGGAAACGGCAGCCCTGTTTTTTTGACAACGCATGTTGTACTCGCGTCGAAGCAAAGCACCACTCCGCCTTCGCATGCCGTGAACGCTTTGTCTGGGTCCGTCGGGTGCCAGCACGCGCAGGTCACCGCGCCGGCGTGCCCCATGGTAACGACCGCGGTCGTTTCCCGTTCAGAGCCCAGGCCGCGCACCTGCCACACTTCGCAGTTCCGAGTGCCCGCGAAAACAACACCGGAGTCTAGCGCAGAGTCCAGGGACACGATCGCGTTTGTGTTTTGAGGAAAGGTTTTTTTAAAGGAAACGGCTTGCGCGCTGTTAGTGTTGCGTAAGTTGAAACCACCGGACTGACTCGTTCCAGCCGACTCAGCCTCGGCCAACGCCACCGGGTCCGTGATCGCGTCCCCAATCGTGTGAAACTCGTGGGGCACCCCGTCCGTATCACCGCGTATCACGTGACGTACAACGGACCAACGTTTCACGAACCCGTCCGACCCTCCCGACGTCAGGGTGCACTTTTCGTGATCGTTTTTGTCGCGCGTCACGTGAAGCGCGCTTACGCCGCCGCCGATGGAAACGCGGCCGTCCCGGTTACTCCCCCACCCCCCCCCAGCGTGCGCGTCGTTGACCTGGCAAACCGCGACGCCGCCAACCCACACGAGCAGGGACCCGTCGTCGTGCCCGGTGACGATTGCGGAAAAGCAGTTTTTGTGCGTTACTTTTTCGTCGCAGCCGTCACCGGGCACGTCTTTGTTTTCCGCGACGACTGGTGGCAAAAACGCGACGTCCATCACGCCAAACTTCCCGAAACGCATTTGCCTCGAAACCCACGGTCCGTTTTCCGAGTAACGGGTCCAGAACTTGACGTGCTTCTTGCCCCACGTCACGAACCGCGTCACCTTGGTCGCGGTGTTTGGATCGAACCGCAGCCCGAAAACGCTTCCGGGCGAGCCGTTTTCGTGAACGCCTTTTGGCTTTTTTTTGAGGATTGGCTTTTCGAGGTCGCCCAGTTTCGTTTTTTTGACAGATCCCACGTTTGATACTCGGTCCACGTCATCAACTCTCCAGTCCCAAACCTGCACGGTGTGGTGCGCGTCGTTCCCCACGGTGGTGAGCAAATTGCCGTCGGTTGAAAACGCGACCGCGGCGACGGATTGAGTGTCGCGCGCGAGCGGAACGCGGGTAATTTCTTGGAGCGTCCGGACGTCCCAGACGGCGACGAAAGGACATTGAGATTGAGTGTTGCCACTTGCATTTTCCTTACCCTCCCAGCTTGTATCCCCACCCTGCCCTTGATTGCGGGCAATAGTCTGCCCAGTCGCGCACAACGTGCGCGGCGGGTACGTGACGCCTTTGTACGTAACGGAAGAGTCGCACATTGTGAGGCAAGTGATCGTACCCGTGTGTCCCAAAAAGTGGCGTTGCTTTTTGCTAACCGTGTCGTGCACCACCCCGACCGCGGCCGCGACAAACACCACCACGGTTTGGTCACCCGTGACGAACAGGTTCTGGGAGGTGCACTTCGAGCCGCCGTCGTACCCAAACACGTGTCGCAGCACCAAATTCGCGTCTGGCGGGAACATGGAGGCGTCGACGGCGTTAACGTCAAAATTCGTGGGCGCTCGTACCAACGACCGAGACTTCGGGTAGGCGATCTTTCCGCCGATGAACTCGTCGTCTTTGACCGGGTACCCACGGAGTGTTGGTATTTTTTTGACACAGTTGTCAGCCCTTGACGCCCCACACGTAATCCGGGCCACGAACTTACCGATCTCCACGGTGTCTCCCTTGCCGTTTGCGTCGGCGACAACGCACAGCGCGCGCGCTTGTTTTTTTGAAATTTGTATCCCGGTCAGTTGACTCAACGCTTGTGTAAACTGGTCACGCGATAAAACACCTACTCCGAAGGAATCCACGTCAGTCAATGCGTTTGTCAACCACGTTTTGCCGCTCGTTTGAACGCTGTGGAGCTTTTTAACCGCTAAGCGGAGGTTTCCTTCCAAGGACGCGAGCGACTCAGCGGTTGATTCGTGTTGCGAGTCGTTTTTGTTTTTATTTTTATTTTGCGCATCGTCGTCGTCGCCGCCGTCGTTTCCAATGAAAGGCGTCGGGGTCAACGTCGAGAGTTTCGGATCCACAACAGGACGCAGTAACGGCAACGGCCTTATCCGCGTGTTTCTCGCCGCCTTTTCCTCAGCGTCGTCGATGATCGCGTCACTCCCCGCGCCGCGTTTGAGTTTCTCGGGAATCGACAGTAACTTCCCAATTGGCACTTTGAGTTGTTTGCGTTTCGAGTCCAAGCCTGTCTTCGGCCGTGTACCTTGCGTGGTGCGGCTCTTAGTACCGTGCGTGGTGGTACTCGTTATGCTACTCGTGAAGACCTTTTTAGTGGAGCCGAGAAGCGTGGATACCTTGGTCTTGTTCATGGTGTCCGACCCGTTGCGTAGGGAAGACTCCATCGTAGCGAACCTTCCGAGAGCCGAGACAGCACCCGGTCTCGGTCAAGGAAAGAAACGCGAACTCTCCGCGCACCACGTGTACCACGGGCGCGACCACGAGATACGTCGTGCTACGGTACTCCAGGGGTCCACTCCCGTTCGCGCGGAACTGTGCCGCGCAAAAGTCCGCGCGACCGAAACTCGCGCGCGTTGCGGTCTAAGCCGGGAGTCTCGGAAGTTCCTTTTAAACGGCTTCAAAAGCAACACTTCAAACCGCCACGATTTTTGCCAGATCTCTCGAGTTCTTGAAAATTCGTCCAGATCCCGCGGCGCGGCGGGGCGGCGTGCGCCATGGAGCGGAAGAAGTGTCCGCACGACAAGCTTAAGTACGCTTGCGCGATATGCACCCCGTGTCCGCATGGCAAGCAAAAGCGCGAGTGCGTAGAGTGCAACGGGTGCCCGCATGGGAAGTTGAAGAAGAACTGCACCGTGTGCAATCCGTGCCCGCACGGCAAGCTCCGGCGCAACTGCACGCAGTGCGTCGGGTGTCCGCACGGTAAGGTGAAGTACGAGTGCCAGGCGTGCAAAACCGTCGCCGCGCTGATGGGCATGACCCAGAAACAAAACCCCGAGTCCAAGCGGTGCGCACACGGAAAAGTAAAGCGAGACTGCGCGGACTGCAACCCGTGCCCGCATGGCCGGCTCAAGCGCCTCTGTTCGATCTGCAACCCGTGCCCGCACGGCAAACGCAAAGCCAACTGCAGCAAGTGCAACGGGTGCGTACACGGCAAGGTCAAGTACAGCTGTGGCGAGTGCAACCCGTGCCCGCACGGCAAGCTCAAGAGGCATTGCGGGCCGTGCAAAGCGGACAAAAAACGCGAGGACAAGGCCAAGGCGCTGCCTGCGTGGAAAAACAAAAAGCGTAGGAAAAAGGAAGGGAACCCCGCGTTCGTGGATTGATTTCGATTTCTTGCTGGTACGGGGTGGGGATATGTTTTGAGTTGTTTTGTGGTGTTTGAAAGAGAAGCGGTACCGGGGTACGGTAACACGTAGCGAGCGAATGGGGAAGGAGGGCTTGGCCCTTGTCTGTGTGAGCGAAACGATGAAAAGAAATACCTTCAAAAAAAGAAGGCAATGTATTCAAAAGTTTACGGGGCACGCCGCGTGTTTCACGGCGCCCCCCGGTTTCCGATTGAGTCACGAAGCTACCTAGCGCTATCTCTAGGGACGCTGTTTTTCGTCGTCGCCGCTTCGTCTCTGTAGTTTGTGAATAATTCGTCCCAGCAGTAAGCGAACGGCGCGACGCGAAAGCCGCGACGCGAAAGCCGCTCTCGGTCAATAAAAAAATCATTCTCCGTTGACCAAAAATACCCAAAAAGGCAAGTGCGAAGACGCGGCCTTTTCATCGGCAACCGTCGGTCGACGTGCACGATGAACCCAATTTGATTCCAGCCGATTGATCGAGAACACGAAGAAACGAAACGTCCACCGGGGTCAAGCTTCGCCTACGTTTTACAGCCAATCAATGATTGGAGAGAGAAGTTTGGATGTCAAATGGATCAGCTTTTTGGGAGGCCAAGAGTTGTTCGCGAGCCGCTTTTTCCGATCTCGTCTTCCCATCGCCCGCGGCCTGCGACACGACGCCACTTGTGCACGCGCTTCGTCACGCCCACCGCGCGACAACGCCTTAACGCCCACGTCCTTTGTTTCGCGCGCGAAGCGAAGATCCAAACCGTTCGTCGTCGCGCGTCACGGCTGAACCTTACAGTCACCAAACGATCGTCGAACAGTCATCACAGTCATCATATCATGTCCGCCATAGCGCGATCCGCGTCCCTGGCCGCGACGCGCAGCTCGTTCTCGGGGTCGCGCAAGCAGCTCGCCACCAAAAAGGTTGCGCGCACTACGCGATCGGTGACCGCTCGCGCGGAAGTCCAGGAGATCCACATGCCCGCGCTGTCGTCGACCATGACCGAGGGCAAGATCGTGAGCTGGCTCAAGGGCGAGGGGGACGCCATCAGCAAGGGCGACGCCGTGGTGGTGGTGGAGAGCGACAAGGCGGATATGGACGTGGAGTCGTTTTTCGACGGCTACCTCGCCGTTATCGCGGTGGAGGACGGGGAGATGGCCACCGTTGGGGCGCCCATCGCGTACGTCGCGACCACGGAAGCGGAGTTTGAGCAAGCAAAGGCCATGGCCGCCGCCGCTAGCGGCGCCGCGCCCGCCGCGCCCACGCCCACGCCCGTCGCGGAGGCCCCCGCCGCCCCCGCCCCTGTAGCGGCTGCCCCTGTGGCTGCTCCCGCGCCTGTCCCCGCCGCGCCCGCCCCTGCCGCCCCTGTTGCGGGCCGCGCGGACGGCCGAATAATCGCCACGCCTTACGCCAAGAAGCTGGCGAAGAAGCTGAAGATTGATTTGGCCACCGTCGCCGGTTCTGGCATGAATGGCAGGGTCACCGCGGGGGACGTGGAAGCCAAAGCGGGGGTGCCTTCCAGCACCGCGCCTAAGACCGCGGCTGCGGGTGCGCCCTTGTCTGCGCCCGCGGGTGGCCCGTCCGTCGCGAGCTCGCCCCCCGCCAAACTCCCCGCCGCGCCCGGCGTGGGCGTCCCCCTCAGCGGCATGCAAGCCGCCGTGGCGAAGAACATGCTCCCGAGCCTCGCCGTCCCGGTGTCGAGAATCGCCATGACCATGTGCACAGACGACCTGGATTCGCTTTACAAAAAAGTGAAACCCAAGGGCGTCACTATGACCGCGCTGCTCGCGAAGGTACGTATTGCATTTCCCAAATCCAGGCACACTGTTTCACCGAAGCTGGTGAGTGTTTGTCCATACATCGCCCAATACATGACTGACACTTTTTCTTTTGCAATCAAAGGCGGTTGGCGTGGCGCTGGCGCAGCACCCCATCATGTTCAGCGCGCTCAGCCCTGACGCGAAGGTACGTCTTCATCCATTCCCAAATCCCGCCTCCACGTTTTCCCACACGGCCGACTGACACTTTGTTTTACCCATCGCAAGTCGATCGTGTACAACGAAAAGGTGAACATCGCCATCGCGGTTGCGCTGGACAGTGGGTTAATAACGCCGGTGCTTGTTGACACCGCGGGCACGGATGTGTACGAACTCGGCCGGGTGTGGTCCAGCCTGGTCAAGAAAGCCCGCGGGCCCGGCCTGGCCCCCGCGGACTACGCCAACGGCAACTTCACCATCTCCAACATGGGCATGTTCGGCGTGGACGTGTTCGACGCGATTCTCCCCCCAGGGCAGTCCTGTATTCTCGCCGTGGGGGGAAGCAAACCAACCGTCGTACCTATCGACGGCGGAATCGGCGTGAAAACCATGATGACCGTGAACCTCACCGCGGACCACAGGCACATCAACGGCGACGTCGCCGCGACGTTTCTGAAAACCCTGAAAGCCGTGATCGAAGACCCGAAGGACTTGGTGTACTAAACGGAGACGTGATTGGAACGAGTACGCCAAGTGATTGGATTGACGACGAGAAACGGGATCGCCGATGCGGATCTGACGTGAACGACGTGACTGAGTAGACTAGTAAGTAATTGGAGGGTAAAGTTTCTTTGACAAGATTCGCCTCGGGGGCTATTTTCATCCAGTCCCGGTCCCCGCTACGCCGGCGCCAGTCGCGTTCGAATTTGCGAACGCGCGTTTCAGTCGCCTTGTGCGAATGTTTTTGGTTTTCGTTTTCCGTATCGCTCTCGGAGCGATACACGCAACACGCAACCAATGCCACCGCTGTTTGTGTTTCCGCAACTACCACCACACGCAAACACGTCCAACCACGTCACAGCTGCGACGAGCTCCACGACTTGGACACCGCGTCCATGAGCCGCGCGTGCAGTGTTTTCGACGTGGCGATGATTCCCCGGTCCAGAGTGTCGAGGTACCTTCCTCCTGCCCAGTTCAGCGGCGCGCCCCCCGCGTCGGTTACCACCCCCCCGGCCTCCTCCACGATAATCACCCCCGCCGCGTGGTCCCAAATTTTCTCCGTGTACCCCGCTTTCGGGAACTTCATGAACACGTCCGCGTCCGCTCGCGCTACTGATCCGTACTTGACCTGCGAGTACACCCTTAGTGGCTTGCTCGTCATCGCCAGGTTATCAGCCACGCTCGCCGTGAAACCCTGGCTGCTGTTGGCTTTCATCACGGGTTCGCAGAACTTGGCGGTTTTCGGTTCGAACGTTTCACTAACCCGTACCGCGATGGGTTCCACGTTTAACTTCGTATCCGTCGGGGACATGAAACACCCCTGGCCTTGTACTGCGGTGAAAAGACACCCCCGGAACCACCCCAAGGATTCACCCGCCAGCATCTTGCTCACCAGCCGCGGCGAAAACCCGTACGTGTAGGAAGAGTCGTACTCCAGGACTGAGACCAAACAAAGAAAGGGTCAGTCTTCACGTCTTGAGTACGCGTGTACTGTATTGGGCGATGTATTGGACGATGTATGGACAACAGTCACCGTAATCGGTCTGAACAGTCACCAGCGTTTGAGGTAAAACAGTGCACTTGTGCTGTATGTAGTACTCCTTTTAATGACGGCCGTGGACGTCACGTAGGGTCCGTAAACAGTCGTCCGGGATTTGGGAAACGCGCAACACGAACCTTCGCCCATCTTGGGCATGTTCGGGCACCCCATGGCGCCGACTTTCAAAACCCCGTCCTCCATCAGCGCCAGCGCGATGGCGTACTGGTCGCCTCGGACGAACCCGAGGGTTCCGTCTACTGGGTCGAGGACCCAGTGCCGGCCGTTGCCGCCCCTGCCTTTGCCTTTGGAGTTTTGCCAGAAAAGTGTCAGAGCCTTGTACGGGCAAACAGGGAGGCGGAATTTGGGAAATGCGGGGACGTACCTTTGTCGATAAGAGTGACCAAGTCCCCACTCGTCAACGTGGGCGCGGCGTCGCCTTTGTGGTGCCGCAAGGTTTTGTTCACCAGCGCGGTGATTTTATCAAGCGTCTGGGTGCCACCCGCACCGCCCTCCACAAGCGCCTCCGCGTCCTCCTCGCCGACCATCGTGAAATCAGGCCACTCCTGTTGGATGCGCCAGGAGATTATCGCCTGCGCCGCGTAATCGGCAAGGGTCACGAGCGATTTGTCATCCTTCGTCACTGCCTGTTCGTCCTGCCGCATCAGCTGGCCTTGCACTTCCTGGCAAAGCGTACTCGCCATGCGCACCGCATCCGTGGCGACTTCCAGTTCCTTGGCGTATTCCGCGCCGGTTGATCCGTTTGGAACAGATTGCGCGTTCGGAGTGACCGCGGTCGCGGAGATGGCGCGGCTGGTGACTGTGTTGTGATTGGGAAACGGGAAGGGCAGTGAATTTGAAAGGGGATGGGGGGTGAGTTTTACGGTGACTTCATGGGGCGAGGCACGTGCGAGTCACACAGCGGTCGCTAAACACGTTCGTAAAGAAAGGTTACACAAGCAGCGCGTGGGGTTTGTGGGTTCGTCTCGCGACCGGACCCCTCGGAAGGATCGATCGACGATTGAAGGCGCCGATTCCGGGAACGCAAAAATGCGTGTGGCTACATCATCCATCGTATCCGAGTGCCTCCTCACGCTGTGGGGAAGCACGTACCGTTACGCCGCCTGGTTTTGGAACCCGCGGTCCTGGCGACGACCGAGGACACGGAGAACTGCGCCAAAGCAGCCATGTTTGGGTGGCTGGTGGGAACGGGGAAGGCGCGAAGGCGTCTCGCGGAATGGCGGCTCACCCGGTGGGCTTTTCGGGCAGGAGCTCTCGATGGGTTTTCTCGAATCCCGATGAAAACTGAAACTCAGATTCCGTGACTTGCACAAGTGGGCACCATCACAATCGTCCGCCAGATCTGCGGCGCCGTGCCGTGGCGGGAGGCACGCCATGACCAGTGACGTGGACGCGATATGGGCGTCGCTCAAGGCGACGTCCGCGCCGTCGCAGCACGCGGCGAGGGCGAAGGCGCTGCTGCGAGACGCGACACTGGGGGTGTCGTCAGATTCGAAGAAGTCAACGCATTCTGATCGTGCTGCTGCGGGCAAAGCCGAGGGGTGTCGCGCGCTGCTTTCGCGCGTGTCTGTCACCAAATCAAGCACAGGCGACACCCACACCGAATCGACCGCCAACACAGTCGAGGGCGGCGAGGCCGGTGGTCCGAAACAACCCAAAGACGCGGTACAAGCCACGACGGCGACGGGTGATGCGAGGGGCGACGAATTGCCGAATGCGTCCTCGTCCAACGAAAACGCCGACGACGAAAAACAGCTCGCAATCGACTCCGCGGTACCCGCGATCGAGTCCGCTGATTCGCTCAAAAAAAAAGTAGCCCGCGATGTGAACGTGCTATCTGACCTGCAGTCTCCACCGACGTCGCGCGTGCTCGCGCTTCGCAGGATACAAAACGTGGCTACCCAAGTCGACCCACGGTTTCTAACCCAAGTCGCGGTCGATTGCTTCGCCAAGCCGGCGCTGCGGCGGCTGGAGGACAAAAGCGAGCGGGTCCGGGAAGGGGCCATCGATTTGTTCGTGGTGGTCGTACAGCAGTGCCAAAGGGACGAAGGTGGGTGCGGTATTGTTGAAATACTCCCGTACGCGGTGCCCGCGCTGCGACACCGCTTGGGGCCGGTCGGGGGCGATACCGACGACGACGAAAACGAAAACCGCCAGCGCCCTGCCCGGGAAAAAGAAAAAGTAACTCGTCTCGACCCGACCGAGCCCTCGGAGGAAACAAGGCTGAAGTTACTAACTGCGTTTATAAACACCTTACGCGCTGCGTCAACAAGCGGAAGCGGAAACGCAATCGCCGCGTACGCGTCGGATTTGGTGTCAGGTACGTATTGGGCCTTTCACCAAATCCCAACACTGTTTGCCCATACAGTACTGACACTTTTCTTTTACAATCGTAGCGCTTACGTACGCGGCGGACGATTCGTTTTCCGAGGTGGTTTGCGAGGCTTGTGTTGGTTTGGGTTTCCTGACGCAGACGTTAGGGCGCAGGCTAGCCCCAGTGGCGAAGAAACTAGCCTGGACGTTCGCCCCCAACTTGACGCACAAAAAAAGCAAAGTCCGCGTCGCGACGCTTGACGCGCTTCGCCAGCTCATGCACTGCGGCGCGCACGAAACGATTTTGGATCTGTGCGCGTTTAAGCACCCCAACTTGGTGCCTATTAAAGGTACGGCCTCTGTCCTTTCACCAAATCCCGCCTCCCTGTTTGCGTATACAGCCCTGACACTTTTCGTTCACAATCAAAGCGTTTTACGGCGAAGACTTGAAGGTTAACTATTTCGGAAAGCTAGTTTTAGACACGGTGCCTCAGGTGCGGTTCGCGTTTATTCAAACCTTGGGGGATTGGATGACGAGTTTGGTGGAACGCGTGGACCACGAACCCCGGTTACTGCCGTACGTCGTGAGCGCGGTGGCGGACGGCGATACCAAAGTGTCTACGTACGCCCTCGAGTTGATTGAAAAGCTGGGCGCACAGTACGAGATGGAACACGAAAAGGATTTGAAGCCGGTGATGACGTACATGCCGGAATTTCTCGAAGGGGTTTCGCTTCACAATACCCACGTAAAATCGTTGTACCCGGCGCCGTTCCTTGAGAGGCCTCGGTTGGGGGCGCGGGTTCTGGTGAAAAACAATTTCCCGGCGGTGGTGAATCCCATTCTGGCGGAAATCGGGGGGTGGCAAGCGGAGGCGCGTAAGTATTTCCCATTGTACCCATTCCGCCGACTGATTGCCCATACAAGACTGACATTTCTTTTTTACAATCTCAGGCGTCCGCGCGGCGAAGCTTTTACGCGCGAATCTCGTGTTTCTTGAAGAAAACGCCACGCAGCACTGCCAGCAGCTTTGCGTTGCTTTTGTTAAGGTCATGAGCGCGGTGAGTGGTGATACTCACCACCAAACAAACGCAAACGCAAACGCAAACTCGCAAAACGACTCCGCGCGGCAAAGAGCGAGCGACGTGGTGCCCGTGATCGGCGAGTGTTGTCGATTGATTGGCGCGTTTGTTACCCCGAACGAGTGGCTTGAGGTGGCCCTCGGAATGTGCGGTGATGAAACCGAATCGCCATCAAAAGCGGGGGCGCTCGCGGTGATAGCAGAGTTGTGCGGCGGCGCGTCGATTGACGCGATGGAGAAAACGCCCGAAACCGGCGCGTCGCCGATTGACAAAATTTTATCCCTCCTGCAAAGCCCAGCTATTTACGACTCATCAGACACGTCGGTGCGGGTCGCCGTGTGTCGTGTCGTGGAGATCTTGCTGCGTGCAAGGCCGGAAACCTGGGGGAGAAAAGACAGAGTGGCGCGCTTAGTGGGCGCGGCGCTGCGAGCGGCGCGGGGTGACTCTCCGAAAAATGATTCAAGCGAAGCGCGCGCGTTCGGCGCGGCGCTGGCCGCGGCGGCGACCGCGCTTCGGTGCACACCACCCGATGTCGTGTCAACTGTTCGTTCCGAGCTGTTAAATCCTCTCGCCGTGCTTCCACCTAAAGCGTGGCGCGTTTCAGACGCGTCCGCGCTGGCGCAAATCGTCTCCGCGCGCGGTGTTTTTTCCAAAGACCAAACAAGCGTTTCGATTCGCCTGTGTTCGCTCGTCGCGTTTTCGCGCGTTTTCGGCAACAAAACAGCCGACGCCACTGACTCGGGTAACGTGGATACGAACCGCCATGTGCGTTCCATTCACCAAACCCTGGTGTCGTTTCCGTTCGTACGGACGACAAATATCGCCGAACGGCTGAGCGACGAAGACGTCGTTTTGCTGGTACGCACGGCGTTACAGGCGGTGAGCGACGAAACGCGCGCTGACAAACCGACAAAAGAAACCGAAAAGTCTTCCTCATCATCAGCGCTCGCCGCGATCACCGAGGCGCTGGACGGTAACATTTCCAGCACCGCCGCCGTGTTCCATGTCACCGGTGAAATAGCAGCCAGGGTCGTGTCCGTTTTGGAAAACTGCGGGGAAACGCCCGCGGACGTACGCGTGCGGGTTATTGATTTAGCGCGAGCGTTAGCCGTGAGGGTCACAGAGAGGACTACGAGTACGGATGCTACGAGTACGGATGCTACGAGTACGGATGCTACGAGTACGGATGCGACGAGTACGGATGCTACGAGTACGGATGCTACGAGTACGGATTCCAACAAAGGAAATACCAATGCGAACGAAGGAAATACCAATAAAGAGTCCTCCGTTCTCGCCGCGCCCGTCGTGCTGGCGCGCTTGATACACGCGGTCGCGCAGAGGCTGGACGACGCGGATGGAGGGGCGCGTTTGGCGGCTGCGGCGGCACTCGCGGCCATTGCGGCGTTATCGCCGCTCGCGGCGTACCACTGCGTCAAGGCTGCGACGGCGACGCATTTGGTGGATGCGTGCGCAGAGGCGGACACTCGCGCCGGCGCGGTCGCGGTGCTCGTCGCTGCGCACGCATTCTTCCCGGGCGCAACGAGGGCGGCGGTGGAGAGAACTGGTGACGGGTTTTCGGGCAGAGACGCCCGAGTTTTGGCCGCGGCGCAGGCGGGCGCGACTGGAACCTTTTCGGAAAAAGAAACCGCCCTGGAATTTGGATTGCCGGAGACGGGGACGGGAGTGCCGGATACGGGGACGTCGATTACACAAACGAACATCGTCGCCGACGACGAAACGAACGAAACGAAGCAAGAAACCTCTTAGGGGATGTTCGCGTTGGAGTGACGTGGCCCTGCCCATCGTCAGTGTTAATGCAGATTGTCATACCCAGGCGCGTATCGGGTGGCTCGTTGTTTGTTAAAAAAAGAAAACATAACCAGTCCTACAACTCAAGCGCTCGGCCTTTTCCCCAAATCCCCCGCGTTCATGATTTTGAAGCTATACGCATCCGCGTCCAACTCCACCACGACTTTGTACTCCGCTTCCTCCACCGTGGTCAGCCCCGTTGCGGACCGCACCCAACCCTCCACCGCGTCCGCGGTTTCGTCCCCGAGGAACTTCACGACGACGCGTTCGAGCCAGCTCGCGTTGTTCGCCGCATCCCGCGCCGAGCTGTTTTTGGAAAAGAAAAGGGTCAGTCTTGAGTGTACAAGTGCCATGTATGGGCAAACAGTCGTGATTTTGATGTATGTAGTAAACATTAAGTACGGGCGGACAATCGGCAAACGGCCGGTGCCTGGATTTGGGAAACGCGCAACACGTACCCGGCTCGCGACCCTTTGGTCCCGTCGAAATCCTTGCTCCCGTCCACGCACGTGTCCGGAATGGAATCGGGGTCCCGCGGAGGCCACACGCACGAAAGCGCCCCGGAACCCGAAACGTTTTCCTCGTCCCCGGTCATATTACTCGCCCACCCGTCCCCGCTGTCGTCCACGCTGTAGTCCTTGTCGTTGAGTTCGATTACGCCCCAGGTGTACTGCGGGAGGAGGGGAAATACGTGTCAGTCGCGAGCGCGCGCGCGTGGGTTCATACGTACAGTTACCTAAACGAAACAGTCTTGTGGTGGGATTGGAAAGGGAAGTAGTGGATCTTGTCACAGTTTCAAGTGCTGATAAATATTACCCGCCGTGGCGCGGAATCTACGCACCGTGTCGTCGTTCCTCGGCACGGCGCAGTACTCCCCGACCCTGAACCGGTTGGCGCGGTAGAACTGAAATAAATAAAAGAAAGTGTCAGTCTCGTATGGGCAACCGCAGAGGCGGAACGTGTTCAGTGGGAAACACGCACCTGAAAGTTACACCCGATGGTCCCTCCGATCCACCGATTTCCGTCCTTTGTCCCCTCAATCACGTCCCCGATCACAATGCGCGTATCCCCGGCCCAGACCCCGGCCGATTGCGCGTTCACGGCGTTGCCGGTTCCGTTCTTCGAGGTTGTTACGTTCCCGTTCCCGTCCGTAAGGGGTATCGGCGACGCGTATTGTCTGGTAATCGCCTCCATCAGCGTCCGGCTCGCGGTGTTCGGCAGATCCGAAAGCCGTCGTTGTAGCACACCCGCTTCCCGTAAACTCGTCTCAAGCACCGACGACGTGGTGCTGCTCATCTTCCCCACGTCCTCCAACACGAAATCCGCCTTGATCAACGTCCGCTCAAGCGCCAAACACGCGGCGTCGATGGACACCGCGCACCGCGTCACGCTCCGGCTCGCGATGGTGGCTTCTCGGCACGCCCTAACCATCTCCCGCACCGCCACCAGGAACCCGGCGACGCACGCGGCGACAAGTGCGAGCGCGGCGGCGCCTAGCGCGGGGACCAACAAGGAGGTAAAAAATGTGGTCCCCAACCCAGTCGACTTCGCGGCGACGTTTCCCAGAACCTGAGGCGAGCCAATCGGGTCGGTGCCCATCACTTTGTTCGTTTCGGGGGTTGGTTTCGGACCAAGCGCGTCGTGCACAGAGTTTGGCGTGCATAAAGCGTTGGTACGTGACGCGAAACGGGCGGAGACGCCACGCACTGCGCGCGCGCGGAAAACGCCAACCCCCGATTCTCCATTTTTGAGAAATGACATCCCTCGGGTTCCACGACGACATGACATCGGCGATTCTCTGACCCGCGTGTTGTTTCGCCCTCCATGTGGAACCCTCGAGGTCGGCGCGAGCGACCCTAGCAACGACACACGGGTCGCCATCGCAACCGCCAACGTCGCCGTGGAGCTGTGGAGGACACCGCACGGCGAGTGCGCGGTGCCGAGTGCGGGTGGGCGCAAATGGAGGAGAGGAGTTCGTGCTCGAAGATTTTTTTTTGTGCCCATCGTGCATGGGAGTGTACCGGGGCTGCGCATCTGCTTCGTCTCACAGTTGGACAGTCTCCCAAAAGCGTGGCGGAGCCTGGGCCCAGAGAGTCACACATCAGCGACCTCTTTTTGCGCACACGTGGCGCTCCTCTTGGCGCACTCTTTCTCGCGCCAGCCGTTCGCGATGGCCGCTGGAACCGTCGCGATGGCGACTGCCGCGCCCGTGTCGCTGTTTCGTTCCGGCCAACGAGGGCCGCGCGTCACCTCCCGCCGCGTGTCTTGCTGCCGCCCCTCTCGTGGCGTCGTCACCGCTGCCGCCTCGGTGGAGGCTGTTCCAGGGAACAGCGCCGCGCTCGTCGCGTTGAAAGGCGTCACCCTGCGACGCGCCAGCGACGGCACCTCTGTTGATGCGTGCGCCATCGTCCCCACCACGGGAAGAGTCGTGGTTCCGTTCCTGACCCAGTTCGCGGACTTCGACTCGTGGGAGCTGGCGCAGCGGCTTGTGGATGACCTGCCTGCCTTGGCGGAAGCGGGGGTGACGGTCGTGGCGGTGGGCATCGGGTCCGTGGAGGCGGCCCGACTTTTTTGCGAGAAAACAAACTTCCCGGTTGACAAACTCTTCGCCGACGCCACGGGCGACGCGTACGCGGCGCTCAAGTTCGAACCCGGGTTCGGCAGGCAGGGTGGCGAGTTCGGGTGGCTAGACGCGAAGCCTTTTTCTTTCGTAAACGGGTATGCCAAGTTATTAATAATGTGCGCCGGAATCGGGTCACCCGGAACCCTGGGCGCCGTTTTCGGCGGGTACGTGGTGAGTATTTCCCATTCACCACATTCCGCCTCCCTGATTGCCCATACGAGACTGACTCTTTTTCTTTTACAATCAGGGGGGCAAAAACAAAAAACCCATCTTCAATGCGGGCAGCAACTACGACAACCCCGCGATTCGCGGTGCAATGGACGCGACCCTGGGTAAGGACTACCAAAGGCCTTTTGAATTAGCCACGCTTCGGCTTACGAACATGGCTGCCATTCTTGGCGACTGGGAAGCCTTAGCGCCGGCCGACGATTCTTTGTTGACGCAAAGAGGCGGCTGTTTTATTTTTCAAAACGGCGAGGAAAAAGTACGTCGTGCACTTACCAAATCCCGCCGACTGTCATGACTGTTTGCCCATACAATACTGACACTTTTCTGGCAAAACTCCAAGTTTCGGCACGTCGACCTCGGGATTTTGGGGTACTGTCCCGTGGCGCGTTTGGTGGAAAAAGCGCTTTCCGATGACCCGGCCGCTTCTCCCGACCCGGTCAAAACAATCAGGCAAGCCGCGGCGGACAAAACCACGTTCGTGGATGACGTGTTTCAATCCATCGCGGCGCTGGAGAAGAAGAAAGTTGAAAAAGGCGAACTGAAGGTGCGTATTGGGCCTTTCCCAAATCTAGGCACACTGTTTTACCGAAGCTGGTGACTGTTGTCCATACATCGCGATATACACGACTAACACTTTCTTTCACTCATCGTAAGGTAAACGGCGCCGACTTGAACGGCAAGTGGCGGTTGATATACACCAGCGGCACGAAAAAAGTCGCGGCGAACTTAAACAAAGCCGGTTTCGGCGGGTCCTACTTCCCAATTCCAGCGATACAGAGCTTCGACATGCAAAACGGGCGCATCAGGAACGGGATTTATTTGGGGCCGGTTTCGTTTTTCTTCGACGGCCCGTTTCTGTGGCGCGAAAAACTGGGCATGCTGGAGTTCACGTTTACAAAAGTTAGTCTGCAACTCGGCAGCCTGGGCCCGGTGAGCTTCGACATCGACGACGGGAAGTGGGACGCGGTGAAGCTCGCGGAGCAAACCGCGAGCGAGGGGGGGGGGCTTATCGAGAAAGACAGCGCTGGCGCTAAAAAGGAAAAAGACAAAACGCCAAAGCCTGGTTCTAACCCGTTTTTCAAATTCGTCTTCGCCGACGACGCCGTCATCGCGGCGCGCGGCCGAGGCGGCGGGCTCGCGCTGTGGAAAAAGGAGGGGGACCCGGAAACGGACGCGAACGAGTTGGCGTGAGGCGCGAGACGTGAGACGTGAGACGTGAGAATGATAAAATGTGCGAGGAAAGACGCCTCGCCTTTGTGAATTCAACTGAAGTCTGGGGAAACTCGTCGAAACTTTTCTCTTCGTCGTCTCCTTTTTCTGTTGGCTCGGTGCACCTGAACCGCGTGTCCCGGTGGTGTTCGCGGCCAGACCGCGGGGCGCGAGGCGGGTTGGTGGACGGCGTGCGATCCGCGCGCGGGACGATCCTCCCATGGCCCCCACTGCGTTCTCGCCAATCCTCACCGCGGACGGAGACGGCGCTGGTGAGCGTGTGGATCTCGGAATGGCAGGTCCTTCCCTTACCGACCCCGCGAAGAACGAGCTCGAGTGTCGCCGCGAAACCGTCGTGGTGTGCAGAGTGTGCCATCGCGCGTACGCCAAGTACACGTGTCCTCGATGCCACACCAAGTACTGCGATTTGGCGTGCTACAAGACGCACGACCCGCGGTGCGTGGAGTCCTTCCACGGGGACAACCTGGGAAACGCGATGAAAGGCTTGAGGGTGGAGGATGAGGAAAAGCGACGCGTGACGGTTTTGCTCGCCAAGTACGCCCCGGGGGGAGACTCGTCGCGCGGGGGGGTACCTGGCGAGTCATCCGGTGGGTCCAGTGAGACCTCGAGCTCGGAATCGGACGAGTCGGAGGAAGAGGACTGGGATGGCGACGGGTTGGGCGACGGGTTCGAGACGAAAAGCGGCGAGACAAAAAAAAACAAAAAAAACAACAAACGCAAAAACAACGCGCGGTGCGTTTTGTCCGCCGCGAATCTGCGCAAACTCGCGGCTGGCGAAACCTTGGTCCTTGCCGATTTTACCCCCGATACGCTGTCCAAATTCGAACGCGCCGCACGAACAGGCGAGCTGAGTCACATGATCCACGCCTGGGTGCCGTGGTGGACGTCGTGTTCGGCGAGGGACGTCGCGTTGGCGAGAAACGGGTCGGCGATGGTGGAGGTGCGTTGGGTGAAATCGTATGGGCATTCAGTCGGAACAAACCAAGATGGAGACGGAAATGAAGACGGTGTAGTCGGTGACGAAACCGACAAGAGTAATGACGACGAACCGCACATCCCAGCCCCTCCGGACGAACCCTTGCCTCCGCTGGCCTCGTTGCTCCCACCGAACGTCGCGCCGAGCGCCGCACTGCGGTGGCACGTACTGGACGTCCTCGCCGCGTACGCGTGCGTCGCGCGCGTTTGCGACGGGGAGTGGCGCGAAAACCCGCTGAGTGCGGCGCGTGACCTGCTCGCGTTCTCGCCGACGCTCGCGGAAAGCGCGAAGGGGCGAGGTGTTGGTGATGTTGGTGATGACGCCATTGACGACCGCGACCATCTGGCGCACGGCCGTGCGCCCGCAACCGCGTCTGGCGCGATGGCGGGCGTCGCGGAGGCGGTGACCGCCGCGGGGGCGACGCGCGCGGTGGCGGCGGCGGCGGCGGCGGCGGCGGCGAGGTACGTATCGGGGCTTTCCCAAATACAGGTACACTGTTTACTGCCCCTCTTTGACTGTTCGAGTGTACCGCTATAACAACTGTTTACAAGTTACGAACGTTACGAAAGACTGACACTTTCTTTTATTTATCGTAAGCGGCTTGACGCGTTTGGATGTTTTGGACATTCTTCGGTGCGGCAGAGGGTGCGTTGTGTTGGCGCTTTGCGACGCGAGGCGAATGGTGTTGGCTGGGATCGGTGAAATGCGCTGTGGCGAGGTGGACGATGAGTTCGGCGAGGCCACGGCGAAAACGGCGGCGACGCGACGCGCGCGAAAAAACAAACGCAACGAGCTGAAACGCGTGGAGCGCAAGCTTTTTTTCCTGGCGTGCTTCGCCGCGGAAACCAACCCCGGGGACGGGGTGTTGGAGTTTATCTTGTCGTGGTGCGAAAAAGCGGCGCAGAAAATGCAAGGCCAGACGCGAAGCGAAGCGCCACGTGGGGAGGGAGAAGGGGGGCCGAGGCAAAACAAAATTGTCGAGCTGTCGTGATTTTATATTGATTTTATGAGAATGCAAGTGGATACGGTAGGTCGCATCTGCATTTCGTAGGCTGGTAAATTTGTCATGTCGTCCTACCCCAATCAAACCGTGAATTAACGTGATTTAGCGTGAGGATTGATAGGAACAACCTTCGGTCGTTTTCACCTATCAACGCTCGCTATAT
>Ga0222633_1000383_pt1 | contig 42934 bp, 44 predicted proteins | sample AntAcemetageno48_FD_179816 | JGI IMG/M metagenome (GOLD analysis project Ga0222633, IMG submission 179816) | Saline water microbial communities from Ace Lake, Antarctica - #48 | ecosystem: Environmental > Aquatic > Non-marine Saline and Alkaline > Saline | place: Antarctica: Ace Lake | collected...
ACCGCAAAGACGGCGCACGAAAGCTGGAAGGGATCACGCATCGTCAGCAGGAAGCCACTTGGCTCTACAGGGTTCATGGTGTCAGACATTTCTATTGGTACCGGCCGGATCATGCGTCATACCAACCCTGAAGACCTGTTTCGCGAGGCGCTTGACCGGGGTATTAATTATATAGACACGTCACCGGATTATGCTGGCGCCATGTCCGAAATCACGATCGGCAATGTCCTTAAGGACAGGAATCGTGAAGAGCTGTTTGTCGTAACGAAGTGGTGTACCTCTGAAGGGCACGTTCGACAGGGTTCAACGCCGGAGGATTATATTGCTGCGCTTGATGACAGCCTTGGCAGGTTGCAGACAGATTATGTCGACCTTGTGCATGTCCACGCGTGCGACACCGTAGACCGACTGCTGGACCCCAATATGCTTAAGGCCTTTGATATCGCAAAAGAGCAGGGCAAAGTCCGGTTCCTCGGGGTATCGACTCATACCCCAAACTTGGAAGAAGTGGCTAACGCCGCGATCGACAGTGGCAAGATTGATGTGATGATGCTGGCCTACCATCATGGCGCCTGGCCAAAGCAGCAGGCCATCATTAAGAGAGCGGCTGAAAAAGGTATTGGTATTGTCGCCATGAAGACCCTGAAGGGCGCCAAGCATCGCGGCATGGTGGAGTTCCAGAATGACGCTACGTCATACACGCAGGCCGCGTTCAAGTGGGTTAACTCTGATCCCAACGTTTCCTGCCTCGTGGTGTCGTTCTTTGAAAACGAGCACCTGGATGAATACCTGCACGCCTCCGGGCAGGCATTGACGGAAGCAGACGTCGCAGTTCTGGACAAGTACGACGACCTGATTGCGGGCACCCACTGTTTCTCTTCCTGTGGTGACTGCCTGAATAGCTGTCCTGAGTCGTTGCCGATCAATGACGTATTGCGCCATCGCATGTATTTTGAGGATTACGGCGACGAGAAAGAAGCCATGTTGCTTTACGCTGCCCTGGATAAACAGGCAGACAAATGTGTCACCTGTTCCGCTCCGTGCGCCGGCGCGTGTCCGCAGGATATCGATATTAAACACCGTATGGTGGGTGCGCACGAGCGCCTGACCATGATTGCATGAGCACTTCCATTAAAGGACGGGCCGATCAATGTCAGAAGAACTGTTGATTCATCCTGACCCGCTCACCGATTTCCGTAAGGAGTCGCTGACTTTCCTGGGCAAAACCAAAGATGTCTACGTGATGGGAGAAGGACCGGCGGTCATCGTCATGTCGGAGATCCCGGGCATCTACCAATTGGTCGCTGATTTTGCTCGCCGAATTTGTGCCGAGGGCTTTACCGTCTGGATGCCACACATGTTTGGTGAGGATGGAAGGGTTCCAACGAGCGGGTACACGCTGGCTTCCATGGCGAAAGCCTGTATTTCCAGGGAGTTCTATGCGTTCTCTGCCAATAAATCGAGCCCGATTGTCAACTGGCTGCGAGCGCTCGCAAAGCATGCGCATGCGCATTCCGGCGGCAAGGGCGTTGGTGCCATCGGAATGTGCTTTACCGGTAACTTTGCGTTCAACCTGATGCTTGAGCCTTCAGTGCTTGCCCCTGTGTTGTCCCAGCCATCTCTCCCTTTGGGGAAAAAGGGTGGCATGCACATTTCACCCGATGAACTCAGGTGTATCAAGGATCGGCTGGAAGACGAAGATCTCACGGTACTTGGCTACTGTTTTGAAGGCGACGGATTCTGCAAGAAAGAGCGGTTTGATGATTACCAGGCGGCGCTGGGTGATCGATTTAAAGGCACCATCCTGCCGGCGAAATCCGCAAGACCCGGCACCGGCCAACCTCCCCATAGCGTAGTGACCCGCCATCTGATCGACGAAGAAGGCGAGCCCACCCGGGCCGCACTCGACGAAATCATCGCCTTTTATAAACTGCGATTGAAGTAGATCACGGGTCAGACCAACGAGCCGTCCCACTAAAAAAGCACAATGTCCGAGTACAAAGCGCTTACGGCCCGTGCACTGCACCAGATCAGACCTCTGGACGAGAGCTGCCTGAAAAGGCACGATGAGGGATATTACGAAGCGCCTGCGGCGCGGGTGCGGCCCAAGAGTGAATATGACATCTGGACCACGGCTCGCGATAACTTTCGAGAAACATAGGATGTAAACAAATACCATGATAGTAGGAATGCACCATGTCGCCATCGGCGTCAGCGACTTTGAAAAAGCACTCAAGTTCTACACGGAAGGTCTCGGTTTTGACGTTGTCCAGGAAAGTGAGTTCGACAAGTCGCCGGACGTAGATCGCGCAATTGGCCTGAAAGATGCCAAGGCTCGAATGGCGATGCTGAAAGGCCCGAATGCCTTTATTGAACTCTGGCAGTACACCAATCCTGAGCCAAAGGATCTGAGGTCCAGGCCCTGTGACTATGGATATCCGCATTTCGCCCTGCAGGTTGATGACATTCAGATGGAGTACGACAGGTTAAAAACCCACGGGATGGAATTTGTAGGCGAGGTCGTGCACTTTGAGGGCAGGTCTTCCGCGATATACGGTCGTGACCCCTGCGGCAATGTTATTGAACTCTATGAAATCAAGTCGCCGGATATTGCACAACTGGAACGTTAGGAAACGATTATGACGCTCACATTCAAAGATAAAGTTGTTCTGGTGACAGGCGGAAGTCGAGGTCTGGGTAACGCCTTTTCAAGATGTCTGGCGCAGGCGGGCGCAACCGTTGCGATCAACAGTTTGACGATTGATGACAGAGGGACGACCCAGGCGATCAACGATGCTGGTGGTCGAGCGATTCACTTTGCGGGCCGAGTAGAAGACAGTGCAGAGCTGGTAGAAAGGGTGGTGGCAGAATGCGGCCGCATTGATGCGATTATCCACAATGCCGGTTTTATCCAGGACAAGACACTTCGGAAAATGCCTGAAGAGCAATGGGATGCGGTGATGGATGTTCACCTGAAGGCATCCTATAAGCTCGCGCAGGCTGCCTGGCCCTATTTCGAAGCGCAGGGCGGTGGCAGGATTGTGTTGATGTCCTCTTCCGCAGGGCTTTATGGCAATTTCGGCCAGGCGAATTACGCGTCAGCGAAAATGGGGATGTACGGCCTGGCCCAGTCAATTGCAATGGAAGGTGCGAAAACGAACATCACCTGTAATTGCGTTTCACCGTTTGGTGCGACAGAGATGAACAGCGCCAATTTCCCGGAAGCACTGAAGACGGCTATCAAGGCAGAATATGTTGCACCGCTTGTGGCCTATCTGGCGCACGAGGACTGTAAAGAATCTGGCGGTATGTTTGAGGCTTCTGCCGGGTCCTTCAAGAAAGTTCGCTGGGAGCGAACGGTGGGGCTGAACCTCGATCCGCGAACGGATGAAGTGAGCATCGATGCTGTTGCTGAAAACTGGGATCAGATTGTCGACTTCAGCGAAACAGAACATCCGTCAGGCATGGGCGAAGCGTTGCAGCTGATGTATGCCAGGACAATGTCTGCGGAATAGACCCAGGTGCGCTACCCTTTGATGGTGAAGTTAACCTCACCCAATTCTCCGTAGTTGGCTCGATAGTTTCCTGGCAATGCGGGTATCACCTGCCCGCAGGCCCCGGTCATTAGAAGTGAGTTGTCCGGGATTTCAATATTATATCGTTTGGCTTCCTGGACAATCCATGTCACTGCATTTGCAGGTCCACCTAACGACTCAGTAATGGGGGCTTCATTGATAAGTTCATCATTGCGGTAGAATCGGATAATGATGTCATCGTAGGATTTCCTCCAGGGGTGCTGCTGCCCGGTAAGAAACTGGTCAGCCGCGACGTTACCAGCGGTCAGGTTTGGGGCTGTTGCGTCTGTGGGTGAGGAGAATGCGGCAAAGGCGAATTCCAGCGCAGGGCCAGCGGATACTGGCTGGCCTTGCGCATCAACAGTGATGCCGATCTCGCATTCAATCAGCTGTTTCTCTATAAAAGGGAGTGTTGCGCCGGTTCTTAAGTGGCCGTGTCGGTAAAGCCTGCCAAGAAGTGCATGATCAATGCCGAAGACAGCCTGGAGCTGTTCGCTGGTAACGCCGGCCTTGATACCTTTGAACCCGCCCGGTGCTACAAGATTTGCCACCTCAAGTTGGATTTCGTAGCCGTCGGCGAGGTTAAGGGCTTCAGGGAATACGGGTAGAGGTTGGTGTGTGCGAATTGCTTCCGCTATCTGATTGGCCAGCGTGCTCATGCAGCAATCTGCTCGGCGATGGTTGTGCGGTGAAGCAGGCGATCATAACCATCGTAACCGCCATTCGCTTTGTGCAGCACGCAGCGGTTATCCCACATCACCAGCATATTCTCCTGCCAGCTATGCCTATAGATAAACTCGTCGCGGGTTTGCCAGTGGTAGACCTCCACCAGCAGTTCTCGGGAATCCTCGTCGCTCATTCCCTCAATGCCAATGATATAGCCAAAACAGCCAAACAGTCCCTCGACGCCCGTTTCCGGATGACGACGAATGAGAGGGTGCCGATGAGTGTCGTTTGCTTCTTCTGAAACAATAATGCGCATGCTTCGGTCTGATTCCTGCTCTTTATTGCCGAAAAGGCCGTCTGGGGAATAGCCGGTTCGCGCCGAGTGGATCGCCATCTTACCCTCGATTTTTTCGCGTAGGGATGCCGGCATTTCTGCCAGGGCTTTGTGCTGATTGATATATCCGGTGTCTCCACCTATCGGTGGAATTTTGATACTGTAAAGGCATGTCCCTGCCGGAGGTACTGCCTGGAAGCTCCAGTCACTGTGCCAAACCTCAGCGAATACCGGTGCCTTTTCGTTAGCCTTGCGTTCAACCGCTATCACGTGATCCCTGCCATCTATTGGCGCAATAAAAGGGTCGTTCCCGAAGTGCCCGAAATACAATGAGAACCTTTCGAGATCATCATCAGAAAGTTCCTGGTTTGGAAAGATCAGCAGATGGCTGCGCAACCATTCCTGCCTGAGGGCAGCGATTTCTGAGCTGTCGAGTGGTTTTCCAAGGTCGAGCCCTTCGATAATGGCACCGCAGGGTGCACCGGTTTCAGTCACACTAAAGGTCATCGAAGCTTCACCTGATTATTCGTTGCACTATTGTCATTTATTTTCGCCCGAAACAAAAACGCCCTCAACAGAGGGCGTCTTGCTAAAGCTTCCAAAGATCAGCCTGGCGCTTTCAGGTGCTCAGGCTTCCAGGTGATTGGGCTTTTAGGTACTCAGAATGGTGACACCTGAAATACCCGGAGCACCATACACATGCGTGTAGGCAACCTTGGGATTATTCGGAACCTGACGTTTGCCAGCATCGCCACGAAGTTGCAGTACATTCTCATAGACCTGGCGCAAGCCGGACGCACCAACGGGTTCGCCGTTTGCGAGACACCCGCCATCGGTATTGACTGGTAGACGACCGTTAATTTCAGTCTCGCCATTGGCCAGCATTGCTTCCTGTTCGCCATGCTCACAGAAACCGTTTTCAGCCATGTGCATGATTTCTGCACCTGACTCGGTATCCTGCAACTGGGCAACATCGATATCCTTGGGACCAACACCCGCCGCTTCGAATGCTTTTTTCGATGCGTCGACCGTCGGGCCATCTGCGTAATCAAGCGCCAGAGACGGAGCAAGTACCTCAAAACTTCCGTATTTTCGTGACCGCACAACAGCTGACTTCAGGAAGATCGGATTCTTGGTGTACTTATGTGCCTTGTCCGCTCTGGCAAGGATCAGTGCAACGCCGCCTTCTCCCGGCGAGCAGAACATGTACTGGGTCAACGGGTAAGACAACATGGCCGACTGCAGCACTTCTTTTTCAGTTAACGCCTGTCTGCGCCATGCGTTCTCGTTCAAGGCGCCATTGCGAAAAGCTTTGGCCGAAACACGCGCCAGGGCATCCTGGGTAATGCCGTACTCTTCCATGTAACGGTTGATCTTCATGCCAAAGAACTGGGTGGTCAGCGCCATACCGCTGCCGCCGTACCAATCCCTTTCCCCGGACTTACCGGTGTTGACCCTGAAGGCGCCTCGCTCATGTTTGTCGAAGCCGATCGCAAGCCCGATATCGAAGGCGCCGGACTTAATCGTGTTATAAGCCGAAATTAATGCGGATCCCCCGGTGGCACAACCGTTTACAACATTGATGAACTGCAGACCGGTCAAACCCATCTGGGACACCATTGAGTCAGGGTTACCTGCGGCAACACTGCCACCGAAGGCAAACTCCAGGTCGGCCCATTCGACGTTGGCATCTTTACAAGCGGTGCGAATCGCAGCCGCGCCCTGTTCCATTCCGCTGACGCCTTCATGGCGGCCAAACGGATGCATTCCAATTCCTACAATTGCTACATCATCACTCATAATGTTCTCTCCTGACTAACTTAGACGGGTGCGAAGGCGAAGGTGATCAGGTCGTTACCCTCTTCGTCTTTGCCGATTTTTTCGCCAACGATTTCCATCTCCATGCCTATCTTAAGCGCGGTGGGGTCTGAAACAGTTAGCCGAGATTCTACTTTTAGTTCCCCGGGAAGTTCAACATAACCAACACCGTAAGGCTTAAATTTGGCGGGGTCTGTTTCACCGAGGTAGGGCGGTGCTTTGGGAGGAAATCCCTGGATGGTCCAGGCCCATAGCGTTCCTTTGGTGCCCAGATGGACTTCTTCGACGTCGTCGGAAGTACATTTCGGACATCCTTTTTGCATGGGAAACACATGATTGTTGCAGTTCTTGCAGTGCATGCCCTTGAGTCGTGGACCATCTGGAGTCAGGTCCATCACATTTTCGTTGATTGAAAGTTCTGCCATCTAGGTCTCCTGGCGATTACCAAATTAAACGTTCTGGAAAGGCCGAAAAAGGTACCAGCTTTTTGTAGCACGCGCCAGTTTTAAAGGGAACGCAGGAGATTTAAAGGGACAGATTTAATGGGACAGGGGAGAATGGACTGAATCTTCCCCGTCCCCTTAACGATCAGTCGAACTTGTTGGATTGCTTCTTTTGGGCCTGCTTTTTGATCTTCTCGCCGCCTTCGGGCTCCACGGCCGAATTGTGGACCAGGCGCTCGTGGGCATGTCCTATGTGCTGCAGCGACATGGCGGCCTGCAGAGAGGGCCACAGGCCTTGTGCGTCCTGCATCTGGTTGACGGACTGTTTAGCCAGCTTCAAGCCAACCATTGGCTGCGTGGCGATATGTTTGGCCATTTTCATGGTGAATTCCGTCAGCTCTTCCCGGGTTACCACATGGTTAACCATGCCGAGGGTCTTGCATTCTTCCGCTGTCAGGGCCTCGCCGGTAAACAACATTTCCTTGGCTTTTCGGACGCCCACTTCCCAGGGATGTCCAAAATACTCGACTCCGTTTACACCAAACGCCACCACGGGGTCAGAAAAACGTGCGTCGTCGCTCGCCACGATAATATCGAACGGCCATACCAGCATCAGACCGCCAGCGATGACGCGACCCTGGACTTCCACCATGGTTGGTTTGGGGATATTTCTCCAGCGCCAGCAGAGTCCGAGATAGAGCTCTTCTTCAAAGCCCCAATGACCCTCGACGCCAGGCTGGCCGAAACCACCCCAGGTCCCGACAGGTTTGTGTGCCAGGGGCTCCCGGTCTCTCATGTCGTGGCCGGAAGAAAAATCGGGACCATCGGCCGCAAGCACGATGACTTTGCAGTCGTCGTTATGCGAGGCCATATCGAAGGCATCATTTAGCTCATAAAGCATGGACTTGTTTTGTGCGTTCCGTTTTTCCGGGCGGGCCAGCACGATGCGTGCAACGCCGTCTTCGACGCCCTCAAAGCGAATAAACTGGAATTCTTCAGCCATTTTGGTTCCCTCTCAATTGTTATTCGACTTACTGTATGGCGTGTCAGGGAAATAAACAAATTCGCAGGGTGGTAGAGACAGTCGCTTATGTGGTTGTATTGGGTCTGTAAATTTTCCTCGGGGACTCGCTCGTATGATTGATCTTGCAGAAGCGGCTGATGGCAAGGAAGCACTGGTGTTAACGCTGATCAGGGCGATGGAAACCGGTGACTTGCCTCAAACCATTAGGGCGATATGTACTGAAGACTTTGTCTGGGCTAACAGCGGCCTTGCGCTGATAAATGGGCAAGCGGAGCTGTTTGAACAGATGGCGCGTGGTGGGTTTGCCAGTCAGATTCCGATCCTCAAGACCATGACGCACTTCAGCGCCGAACTGATTCACATGGCGAGTTCGGACGATATCGTTTTTACCGAACGGGTAGACCATCACTGGGACGAACAGGGCCATGACCTGATGACGCCACATATCTGCGGCGTTGCGGAACTGCGCGACGGCAAGATCTCTGCATTCCGTGATTTCTACGATGTCGTTTGTTACAGCCAAGCGCCCACTGAAGTCCAGGAGGGTTTCGATCTGGCTTCTTTCAGGAACGCCCAGTCAAATGGGACAAAATGAGCAAAGTTTGTGAGAAAGTTCCTGAGAAAGTTCCTGAGAAAGTTCCTGAGAAAGTCTCTGAAAAAGCATCTGAACCAAACATTCCTTTTAATATTATCGATCAGCAGAGCGCTGCTGATACCGAATAGCAATTCTGTCCGGCAATTCTTTCAGCGACGGTTTTGTTCCTTGATGAAGTTGGCTACCTTATCCAGCGCATCATCCGTTTCCGGCAGGTTGTTGAAACCCTGGAAGACATGAACCAGCGTTGGCCAGACCTGAAGGATGACCTCGCTACCTTCGTGCCTTGCCTTATTGGCATAGCGCTGGGCATCCCCATAGAGCATCTCGTGTCGACTGACCTGGATCAACGTAGGTGGCAAATTCGCAAGGTTACCCAGTAAAGGGGATAGCTCAGGGTCGTTGGCGGATCTGCCACTCTGAATCCGGCCTGCAAGTTTGCGGATAAAGCCTGGAATCTTCACCAGCCTGCCGATGCTCGGACCAAGAAAGTGATCAGTCTCGATGTTTTCTTTCCAACTGGGGCTGCTCATAGTTGAATCAGTCGCAGGCGCGAACGCGATGGCGCCATCAGCTGCCCTTAGCCCCTTGTTTCGTGCCCATGCGATGACGGCAAGCGTGAGATTTCCCCCAGCGGAGTCTCCTGCCACGTAAAGCTTCGATGCCGGGCCCTGAATACCCGGCCCATTGGCAAGAATCCACTGATAAGCGATTCTTACGTCCTCATGGCATTGAGTGATTTTGAATTCAGGCAACATGCGGTAGTCGATCGCCAGAACCGACGCGCCGGTTCGTTTTGAAATCTCAGCAGTCAGGAATCGATGTGTTTTCGCGCTGCCGACCATGAAAGCGCCGCCGTGAATATAGAGTACTCGCACATCAGGGTCTGCACCTTCAGCCAGCACCCATTCGCCCGGCACACCCGCGACATCCACCGGCACTGGCTCGATGTCGACCTCTTGAGCAAACACTTTTTCAAACCGCTTGCGGCCAGCGTGGATACTCTTCGCGGTTGGCTGGTCGTGATAGTCTGCCAGCATCTTTACGACCTCATGGTGCTGGTCACTGATCTCGTCAGCGCCGATAACCAGAGGTTCTTCAGGATGGTCGAAGTGACTCATATCTGGCGCAGACCAGATAAAACCCAGATAAAGCAGTACGACAACAATGGCCGCGACAATGAATACAATGGTGGTCATTTAGGTTACCTGAAGAAGAAAACATACAAACTATCGTTCAGGTTATTCTCTCACAAACGACGATTTCTGGCTGTACGATTCTATTGGGTCTTGCTATTACTTGCCGGGAACGGGTCCCTCATCCCGGGTTCCAGAGGAATCTCGAATGAGTTCAGCGTCAATGAGATCAGACAGTAGTAACCGACGGTCGCCACCAGTTCAATCATTGCAGTCTCCCCAAAGACCATCAGGCCGTGCGCGTAGGTATCATCCAGTATGCGGTGCTGGTCAAGCATCTGTGAGGCGATGGTGTAGGAAAGCTGTTCGTTACCCGAAAAGTCAGGGTGTTCTCCTGCGGCCAGTTGATCCAGGGCCTGCTCGGAAACACCGGCCTTAATGGCGAGCGCCCGATGCGCTGAAAATTCAAAGCGGGATCGATGGTGAACCCCGACGGTGCAAATGGCGACTTCCTGCACGTTCGGTGCGAGTGATGTGTTGAACCGGATCGCTTCGCCTGCCGCCTGAATTGCCTGGCCGATACCGGGTGCACGCACCCACGCGCCAAAGGGACCAATCATCCCTATGCCAGGTCTTCCCTCCCCGCGTGGACCGCTTTCAATTGCCTCAAGTACGGTCCGTTGTTCATCGTTCAGGTCGTCTCGCTCAATCGGTGCTAATCGCATTCGGTTCCTCCTGGTGGTTACCCTGATATGGTCAGGCAGTTATACATTGAGTTGGTGTACAGTACGAGGATTCCAACGGAGGCCCGAATGACCAGAGCGGTTTTTCATGAAGACAGTTACCGGACAGAACTCCGCAGCGTGGTCAAAGCGGCAGGTGACGATTGGGTTGAGTTAGACCAGACCATTTTCTACCCGGAGGGTGGTGGCCAGCCGGGAGATTATGGGGCGCTTTCATCCAGTGCAGGGACGGTGAGGGTGGTCGACACCATAAAGGGCGAAACCCAGGGCGTGGTTCGCCATATACTGGCATCATCCGAGCCTGATCTCCCAAAGCATCACTTTCAGGTCGGTGACGAGCTTCTTGCCAGTATCGACTGGGAACGCCGATACAAACTCATGCGGATGCATACCTGTATGCATCTTCTGGGTTCGCTCATACCGGTCCCTGTGACTGGTGGGCAGGTCGGTCTTGAGAAAAGTCGCCTGGATTTCAACCTGGGAGATCATCTTCTCGACAAGGAAGACCTGACGCTGAGAATGAATACGCTTGTGGCGGAATCTCATGAGCTTCACACTGGATCGATCACCGAATCACAATTGGACGAAAACCCCGGGCTTGTTCGAACCATGTCGGTTCAGCCCCCGAGAGGCGTGGGTGACATAAGAATGATCAGGGTGCAGGACGTCGACTACCAGCCCTGCGGTGGAACGCATGTGCGTAACACCAGTGAGGTCGGGAAGGTCCTGATTCGAAAGATTGAAAACAAGGGAAAACAAAATCGACGTGTCCACATAGTATTGGAGGATTAATGGCCTTACCTGAATTTCCACAAGGTTTTACACCAGAGTACCTGACAGAATCACTGGGGGGGAAGTTTCTTCCCGAAGGAACGATTATTACCAGGGTTTCCGGATCCCCGTTGGGTGAGGGAACCGGCATGATGGCGGACATATTGAAGCTTGAACTCACCTTTGAGGGGAACAGCGAGGGTCTGCCACATAGCGTCATTGCCAAATATGCATCCGAGAACCCCACTAACCGCCAGGTAGCGATGCTATACAACCTGTACGAGCGGGAGACCCGCTTCTCCGACGAGTTGGATCCCCTGACCGAAGCGCGTTGTCCGGAGTTTTACTTTACCGGTCTTGAAAACGAAAATTTTGTCATCCTGATGGAGGACATGACCGATTATGAGGTTGGTAACCAGGCCGTTGGTGCAACCCTTGTTCAGACTGAACTGGCGATAGACGAGCTGGCAAAGCTGCACGCATCGTTCTGGGAGAAAGTTGATCACCTGGAATGGGTGCCGGGTATTGCAGACAGCTACCATGCGGACAACATGAATAGTCTCGCCAACTCAGGTTGGGGCACCATGGTTGAGACGTTTGGTGATTTCATCCCGGAGCATATTCGAGCGCAGCGCGATCGATTTCTTCCGGCCATACCTGCGCTTCAGGCACAGCGAATGAGCGCGCCTATTACGCTCTGCCATGGCGATTTTCGCATGGAGAATCTTCTTTACGGCGTCGAGCCAGAGCATCATCCGGTCGCAGTGATTGACTGGCAGGGGCCGCTGAAGGGGCGGGGGATGTTCGATGTTGCACTGTTCCTGGGGCAAAGTACTATGGTGGAGGTTCGGCAATCACACGAGAGACAGATACTCCAGAGGTACCTCGATGGTCTTGTTAGCAGAGGCGTGACAGGTTTGAACTTCGATGACCTGTGGGAGGACTACCGTCGCTGCATGCTGTACGACTGGGTATACGCGGCGGTCGTTGCAGGCACCCTGGATAGCACCAACGAGGCAGGTTTTGCCTGGATGTCGCAAATGATTGCAAGACAGGTTGCAGCCAGTGATGACCTTGATGTGTTTGGCTTGCTGTAAAAAATCCGTTACCCTGCGAAAAAACCGACCTGGTTATTTCGCCCGACTCCCGCCCTTCAAGTGATTCACTGCCGGGCTTCGAACTCATTAGGTCATTAATTAATGTTACCTGGAGAGTTTATGAAGGTTGAAGAACATGCCGTGGTGTCTATCCACTACGTCCTTACTAATGATGACAAAGAAGTACTGGACTCCTCTGAGGGCCAGGAACCCCTTGCCTATCTGCATGGCACCGGCCATTTGATACCAGGGCTGGAAGCACAGCTACTGGGTAAAGCGGCCGGTGATAAGCTGAATGTGACGGTTCCACCCGTCGATGGTTATGGCGAAATTAATGAAGCACTAAGACAGACCGTGCCCAGCCAGGTATTCGAGGGTGTCGAATCCGTTGAGCCGGGCATGCAGTTTGAGACAGCGAATCAAGATGGTTCAGGCGGACAGATTGTCACTGTGGTCAGCGTGGAAAATGATGAGGTGACTATCGACGGCAACCATCCTCTGGCAGGCATTACGCTGCATTTTTCGGTAGATATTGTTGAAGTCAGGGAAGCGACCGCGGAAGAACTGGAGCACGGGCACGTACACTAGGGCTATTTCCCCAGTAACGCCTCTTTCAGTTCATCTGATACGGGTGCTTCGCCCACCCATTGATCAAGCACGGCGTGGATCAGGTCCCTGCCAGGATCAACGAATAGCGATTCACCATTAATAGCGACAGTGGTGCCGTTTTCCGGTACGTAGTGAAGCTGGATGCGGTCGCCTTCTTCGAGGTCACGGTACAGCATTGTCGTTTTCCTGAACATTTTGTCAGAGAGCTCCCTTTTAAGCACAGCCGCCCATGCACCTAGGATTGATCCGGGTGGGTCGCCGTGGACTTCCAACTGGACGGTGATCGGACCTTTTTCGCCAAGTATCCTGGCTGCGTCATCTGTGGGCTCACGGAGGTAAAGTTCGCACGTATAAAGGTCGAAGAACATGGCCTTGCGGGTACCACGACCGTTTAATACGAGGGAGGTCTGGTGGTCATTATCGAGGCCATGGGACTTGTTCCTTTCTTCGGCCAGTGATTGCTGGCTCAAAACAAGGAATATGACCCAAGTAATGCAGTAAATCGCTGCTTTCAAAATCAGTCCGCCAGTCTGACGATCACACCGGCATTGGCAATAATAATGGCGTCCTTTCCGTCATCAGAGGGAATCTCCAGGCCGCCTTTCTGGACCGTGATATTTACCGTGCCATAAGGCAATGCGGCCGCTACTCTTGCCGTATCTACCTGATCAGGCTCTGGTACGCCGATCAACAGATCAATGAACATGTCATCGGCGGTTTTACCGAGTGGCGCAAAAAAGTGAAGGCTGGAATGATGGATGGCATCGAACACGGCTCGCTCTGCAGCCTGGGTATAGTCCCCGCCATGCACATCTGTGCCCATGCCCATTTCGGTAACGTATCTCGTCTTCATCTTTAAACTCTACTATTCTGTGGATGGTCACCCTAATGCAACAACCTGCAAGGAGTAAAGGCAATGAAGATTGGTGCGGTATTTCCCCATCTTGAGATTGGTCATGACCCGGTAGTTATTCGGGACTGGGCACAGGCGGCTGAAGAAATTGGCTACTCCCATCTGCTGGTGTACGACCACGTCATAGGCGCAGTGCATGAAGGAAGGGAACCCAGGCTCTGGGGACCCTATACGGAAGCGTCCTCCTTCCATGAACTGTTTGTATTATTTGGTTTCTTTGCTGCCTGTACGCAGCGGGTGGGTCTGGCGAGTGGTGTACTCATACTCCCTCAACGGCAGACCGTGCTGGTTGCAAAGCAGGCCGCTGAAGTCGACATTCTTTCGGGCGGCAGATTGCGACTTGGTGTGGGCACGGGTTGGAACTATGTTGAGTACGACAGTCTTAATGAAAACTTCAGTAATCGTGGCCGTCGACAAGTTGAGCAGGTCGAACTGATGCGTAAGCTCTGGGAGGAGCCGGTCCTCAGTTTTGACGGCGCACATCATAAAGTAGACAGGGCCGGGCTGAAGCCGTTACCCGGCAGGCAGATTCCAATCTGGTTCGGCGGATTCTCCGATGTGGTGTTCAAGCGGGCAGCGGAGATTGGCGACGGATTTATCTTTGGCAGCGGCCAAAAGGAGAACCTGGAGGCGATGAAGTTGCTGCAGGGGCACCTGGTAGCTAACGACCGAAACCTGGATGAATTTGGTATTGAAGCGCTTCTTAACTACCAGTCCGGACCTGACCAATGGGTAGAAGAAGTCCAGGCCTGGCAGGATATAGGCGCAGATTATGTTTCGATGCGGGGTATGGCGCTTCGAGGGCAGGGTGAAGGCCTGAAGTCACCCCAGGAGCATATTGATATCCTCTCAACCTATTGGAACGTCGTCGGCGGACTCGCGTAAAAAGGGGACGCAGCACAATGAGCTTTCATGGGGCACTAGGAGTTGGACGTAGCTCCGCCTACCCTCTGTACGTAAATGTGCTGCGTCCCCTTTAAAATTTTGAATGCGGTTGGGCGCACGCTTTGACCACAACACTCAGGTCCTGGCGGGCTCGCTCACGGTGGAGATTGCACGGCGGAACAGTTTGCCCAGATCATCGATGATCAGGTATCCGGAGGGTACTACGAGCAATGTCACGACGGTCGCGAACATCACGCCAAAGGATAGTGACACGGCCATGGGCACCAGGAACTGCGCCTGTACACTCTTGTTTAGCATCAGGGGCAACAATCCAACAAACGTGGTGATTGACGTCAGGATGATGGGTCGGCATCGGGAGACTGCAGCATTCAATACTGCTTCCTGCATGGTGTCCCCGATTGTCCTTCGGTAGTTCACACTGTGCACCAGCACCAGACTGGAGTTAACCACGACACCGGAGGCCGCAATGAAACCGAGGACCGACATCATGGCGAGCCCGGATACAAAACCCAGCCCCTTCATAATCAGATGACCCCATACCACGCCAACGAAGGCGAAGGGGATGACACTCATGATGACCAGCGGTTGTATATAGGATCGCAGTGGAATCGCCAGAAGTGCAAAGATGACAAACATGGACATAACCGCTTTGGGTACCAGGCTGCCCAGAGATTCACTTTGATCCGCCTGCGCACCCTCCAGGCTGTAAGACACCCTGGGATAGGGTGCCATCATGGCCTGGATAGGTCCGGCGTTGAGGTCTGCGATGACCGCGTTGGCTGTAATCTGGGTTCTATCGACATCGGCTACAACATTGACGACGCGCCGACCGTCGGCTCTTCTGATACTGGAAAAACCTCTGCCAAGATTCGCTTGCGCCACGGTGGCGAAGGGAACTTCAGATCCATCCGGCGTCCTGATTCTCATGGAGTCGAGTGCCCCAAGTGAGCTGCGCTCCTTCTCGGTATAGCGCACCATGACCCGCACATCGTCTCTACCGCGCTGGATGCGTTGTGCCTCTTCACCGTAGAAAGCCTGCCTTACCTGACGGGCCAGATCGCCGAGGCTAAGACCAAGGGATTCACCCGATGGCAGAATGGACAGCTTCAGTTCCTGCTTACCGGAACGGAATGAATCCGTAATGTCCAGAACGCCGGGATACTCAGCCAGCTTGTAGCGAAGCTTCTCTGCGACCACACGAAGTTCTTCGACGTTATTTCCTTCGAGTTGGATATCAATATCGTTACCCGCAGAAAACAGAGACGAAACAAATTTCAGTTCAACCGCATCGGCGATTGGGCCATTTGCTTTTCGCCAGAGGTCTGCCACTTCCCGGGTTTGGATAGCGCGCGTCTGGCTCGGCGTTAACTGCAGAAAAACCTCGCCCAGATGTCCATTTGCTGTCCCGCCCGCGGATCCCGATGCACTGGGTGGACCAGAACTGCCGCTCAACTGGCTACCAACAACTGACAGCACGTGCTTAACAGGAGGCGCGTCCGGGTATTCTGCGTTCAAACGTTCCTTGACGAAAGCGGCTGACTTTTCGAGCTGGCGTACGCCGGCCTGGGTAACCGCTTCGCTTGATCCCAGGGGCATGGTCACTTTGGCGATGACCTGGTCTGAAGCCAGCGGGGGGAAGAAAGAAAATGGCAGTCGGCCACTGGCCAAAATAGCAATGGCCGACATAAAAGCCACGAGTGCGATTGATGCAGTAATGTATCTCGCCTTGATTGCGGTGTTTGCCGCTGCCCGAAACTGGTGGTGGATGAAGTGTTCTAGTCCATCGGCGAACTTGGACTGGGTTCGAATCACTTTCTCTGCGAATCCGGCAAAGTAACCTGCCACGTGGATAGCGAAGATGATACTGGCGATGCCAACGGCCATGCCAAAGTAGGTACGCATATCGGGTGCGAAACCGAGAAGAATGATGCCGACGATCGGAACCAGCATCATACCCACTTCACCCGCATGAGATTGAACGCTGGAGTTTCCCAGGTGAGCCGGCAAAATTATCTGCGATTCAATCAGGGAGAAAACAAGGCAACAGATGACGACTGTGGCCATCACTGCCATGATCTGACCCATCGTGCCGGAGACAAACAAGAGCGGCATAAAGGCCGCGACGGTTGTTAGCACTCCGAACGTAACGGGAATAGTGACACGCTGGGCACCTTCAATCGCGCCCGCTAGTCGCCCGACACCTTCCTGGTGCCTTGAGTGAATGCTTTCGCCGACGACAATGGCATCGTCCACCAGGATCCCCAGTACAAGAATGAAGCCGAACAGCGAAATAGCGTTGATCGACATGCCCACGGCGTTGGTCAGAAAGATCGCGCCGAGAAAGGCTACCGGTACACCCAGGCTCACCCAGAAAGCGAGGCGTGGCCTCAGGAACAAGGCGAGCAGGATAAGAACCATCAGGAAGCCCTGGCGACCGCTATTCAGCAGCGTTTCGAGTCTGTCCTGAAGGATGGTCGAGCCATCGTTCCAGACGGTGAGCTCTACGCCTTCGGGCAGCTTTGGCCCGACATCTTCGACATATTGCTTTACCGTCCTGGCGATGTATTGCACATCCTGCTCGCCCATTCTGGCGACTCGAATCAGGGCGGCGGGTTTGTCATTGAATCTCAGTGACTGGTCTGTATCGGCGAATCCGTCGACAATGGTGGCTACATCCTTGAGGTACAAGCGGGTGCCATCGGCCCGGGTAGTCACGACCAGATCTTCAAATTCCCTTCCCCAGTAAGCTTGTCCCTTGGTTCGCAGGAGAATTTCACCGGCATTGGTTTTGATTGAGCCACCCGGCAAGTCAAGGGAACCGCTTCTGACGGCGGCAGCGACCTGGTCAAAGCTGAGTCCGTTTCGACGAAGTGATTGCTCGGAGACCTCGATCGATATTTCGTAAGGACGCGTGTTCGAGACGGTGACCTGAGTGACACCCGGTAACTGGGTAATGTCGTCTCTTACCTGCTGTGCAAGTTCTTTAAGGGTGCGTTCATCATTGGGTCCGGTGATAGTGATATCAAGGACGTTCCTGATAGGCGATACGAGGGTTGTGATCGGTTTTTCCGTTTGCTCCGGGAAGGTATCAATGGAATCTACCCGGTTCTTGACTTCATCCAGAGCCTTGGCAGAGTCCGCTGTTTCGTAGAGTTCAACCGAGACAGTGCACATACCCTCATTGGCATTCGAACGAATCTGTTTGACCCCTTCGATGCCATCCAGTTCTTCCTCGATTCGAACGCACACGCCTTCCTCGACTTCCTCAGGTGCGGCGCCCAGATAGGGCACGGTGATGCTGATAACGGGGATATCGATATCGGGGAAGGACTTCCGCTGCATTTGCGGAATGGTTACCAGGCCCGCAAGAATAATAAGGCCCATGAGAAGATTGGCGGCGACATGATTAGCGGCGAACCAGGCAATTATCGGTTTCATGATGTTGCGAGCCCCGCGTCGTTGACTGGTATCACCAGCATCCCCTCGATAGCATTGTTCACCGTTGACAGGCTGATGGTTTCGCCTCGCTCAAAGCCGCTGGTGATGTAAACATCCTCGTTCACTATCCGAATGATCTCTACATCACGGAACTGCAGGCGATTGTCATCTGAAATGACATAAACCTGCTCATTAGCCTGCAGGGCAGATCTTGGAAGCACGAATACGTTGTCGATACGTTTGCCTATAATTTCGGCCTCAACGAATAAACCCACAGCGAGTGGCGGCCTTGAACCTGATTGTTCATAAGGCGATTGAACCTGCGCGACGATATTGATCATTCGTGTTTTTGGATCCAGTTCTCCTTCGGTTCTTACAATACTGCCTTTCCAGGTATGTTCCTGACCGGCAAATCGTGCCCGAAGTATGACAGCGGGTAGTTCCTGGTTTGTCTGGCCTGCGAGCGCCAGCTTTAGATAAGCCAGTTCCTCATCATGGATAGGTAACCGAACCTCGGCCACATCCGTTGCATAGAGGCTGGCGATCGGTGCTCCACGGGTGACGAACTGGCCAATATCGACTCGTTCGCTTCTAACCCTGCCGTCATAGGGCGCGGTAATGGTGGCCCGGGTAATGTCTCTTTCTGCCCTTGAAAGCCTGGCCGTTGCTTCGCGAATGGATGCCTGGGCGAACCTTAATCGGTTAAGCGCATCATCCTGTTGTGCCTGGCTGGCGGACTGGCGTTTTGCCAGGTCCAGTAATCGCTCGTGGGCTTTAGTGGCATTGGTGAGTTCACTCCTGGACGATGCCAGTGAGGCTCGAGCCTGTTCCAGCGCGACTTCGTAGTCCAGCGGGTCGATCTTGAGGAGAAAATCGCCCTTCTTGAAAAAACCGCCCGATACCATGGCTGGCGATATATCGATTATTCGGCCTGAAACCTCAGGGATCAGGTCACTTTCCGTTCGTGGGAGCACAGTGCCATGGGTAACGGAGGTCATCTGTACTGTCTGGACATCCGCCACCCAGGTTCGAACGAGCGGCTCGTTCGATGGGGGAGGTTGTTGCTCAAGTTTCGGGCCTGTCGAAATGATGAGGCCAGCCAAACCGACCCCGACAACAACGATAGCGATGGGAAATAGAAAACGTTTAATCATGGGTTTGCCTTTCATTGGATTGTGCTAATCCAGCTTCTGCGTAGTTGATCAACCGGTCGATGCCGGAAATGAATGTGGAGCGGGAAGATTCAGTTCCCAGCGGAGCATTGAATTGGAGCAGGTGGATCATGGATCCGATCATGAAATGGAACCGCCAGCGGAGCTCATCGGCAGGCACATCGGGAAATACCTCAGCAATGGCCAACTGATAGCGCGCCGCAACTTCGCCGAATTCCTTTTCCATAATGGGCGTGGTCAGTGACTCAGGTTCAGCATATATCCGCCCGATCAGGGCGGGTACCTGGTGGTTTTTCTCCACCGCGGCCGCCAGTGGAGCGAAGAAACATTCCAGTATTGATCGAGTAGTTAGTGAGCGATCACTTTCCTTCAATTGTTTAAGTAGAAGGAGTCTTTGCTCATTGACCGGTTGAACACAACGATGGAAAACCGAGGCGAACAGCCCCTTTTTGGACCCGAAATGATAGTGAGTGGCGGCAAGATTAACGTCTGCCATCGAGGCGATTGCCCGCAGGGAAGTAGCCGCGTAACCATGCTCTACAAACAGGCACTCAGCCGCGTCCAGAATTTTATCCTGGGTATCGGGTACAGATTTGCCTGGCGTCTGGTTAGTCATCGAATCAATCAAACGATCGTTTGAACAGGGCAATGTATACGCCGCTAACATCTTATGCAAGTGTTAATTGGGACAGGATTCAGGTAATGATGGCTGCATTGCTAGAGACCAAAACGAGTGCGTTTTCCTGTTAGGGTGTGGGTTTTACGCCAAAACTGGAGAAACAGATGGGTAAGAAGCAACTAGTCCTGGTATTGAGCGAACCCACCGAAGGCAATGAAAGCGAGTTCAATCAATACTATGAAGACCTGCATCTGGATGAAGTCCTGCAAACGACCGGATGGAAGACCGCGCAGCGTTATAAACTGGTCGAGCAGGCTGGACAGGAATGCCCGTTGCCTTACCTCGCTGTTTACGAAGCGGAATCTGTTGAAGGGAAATCTGCCATTGCGATAATGAATGAAACCCGGTCACAGCGTCAGCAAAGTGAGGCGCTTAACCGGAGAACTGCGGGCGCCTGGATATTCGAAGCCATTGGTCCGGAACACGAAAAGGAGAGTTAGATGTCAAATATGAAAAACGGCCGGTGGCTGGTGAAGTCCTACCCGGAAGATGAAGTCAGTGCTGATAACTTCGAGCTTGTTTATGAAGAGGTCCCGGAACCCGGCGAGGGAGAGGTTCTCGTCCAGACGACTTCGCTTGTCATGGCACCACCACTTCGGATGGCGATTGGAACCGGCGGCATTACCGGAAACGTAGTGAAGCTTGGAGCACTGATGAGAGGATCAGGGCAAGGTATCGTGGTGAAATCCAGACATCCTGATTTTGCAGCAGGTGATCTTGTGTCCGGCGCCATGGGCTGGCAGGAATATGCCGTGACTGATGGGGTGCGACCTTTCCCGCTGGAAAAAATATCGCCCAAAGCAGGACAACCGATTACCGCCAACCTGCATGTCATGGGTTCAAGTGGCGCAACCGCTTATGTTGGCCTGTATGACATCGCAAAACCGAAAGTAGGTGATGTCCTGTTGGTCTCTGCCGCTGCAGGTAGTGTTGGCGCGCTGGTGTGCCAGTTGGGCAAGGTCTCGGGTTGTCGTGTCATAGGAATCGCCGGGAACGAAAAAAAGTGCAGCTGGCTGAAAGATGATCTGGGCCTCGACGAAGTGATCAACTATAAAACTGAAAATGTGGAAGAGCGACTGCGGGAGGTTTGCCCCAATGGCATCGATATCTATTTTGACAATGTCGGTGGTGAGATTCTTGATACAGCGCTGGGGCAGATCGCCCATGGTGCGAGGATAGTGCTCTGTGGGGCTACCTCCCAATATGAAGGTGACGCGAACTGGTATGGGCCGACCAACTATTTCAACCTGGTCTACAAGGAAGCGACTATGCAGGGGTTTTATATCTTCAGCTATGCGCATCGATTCAAGGAGGCCCATCGACGACTGGGCGAACTGATCGCCAGCGGCAAACTGGTTTACAACGAGGATGTCCTCGAGGGCGTCGAGCAGTTGCCAGACGGTCTCATTAGGGTGTTAACGGGGAAAAACTTTGGTACCCAGTTAGTCAGGCTGTCCTAAGGCTATCACTTAGGAGAGAAGAGCAGGCGCCAGCGCATCATGTGATCCTGGCGCAAACTCCGTTAGCTGGACCCGACTGATCCCGAGGTTGTTTAGTGATTCCAGGGCGGATGCGACGTCATTGGGATGACCCATAAAGTTGCCCAGGAATCCGTTGCCCATCAGGGCCTTCATACCAGTAACGGCATCGTTGTCGCCGGCTGCTGTCAGGATAAAAATGCCGATAGGGATATCGTTATTGATCTTTCGGACACGCTCGATGTTTTGTTTTACTTCGTCTTCAGTCACCGTTGCCATGACGGCAAGATCAATAGCGCCACCCCTGGTAGAGCGGGCGCTTGCCTTGACTTCGATTCGATCAACCAGCGGGGTTATTTCCCGAATACCCCTCGGACCCCCGGCCGAACCGACCAGTGCCGGGGGGGTCTCCAGTCTGGGGCCAACGAAGTTGTCGCCTGAGATATCGATCTGGTAGTAGTCACCTGAAAACTGGCATTGGTTGGTTTTGATGATCTGGCCCGCGATGGTCATTGCTTCTATATACATGCCAATTCGTTCTGGCGGTTGCGGGTAGCGCACTCCAATGGCCTTCATTTCTGCTTCCGCCCAACCGGCGCCAAGACCGGCTTCAAACCTTCCCTGGGCTGCCTGCTGTACCGATAATGCGCCCTGGGCAAACTCAACCGGTGACCTGAACAGATTGTTGCAAAATGAGCTGGTGATTTTTATCCGGCTTGTGCTGCAGGCCATTTGTGTTGCGGCAACAAACACATGGGGGTACTGATGATCTGTCACCCAGAAGTGATCTGATGCGCAGACGCCATGCCAGCCAGCTGCCTCCATCTCTTTCGCCCAGACGCCGGGTTCGTTGAAACGGCTGCCGGGCATGTTGACGAAATATTCCAAGTGAAACTCCTGAGTTGCCCCTCTGGGGGTAGTTGAAGGATGATGGCATAACTTTTTATCACGAAACAGTTTCTATGTTTGTTCCCACCATTGACCTTGAAGCCGCAGAAAAAGATGTCACCGTTCTCGAGCCGCTGGATGCTGCCTGCCGGGACCACGGTTTCTTCCTGTTACGTAATCACGGTATGGATGCTGCGATCGAAGGGATGTGGTGTGCCGCATCGAGTTTTTTCGGTCAACCATCTAGGATTAAACGCGAAGTGTTGCGAACAGAAAGTATTCCGCTGGGGTATTACGATCGGGAACTGACCAAGCGTAAGCGCGACCTGAAAGAAGTCTTTGACTATATGCAGCCACGCGCCGATGGATCAGACAGGAACCAGTGGCCTGCCGATCACCCTGAGTTTTATGATGCGATGAACCGGTTTTTTACGGAGGCGAGCTCTGTTGCAGAGCGAACCCTTAAGCTTGTTTACCGTGCCCTTGCGGGTGATGGAATCAGTAGTCTGTCGATGCCTGAAGGCGCTCCCAGAACAAGCACTGTGCGGCTTAACTATTATCCGGTTTCTGATCCGTTGTCCGATGATGAACAATCAGAAGTTGCAGGTCTCGGTGATATGGCGCTTCACCATCACACAGATCCAGGTGTACTAACGTTACTGCTGCAGGATATGACCGGCGGGTTGCAGACGCTCTCGAAGAAAGATGGCTGGATTGATGTGACGCCGGAGGAAGGGACGATCGTGGTCAACCTGGGAGATTCGCTGCAGGTCTGGAGTAATGACAACTATCGCGCTGCGGTTCATCGGGTAGTGCCGATGGCGTCGCTGTCAAACGGTAGTGGCGGACGGTTTAGTACGCCGTATTTTTATAACCCGAAAGGTGACGCGGTGCTTGAACCGTTAAGCGAATTGTCGGGTGACGCGCCTGTGTATCGGAGCTTTACCTGGCGGGAATACATCAAGGGCAGGGTAGACGATAACTTTACCGATCTCGGTGAAGAGGATATCCAGATCGCTCAATATAGAGTCTGAAGTTCCTCCTCCAGACAGAACCCCGTCCTCTCGGCCGACGTGGGTGTGTCCTCTCGACCGAAGCGGGTGCATCTGTCCTCTCGACCGAAGCGGGCGCATCTGTCATCTCGACCGAAGCGGAGAGATCTCGCATTATCGCGAGCTCGAGATTTCTCCGTTCCGTCACCTGCGGTGACTGCAGTCGAAATGACGTATGTGTGTGTCCTCTCGACCGGCGTGGGTGTGTGTCCTCTCGACCGAAGCGGGTGCATCTGTCATCTCGACCGAAGCGGAGAGATCTCGCCCTTACTGGTGCGAAAGATAGATCTCCAGCAGCTCCGCAGCAACCGCAGGTTCAAACATTTCCAGCAGTTCCGGGGAGGACTTGTCGTACCCCAGGGCTTCCTTGCAGATAAGATGCAGGTCATCCCTGCTGCACAGCGCCTGATCAAGAATATCCTTGCCCGGGAATATCATGGCGCCTCTGAGTCGCTTCACAATGGCCGTTGTTTTGTCCTTTGAAACCTCGCTTACAGCCTCGATATCCCAGTCTGAAGAACTGAGTTGGGATCTCTCCTGAAGTTGGGACGCGGCATGATACCCCTTTCCCAAAACCTCCAAATTACGACTGGAGGCGGCCATAACCGGCAAGCCGACCAGGTTCATTACCGCAAACGGTCCAAGACCGATGCCCAGCCGGTTTTGGACAACGTAATCAACTTCACCGGGAGATGCGATGTCCAGACACCGGGACGCTTCGTTAATGTACGGCAGTGACTGGCGGTTTAGAATGAAACAGGGTGTGTCTTTACATTTCACGGGTAACTTATCGGCAGATTTCATCCACTCGAAGATCGCGTCCGTATAGCGTTGCTCCGTATGATCACCGGGGATAATCTCTACGACAGGGTTCATGTCGGCCGGATTGTTGTAGTGCACCCCTATAAATCTGTTGGGGCAGGCGACGGCTTTCTCCAGGTCTCCGATAAGCAGCGAGCTGGTGTTCGATGCAATCAGGCAGTCAGGTGAGACTACTGACGAGATGTCACTGAGTACCTGACGTTTTACCACAAGATCTTCGAACACCGCCTCGATCACGTAATCAACTGCTTTGATGGCAGCCATGTCAGATGTGTACTTGAGGTCCTGGCTTGCGTTCGTCTGCTCGGCACGCGCCAGCTGTTCCTCGTTATTATCAAACAGGGTCACCTGGACACCATGGCTTGCCATATGTCGGGCAATGCCTGAACCCATTAGCCCTGCGCCAACTACCGCTGCCGTGTTGATTATCATAGCTACCAGCCTGGCTTTATGGAGAGGCCGCAATCCACCGTCAGGACGGTTCCTGATATAGACGACGACAACGGGCTTGCAAGGAACACGCAGGTACTTGCGATATCGTTCGGGTCAACCAGTCTGCCGAGCGGTGCCGCTTCCTTCCAGGCAGCGACGCCTTCAGGCCAGCCTTCTTCGATGCCGGCACGATCAATCAGTCCCGGTGCGATGGCGTTAACACGGATACCGAGTGGCCCGTACTCCAGGGCAGATGCTCTCGTGAGCATCTCCAGGGCCGCTTTTGAGGTTGAGTAATGGCTGTGTCCCGGCGCTGGGCGAGAGCCCTCTATGGACGTAATGTTGATGATGGAACCGTTTCCTTTTTCGGCGAGCGCTTTTTGGGCGGCGAATAACTGGGTAAGAACCATGGGTGCATCGACATTTGTCGTCATGGTGTTCGACCAGAGATCGCTCGAAATGTCCGACAGGTCAGAAACGTTCTGGGACTCAGCAGCCGCGCAGTTGACGAGTACGTCGAGCGGACCAAGGGCTTTAGTGGCGTTGCTGAATAACTGGCGCACATCTTCAAGGTTGCCCAGGTCTGCCTGGAGAACCACCGACGGATTCGAGAGTCTGTTGGCCAGGTCTTCGGCGCCGCTCTTGTTGCCATGGTAATGCACGGCGACTGATGCGCCGGCAGCATCGAGTGCCTCGGCCAGAAACGTGCCAAGACCACTGCTGGCGCCGGTGACCAGCGCATTGCAACCGTCAAGTGAAAAAGTGATGCCGCCCATGTAAACCTCTAGTTCATTTTGATGTCCGATCATATCATTGGTAGTGTTGCAGGAAATGCGTGGTGTTCTTTCAACATTGAATGGTTTTTAACTAAAGGGTTTTTAACTAAAGGGCTTTTAACTAATGGGTAAGCGACATTGACGGAGTACTTGGTAAAGCGCGATGACGCTGCAGAATTCTGGACAGATGAGCGTTGCTATATTACTGAACTCTGCAACACCGGTGATGCGCCGGAGGGTTCATTGGCGATTGCCCGCGTGGAATCTGGTGTTACGACCCAGCTGCATTGTTTAACCGGCTTAACCGAAACCTATATCGTGATTGAAGGCAGCGGCAGGATGGAAGTCGATGGAAACCAGTTTGATATTGCTGAGGGCGACCAGGTGGTGATTCCATCTGGAATATCTCAGCGGGTGACTGCGCTCGGCGAGTCTGACCTCAGGTTTTATTGTCTGTGCACGCCCCGTTTTTTCCCCGAGAGCTATGTGAATCTGGAGTAGGAAATTCGTATGGGTATGGTCGAGAATCTGGAGAAGATGCTGGCGAAAGGTCGCGATGATGCAATGCTTCGTTTCGGGCTCGGCAGTGCCTACTTCAATGAAGGAAATTTTCCCCTGGCGGTAACACATCTTGAAGCGTGTCTTGCGCAGGATGACAGTTACTCCGCCGCATACAACCTTCTTGGTAAGGCCTACCTGAAGGCGGGTGAACCCGGTAAGGCGATTTCTACCTTTGAGGCTGGATTGCCTATCGCTGAAGGACAGGGTGACAAACAATCGCAAAAGGAAATGCGCGTTTTTCTGGGCAAAGCTCAAAAGGAGTTGGGCAATGGCTAAACTGATATTGGTGATGCAAACGATTTTTTACCTCGAAAAATTTTCGGAGAATGACGCTTGTTAGAACGATTTGAACTTGGCCAGCCTGCCTGGGCGACGAAGGAACTGGAGAAACTTCCTGGGTATCTTCCTCGTGTTCAGGATCGGATGGATGCCGTGATCAGGTTCTCCCGGTTGAATATTGAGTTCGAGACCGGCGGACCGTTCGCGGCGGGGGTTTTTGAAACCGTCTCCGGGCGCCTGGTGACTATTGGTGTAAACCGGGTAGTTCATCACAATTGTTCTTCGGCTCACGCAGAGGTCATGACACTTTCCCTGGCGCAGCAGACCCTGGGCAATTTTGATCTGGGTGCAGAGGATATGCCGGAACACCAGCTGGTTGTTAACTGGCGCCCTTGCGCAATGTGCTATGGCGCGCTGGTGTGGTCAGGCGTCCGCTCACTCGTGGTAGCCGGGAGTGGGCCTGAACTGGAAGAGATCACGGGGTTTGATGAAGGCCCTATTCATCCTGACTGGCTTGGCCAGTTGAGGCAACGCGGGATAGCGGTCACTGATGGTGTCAGGACTGATGCAGCGATCGAGGTCTTTAAACAGTTTCGTGATAGTGGGGCGCTGGTATACAACGGAAGACAGGGAGACAGTATTGCCAGAGTTTGACAGGGACACGCATGTTGAACGAATCGATGGTCATCGTTTTAAAGGCCTCGTTGATGCGGGCTGGAATATCAGCGGCAATCCCAACGGAGGTTATCTGCTGTCGATTGTCAGTGCCGCGATAGCAGAATCGATTGATCATCCAGATCCGCTTTCTTTCACCGCACATTACCTTCGGCCGGGTGTGCCCGGCGTTGAGTGCGAAGTGATTGTAGACGTTGTCCGACAGGGTCGGACGTTATCAACGGTTCGAGCCTCGCTCTGGCAGGAGGGCAAGCAAAGAGTCGAGATCATCGCGGCCTATGGTGATCTGTCCAATTCTGTTGGTATTGACAGCGACATTACAATCGATGCGCCCAGGTTACCGCCCCCGGAATCCTGTATCGCGAGAACGGGGGATATACAGGGCATCGATATTGCGATGATCAACAAGCTGCATGTGATGATGCACCCGGATCAGGCAAGGCCGGGCCAGTCTGGCGTGCCTGAGATCTCCGGGTGGATCCGGTTCACCGACGAGCGCGAGCCTGACACAAGGTCGCTCCTGCTGTTTTGCGATACTTTTCCTCCTTCACCATTCGGGAAAATCGGTATGGTTGGCTGGGTTCCAACGATTGAGCTAACGGTTCATGTAAGGCGCAGACCGGCGCCGGGATGGATCCTGGGAAGGTTCCGCACCGATGACCTTGTGGATGGAAGAATGATTGAAACCGGTGGGCTTTGGGATTCCACCGGCGCGCTTGTCGCTGACTGCAGGCAGATTGGTCTTGTCTTGCAGAAAGAATAGCGCTGCGAGAGGACTAGCTCACCAGTGCTGTGAGTGCAATCAACAGGCAGTTTGAGACAGCAGTCTTAACTTTTTCCTGGTGTGGGTCATAGGTTTCCATTGAACCATCGTCCTGTTCCAGGGGGTTACCATCAATGGCGACGACCGCGCCTGTCTCAACGCCATGAAGACCGCAGATAACGAACAGTGTTGCGACTTCCATCTCAACCGCCGTCACCCCGGCTCTCTGCCAAAGTGGCAGGTCGCTGCCGAGAATATCGTGTGGGTAGAACATATCGGAAGTCAGCAGCAGGCCTTCATGGAATGCGATTCCAAGGGAGATTGCCGCAGCTCTCATCGCCAGTAATACATCGGGTGTTGCGATTGCCGGGTAAGTAGGTGGAACCAGCTTTTGGGAAAGTCCGTCTTCGCGAACCGCTGCCGGGGCGATCACCAGATCACCGGCGCCAACACCTGGCTGCATGCCACCCGCCGACCCGGCGCGAACGATCCTGGTTGCGCCTGACTGGCACAGCTCTTCGAAACAGGCGCCAGCGCCCGCCGAACCGACCCCGTGGGAAACCACCCCGATGACCTGCCCGTTAAACGAGCCCCTGATGCTGCGATATTCGCGGTTGTGGCTGATCGGTTCTACATCCTTAAGCGACTCCGCGACAACGTCGAGCCTGCCAGGGTCGCCAACAACGAGTATTCGTTCCGGCAGGTTTTCGGATGCTGTATTGAGGATGGGGAGGAATGACATGGATGCTCTCTTTTGAAATTAAATCAGTTTTGCTGTGGCGAGTTCGCTGATGTAAAGCTCGGCAGGCGCTTCGACTCCGCCCTCTGTGCTTATCTCAGCTTGTCTCGCTTTATTTCCGCCATCAGCGTGAATATTTCCAGGGTGTTTGGTGCCGAGGCATCTCCGGAATACTCGCGATACAAGGTGTCTACATTCACGGCAATACGTTCGGCGTCAGTCCAGGATTCGAAGTCCGAGATTGAGATATCAAAGGCTGCATCTTTTACGGTCATGCCCGCGTCAAATCTCTTGCGGGCTTCAACATCGATATAGGAAAGATACTCCTTGACCCTTTCTACACCTGCGACGTCGGTCATTGGCCCATGTCCCGGAACGATGACCTCCGGATTGCGGTCGATAATCAGGTCGCAGGCTTTAAGCCAGTTACTGACCGGTCCGGCCCACATGATAGGTGTTCCATCGATAAAGAGGATGTCCCCGGTAAACACGGTACTGTCCTCGTCAACAAATGCCAGGATGTCACCCCGGGTATGCGCCGGTCCGACTTCTTTTAGTTCGACTGTTTTGTTGCCAACCTTAAGCGTTAGTTCATCGGTGAACGTTCTGGTGGGCAGCTTTTCTGCCACGTCATCAAAATGGAAGGGTCCGAAGATGTCGATAAAGTATTGACCTGTTTCACCCAGATCAGGCGCCATCTCCATCATTGCCTGCAGCCGTTCGGGCCCAAAAGCCGCCATCTCCTTTGCGCCGGCTTCACTGGCGACAACCTCTGCGCGCGTGCAAAGGCCGTTGCCATGGGTGTGATCTCCGTTGGCATGGGTGTTCACGACCGTGTTTATCCGGTCTGCACTGATGCCGGTGGCGTCCTCCATGATTCCCAACATTTCGCGCGTCAGTGGGGCATCAAACAGGGTGTCGACGAGAAGCGATTGCCCGCCATCGATAATCAAGCCTGAGTTGGACCAACCCCAACTTCCGTCTGGTTGCAGATAGCTGTAAATGCCGTTGCCGGTTTCCTGTAATCCCTTTTGGTAGTGCCAGACAGCCATATGGGGAATTCCAATCCATTCGATCAATGACGATAGCATGTCATTGCATGTCTCAATAGTCCGACCCTTTCTCCCACCTCACCCTTTACAAGCATTGTGAGGCGGTGCATCTTCTTTGTTCGCAGAAAATGGATATGGGTATGAAGGAGTTCGCAGGAAAGGTAGCAGTTGTCACGGGTGCGGCCAGTGGAATTGGCCTGGCGACAGCGTCGCGCTTTGCTGAAGCTGGAATGAAAGTCGTGATGGCGGACATACAGGAAGATGCGCTGGACGATGCGGTGAAATCTTTGGGCAATATGGGTCATGAGGTTCTGGGTGTGCCGACGGATGTCTCCAGTTGGGATGCGATTCAGGCGCTGGCGGACAAAACAATGGATCAGTTTGGCGCGGTTAACATCGTACACAACAATGCGGGTGTTGTTGTCTCGGGGCCAATAGCTGAGTTAACGCTGGCGGATTGGGAATGGGTGCTGGGGGTGGACCTCTGGAGCGTTATCTATGGCATTAAGGCGTTCTTGCCCCTGATTCGACAGTCTGGTGAAGGGCACATTATTAATACTGCATCAACGAACGGATTGCAGGCTTCAGGATCGATTGCACCCTACAGCGTTGCCAAGTTTGGTGTCGTCGCACTGACTGAAACCCTGCGCCTCGAGCTGGACGCTGAGGATTTACCCATTTCTGCCTCGGTACTTTGTCCTGGTGCGATTAATACCCAGATTGTCTTCAGCAAGCGGAATCGTGATGCTGAATCTGCGAAAGAGCATAGCTCGTCTCCGCAGGAAGAAGCGTTCGAAAAACATGCGGGCGCGCTGCTTGCCAAGCACGGCAAGGATCCATCAGAAGTGGCAGACATGGTGATGGCTGCGATCGTGAATAACGACTTCTGGATTCTCACCCATTCGGACTGGAAGAAAGTCATGCAGGAGAGGGTGGCGGCGCTGGTCAAAGACAACAGTCTTTATACCGGCTTCGGTGGGTAGGGGCTAACCAGCCGGGATGCGGTAAATCCGGATCCCGGCGCCAGATTCAGGCCACCCGGGCCTCTGGCCACAGGCGCAGAAAGTTCTCGCTATAGAATCTGGTTTTGGTGTCCTCGTTCTTGCTGGCAAGAGAAGTTTCGAACTTGCCAATCGGATTTCGGCCGCCCTCTACATGAGGGTAGTCGCTTGAGAAGAGATACAAATCCGGATTGGATTGATCGATGAGGTTGGACACATCCTCGTGCGGGAATGGCGTGAATCCCATTTGCTCGGATAACTGCTGCGAAGGTGTTCTATCGAAGCGAACTGACTCATCTGCCCTGCCGTAAATTTTGCTGACCCAATCCAGGCGGCGAATCATTTCAGGCACCCATCCGGCGCCCAGTTCGACGGCTGCGCCTCTAAGGTTCGGGTGTCGATCAAATACGCCGTCCAGCACCATCATGGAAACAAAGGTTTCCGGTGGTTGATGCATCAGGGCAGCATCTTTGGTGCGAACATTTTCGCCGCCACCCATCCAGTCCTTGACGGCTGCGCGGCCATTGTTGCTCCACGCTTTCAGCGCCTGCAGCGGAGAGCCGCCAACATGCAGGACGAACGGTGTGCCTGACTCTGCAAGCAATGCCCAGAACTTTTCAAGATCGACGTGCCCCGGTGATCGTTCGCCTGGCGCCCGGTGTGGAACCCAGATGGCTTCCATGCCGGCGTCGATGGCCCATTGCAGTTCAGTGTAGGCTGACTCGGGGTCATCCAGAGGCACGATGCCTACACCCATGAGGCGGTCATCGTCGCTGCAGAAGTCAGCCATGTGCCGGTTGTGGGCGCGGGTTGCGCCGTATCTCAGTTTGATGGATTTCTTCTGGCTTGGGTGGAATGGCATCGCGACACTGTGGGTGGCGAACACCAATTGTTTTTTAAAACCGAGCATATCCAGCGCGACGGTGCGATCGACCTTATTGAAGGCGCCAAGGGCCTGGATTTCCTTTGAGCTTTCGATCAGCTTATCGCCGAGTGCAATCTGCGCTGCGACGTGTTCTTCACTGTGTTGACCACCCTGTCCCATGATGATGTCGACTTCTTCATCCGTGACCAGGGAGGCGCTATAGCTGACTTCAGGCACCTCATCACGAATATCCGGATCCGCGTAGGCTTTCAGGAAGTTCGGCAGTTCCATGATGTGACTATCAGCATCATAGAAGGGTCGGTCTGTTGGTGCGTATGCCATGGCCTGGCTCCTTTTGTGAAGGGATGTTGCGTGAAGGGCGGTTGAAGAAGTGTCTCAGATCTTCACCATACCCCCGTCCACAACGAGTGTTTGTCCTGTGATGTTCATGGAATCTTCCGACACCAGGAATTTTACGGCATTACCCATATCTTCGACCGTTTGTTCACGCTTAAGCGGTGTCCGATCAAAGATGGTGGGATAGCTGTCATTGAATATTCCCTCGAACCATTTTCTTGGGTCCATGCCTTTGAATTGAGGCATCCGTTTGACGGCCTGCTCTGCGTTTCCCTTCCAGGAGTCGGTGTAGACAATGCCCGGGCAGACAGCATTAACATTGATGTTGTCCGGGCCGAGCAGGTCGGCCTGTGTCTGGGTATAGTTAATGAGTGCGGCCTTCATGGCGTTGTAGCTGGGATGAACAAATCCCGTCAACATTTCCGGTGAAAAGGATCCCAGGCCGGCGATTGACGAGATATGAACGATTTTACCGTATTTCGCTTCACGCATATGCGGAACAACCGCTTCGCTCATCAGAACCGTTGGCAGCAGGTTCTGGTTGTAGAGTGCGTTCCAGACGGCCTCCACGGGCGCAAGCGGGTGCGAGGGTGGCTCGTCTGTGGTCTTTGGCCCGGCGCCGACATTGTTCACCAGGATATCAATCCGGCCATAATCCTTAATCGTTGCATCAACGACCTCCATGATTCGATAGGGGTCAGTAATGTCCCCTGCCATTGCCACGGCTTTGCCGCCGGCGTCCTTGATGGCATCGACTGTGCCCTGGGTGGTGTCCTCCCCGTAGGAGTTAACAATAACCAAAGCGCCTTCTGACGCGAGAGACATGGCAATGGCTTTACCAATCCCTCGCCCGGCGGCCGAGACGATAGCAACCCTATCATTGAGTTTCATAACGAACTCCAAAAAAAACAGTAGAAGCCAACAATGAACCAAAGGCCGGAAGGATTGCAACCGGCATCCAGTTCACGTACAAACAGGGCTGAAGGAACGGGAACGTTTAGGAATGATCTTGATAGCAATGGACCCGAAGACCAATATCGGTCACTAACCCCACTCTCCGGAAGTAGACCCTATGAACAATGATCGACTGGCCGCGATAGCGGCGCTTACAGCTCCCGGTATGGATTATGAAATCGTGCCGGGTGAGGTGTGGGGCAGGCCCTGCAGGATGTTTAAAAACGCCCCGCCAACACTGCGTGACCTTTATGAGTCGGCGAGCAGTGATGAGACGTTTCTTGTGTTCGGGGACGAGCGCTATACCTTCGCTGAAACCAATGACCGGGTAGCGCAGATCGCCAATATCCTGGTCGATGAGTACGGTGTGCAAAAAGGTGATCGGGTCGCTATCTCCATGCGCAATTTCCCCGAATGGGTCTTTGCGTTCAATGCGGCGACTTCCATTGGCGCAATCGCTGTTGCGATGAATTCGCTGTGGATTTCTGAAGAGATGGAGTTTGGTTTAAGGGACAGTGGCGCCAGGGTGCTTTTTGCAGATCAGGAACGTCTGGACCGGCTTGCACCGGTTCGGGGGAATCTTGACCTTGATGTGATCGCCGTAAGAGCCACCAACAAACCGGCGAATACTGCGGCACTGGAGGATCTGTTATCGGGTGACGTATCAACGGTATTGCCGGATATTAAAATTGAACCCGGTGATCTTGCGACAATTCTTTACACGTCGGGCTCGACGGGACATCCAAAGGGCGCTGTTTCCTGCCATCGAAATATTGTCAGCGCACTGCTTTCCTGGGAGCTGGATGGCAAGGTGAGTCTGGCCCTAACAGGCGCAGAGCCGCCCCAGCTGGATTATCAGATGGCGGCCTTGCTGGCGGTTCCGCTTTTCCACGCTACCGGTTCCCATGCCGTGATGCTTGCGTCCTATCGATCTCAGCGAAAGATCGTCCTGATGTACAAATGGGACGTGCCGGAAGCGCAGCGACTCATTGAGGAAGAAAGGGTTGCCGTGTTCATTGCACCGGCGGCAATGACAGGGGACCTGGAGCGGGCTGCCAGAATAGCCACCCGGGATCTCAGCAGTTTGCTGACCGTCGGCGGCGGTGGGGCGCCGAGGGCGCCGGACCAGGTTAGAAAGATCGCTGGTACGTTTGAGAAGGCGCTGCCGAATACCGGCTGGGGCATGACAGAAACCAATGCTATCGGTGCCGGTATTGGCGGTGAAGACTATGTCAATCATCCTGGAAGTTCAGGCAGGGTATCGGCCCTGCTTGATCTCAGGGTGCTGGATGAAGCGGGTAAAGAACTGCCTCCATTTGAGCGAGGGGAACTGCAGATTCGTGGCGTCTCCATCATCAAGGGTTACTGGGAGAGGGAAGAAGCCAACCTCGAGTCATTTGACGGAGAATGGTTAAGAACAGGTGATGTCGCTTACATTGACGATGAGGGTTACCTGTACATTGTTGATCGAATTAAGGACCTTGTGATTCGAGGCGGTGAGAACATTGGGTGCGCGGAGGTCGAAGCAGGATTACTTGCCCATCCCAAAGTCAGGGAAGCATCTGTTTACGCGGTACCTGATGATCGCCTGGGTGAAGAGGTGGGCGCCACGATTTTCGCCGATGACGACATTGATGAAGACGAGTTGCGCGGATTTCTGCTGGAACACATTGCCCGATTCAAGATACCCCGATATCTGGAAATATCCTCAGAACCCTTGCCACGTATAGCCTCTGGAAAAATCGACAAGCGCCACCTGAGGGAAGCGTTCGTCTCTGCGCTCGCCTGATTTGAACCCCTGGCGAGAAATTCGCCACCTACCAATGAAACACCATCGCCGTTAAACCGGTCGATGAAGTGTGCATGTGTAGCGGAGCCATATCCGGATAACCGGGGAGTCAGACCAAAATGGGAAATAGTGAGACAAAACCCGACCACGAGCGTAAGTGTCTGTATAGTTTCCAACGAGGATGGAAGATGGACAGAGGTTATAGAATCGGCGCCGTGGCCAAGTTAACAGGCATTTCTACGGATACTATCCGTGCGTGGGAACGTCGTTATGCTGTAGTCGAGCCGAACCGCGGTGAAAACAACAATCGTTATTACTCGGAAGAACATATCAGTAAGCTGATCAGCGTGAAGCGTCTCGTCGATGCAGGGCAGGCCATAGGTACGGTCTGCAGGTTGTCTGATCAGGAGCTACAGGATCGTACCCATGGGATTCTCGGGTTCCCCAGGCAAGCGTCAGGCGGGGCATTAAAGAAATGGACGATCATCAGTGTCCAGCAACCTGCCTGGTTAAAAGCCTGTGTAAAAGCCCAGCCCGGCGTCGAGGCAAAATGGGTTGCCCGGCTGGAAGACTTTTCAGCATCCTCTGAGGAGTTCGTCGTCATAGACATGCCGAGTCTCTCAGAGATAAATGAAAAGCTGGTGCTTCGAATGCTCCCGGAAGAACTGGCGCCACGCAGTCTGGTTGTCTACAAATTTGCCTCCAGAACGCAATTACGGTCTCTGGCATCGAAAGGCATTCGATTATTGAAAGGCCCGCTTGAACCCTTTGCGCTGGTCAACCTGCTCCGTGGAGAGGGCAGATCAGCGGTAGCGCCCTATGAAAGCGTTGACGCCGTTTCGGTGGAAATGTCTTCGCAGGAAAATGACGTTCTCTGTAACTGGAAGAAGCAACTATCCGGTCTGGTGAACGCACTGAATCAGCTCGAAGCTTATTCAAGCGGGTGCTTAAAGAATGCTCAGATAGACGACGCGCTGCATCAGCATTTAGTTGAACAGACGGTCCAGGCGCGTTCCATCATGGAGCGTGCTCTCAGGGATATGGGCGAACCCATCGATTCGGACAGCAGACAGCAAGCCGGTCTGATAAACCAAGACGGTTGACGGGCCGCATTTTGTCTCATTCGCTATTCGTGTTTCGGCGTGACCTCCGGCTGACTGACAATACGGCGTTGAATGAGGCGATGCGGGCTGGCAATCCGGTCCTCGCTGTTTTCATTGTTGATCCTTGCCTGATGAAACGCTGGCAACAGTCGTCCCGGCGGATGGCGTTCCTGTTTCAATCCCTGCAACAGTTGAAGGCTGCGGTACAGGAACGAGGTGGGACGCTGGCGCTGCTGACAGGTGAGGCTGAAACAGTCTTGCCGGCATTAATCACCAGGTTTGAAATCGACCGGGTGTTTGTTAACCGCGGATACTCCCCCTACGGTCGAAAGCAGGACCTGAGACTTGAGAAGCTGGCCCGGGAAATGAATATAGGATTTGTCGCGCCTGATGATGCGCTTCTTAACCCCCCGCCAATCGTCCTTAAAGGGGACGGGACACCTTACACAGTATTCACTCCCTATTTTCGTAAAGCAGCCACATTCCCGGTCGCGCTCCCGACGCAACTTGAGAAGGGTGAATTTCTCCAGGCGGGTGATCTGGACGGTTGGCCGCCAGCGTTAGATGAGCATCTGCAAACGCCGGTTCCAAGATTTGAGCCTGGTGAATCCGGTGCGGTGAAAGCGTTGACATCAATATCATCGCTAACGAAGTACGACGTGCAGCGAGACGTACCGGCAAGTGAACATACGAGCCATCTATCAGCCCATCTGCGATTTGGTACCTGTTCAGCAAGACAGGTTCATGCCGCGGTAAGAGACGGTCTTGATGATCAACATCCTCTTATTCGACAGCTTTACTGGCGTGATTTCTATCACCAGATTGGGTGGCACTTCCCTCATGTATTTGGTCATGCATTCAGGCGCCACTATGACGCGATACCCTGGTCCACTGATGCGGACGTTTTGAACCGGTGGAAGGAAGGAAAGACCGGATTTCCGATAGTCGATGCAGGGATGCGCGAGTTGGCGTCAACAGGCTATATGCATAACAGGGTCAGGATGGTGACGGCTTCATTCCTGACCAAAAACCTTCATTTGGACTGGCGACTCGGTGAAGCTCACTTCGCAGAACAACTGATTGACTTCGATCCGGCGGTGAACAACGGCAACTGGCAGTGGAGTGCGTCAACGGGTTGCGATGCCCAACCGTACTTCAGGATATTCAATCCCTGGCGGCAGCAACAGAAGTTTGACAAGGATTGTGTCTACATCAAGCAATGGGTCCCTGAGCTAGAGCCATTTCCAGCAAAAGCGATTCACAAACTGGAAAAGGAAGGAGACTTCTATATTCCCAGGATAGTGGATCTAAGGGAAAGCGGCGACCTGAGCAAGGAGCAGTTTAAATCAGTCCGTATGCGGTCATAATAGACCGATATTCTGGTTCGAGTAGTAGTGTGGTTATTGTTCGTTTTCTGGTGCGGGTCGTCCTGGTGGCACTGATCCCTGTCGGCGTCACTGCGGAGGCTCCGAACAGACACAACGTCGATTTTTCCGGTTCCTGGGAACTGGACTACCAACTGAGTGATCATCCAAGCGAGAAGATCAGGTACCTCTATGTGCAGGCGAAAGCCCAGGCCGAGCGAGCGTTAGAACGGGCACAGAATTCCGGTCGTTACGTCGATCCAAGAATATTCAACGTGCAGTCCGTTGTCGGGCTCGGCAGATTGACTGAGAAAATCGCGCAGGCGACCGTGCTCACCATTACCCAGGAAAATGATCATGTGGTGATTAACCGAAATGACGATTTTGCATTGATCTGTGATTTTGGTGACATGGGCTGGAAGCAAAGTGCCATTGGCACAGAAGGCTGCGCCTGGGATGAAGACCAGCTGGCGTTCCAGATTGCGTTACCGGACGGTCTGAGTGTTTATCATCAATTCAGTATTGCAGCTGACCGAAGTCGCATTAATGTTGCGACCACCGTAAAAGTCTCCGGCATTTCGTACCCGTTCACCCTCAATCGAGTCTATAGGCCGTTTGAGCCTGGTGAAGGTATGTTTGAATGCACCTATACCATCGCGAACCAGACCAGTTGCACGCTGAGCGGCAGTAATGAGTAAACTGCCCGGTCTTGCCGCCGTGATGATGGTCCTTTTTCTGGGGGGCTGCGGAACGTCCCGGGTAAGTCCTGAAGAGGCGCCTTTACCCGAGCCGGTGGATGTCGCACTGGTTGTTTTTCAGGAAAAGGACGAACAGCTAACGCGTTTAAACCTGAGTATCGTTGTTTTTGACGTTGAATCTGAAATAGCGAATTCTGTTTATAGCTCGAAGGTACAGGTGAGCTCTGTCGAGAAACGGTTTCTGCCCTTCAGGTTGAAAGAGACGCTTGATCGAGCCGGGTTCTGGGGCGCTGTACGGGTAATGCCTCAAGTGGACCTTAATGCCGAGATCAATCTAACGGGGAAGATCCTGTTTTCCGATGGCGTTGAGCTTAAGCTTCATGTGCACGCTGTAGACGCCACAGGGCGCGTCTGGCTTGATCAAATCTACTACGACGTAACAAGCGTCCTCGATTACTCAACCGATCCCAGTTACCAGATTGACCCGTTCCAGGACCTTTACGACAAGGTGTCCAATGACCTGTCGGATAGCCTGAACTCCCTGCCGAAGCAGGAGCGTGATTTTCTGATCAATGTGGCAACGCTGAAATATGCACGGGCATTATCGCCAGAGACCTTTGGGCGCTACTTGTCCGAAGACATGGGATTAGCCACGCTAAATGGTCTGCCGTCAGAGGATGATCCTCTGTTTCAACGGGTTCAACGGATTCGCGAGAGTGAGTACCTGTTTGCCGATAGCGTTGATCAGCATTACGAAAGCCTTTACAGGCAGATCGGTCCGACCTATGCCTGGTGGCGTTATTACAGCCATGAATTGATTGAAGGCAACCGACGGCTGACACAGATTGATGCGACCAGGGGCGCCACCAGGGGTTCCTGGTATTCGATGGAGCGGATCTATAAAACCTATAAAGAATCGAAGATGAACGAAGACGCCCTGCGTGAGCTGACCAATTCGTTTGACCGGGAAACTGAGCCAACGGTAACGGAGCTGGCAGGAAGTGTCGTCCGATTAACCGGAACACTTGACCGGCAATACGAAGAGTGGCGGCGTTTGCTGCGGGAACTTTACCGGGATGAAACCGGCTATTGATCCTGTTCCGGGTTGATCGACATCGGATTTAAACGAACACCCAGAGGGCCGCGTGGCACAGATACTGTTACCTGTGAGTCGCCGCGCTGGACCGTAACATTAACCCGTTCGTCTCGTTCACCCTTGATTGTGGCAGTTCTCAGATCCCTGGCGCTGTACAAAGGCTCATTATCGTAGCGGAGAATCATATCGCCCTGGTGGATGCCGTTTTCTTCAGCAGCGGAACCCAGGAGAACTGAGCCAACCGCGACGCGATTGGGTTGCCCTGTGTAGTACAGGTACTTGTCGTAAGACACTTCGTCGATCTCGTCTCGAACTCGAACCGCTTCATCCCGCAGTTGCCTCATTTCTTCCCGGAAGCGATCTGTCCCCATGTAGCCTTCCCTGATGGCGTTGTCGCGCAGCTCAAGCTGGCGAAGTTCAGCCTCGCTCTGCTTTCGGGCAATTCCCTGTGCGGTGAAGGAGTCCAGCCCTGCCTTGATCAGGCCATCGACAACAGGAAGAGGAGTGCTCCCTGAAACGAAAGCCGGAAGTTCGTTATCTTTTGTCGGCAAGGCATCGGTGGGCTCCTCATTCGCGGGAACGGCGAGGCCCTCTGGTGAACTTCCCGTTCCAGGCGTTCGAGCCGTTGCTTTAGCTGGATTATCTCGGCCTCGAGGTTCGCCGTTCTCTGTAACCGGGCGGGTGACTGTTGATCGGCGGGAAGGGTTATCGGCGCGACGTTGGTCCCGGCAGGTTCTTTGGGCTGCGACCAGAGCATGCCGACAACCACCCCGGTTGTCAGGAGGACGAAAAGGCCCAGGTAGTTTTTGACCATGCGGGATTGCCTGTCAGTTTATTACTGAGTGTATGCGGTTAGCGGGATGGTTCACTCGATGGGGTGCACTTAAATGGGGTGCTCTTAACAAGGTCAGGGATAAGCGTCAGGGCTGCAGCGAGTCGATGCGGATAACCTCTTCGGCGATCGTCTGACTGGCTTGATCCATCAGCTTCAGTGACAGCTGCCCGGCGTCCCAGTCGATATCGATTAACCCATAGTTACTTTCATAGTAGGGATTAGTCAGCCGATGGGGGCCAGGTTCATCGACAGGGTTTTTGACGAATGATGTCAGGGGAATGTTCAGGGAAGATGTCGTTAACTCGTAGAGCGGGTAGGGTTCAAATTCAGGTAATTTGTAGATAGCGGCGGAATGTCGGTCACCGGAGACGACGACGACACCGTTTGCCCTGGTGGTTAAGAGTAACTGATAGAGTCGCGCACGTTCCGCCGGCATAACGCGCCAGGCTTCCCAGTGGTGGCCATCGGCGATGAGCTGGATCGTCGTGATAATGATCCTGATGTCTGCAGGTTTTCGGAGTTGTTCCTCTAACCACTTCCATTGTGACTCCCCCAGAACGTTCTGGTTTGGGTCCTGACTTTCCGCGTATCGGCCGATTTCCTGGTCAGGGTGCCAGGTAAGCGGTGTTCGAAAAAAGCGCGTATCCAGCGTGATGAACTGGACTTGTTTACCAGGGGGCCCGACGGTCTGTTCAGCATAAACACCGGGTCTGGAAGCGCGTTCATCTGACGGTTCAATGTTCCAGGCATACTCGTAAAGCGATTCTGAGAATTCCCTGTACTTGAATTCACCTCCGGCATCATTTTTACCGTAGTCGTGATCATCCCAGGCAACCAGCAGGGGCGTGGTCTCCCGTAACGCCTTGAAGCTCTCTACCGCTGAAAGATCTGCATAGGCTTGCCGCAGGCTCTGCAAGGTCGGGTCGTCGGATTCATCTTCGGCGTAAACGTTGTCGCCCAGGAACACAAAAGCATCAGGGCGCTGCCCGGCTATCTCATTGAATATGCTGCTTTCACGAGACGGGCCATAGCAGGAACCGAGGGCGATGCGGGTCAGGGTTTTATCGGATGCGAGGATTGCCGAAGGCATGGGCACTGCCGGAAAAAACTCACGGGTACGCTGTTCAGCATTGCCCTGTTCATGAGTGTTCCGGTCAAGCGTGCTCTGGCAACTGGAGAGAAAGGACAGTGCTGCCAGTAATGTGATGAAGCTGATCAATCGCATGAAAAATCCTGTCTCATTGGCTTTTTTAGGTGTCGCACTACTGCGTTGTTGCAATTTAGCAGTGAACCACGGCCCTAACCAGTCGTTGGTCAGCCAGCCGAAAACTCCGTCGTGATGCCAAAGTGCTTCATTAGAAACGGCAGATGATCATCAATCGCGCCAAAGCATCTTTCCGCCAGTGTCATACCGTAGTCCTGATGACCACGGGTCAATACCAGTGCGGCGAGATAGAAGCCAGGGGGGACCGCCAGTCGGTAACTGTCAAAAAGTTCGTTCCGGGTATAACCGATACCCTGTTCTGACAGGGTCCGGTGGTAGGTATCCAGGAGCGTTTCTTCCCAGGCACGGCGGTTTTGGGATGTCAGGCTGGTGATCAGGAAATAGGCCAGGTCAAAACCGGGGGGGGCAAGGCTGCATTCGCCCCAGTCGAAAAGTATGAGGTCGTCGCTACGGATTCGCATGTTGTCCAGGCGATAGTCCATGTGTGAAAAAACCTGCTTTTGCGTTGAAAAAGCTGACAGGTAATTGATCGATTGGCCGGCGTATTGCTGCATGAATTGAACGGGTTTGCTTTGTGGCAGTTCATCCAGGCGATCAATGGCGAAAGAGGACATGTCCAGTGCTGCTGCCTCGAAGCCGGCAGAAAAGTGCGCAACGGCTTCTGGTGCGTTTGCCCAGTGGCCGGCGTGCAGTCTGGCAAGACGGGTAACCGCCGTACAGGCCTGATCAAGATTCGCGCCTGACGCGACATCGATGACCGGCCAGCGTCCCACGTCCTCAAGCAACAGCAGGAATTCATTGTCAGCGTTGAAATAACACCTGGGGCTGCGAATTGCAGAATGACCTGAGAGTTCCCTGTAGAAATATTGTTCCCTGCCATAGGAGTTGAACCGGGACGCAAGCGCCAGTTTTTCAGCGTCGCCAGATGGTAGTTTCAAAATAACAGAAGCAGGCAATGCGCCACCCTGCAATGTGATTCGATACACATCCGACATATACCCTTCACCTGAACCGATTGGCTCAATCTGGAAGGACTCGACGAGGCTGCCCAATGCCTGGCTTAGATAGTCGGCGTCAATTGGTCGGATGGAACGCATCAAACCATTGTAAACCTAAATTTGGATAAACCCGTTGAATCACGCTCGCCTGAAGGCAGTGAGCAGGTTAACCTCCCGATCATGTTTGATGCACTTGTCTATGATTCTGATGACAATACCTGGTTGCGGTTCACGGATGCTTCATCCGTTCACATTGCAACGACCAGTGAGGATGTTGTCGGTGTCCTGAATATTGTCGAAGCAGCCTGCGCGCAAGGAAAGTACGCGGTGGGTTATGTGAGCTTTGAAGCTGCCAGTGCTTTTGATTCTGCGCTGGTTCATCATCCTGCCGGGCCGCTGCCCCTCGCCGCATTCGCGATCTTCGACCAGGCCGGTGAGTCATGCCCGGGTGCCGTTTCGGCACCGCTGAATCTCGCTCCTGTTATTGGTGAATCGGATTATGGTGATTCGATGCAGCAAATAAAAACCTATCTACAGAGTGGGGATACCTACCAGGTGAATTTCACCCACCAGCTCAAAGGTATTACCACAGCGTCACCAGGGTCGATTTTTTCATTTCTTTGTCGTGCACAACCGTCGCCCTATGCGGCATTCATTGAAACCGACGACTATGCTATCTGTAGTGTTTCGCCGGAGCTCTTTTTCGAGCTAAGCGGAACGTCGATACGGACCGAGCCAATGAAGGGCACGCGTCCGAGGGGTCGATTTCCGGAGGAGGATGAGCGGCTTCGGGCAGACCTCGCCTCCTCCCGGAAAGACCGGGCCGAGAACCTTATGATTGTTGATATGGTGCGAAATGATCTGGGTAAAATTGCAATTGCTGGCAGTGTTAGCGTCGGGGAGCTGTTCTCAATCAAACGTTTCCCGACTGTATGGCAGCAGGTTTCAAGCATTAGCGCAGAAACCGAAGCGGGTCTTGGTGAACTTTTTTCGGCGCTGTTTCCCTGTGCTTCTGTCACCGGCGCTCCGAAAGCGAGGACGATGGAAATTATTCGCGAGCTCGAAACCGAAGCGAGAGGTGTTTACACGGGTGCCATTGGATTGGTTAAACCGGGTCGTCAGGCCAGGTTCAGTGTCGCCATACGAACGCTGACGATTGACAAGCGGAACAACCGCGCCAATTACGGCGTCGGCGGGGGCATCGTGTGGGACT
>Ga0222633_1000384_pt1 | contig 42932 bp, 36 predicted proteins | sample AntAcemetageno48_FD_179816 | JGI IMG/M metagenome (GOLD analysis project Ga0222633, IMG submission 179816) | Saline water microbial communities from Ace Lake, Antarctica - #48 | ecosystem: Environmental > Aquatic > Non-marine Saline and Alkaline > Saline | place: Antarctica: Ace Lake | collected...
GTCAATCATCCCGGACGAGCTCCTAGGCTCACTGACGTTTGACTGGTTACCTGCCCTTCCACAGCCTTCCATTAATCCCAAATATTCGGACTTCAGGAAGACTATAGCAAACATAGGATGACGTTGTTGATTTTTTTTTAATTAAAAGTGAATCGGCATATCGAGATGAAAAAAAAACTGTTAGCGTCAAGAGGAAGCGTGTTATCTGGCCTATTATCTATAGCTAAAACCCAGTTTATCCAATCCATGCTGAATCTCTTCACTTGACATAAAAAGATCCCACAGTAAACCGGTGCGATGATTTTCAATCATCACTACAATAGGCCCTTGATCAATCGCCAGGTATCGTTGGGGAAACCAGTTATGTTCAAGGCTGAATGCATCATAAAAACCAAATGGCCCAAAGGTTTCATCATAATAGTTTTCATAAAGGTTTCTGATTACTTTCATCGACTCTTCGGGTGTATAGGGGAATGATGAAAGGGCTGCGGTTGGATTGATCACACCGGGATCATTCGAAGGCTGGTGAGCCATATAAAAGTCAAGAGAATAGCCGGCAGTCAGGCCCCACAAATCTTCTCCATACCCTTCATGGTTCATCGGGTTTTCAATGGCATATTCATACTGAATCAGTGTGTGATTCCGATTGTTAGTCCAGTAGTTGGCGTAACGGTCTTCCAGATTTCTGGGGTCCAACCCAAGGTAGGAGTAGTGAGCCCAAAAAAGCGGCCCTCCAAATTCTTCGGCTCCATTGTGCCTGAGTGGAAGTGAATATCCATACTTTTCGTGGTTTTCAAGGACAATGTCACCATTTCTTGCCCAGCCTGTATGATACACGTCAGGGTCTATCGGATAAGTTGGGGAAGATGCTGCCAGAATATAGGTAATCAATGTTTCATCATATCCATGAATCGTATGGTTCATTGCCCAGCCGTGATTGGGTGACCAGTGCCAATAGAGAGCATTTTCCTGTCCATCTTTTGTGTGGTGGTTCCAATTGGCTTCATGCCACAAGGTGTTGATGCGATCCGCAATTTGTTGCTCTCGATCATTCCCATCCCTGAGATATTGACGAACCGTTAACAACCCCTGAAATAGAAAAGCTGATTCGACAATATCCGCACCATCATCTTGTGGACTGAAAGGGACAACCTCTCCGGTTTCACCATGGATCCAATGAGGCCAGAAACCATTATAACGATCCGCCTGCTCTAGAAAACCGACAATCTGATCAAAGCGGCCGACGGCTTCATCGCGTGTGATAAATCCTCTTTCAGCACCCACAATAATAGCCATCAATCCAAAGCCGGTACCTCCGGAAGTAACCACGTGATTGTCATCCTGTCCGTCCAAATGATAACGCTCCCTGGCCATTCCGGAATTGGGTTCAGCTCCATCCCAAAAATACCGGAACGTAGCGTCTTGTACGATATCGAGCAATTCTTCGTCGGATAATTTTTCGGTTCTACCGTCAGGATCGGCAACCTGTTCATCAAAGGGCCGGTTACAGGAGCTAATGATGGTTAAACAGGTTAAAAACAGAATAATGAGGAGCATAATGTTTTTTGTCGGGATGGTCATAATGCAGAGATTTGTCATTTATAAAGAATCGGATTATTGTGAACCTTTGTCCACCGGTTGGCTTACTGATAATTATAGTAAATAGGGCGGGGATTAGAAAAAGATCATTTTTGGTATTATTTTTAAAGGCAGAAGAATAAAAAGTAAAAAGCTGGAGCAAAATCGACAGTCCCGACCCCTTGGCGTTAGAAGTAAAAACTGAATGGGCTAAGGGCTGAAGGCAAATTTGATCGATTGTGACAATCCCGATCCCTTGGGAGAACAAACGTGAAACGGGATTGAAACAAATTTTTAGATTACTCACTCAAAAGAATCTACTTTATGAAAGCACTCGTTGTAGAAAAGTCAGCAGATCGATATGAAATGAGGCTTGGAGATGGCAGGCACGGTTGAATATTTTCCTTGTAACTTCAGGGCTATCTCATATAATTTTGAATTTTTAGTGACACAGATGGATATTTTTAAGCTTATTTTTGAACATGACTTGAGACTGGATAACCTAAGGGAGCGTCATCTCGACAGGGAAAATCAGCAGGTGAGCTCTTCAATTGAGCAGTTCATGAAACCGGATCCTACCTATTCAAAATTCTATATTACCGGGACTCAGCTAACTGAACCGACTTTCGGATTAAACAGATTACAAAAATATCAGGATGTAGTTGCAGCTCTCTCTGAAGGACTGCGTGAGTTTCAGATTTATTACAATGGGGGGATAATGGATTTAACCGGGTTTGTGGAGGACGGTGAAATTGGCACCCCCGCATTTTTGACAAACAGTGAATGGAAATCCTGGGACTCTGAATCTCTGCGCATCGATTCTGATAGCAATATTGGTCACAAAAAAAGCGAACTGGCGGAAGTTCTGGAGACCGGTGATATGGTTCTGTACAAAGAGCAGGCACTTCAAGGATTTGACCTCCATCTTTTTTCAAAAAAGAATATCTATCCTCAGCTCTTTTATCCACTGAAAAAGCTGATCCGTTTTGATTTTCGCTTTTTCAGTATCAACGGAAAACGGATCACATCGGAGAGAAAATTTTATTTTGAGACCTGGACGCTCGATAAACCCCCGCATGGTGCTGAAGAGGTGTTTAGCAGTACGGTTCTGTAAGGTCTTTCTGATATTGACTCAGCAAGGTTATAGGGTTCTGCCATTTTGATACAGTAAGTAAACAAAGGTTCATCTCTTTTGGCTCAGCATGATCAGCCGTGGACTCTCATTTTTTATAAACGTTCCGCCTTTGTAATTACCGTAGATCGTCAACAGATCCATCCCATTCATATCGAGTTGTTTTTCGAACCAACTAAGATCATACAGTTTAACCCTTTCGGTGAATTCTAACGGTTTACCCTTTTCAAGTCCTGAAAATCGGATTCTCTTGAAGACCATATCATCTTCAATCTTTCGCTCAATATCGTAATGGATGTTACTGTGTTCACCCGATTCTGATGGAATCAGGTTTTTCTTAACCTGTTCACTATTCAGATAGTCCTGCATAAATAACCCGCCGGTTTTCAATAATCGATTTACATTCTTGAGCACATCTATATTTTCTGAATCATCCAAAAAATAGCCGAATGTCGTGAATAGGTTGAGGACAGCATCAAACGTGTGATTCAGCGGATCTCTCATATCACCTGTAATAAAGTGAATATTGTTCAGACCTTCACCGGCCGCAATCTGTCGTGCTTTTTTAATCGCTTCTTCAGACAGATCCACTCCTGTTACATTATAGCCCCGTTTAGCCAGTGTGATCGAGTGCCGACCTCGTCCACAGCCGAGATCTAACAGATCCGGAAAATCAGAAAGAGGGATCTGATTTTCAATAAGTGCAGCAAGTTGTGCGGCCTCTTCCCGGTTTCGATTGGAATAGATTTTTTCATACAGGGGGCTGTCAAACCACTCTTCAAACCAGCTCATAGTAGAAATACTCAATTAATAATTTATTCATGTAAGGTATTGCTGAACACCTTATCTTAGCCTTTTAATCATTACCTTGCAATGAAATTCGCCATTTTAATAGAATGAACTTTACTCAAAAGCTGAAACAAGCCATTGTCTCGTCAAACTCGACGTTATGTGTCGGACTTGATCCGGACCCTAAAAAAATCCCAGCTCCTTTAAAAGAGCAGTATCCGGATGTAGAGAAGCTCATACCGGAGTTCTGCAGAAGAATTATCGAATCCACAAAAATGCACGTTTGCGCTTACAAACCTAATATAGCTTTTTTTGAGGCGTTGGGTCCTAAAAGCTGGATCATACTGAATGAGATTGCGGATATGATTCCATCAAACCGGGTGTTTATCGCAGATGCAAAAAGAGGGGATATTGGGAATACAGCTCTGAAATATAAAGAGACTTTTTTTGATCAGATGGGTGCTGATGCGATCACCTTGAATCCATTGATGGGGATAGACACGTTACATCCATTTTTGGATGATGAGAGTAAAGCGATTTTTGTTCTTGCCATGACCTCTAACAAAGGAGCTGCCGATTTTTTTCAAAGGCGGTTTCATGGAAGGGTTTCAATGGGGGAGTATATTTCAGGTGAGCTCTCTAAGTTGGAGTCAGTAAGCCAAACCCATTTGGGCATGGTTGTAGGTGCCACTCAGGCAGAATTTATAAAACCACTATTAAAAGCGTGTCCGAATGCTCATCTGCTTATACCGGGTATCGGATCACAAGGAGGGTCTGTAGATGAAATCGAAATTGTACTCAGAGGCCATAAAGGAATTCCGATTATTAACTCCTCCCGTGCTATTATTTATGCCGGTGGAAATGAGCAAGATTGGGTAGAACATGTATCACAAAAGGCCATTGAGATGAAAGAATCCATTTCAAAAATCACTGAAAAATATGTCTGATTCTCTCCCGGAGGTAATACTCTATACAGATGGTGCTTGCAGTGGTAATCCGGGTCCGGGAGGATGGGGTGCATTGTTGATGTGGAATGGAAAAGAGAAAGTGCTGAGTGGCGGACATCCCGACAGTACCAATAATCGTATGGAGATGCAGGCGGTTATTGAGGGATTGAAGGCTTTGAATAAAAAATGTCATGTGAAAGTACACAGTGACAGTGCCCTCATCATCAATGCCTTCACAAAAGGGTGGATTCAAAACTGGCAAAAGAAGGGATGGAAAAAAGCCGATAAAAAACCGGTGGAGAACAGAGAGTTATGGGAGGATATGATTCATTATGTGGATCAGCATAAAGTGAGTTGGATCAAGGTCAAGGGGCACTCCGATAACAAGTTAAACAACCGTGTGGATCAGTTGGCAGTTGAGGCGTCTCAGAAATATAGGTGAGGCAGAGGGCTACGCCCTATCATTATACTCCCACATGTAGTGGGCAAGCTGTGAACGATACGGGGCAAAACGTTCGGCTGTTCGTACGGTTTTACGCCGTTTGCTCGTAAGTTTTTCCAGGGTGGTTCGGGCAACCAGATCACCATCCGGCCAGACATCTTCATCTCCGAAATAGAAAATGGAGATCATATCGACTGTCCACTGGCCGATTCCCCACAAGTGGATGAGCCTCTTTGAACGTTCATGATGATCTATAGCACCGAGATCCACAGCTTCCAGATTTCCTGCCCGGGCCTCTTCAGCGATGCCACACATGGCGCGAACTTTAGCAGCAGATAAACCACACGATCGCAACAGATCACTTTTTTCAATAGTGATGAATTCAGTTAATGGCTGATCGCCTGAGGCCTCAAGTAGACGCCCCCAAATGGTTTGAGCAACTTTTACGGAGAGCTGCTGACCGGTCACAGATCGGCACAACTGTTCTGCCAAAGGAATCGAATTCTTTGGCTGAATCATAATGGGGCCTACTTGTTCGATACCACCGGCCAGTTGAGGACTCAGATCAGCGGCAATATCCAAAAAGAGGGAATGAACTTTTTCCGGATGGTTCATCATGGGTACCAATAAGGCTTTTCCGATTCACAGGGACCCGAATTTGACCCATCGGGTCCATAACAGGTATCTTGCCGAAACCATTTGGAGCTGATCCCAACTACATATCCCAGTCCATTCTCCACATTGGTGTCGTAACCGGCAAGAAAATACTCTAAATCATTAATTGAGGATATGTTATCATTCCACTCCGGCCCTCCGGATGCTGCAAATATTTGTCTTTTGACTACTGATACCTCTGCACCCATCCCAACCTCGCGTTGAATTTGCGCCATTTCATTCTCCCAATCTACAACTGTAGTATAAGTACCGGAATAGGAACGGGAATGTTTAAGTTTGTTCCGCAACGGAAATGTAAAGATCTTCCTTCGATTTTCAGTCCCAGGGTTGATAATTACATACCAAACGGACTGTAAATCGGCAATGTGTTCTATGGAATCATCAATCCAGATACTGACTCCCGGAGTAACCCCAACGCCACCTTGAAAAGTGATATATACAGGAGGCAATTCCAAAGGGGTCGTCAAAGTAACCCGGCTTTCATTACCATCGGCTTGTTCCGCAACGATCTCATAGGTTTGTTCATGTTTGATATCCATTGTAGTCCAGTAACTGAGAACATTTCGAGAGGCAATCAGTGAGTCGTTCATAACCACGGTTTTACCACTTTCCAGATCCCTCAGCGTAACCAGGATTCCTTCAGGATTCGGAGGTTCCTCAATATTCTGCCGAATGGTTCCTACACGAACCCACTGGGTGTCTGCCGCGGCATCCAGATATCCCTGAATAGAAAAAATAGTGGTATCACTTTCCTGGAAAGGCTGAAACGTTTCGTCGCATCCGGACAGTGTCAGCAAGGTAATAGCAGTAAGTAATACCCAATATTTAAAATGGGTTTCAGCTTCAGGGTTGGTCATTCGGTAGTTTTTAATTTTTTCTTAATGGATTGTAAGAGTCGTGGTGCTCCTCTTTTATCCCGCGAAGCGTATGCGACTGCGTCCCGACAAAAGGCGTCGGAACTTAGCCTGTCTTGAGCTTGACGAAAGGCTCGAACTGACGGTATAAAAACAACCTGTATATAGGATACTATGACCCATCCTACTCTTTATCCATATACGGATATCGCCAATCTTTGGCAGCAACGGTGGCTTCTTTGATGGAACGGGCTGATAGCCATCTCAGCATATTGATCACACTTCCTGCCTTGTCGTTTGTCCCCGATTTTCGAGAGCCCCCAAAAGGCTGTTGATTCACCACAGCTCCCGTGGGTTTTTCATTGATGTAGAAATTACCGGCACTCTGGCGGAAACGATCGGACATCTTTTTAACTACATATCGATCCTTGGCAAAGATGGCACCGGTTAATGCGAAGGGTGATGTTGAATCACACAGATCGAGTGTCTCTTCGAACTGATCATCTTCATAGACATAAATGGTTAGAACCGGCCCGAAGATCTCCTCTTTCATCGTTCGGAATGTCGGATTTTTAGTGAGGATAACCGTCGGTTTGATAAAATATCCTACCGTATCTTCATAGTCGCCACCGGCGATAATTTCAGCATCCTCTGCTTCACGGGCAAAGTCGATATAGCTTGTGATTTTGTCAAAAGCCTTTTTACTGATCACAGCTCCCATGAAATTGGTAAAATCTTCAACATCCCCGACATGAATTTCAGCGACTTCAGCTAAAAATTTCTCCTGAAATTCAGGCCAGATTGAGTCGGGAATATACATTCTGGAGGCAGCGGAACATTTTTGTCCCTGATATTCAAATGAAGCTCTCAGTGCTGCCACTACAAGTACATCAACATCGGCACTATTATGGGCAAAGATAAAATCCTTACCACCGGTTTCACCGACAATACGGGGGTATGTTTTGTACTTGTCCAGGTTGTTGGCAATTGTCTTCCAGATATGATTAAAAGTAGGTTCAGAGCCTGTAAAGTGAATCCCTGAAAAGTGAGGGCTGTCAAATACCGGGTCTCCAATATCGGGGCCATGTCCGGGTACAAAATTAATGACTCCATCAGGCAGGCCCGCTTCTTTTAAAATTTTCATAAAGAAATAGTTGGAATAAACCGACTCGGTTGAGGGCTTCCATAGAGCTACATTCCCGCACATAGCTGGTGCGGAGGGTAAGTTTCCGGCGATCGCTGTAAAATTAAACGGGCTCACTGCAAAAACAAATCCTTCGAGTGGACGATATTCAACACGATTCCAGAGTCCTTCCGGAGAATGGGGCTGATCGGCCATGATTTTTGAGAGATACCAGGCACCAAATCGTAAAAAATCTGCCAGCTCTCCGGCCGCTTCAATTTCTGCCTGTTGTGCTGTTTTTGACTGACCCAGCATCGTAGAAGCATTCATTGTATCACGCCATGGACCCGTAACCAGATCTGCCGCTTTCTGAAAAATCGCCACACGCTCTTCCCACGGCATTACAGCCCACTCTTTCTGAGCTTCAAGCGAGGCTTCAATCGCCATTTTTACCTCCTTTTCACCGCAGAGATGCAGTGTGGCCAATTTGTGCTGATGATTGTGGGGCATCACTACATCAACGGTTTTTGAGGTACGAACTTCTTTCCCGTTGATGATGGCAGGAATTTCAATCACTTCAGATTTTAACTCTTCAAGCCGTTTTTTTAGGGATTCTCTTTCGGGAGTCCCGGGTGCAAATGAAAAATAGGGTTCATTTTTTGGCTCTTGAATCTTAAAATAGGCGTTCGACATAGACTCTTTATTTTAATTAATTTCTTTTTTTGAATTTCTATCTGTTAAGATAACAGTTTCAGATGGGAAATTGAATGTTGAATTCGTACTCAGAATCGGACGGTAATCTCTGTATTATACCGGAGAATGTTGACCACAAATAATGCATTGATTATCATCCTATTCTAACCAAAAAACGATCTCATGATTCAGATACTTTTACTGCTTTTTATCACAATGCCTGTCGATACTACGCAGGCGGATCAACAACTGCTTCAACTGTTTGATGATCACTGGGAGTTTACACTTCAATCCAATCCATTAACGGCAACCTCAGAGGGAGATCATCGATTTGATGACCTGCTGTCGGCAACCGGATTGAATGCTTTAGAGGAACGATACCATCAAAACGTACAATTTTTAGCTGATCTGATGGTGATCGACAGTGAAGAATTATCAGATGAACAGAGGGTCAACTATGAGATTTTCAAACTACAGCTGGAAAATTCAATTCAAAGTTTTGAGTTGAACAACCATCTGTTGCCCCTGAATGGTTGGTGGGATTATCACTCCACATTTGCGGATTTGGGTAACAGGGTTCCCTTTCGGAATAGTAAGGATTATGAAAATTACCTGAGTCGTTTGGCAGCATTTCCGGAGTACAATGGCGGATATATTGAGCGAATGAAAAAAGGAATAGAACTTGGGTTTGTAAGGCCAAAAATAGTATTTGATAACTATTTGGCTTCCGTAGAGGCTCATATTCCTGACGATGTTACAGATTCACGTCTATTTGAGCCATTTAATGAATTCCCGGCATCTGTTTCTGAAGAGGATCAGGCCCAACTGAGAGCAAGGGCAATGGAGGTTTTGAGCAATGTTGTGATTCCGGAATATGAAAAACTGGTGCAATTTTTGGTTGATGAATATATCCCGGCTTCCACTGAAACGATTGGGATTACGGAAGTTTCAGGTGGTACGGAGTATTATCAATTTTTAGTGGAGCTTAATACCACGATGGAGATTACTCCGGAAGAGGTTCATCAAATAGGGTTGGCTGAAGTAGATCGGATTCGGAATGAGATGATGGAAATTGTGGATGAGAGTGGCTTTGGCGATGATTTTGACGGGTTTGTGGAGTTACTTCGAACAGATCCTCAATTTTACGCTGAAAGTGCAGAAGAGCTGATGAAAGAGACGGCTTATGTCCTTAAAAAGATAGATGGAAAATTGCCGGAGCTCTTCAATACTTTACCACGCCTCCCGTATGGTATCATGGAAGTACCGGATTATCTGGCGCCTCGCACGGCCACCGCTTATTACAGTCGGGGTTCCGCTGATGGTACACGAGCCGGTTTTTATGCGGTCAACACATACGATCTGCCAAGTCGGCCACTCTATGAAGTAGTTGCACTCTCCCTTCATGAAGCCGTACCCGGTCACCATTTGCAGATAGCATTGCAACAAGAGCTGGAAGGGATGCCGAAATTCAGGTCCGCATCCGGTTTCACTGCGTTTGTTGAGGGATGGGCACTCTATTCAGAGAGATTGGGATTGGAAGTGGGGATGTATGAGGATCGATTCAGTAACTTTGGGCGATTGAGCTACGAAATGTGGAGAGCCCTCCGGCTGGTTGTGGATACCGGAATGCATGCAAAAGGGTGGAGCCGGGATAAGGCGATCGATTATATGGCTTCAAACTCGGCACTTTCTCTGCATAATATTCGATCCGAAGTGGACCGATATATTTTTTGGCCCGGACAAGCACTTGCGTATAAAATGGGTGAAATTAAAATTCGAGAACTACGAACAATGGCTGAAGAGTCTTTGGGTGATGAGTTCGATATTCGTGAATTCCATGATGTGGTACTGCTGAGCGGGAGTGTGCCCTTGAGTGTATTGGAGCAGAATGTGATGGAATATGTAAACCAAAACTGATCCGGAGATCAGTTGCGGTTTCCGGATCGTTTTACTCTGCTTCGGTTGCTGCGTTTGTTGGCGGAAGCAGAACTGTTTTTTCCGGCCTGTGAACTGCTATTCCTATTAGAAGAGCTCTTTTTTCCAGAGTGCCGACGTGATTGTTGTTGAACAGGTTTTGGGGGATTGTGATCGGAGAGAGGGTATTCGTGACTATCAACCACGGGAATCTTTTTACCGATCAGTTTTTCAATATCACGTAGATACTCTTTCTCAATGGCATCACAAAACGAAATGGCCGTTCCATCAGCCCCGGCCCGACCGGTTCTTCCGATTCGATGAACATACGTTTCCGGAATATTGGGGATCTCGTAATTGATCACATACTGCAGTTCATCCACATCGATTCCCCGTGCGGCGATATCAGTAGCTACCAGCACCCGTGTACTTTGATCTTTAAAATTACCCAGCGCTCTTTGTCGGGCAGCCTGCGATTTGTTTCCATGAATCGCTTCAGCATCAATGTTTTTTGCGTTCAGTAGCTTAACAATCTTGTTAGCCCCATGTTTGGTTCGTGTAAAAACCAAAGCGGATGTAATTTTCTCATCCAGGAGGGTGTCGATCAATAAATTGTTCTTATTTCCCTTATCCACAAAGTAGATCTCCTGCTTGATTGCATCCACGGTAGGGGATTCCGGGGTGACTTCCACCTTCACAGGGTTTTGAAGAATAGTATTTGAAAGTTTGATAATTTCAGGCGGCATGGTGGCTGAGAAAAAGAGTGTTTGCCTTTTCCTTGGCAAAACGGCCAGTAATTTTTTGATATCGTGGATAAAACCCATATCCAACATTCGGTCAGCTTCATCCAGTACAAATATTTCAATATCGTTGAGAGATATAAACCCCTGGTTCATCAGGTCCAGTAAGCGTCCGGGAGTGGCGATTAAAATATCTACCCCACTTTTCAGTACTTTCGTCTGTCTTTTTTGATTGATACCACCGAAGATCGCACAACTTCTCAGGTCCGTATTCCGGCCATAATTTTGGAAACTCTCATCGATTTGGATTGCAAGCTCCCGGGTGGGGGTAACAATCAGGCTTCTGATTTTTTTCTGATGCTGATCCTTTTTCGAATTGTGAAGCAGTTGCAGGATTGGAATCGCAAAAGCAGCCGTTTTACCGGTACCGGTTTGAGCACAGCCTATGAGGTCTGAGCCCTTTAGTACGATCGGAATGGCTTGTGTTTGAATGGATGTTGGATCGGTATATCCCTCTTGTGATAGTGATTTAAGTAGCGGATCAATAATGTGTAATGATGTAAAAGACATATAGGGGTTTATAAATGAAAAAAGCCCGGCTCATCGCAGGGCTGTGAAATAATGAGCTACAAGATACGCATTATTTATGAACTGTGAAGAAGAGACATTTATACGTTTATTCACTTGCATTACAAGTTTGTAATTACGTTTCTGTCTTAGACATTGTATTTTATACCCATTATAAAAAACTCCTATGAATCTATGCCAAACCCTTTGATCAAATACCTTCAAACGGTCTTTTATGCATTGCTCCTGATCGGTTCCATAACGATTCCGGATTCCGGCGTAGTGGCTCAGGAGTTGGAGCGATATACGTTCCGTTCCAATCATATGGGATCGCAATTCACCATTATCCTCTATGCTGAAAATAAAGAAAAAGCCGAGAGAGTCTCCACAGTTGCATTTAACCGGATCGAAGAGATCAATCAGATAATGAGTGATTATATACCGGAGAGTGAGCTGAATACCTTGTCAAGCAGATCCGGATCAGGGGAGGCTATGAAAGTCAGTGAACCGCTTTATGACATTTTGCGAATCTCAAAAGAGATTTCAGAAGAAACAGGTGGTATGTTTGATGTAACCATGGGTCCGCTGACCCGGGTGTGGCGCATGACACGCATGATGCCTGAACCTGTCATGCCCGACCAAAAAGAGCTGGATGATCTATTGAGCCGAGTGGGGTCTCAATACATGCATTTGGATGAATCAAACCGGACCGTATTACTTGAGAAAGAGGGGATGAGGCTGGATCTGGGAGGCATTGCAAAAGGGTATGCCGCTGAAAAGGCGGTCCAATTGATGCGGGATATGGGGGTACCCATTTCTCTATTGGATGCCGGCGGGGATATAACCCTTGGCGATCCGCCACCCGGCAGGGATCATTGGGAAGTCGCCGTTCCCATGAAAAGGGGTGAAAATGAGCGCGGACATATTCGGATGGCATTAACCGGTAAATCCGTTGCCACATCAGGGGATATGTTTCAATTTGTAGATATTAACGGAACCCGTTATTCACATATTTTGGTCCCGACAACCGGTTTGGGTGCTACCCGACAGCTTCAGTCTACAGTGATCTCAACGAACGGAATGCACGCAGACGCATACGCATCGGTCCTTACATTGATGGATCCTGAAAAGGCCATTAAATGGATCAACTCTTTGGAAGATACTGAGGCGGTGATCTATATGAATCAAACCGATGGGGTGAAGGAGTGGAAGTCGGCCGGATTCTATCCATATCTGCTGGATGAGTAACAGGCGGAAGCATTAAGAAGTGACACGTGAGACGTTTTCAATTCTAACTTTTTACTCTTCAGCCGATTCACGTCTCACTTTTGCCGAATCCTAAAAATAATCCTGAATGGCTTCGATCCAGTACTTCTCCATATCGGTTACGCCGCTGGGCTGATTTTTGGGTTTGACCACTCTGAAACCGACATGATAGGCATTGGTATGCCACCATAAACTCTTCGGCAGCTGAGGATCATTTCGTTTCCAGCTGGGATCCGACCCCCTGCGTTGCAGACAATTAGAGACTTCCGGCTGATCCATCCAGGATCCACCGCGGACAGCCCTTGGATATAACACTTCAGGCTTAAACCATGGGTTGTTGGCCGGTTCGCCTTCCAGCCGCTCGAAGTAATCTTCATAGTATTGATCCATGGTCCACTCCGCGACGTTGCCTAGCATATTATAGATACCAAAGGCATTTGGCATTTTTGAGTCTACGGGGTGATATGTCCGGTCGCTGTTGTCTCGGTGCCATGCATATTGATCAATTTGAGATGAAAGAACAGGCACATAATTTTCTCTGTTTCCGGCTCTGCAGGCATACTCCCACTCCGCTTCTGTGGGCAGCCGATAAAAATCACCCGTTTTGATGGTAAGCCATTTGGTGTACATCAGTGCAGCGTAATGGGTGATATTCACAGCCGGGTGACCGCTTACACCCATCCCTGCTGTTAAGTCGCCCCAAGCCGGTGAGGGAATGGAGATCACATCTGCAGGGATATCTGCATCCCGCAGGACTTCGAGCAACTCTTCGGTCCATGTAGGTGCAGATACGGCATCTGCTGTCTCGATATCAACATTGTAAAAAACCCGGTAGAGTTCTCTTCTGAGATCTTCAATCGAATCTTCAAGGAAGAGATTATACTGATCCCAAGTGACTTCATGTCTTGAGATCCAGAAAGGATCCAGTTCAACTGCATATTGTCCGGCAGATCCTTCCCCCATCCCAAATGTGCCACCCGGTACGGCGACAAGATCGACTTCCTGATTGGAATCTGCAATCACTTGAGCGTGATCATCAAATTCGCCGGGTATCAATCCTGTTCGTGGATCCTGAGGCGGTTCTGTTGAAACCGTTGATTCCGGTGTGGAAGTCTCAACTTGAGAGCTGTCTGAAGTGGCACAACTCATTGCACCGATTAAAACAGATAGAAATAGCAGAAATGAGAAAGGTTTTATAAAACGATTTGATGTCATGGTAGTTTGGTTCAGATCAAAAATTGATTTCGGGTATTACGGCAAATACAGTCATAAAAATTCCGGATTGATGATCATTACTATTTCTTCGAACGATTCGCCGGAAGTGAATAAGTAATGCTCCTAACCGAAAAATACTATTCCTGCATCAAAATTCCCTATTGAATTTTAAAGCAGTTGAAAGATCAGGTCAGATTGTATCTGCCGGAGAACTATTATTGTAGAGTTGATCGATGATCTGAAAATTTTCAGGCCCGTATTGAAACAGTAGATCCAGCAGACAGCAGTCTTTTTCAAAACCTTCGTAATGCTGACGATAAACGGGGTGATCAAAAGGCAATTCATTCTGCTCTAACCCCTGCCTCTGATAGTGCCGGGATCCACCCTCCTGATAATATTTGGAAGCCTTCATTTTCTTTGCCAGAACGTCGGAGTCAGAGTCATATTCACTTAGGTCACTAGCCAACACAAACTTCGCGTTCAGATCCAACTCAAGAAATTGGAATACTCTCTTTCTGAACATCAATACAAATGGGAGCAGAAATTCATACTCCTTGGCAGATTCCAGATCCGATCGGATTTCCGGTTCATAGAAATCGTAGTAGAGACTGTTTGAATAGTTAAATTCGAGAGATTTCAGGATTTGATGGATCCAGTTTATCGAGTGATCAATTCGGACGAGATGAATCGGTTTTTTTCTGTCTTCCGTTCGAACCGGGATATTGATGTATTGAGTGCCTTCCGGTGTACGTATTTTTGCCCTGTGAACACGGCTTTTCCTGGACCATTGTTCATTATCCTGCAGTACAACCCGGTCGGAGGCCATGATTGTGGCCAGATCGTGGAGATCAGGGATGAAAGTGGGTTGTAGTATAGAGAGGATCATCAAGTATCTATGATTCCAGATTTTTCTCCGGATCTCTACCAAAGAATTTCAGAATGAGATAGAGGATAAATACCCCTGCAAGAAGACCCCAAGCGGGGTGGATCCATTCAAAAGCAGCCGGTATCTCACCCACAATCATAGCTACGACTGCGATGACCAAAGCGTAAGGAAGCTGGGTATTCACATGATCGATCAGGTCGCAAGCGGATGACATGGAACTTAGAATGGTCGTATCGGAAATGGGTGAGCAGTGATCCCCAAATACGGCACCGGCCATCACAGAGCTGATCGCTCCAAGCAGTATAGCGTAATGCTCTCCACCGGCAAAACCGACGCCGGCTCCCATGGATATTGCCATTGGTATAGCCACCGGAAACAGAATTGCCATTGTTCCCCAGGAAGAACCTGTCGAAAAGGCTGTGATTGCAGCGATGAAAAAAATGAGTCCGGGTAACAGTGAAATGGGCAGATTATCTTCAACCAATGTAGCTAAATAGGTACCTGTACCCATTTCACCGGTGATGCCGCCTAAACCCCATGCCAGTACTAAAATAATGATCGCAATCAGCATAGATTGCATACCGCCTATCCAGGACTCCAGGGCTTGATTCATGGTCAATATCCGTTGAAATACAACCAATGCGATGGCAATAAGGCTGCCTGCAAAAGATGCCCAGATCAGAGCAGAAAATGGATCTGCATTTCCAATAATGTTTGTGATATTCATTTCATCAGCACCCAAGCCGGCAGAGCCGGTAGTATAAAGCCCCCAAAGAGCGACTAAAATAACGGATAGAACCGGAAGACCCGAGTTGTACCATCGTCGGGGTTTATCCTTCACAGGTTGTAAAATATTCAATTCCGTATCCATCGGAGGCGTAGAACCGGGTCGTACAACCCCGCCACCCGAATAAGCACGACGCTCGGCAACCAGCATGGGACCAAACTCTCTTTTCATGATGATCGTCATGAGTACAAACAGCAGAGCTAAGATGGGATAAAAAAGATAGGGAATGGAGTGTAGGAAAATGGTAAAGGCACTATCGGCTCCCGCCTGCAGTTGAGCCGCTACTTCCGGATCGGCGGATGAAACTGCCAATGCCCCAAGTGAGTTTTGGATCTGAGTAATCTCAAATCCGATCCATGTTGTTATCACAGCACAAACAGCCAGCGGTGCAGCCGTTGAATCTACAATATAGGACAGTTTTTCTCTTGAAATTTGTAGCTTGTCTGTCATGGGACGAAGAGCATTCCCGCGAATCAGTGTATTGGCATAATCATCAAAAAAGATAAAAAGAGCGGAGAGCCATGAAAAGAGTTGTCCGCGCTGACGGGTTGTAGCAAATTTACTCAACGATTCTACAATGCCCTGATTACCGCCGCTTCGGGACATCACCCCGACCATTCCTCCAAGAAACAGACTGAAAACAATGATAGATACATGATCCTTATTGATTAATGCATCCAACATAAAGTTGAGGGACTGAGCGGTCCCGGCAAATGGGTTGAAGCTCACCAAAAAGAGAGATCCCACCCAGATTCCGGCAAATAGGGATAAAACCACTTCACGAGTCCACAGTGCCAAACCAATTGCAACCAGAGGGGGAATTAAGCTGAGCCAAGTTCCGAAGTAAGGGGTGATTTCACCTGTATTTTGAGCAAAGGCGAACAGATCGTACCAACCGGCAACCAAAAAAAGAAACGTCAGAATGGATGCTGTTATGAAATATTTTTTCATCAGGAACAATGGGTTATTTGTCATCTCCTCAATTCTATGTGAGGAAAACCAAATTCGATGTCATGAAAATACAATCATTACCATTAAATTCAATCGGTTTTTTTAGTGATGTAGTGATATTAACCCCGTCAAACCAGCCCCCCTGTCGCATCGATCGCAACGGAGTGCTCCTCTTTTATCCCGCGAAGCGAAGTCGAGATGTTCCTGGTATGAGGAAATCAAAATGGTAAGAATTAGAAATTTTAATCAGAGGATCGATTATCTTATTTTGAGTTCAACTTGTATTCAAACGAAGATCAAAAGCCCATTGACAAACGATAGCAGAGCAAACCGAAAACATACTCAGCGAAGAAGAGAGCTGGTAGAGGGGATCCGTCAAAAAGGGATTCAAGACCCGGCTGTTTTAATGGCCATTGAGGCGACTCCCCGCCATCTGTTTTTGGATACAGGGCTTGAAAAAAGAGCCTACGAAGATACAGCCCTGCCTATTGGCAACGGTCAAACCATATCACAACCCTATACAGTAGCCGCTCAAACCGAATTACTGGAAGTTAAAAAAGGAGATAAAATCCTTGAAATAGGTACAGGATCCGGATATCAGGCAGCCATTCTCTGTTATATGGGAGCTGATGTATATAGTGTAGAGCGGCACGACAAGCTGTACCAAAGGGCCAAACAGATATTGAATGAACTGGGTTTTCGGCCTACTTTAAAGTTGGGTGATGGGACTCTTGGCTGGGGTGCATATGCCCCTTATAACGGGATTGTAGTAACTGCCGGCGCTCCGGTGGTACCGGAAGATCTGATTCAGCAACTACGTGTTGGAGGACGGCTCGTTGTGCCGGTTGGTAGTCAGAAAAGTCAGACCATGGTGCGGATTACACGTGTTTCTGAGGATAGTTATGAAGAAGAACATTTGCAGAATTTTAAATTTGTGCCGCTAATTGGGGAAAAAGGGTGGGATTGAGTTTTGAGAGTTGTTTACATTTAACACACCCAAAACCACGGATGCCATTCCCGAAGCCATACCAAACCAGTGTGTTTGCCTTGGGCTTTCAAACATCCACGGATTGGTGGATGAATTGCTCAGATAAAGTGCATTACTGCCTGCAATCAGGGCACTACCCACTCCAAATGATCTGCTCACATGGTTCCGGTTTTCTTTCACTTCTTCGGTAATAATAGGTCCGTACATGGGCTGAATCATAGCCAGCTCTTCGACTGTAAAACCGGATTGCTCTACCCACTTCAGGAAATCAGGGTGGTCAATATCCCAGAAAAACTGTTCCCTGTTGCCCCATAAAAAATAGTTTTATGCCGGCCGGTTTCGACCTGAAAAGTCGGTAGCCTGAATCTCACGTCTGATTGTAAAAGGGGCAGGGTTTATAGTATTACAATTGAAGAGCAAACAACACCCAATAAAAAATCACTTTTCTTGCATTTTCCATTGGTATTATATACAATACCATATGGATTCTATTCAAATCGTCCTGGACACCAACGTGTTGTATGCCGGACTTCGATCAAAACGAGGTGCCTCATACATGCTCTTGAAACACCTAAATACAGGAAAATTTGAAATCAATCTGTCTGTGCCTCTTGTATTAGAATACGAAGAGGTATTACTCAGAAAACTACCGACACTAAATTTTACTGAAAATGAAATCGGACAAATTCTGGATTATTTTTGCCAAATTGCTAATTTATACGAGGTGCATTTTTTATGGCGACCTATCCTGATCGATCCCAAAGATGACATGATTCTGGACTTGGCTGTTCGGGCAAATTGCAATTACATTGTCACGTACAACACCCGTGATTTCTCCGGTGTTAACCAATTTGGAATCAAAGTTGTAACAGCAAAAGAATTTTTAAAAACTATTGAGGTGATATGATGAGCACACTAAGTGTAAGACTTCCTGAATCGTTACATAAACGCCTGAAAGAGATGGCCGATAAGGAAGGTGTTTCGATGAATCAATTTATCACACTAGCTGTCACCGAAAAAGTCTCGACTCTTTTGACTGTTGACTACTTACATGAGAGGTCACAAAGAGGCGATCGTAAATCTTTTGACGAATTGTTGGAAAAGGTGCCGAACACTGAGCCGGAAGAATACGATAAACTTTAAATGGGTTCAGGTTTTATTTCATCCTTAATAGTTGCTTGTCCGGTTTCAGAAATAGCAAATTCAAAATGCTGCACTCACACTTACCGAAGGATAAAATCCGGGAAATGTCCGGAAAGATTCTTCATACCCTATTATTTCCTGCCCGTTTAGAACCGGATTCAGGTATTGATCAATTGCATTTTTTCGATTGAGAAGATTGATCAGATCGAGCCGTATTTCGAGATCGGCCGGACCCAAAATCGGCCGGTAAACTACTGACAGATCAATCTGGTAAAATGCCGGGAGCAGATCGTTTTCAGGGGTGTTTAAATTAATATCCGGATGATCATTTGGCTGGCTGAAAGAGAGTAAATTATAGTAAGCATCACGATAGGCCCAACTCCTGCCCCAGATTCCCTGCCACTTGGAAACCAGACTTACTGCTGAATGAAGATGCCAGATCGATCGCAATTGAAGCCGGTGCGGTTCATTCCAGGGTGCAGGAAGGGTTCGCCCGAACTGACTCTTCATATTTACCCGCGAATAGCTGTAATCATATCCTGCCTGAAGATTCAGCCTCGAACCGGCCAGTGACTGTTCCAGACGAATTCCGCCACCGGCAGCCCGCATATCCGTTGTCTCGCCAAATGCGCTGATTTGATTTCGATCGGCTGCAGTTCCACTCTGCTGAACTTCTCTCATGTTTGAATAGGAGGTAATTTGTGCAACCGGCTGCCACTTGTAATATCCGTCTATAACAAAAGTCGTATTTTCTGCCGGCTCCACCAGCCAGGAACCACTTAGATGCCACGCTTTTGGAATGGCAGAGCCATCGGCATGACTCCAAACCGAAAATGATGGAACAATTGCTGTTGCCCCTGTATTTGTGAGTTGATATTCATTGATAAACTGCCTGTAGAGTCCGCCCGAAAACCGCAAACTCCAATAACGTAAACTCGTTTCCGTTTGATCGTACTGAATAGATGCCCGTGGTTCCGCATAAACTTGCCCCGATTGGGTGGAATAGGTGAATCGTGAACCCCATTCGCCCATCCAGTAGGTTCCAAAATGATGGCGACTTTTCAAATAGTTGCTAAAGAGTGAAGACGTTTGCTCGACGGTGATACCATCAGCCTGTTCGATCTCATCGGAAATCAACACATCTGAAAAGATCCGTTCTGCTTTAAAACCTGCCTCAATGGATGTTGATGGATTTAGACTGTAGGTGGCATTTGCGGAAATCATGCCGTGACGAATAGAATTACCATCCATTTGTGAGGGTAGTGGTGTAAAAGCTGAACCCGGGCTTTGATCGGATGCTTGCGTGACAAAAAATCGACTACTCTCGAGTGAAAAATTTGGGTTGCTGGTAGCACCCATACTACCGGAATGGGTGAAACGATTCGAACTATACCCGCCCCGCAGAGTCAGATCAAAACGTGGGGAGATCATTTTGTCCCACCGTAGACCGGTTGCCAGATTGTTCCATTCATGCATGTCTGTTGAATAGATAAATGGTGATCCGTTGTACTCAGGTTGAAGAGTGTTCATCAGAAGGGTTGCGATCCGGTTTTCTCCCACGTAAAGTGTTCCGGTAAGTGTACTGAAATCATCAGGCCGGTAAATCATGGAGAGGTGATAATCGAAAAAAGAGAGGTCCGAATCATGGTAAAAAGGGTCATAGTACAGAGGATTTTCATCTATACTACCCAAGGCGTCGGAGATCAATGGATCCATGACATCCCAGTTTTGCAATGTATTTCGCAGAGAGGGGGATTTGTAAATATCCCAGAAATTGGTTCTCAAAGCTGTCATGAGATTCAGTCGTTTTCCACTACCCACCGGTATGCTCAATTCACCCTTCAGATTCATACTCAGCGGATCGCCTTGCAGTTCTGCACTGTTTTCTGAGTTGTGGTTATGATCTTGCTTTAGATTTACAATCCCCGCAATCTGGCTTCCATACTCAGCTCCATAGCCGGCACGGTGCAGTTCAATCGTGCCGATGGCGTATGGACTGAAAGAACTAAAAAGCCGCCCAAAACTAAAAGGGTTATAAATTGGAATTTCATCCAGAAGAATCCGATGTTCGGTTTGTTGACCACCCTGGAGATGAAGTGCAGTCATGGGTAAACCATACTGTATACCCGGAACAAAACTGAGATTACGGATGGGGTCCCGAATAGGAGCTGGCGACAGAATTCCACTTTGTTGTCCGGCAGATAACTCCTGACTTGCCTTGTTCGATAGGCCCGGACGGTGCGCCTCTATCACAACGGGTGCGGTGGAAAGTGATTTTGGGGTTAAACGAACCTGTTCCCTGAGCTGCTGATTGGGTTCAATCTGAACGGTAATGATGACCGGTTCGTAGCCAACATAACTGAAAATGATTGTGTGTGAGCCGGTCATAAGCCGGTTCAAAGAGAAATTTCCCGTGTGGTTAGTACTGGTTCCGCCCGATGCATCTGCAAGATAAACCGTAGCACCCGGCAGTGGATTGCCGGAAATGCTGTCAGTGATTTTACCTGTAAATGTGCCAAAAAAGGGTCCTTCAGCGACTGATCTCACAATGACAATGGTGCCCGACGAAAGAGTCAGATAATCAAGATCAAATTGTGTGAGGAGTCGGGTAAGGAGATCGGGAATCGGTTTGTTCTCTAGTCGCTGGTAGACGTTGAATCCTCTGACTAGCTGAGGATCGTAAACCAGGTCAATATCGGCCACACGTGTTACCCGGTCAAGAGCCTCACTGAGTGTTTCCCCCCTAAATTCGAATGAGAAGGTTTTGTTCGATGCTGGATTCTGCGCAGAAAGTGCCTCCGCTCCAAAAAAGAGCACCGACATAAGCAGAATGATGTAGGTATGTGACTTCTTCATAGGTAAAAAACGATCACCTGAATATACGATAACCGCGTGTTGTTTGGGTATATCGAAGACCTTTTACAGCGCAGATATCATCAAGAACGGATTCGAGAGAGACCTGTTGTGAATAATAAGCAGTAAGAGTAGTGCTTGCTACGCGATCGGTATCCAGCTCGATGGCGACATCATACCGGCGTTCCAGATCTCGCAGGATAGAGGCCAGCGTCTGATCACGGAATACAAACCGAAAATCTCTCCATGCGGTAATCTCCTCCGTTTCTGCCGGTTCAGGTGTTGAAGGCCGGGTTTCTCTCAATTTCCAACGGCTGATCTCTCCGGGTCGCAGGGTTACCGGGTTATCAGATAAAAACTGTGGGGAAAAAAGAACTTCGCCTTCAGTCACTGTAACAGTTACCCCATTTTCAGGTTCATCGTCCCACGAGCGCACATTGAAGCGCGTGCCTGTCACTTCGACAATTGCGCCATTGGCATCCACGATAAAGGGGTGGGCGTGATCGACGACAGAAAAGTACGCTTCTCCATTCAACTCAACTGTACGGTTTGTAAATCGGTAGAGCCGGCTGTAGCGTAAAACCGACCCGCTGTTCATTTCGATGGTTGTGCCATCAGGCAGTTCAACGGTTGCCATTTCACCAAAGGGTACCACTACTGTTTTCGGAATGAGGAAAAACAGGGTTAAGGCGGCGAAGAGTGCTACAGCGGCGACCATGTACCGAGCATGTTTCTGTATCCATCCGATGATTATTTCAGGTTTGGAGTTCATTTCACCGGTCATTTCAAGTCTCAGATGGAGGTCGGCCAGCGCCCGTTCGGTTTCTTCGGGTGTTGATGATGTTTTCAAAGAACCGGCCATTTTCCAAACGTCCCGGATCTGATCCAGTTCCGGATCGTCAAACTTGCGGACAATCGATTCGGGCAGTGATTGTTTGTTCGGATTACTCATCGTTTTATTTTCGGTTTTCTTTGTATTGTTGATAGTGGTCTTTTAATGTTTTCAGGGCCAATACGATGTGATTATTAACGGTTTTGGGTGACAGGTTCATCACCTCAGCTATTTCTTCATGGCTGAGGCCATCATACCGGCTGAGTTCAAAGACCTCCCGCCGCCGATCGGGCAATTGGCTGATCCAATAGGTAAACAGCTCAGAGAGATCCTTTTGGTCAGACTCTTCAATTGGGTTGATATTGTGATTACTTTGAAGTTCATTGGTTAAATCAGTGTCAATAGTAAGCGCTGCATCCTTTCGTATTGCATTTAGACTGAGGTTTTTTACGGTTGTGTACATGTAAGATCTCAGTGATTGTTTCTCATCAATCTGATCCCGTCGTTGCCACACGTTTACAAATGCGTCCTGAACCACATCATAGGCCGTAGTATTGTCGCGTGTGTAGCCCTGTGCAAAGCGGATGAGGCCCGGGTATAACATCCGGAAAAAATCATCAAATGCTTTGCGATCGGATCGCCTGATGCGAACAGCTAATGTCGCTATGTGTTCATCGGTTTTGGGATTCATGAATCTATACTAAGAGTAATACACGTCGTATGATGGTGATACCTAATCAATATGAAAAAAAATAGATGTGCCGGAAAATCTGATTTTATAATAATTATAGGCCGGATATTATTCATTGCCAACTTCGATTATTGTTAACCTGAACATTTCATGCTCAAAAATTTAGATTTAGTGAGTGAAAACTTTTTGGCAGGGTTATCTAATCATCTGCAAACAGTTATTCTAATCTGTTCCTGTCCAAATTGTTACTTGGCATCTTGAGTGTATAAAAAAGAGAATTAAAACGGGGAACCCGTGGAGTCGTATGTCTGTTTTTTCTTCACAATACGGCGTATGACTTATTTTACGTCAGATTTTTAACTTCAAATAAAACAAACATCAATGAACACATTTAAAACTTTAGGTCTAATAGCCGTCGCAATTATAATTTTAGCATTTGCGCCGTTTACGACAGAAAAAGAGACAGAACAGAGTGCAGATACCGATATCGTTTCACTAGCAGTTCAGACTGATATTCTATCCACACTTGTAGCAGCCGTACAGGCCGCTGACTTGGTAGAAGTACTACAGTCAGAAGGACCATTTACCGTTTTTGCCCCAACAAATGAAGCATTTGCTGCCCTTCCTGAGGGAACGGTTGAATCACTTCTGCTTGAGGAGAACAGAGATATGTTGATCCAAATCCTTACCTATCATGTAGTACCGGGTAAAGTGATGTCAACAGATCTGAGTGACGGCATGAAAGCAGAAACAGTACAGGGAAATAATGTAACCATCGGAGTAGGAGATGGAGTCACAGTTAATGGTGCAAACGTTGTTATGGCCGATGTGGAAGCATCCAATGGTGTAGTGCATATTATTGATGCAGTGATTCTTCCGGAACCGGAAGAAGAATCAGGATACTGATTTTGACGTAAAAGGTTGTGTCGACACCCTACTTATTAGACGGGGGTTACTGTTAGATACATAGCCTTAATGTTATAACTATAAAAAAAGCTGCTTGATTCACATCAAGCAGCTTTTTTGTTTCACATTCTAAGTGACAATCCTTAATCAGGATTTAGAACATTATCAATTCTTTCTTCTAAATCTGCAAGGTGGATACGGGTTGCGCGATCACTTGAGTTGCTTCTTTGAACATCAGCAAGAAGGGTCTCCAGTTGTTCACGAACCATCGGACGAATGTCGGATTGACTCACATTCACTTGTGTCATGCCCAGAAATTGTCTGAATTGTGCAGACACTGAAGGAAGTTCTTCCGACATCAGATAGTCCATTCTCTCCACATAAGCTCTCTGCAAATTTCTCTGATAGACACTCGTCGACGTGTTACTTCCAAGAGTGCTGAAAATCGTGCCTCTCAGATCATCCAAAAAATCAAACGGTGAGTAGGTATCTTCTGCTCTCTGTTGATACTCAATCAAGCGTGCGATTCTGGATGGATCCAGCAGACTGTTCAAAACCGAAACCTGACGCTGTCTGTAGTCATCAATAAATTCGGCCTGATTAATTCGGCTGATAATCTCATCATTCTTGGCCCAGGTCGGATCACTGAATGCATACTCTGCAAGAAATGCCATCGCTTCCTGTTGACGATACGCTTCAACCGGCTCATAAACAGCACCTTCCTGATCAAACGTTTTGTCCGTCTCATAAACACCGCCAACATAAGGTGTCACATGCCCCATATACCGGCTCCACTGACCTAAAACCTGACCATACAGTTCTGAAAGTTCTGCGAACTCCTCACCGTCTTCTCCAATCCAGTCGATCAGATTATTAGTAATCACTTCCAGATTTTGGATTCCATAATAACTGGCCTTCATCGCGTCATCGCCCAGATCTTCCCTGTTGGATCGTGGATCAACCGGGTTGGATGTCTGGCTGCCATAGAAATATCTGGGATCATCCGCACGCTCAGTTGTCCACTGATGAAGAATTTCCTCCTGCTCCTCTATCGGCATATCACCAAACCAGGTATATCCCCATTTGGTCACCCATTTATCATACTCACCCACTCTCGGGAAAAAGTTGGTTACACCATCGCCGGGTTGTGCAACATAGTTAAATCTCGCGTAATCCATGATGGATGGAGCTGTACCGTGTTTATCGGTATAGGTTTTCGATCGCAACGAATCGACCGGTACGGCATAACTGGATCCGAAGTTGTGAGGGAATCCTAAAGTATGGCCCACTTCATGAGCGGATACAAATCGAATTAACTCACCCATCACATCATCATCAAACTGTGTGGCACGTGCTTCTGGGTTGGAAGGTGATGTCTGAATGAAATACCAGTTTCTCAGTAATCTCATAACGTTGTGATACCAGCCAATGGCTGAGGAGATGATCTGGCCGGATCGTGGATCGTGTACGTGTGGACCAAAAGCATTCTGAATAGGGGATGCAAAATATCGAATACTTGGGTATCTAACATCCTCCAGACTGAAATCAGGATCTTCTTCCGGTGTTGGTGCCATTTTTCCGTAGATAGCATTTTTAAAACCGGCAGCCTCAAAAGCGACCTGCCAGTCATCCACACCTTGAATCAAATATTCTCTCCATTCCACCGGAGTTGCCCGGTCGATGTGAAAAATAATCGGCTCAACGGGTTCTACCAGTTCACCGCGTAGATAGGCTTCCGGATCTTTGGGTACCAATTCCCATCGAGTTGCGTGTCGGACCGCTTTGGCTTGATGTTCTTCCGTGCCATAATCAACCTGATTTGCTGAAAAGAAACCCACTCGTGCATCCGGTGTCCGGGATTGCATCGGTTTTTTGGGCATCAAGATCATACTGTGATTCAGCTCGAGAGTGATGGTATTCGCATCGGAGTTTGAAGGCGGATTTTGCGCTTCATAGGTGATCAAGTGACGCGCTTCAATATTCTCGGGAAAACTGCGGATATGTTCAATAAACGTACGATCACTATCCACTCGTCGAACCTGATACTGTGTTCGATATCGTTGTGGAAGGCCTAATGCGGGAACATCACTTGTGAAAAGCGACGTGATATCAATAACCGATCCTGTAGAGTCTTCACTTAAAGCTGCGACATCAAACGAAGCCAAAATTGGCTCAAAATTTGAATTTCGAACGGCTTCAAAAATCGGAAGGGAGTCACTGGCTGTATTGGAAAAAGAGACTCGTCTCATCAAAATTTTCTTATCCCTTTTTTCCCAGCGAACCACTTGTGTATTGTGTTTCATACCGCCATAGAGCAGACCATCTGCCGTACGGGCGAGACGGGACACCATCAGCAGTTCTCTGCCTAACAGGGAGTCGGGGATTTCATAGAAATATTTCGAGTCATCCTTATAGACATTAAATAACCCCTCATCTTTATCGAAGTCAGATTTGATTACTTCAGAGAACGGTTTGATTTCCGTGCTGCCGGATGAAGCTCCCGATCGGGGCCTGTCCGTAGAGTCGGATGGGTCTGAAACAGCTTCACTGCCGGCACACCCTGAAATCAGTGTCATAGCCAGCAAAGCAATAGCTAAAAATTTGTAGATATTTATCATCATATATGTAGTTGATTAATAGTCATGATTGAGCAATATAGATTAGATACGATATTGGTCGTAAGAAAAGCATTTTTTTATGAAAAAAATTGCAAAAAATGGTTTTGATTGATATAACCGATTCAACATGTCATAAATGGAACATTAAACAGGGTAAATTGTAGAAAAGCGTATAATAAATTGTATATATTTTTTCTGAATCAAGGAAATTTGTTACTCTATGGGATTAAAGAAAATTGTAAAAGCTTAAAAAATAATGACAACTCGAAGAAAATTTATCAAACAATCTCTGCTCACATCCTCACTACTGATTCCCGGTAGTTTTGCGATGCAGGGGTGTATGTCGGACACTCGATCCGACGGTACAGGACACAAACCACTTTTTGTCTCTACATGGGAGCATGGGTTGTTGGCGAATGAAAAAGCATGGCAGGTTCTGGCAGAGACCGGATCTGTATTAGATGCGGTTGAGGAGGGGGTCATGGTAACTGAAGTCGATTTGAACAGCCGTACGGTCGGACTCTACGGCAACCCGGACCGTGAAGGAATTGTGACGCTTGATGCGGCTATTATGCGCGGTGATGGAGAGTGCGGGTCGGTCTGTTTTGTGAGGCAGGTGAAACACCCGATCACACTGGCGCGAAAAGTGATGGAGAAGACGCCACATGTGATGCTGGCCGGTGAGGGTGCAAGGCAGTTTGCAATTGCAGAGGGCATGCCGATGGAAGAAGAGGTGCTGCATCCGGAATCAGAGAAAGAGTATTTGGTATGGCTGGAAGAGCAGGAGTACAGGCCTATCATCAATATTGAAAATCACGATACCATCGGGATGGTTGGGATGGATGCGGATGGAAATCTAGCCGGTTCCTGCACCACGAGTGGATTAGCCTATAAAATGCATGGTCGGGTCGGCGATAGCCCGATCATCGGGGCCGGGTTATATGTCGACAACAAAGTGGGAGCCGCCACAGCAACGGGAATGGGGGAGTCGATTATTAAAGTGTGTGGCAGTTTTTTGGTGGTGGAGCTGATGCGTCAGGGTCGCTCACCACAGGAGGCGTGTGAAGAGGTGGTTCGCCGAGTAATCGCAAAAAACCGCGAGAATATTGAGGATATACAGGCCGGGTTTGTGGCAATTAACAAGGATGGCGAGTATGGCGCTTTTGCGATTCAGACCGGATTTAATTTTTCGATCCGGCATGAAGGGGTAAAGGAGTTGATTGATTCGGGGAGTAAGTTTTTATGAAGGAGAACGCAGTAGAGTGAGAAGGGCAGGGGGTAAAAGCGACGCTGCGAAAGTGGAGAAGTGGAGAAGTGAAAAGGGTGACAGAAATCTGTGATAAATGAGTCAAGAAAGTAGATGAAACCAGAAATTCTTTTGGAAGTGCCGGTTTTTTTGGTGGAGGCGGCGGTGTTGGCGGCGGAGTATGGTGCGGATCGACTTGAGCTCTGCAGTAGTGTGGCGGAAGGGGGTGAAACGCCGGGTCCCGGACTCTTTACATTTCTGAAAAACAGACTCACGATTCCCATTTTTGTAATGATACGACCCAGAGGGGGAGATTTTGTCTATTCTGAGGATGAAATTAAGGTAATGAAGGCGGAAATTCGGATTTTTTCTTCGTTGGGAGCGGATGGGTTTGTGTTTGGGGTGTTGACCCCCGACGGGAAGGTGGATAAGGATGCTTGCAAGAGGTTGGTTGAACAAGCCGGATCGAAACCGTGCACATTTCACCGTGCGATGGATGTTTGTGTGGATATATTTGAATCACTGGAGGATGCGATCGAGTGCGGATTTAAACGAGTGCTCACCTCAGGCGGGGAAAATAGTGTGAGTGAGGGTATTGATGTAATTCATGAGCTTCTGACCCGGGCGCGGGATCGAATTATTGTGATGCCCGGCGGCGGGATGAAGCCGGAGTTGGTAGAACCCCTGCGAAAAAGCGGCTTTTTGAAGGAGATCCATGCCGGGTGCAAAAAAGTGAGACGTAGTGAGGGACGTTATCAAAAACATGGGGTAGAGTTTACGGCGGCACCTCTGGAGTATGGGCAGTTGTTGTCGGTGGATCAGGAATTAGTTGAGGCGTTTAGGGAGTAGGCAGAAGGCAGAAGTGAGAGGTGAGAGGTTCCCGTGTGTTGGTGCCTGAATAAGGTTGACGTTTTTAGTTAACATGTAACATTTTGGTTGATGTTAATTTTGACCAAATGTTGACACAATAATCAGAGTGCTCACCCCGATTAAGTTCTTTAACAAATTGATCCGGAGACAACCTGCCCGGAAGCCCTCGGTGTGGTTTTGATCGGTTGTACAGTCGAACCGCTTTACTGACTCCACGGCTTAGTGATTCATAACTGTTTGTGGTGTAGTACTTCAGGTATCCATGTTTGATGGTGCGATTGACCCGCTCGCAATAGGCATTCTGCCAGGCGTAGTGAGCCATACTGTGAGTTAACTCCCAACGGATCATGTACTGCTTATACTCACCACTGGTATATTGAGTACCACGATCGGTATGAATGATCAGTTTGCTTAGGTCCTGGCCTTTCTGGCTGGCTAGAGCCTTGCCCAGGCACCAAATCTGACTTTTCGTACTGAGGTCCCGGCTACAGTGTCGGGCCAGGATCTGGCGGGTATAGACATCAATCACAAAGCTGACAAAGTACCAGCGACCACCGGCCCATGCATAGGTGATATCGGTTTGCCACACCTGATTCGGACCGGTAATGCTCATACCTTCGATCAGATTGGCGCAGATATCGACGCCTGCTACGGTAAACGAACGAGAGGGTATTTTGACCCGATAACCGCACCCAAGCAGTAATTGTTCGGTCCAGTCGCGCCCGCGAGGCATCTGCTCGCGCATAGCGTAGTAGATGTCACGACATCCCATCCGGGGATGATCAGAGCGAACCTGACTGGCCAACTCAACGGTATCGATCAGATCCCGGTGAGCCTTGCCTAGTCGGGAAATACCCTGATGGGCGCCCTGACGCGATATTCCTTGCCAATGTAGCATCTGATTCATTTTCCAGGGGACTGTTTCTTTGTTTTGGAAGAACCACTCGAAGCAGCAGAGCCGTACTTTTTTTTTAAATCATGCCCCACTTCATCGCTGGCTATTTCGATAAACTTCTCGTAATAGTCGATCTGCATCTGTTTATGACCCACAGCCTGTTCAAGTTCGGCAATACGCTGTTGCATCTGTTTTAGTTTTTCGGACTGGGAATCTTTGTCTACCACAAGCACAGCTCCTTTTTTATTATAGGTTGAGTATCGGTAAATCCATCGGTAAATCGTGGTCAATGCGACCATATATTCACGCGAGGCTGCTGATGCGCTAAGTTTTCCCGACTCTACAAGACCCACAACCTCCTTGCGTAAGGTAGGCGAAAATGTTCGGGGTTGCCGAAGATATTTTTTAGACATAATATTCAAGTTATAAGTGAAAAATTATGTCAACCTATTTTAGGCACCTACAGTGTGTCTGTGACAATCCCTGAATTGGCTTGACCGTTATTTAAAAGGGAACAATTGCAGGTTTTAGTAGTGGATAATGGCTGACTGAAATGATATTTTTAGACGTCGTTTCGATGGCTTAAACCCAAGGATTAAAAGGCACAAATCTCATCTCATGTACTACCTACTCATCGCTTTTTTAATATTATTTTCACCTGTTCATGCGCAACAATATACTGAGGTTGAAGGGGTTTGGAACGGGGCAATCGATCTGAATGGGAATGAGTTAGCCATCCGGATCACATTTTCTTACACGGATGGCGAGCTGGACGGTACTCTCGACATTCCTCAACAACAAGCCTTTAATCTGCCGATCGAGGTGACACGCGCAGATGGTGAAGAGATTACCTTCCAGTTCGAGACAGGAACGGGTCCGGCCATTTTTGACGGGATCTGGAGTGAAATGGATGAATCAATTATCGGTGAATATGTTCAAAATAGTCTGCGTTTCCCCTTCTATTTAAATAAAGAGAGCCGATCCGGACTCCCTTCAAGCAATCAAATGGAAACAGATGTGACTCTCCCGACCCGGGCAGGTGTGGTGGGTGGAACCCTGCTTTTACAGGAAAATCCTGCCCCACTTATAATTCTGCTTACCGGTTCCGGATCTCAGGACAGAGATGAATCCGTTGCCGGATTTGGAGTTTTTAATGAATTATCAAGGCAGCTATTCCAAAATGGATTCTCTTCGTTTCGGTATGATGATAGAGGAATCGGAACATCAACCGGCGAAACCGATGCTACCCTGGAAGAACTGGCGGAGGATCTGGTTGATATTGTGAGCTATCTGGAAAGTGAATATGGAGATCAATTTACTGATTTGATCTTTTTGGGTCACAGTCAGGGCGGACTGGTCGCATCGTTAGCCGCTTCTGAAACAACACCCAAAGGGATAATTTTTATGGCAACACCTTTTTTGAGCGGTGACCAAATCATTAATGAGCAGATCGTAGTACTTTCAGAGGCACAGGGAATATCCGAAGAGATTATGAATGAAAATCTGGAATATCAGGAAGAGATCTATGAGGTTGTCCGAACCGGCTCATCCTGGGAGACCATTGAAGAGAGTCTGAGAAATCGACTGCAGGAACAGATTAATCAGCTGCCCGATGCTCAAATAGAATCACTGGGTGATTTGACCGGATTTATCGACAGTCAAATTAACAGACAGCTGTCTGCCGCCAAAAGTCGATGGTTTAAATCCATGATTGAGTTTCAGCCGGCAGCTGCACTTCAAGAGTTAGATGTGCCTCTGTTAGCTCTTTTCGGGGAGAAAGATATGCAGGTATACCCGGATAGTAATGTTCGAGAAATCGTCAATATCAGGGGCAACTCTGATATCAATATAGAGTACACAGTGATACCGGATGCCAACCACCTGTTTCAGTCTGCCGAGAGTGGCCTCCCTAGTGAATATGGCACACTCGAACGAGAGTTTGCAGATGGGTTGATAGATGCGATAGTTGAGTGGTTGAATGGGCTTGAGTAGTTTTTACTCACTCTCCCAACCTGAAATCCCATCCCGAATCACAGAAGCCAGTTTATCAACGGGAATTCGATCCTGTTTCATATCGTCCCGATTGCGGATGGTTACCGTGTCGTCTTCGAGGCCGTCGAAGTCGACGGTTACGCAAAATGGCGTACCCGCTTCATCTTGTCTTCGATAGCGTTTTCCGATCGATCCCGACTCATCATACAAAACGGTAAATTCCTCTTTCAATTCGGTTTCAATTTTGGAAGCGAGTTCCTGAAGGTCCGGCTTTTTGATGAGTGGAAAGATTCCCACTTTGGTCGGCGCCAGTTTGGGATGGAGTTTCAGAACGGTTCGGCTGTCGCCGTCCACCTCCTCCTCCCGGTACGCATCACAAAGAACCATCAAGGTGGTTCGGTCGAGACCCACAGACGTTTCAATCACATAGGGGATATATCGTTTCTGCTCTTTCTGATCAAAATACTCCATCTTCTTCCCGGAGAACTCCTGGTGGCGTGACAGATCAAAGTCGGTTCGGTTGTGGATACCCTCTACTTCCTGCCATCCGATCGGGTATTTATACTGAATATCAGCTGCTGCACGAGCGTAGTGAGCCAGTTTATCCTCGGGGTGAGGTGAAACGCGCAGGTTTTCTGCCCGGATGCCTATCCCCTTATGCCAGTTCAAACGTTTTTCGAGCCACTTTTGATACTCCTTCCCATCGCTACCCGGTTCCACAAAATATTGCATCTCCATCTGTTCAAACTCCCGCATCCGGAAGACAAACTGCCGTGCAACTACCTCATTCCGGAACGCTTTTCCAATTTGGGCAATTCCGAACGGAACCTGAACGCGTGCCGTATCCAGCACATTTTTATAATTCACAAATATTCCCTGAGCGGTTTCCGGTCTTAGATAGATACTGTCATCATCATCTTCTTTGGTAACAGCGCCATAGTGCGTCTTAAACATCAGATTAAATTGGCGCACATTGGTCCAGTCGAAAGCCCCGGAGTCGGGAGAGCGGATCTCCTCCTCCATGATGATCTCATAGAGATCTTCACAGAGTCCTTTTCGGGTGCCGGTGCTGTCGAGACGTTCCTGCAGCTCATCGGCCTTCGCTTCATTCCCTTTTGTACGGATTTTCAGGATGTGCTGTTCAATCAGCATATCGGCACGATACCGTTTTTTAGACTGTTTGTCATCGATCATCGGGTCGTTGAAACCCTCTACATGTCCACTCGCTTCCCACACTTTCGGATGCATAAAAATGGCGGCATCAATACCGACGATGTTGTCGTGATACTGCGTCATCGCTTTCCACCAGTTGCTCTGAATGTTTCGTTTAAGCTCTACACCCAGGGGACCATAATCGTAAACGGCGCTTAGTCCGCCATAAATTTCGGATGATTGAAAAATAAATCCCCTTGATTTTGAGAGGGAGACGATCTTTTCAAGGCTATCTAAGTGAAATTGAGACATAAATGCGGGCGGTTTTAGAGTCTATCGATTCGAGAATCGGATAAAAAATAGATTAAAATTGTTTGCAAGCCCGAAAGATAGCAATTTTATCCGCTTTGATGAACCGATTGTCATAATCATTTCATATTTTTGGTGAGTTAATGGTAATGCGAGTCGTAATCTAAAAGAGCGCACATCGAGTATTTCTATTTAAATCGATGATAAACGGAGCCGAGATGTTCCTCTTTTATTCCACGTAGCGAAGCGGAGTGAAAGTCGAGATGCCCCGCAAAAAACTCAGCTTTAAAAAAATCCAACAAAAAAATATGACAAATTACAAAGTAGGGATCTTTGGCGCGACGGGCGCTGTGGGTCAGAAATTTATTCGTTTATTGGAAGAACATCCGTGGTTTACGATTAATGCATTGGGGGCATCCGAGCGCTCTGCAGGGAAGAAGTACAGCGAAGCAGCAAACTGGATAGAGAGTTCTCCGATGCCCGGTGCCATTTCAGAATTGATAGTGAGAGATTGTTTGTCATCCGAATTTAATGATGTAGATTTTGTTTTTTCCGGTTTGGACGCGTCGGTAGCCACCGAGATCGAAGGTGAATTTGCCCGGTCGGGGATCCCGGTCATCAGTAACGCCAAGAACTATCGGACAGACCCCACTGTGCCGCTGCTGGTTCCGGAAGTGAATCCGGATCATATCTCTCTGATCGACGGGCAGACATTCACACAAGACAACAGTGGCTGGATTGTGACCAACCCGAACTGTGTGGTGGTTCCTTTAAGCATGACACTGAAACCACTTCAGGATCAATACGGGATCAAATCGGTGATATTAACATCGATGCAGGCGATTTCGGGTGCAGGTTATCCGGGTGTGCCCAGTCTGGATATTTTAGGGAATGTGATTCCGCTGATTGGGGGAGAAGAGCCTAAAATCCATGCGGAACCGATGAAGATTTTAGCGACAATGAGTGAAGGGGGGTTAAAACATGCCGATTTCCCGATTCAGGCAACTGCTACACGCGTGCCGGTAATCAACGGACATATGCTTTCTGTGGTGGTAGGACTTGAAAAGAAACCGAAGAGTATTGAGGAGGTTGAAACATTGATCAAAGAGTGGAAGAGTCCGATTGCCGGAATGGGTCTGCCTTCTGCACCTGAGTATCCAATTCACCTGTTTGAAGATGGGCGCTACCCGCAACCGCGTCTACATGCAGATAGTGAAAATGGAATGCAGACCGCGATGGGTCGTTTGAGAATGTCAAACGTTCTGGATATTGCTTTTGTAGCGATGGCGCACAACACCGTTCGTGGTGCCGCCGGCGGGGCGATATTGAATGCGGAGTTGTTGGTTAAGAAGGGGTATATAAAATAGGTTTAATTTGAGAGGTTTTGAGGGACATAAAAATCTCCGAGATTACGGCGTTAGCCGGAAGGGATGCCTAAGAGATGTGTAACTTGCTTGGATAAGCCATATGTAAACATACTTCTTATCAAGGGCGGAATTTTATACAGCTATGCATATGAAAAAACCAAAAACAATATTATTAGCATCGGCCAATCCTCATAAAATTGAGGAGTTGCAGCAGAATCTGGAATCACTTCAGATAAAAATTACCTCAACGCGAGAGATTGAGGATGCGGAGGATGTTATTGAGGATCAGCCCGATCTGGAGGGAAATGCGTTGAAGAAGGCGAGGTATTGGCATCGGGAAACCGGACTTCCGTCCCTCTCAGATGATACCGGCCTGGAAGTGGATACACTAGGTGGCGCACCCGGCGTTTACTCTGCACGATATGCCGGTGAGAATGTGAGCTATCAAGAGAATGTGGAGAAGTTACTCCGTGAAATGGAGGGGAAGGAAGATCGCCGTGCCCGATTCCGAACGGTAATTGTGTATGTAAACGACGAAGGCGAATTTTTGTTTGAGGGGATTTGTGAGGGGAAGATCACGACCGGGTCCAAAGGAGAGAAGGGTTTTGGGTACGATCCCGTTTTTTGTCCAGAGGGGTATTCCAAGACGTTTGCAGAGCTGGATGCAGAGGAAAAAAACAGGATTAGTCATCGTGGAAAGGCCCTTGTTAAGTTTGTGGAGTGGGTCACTCAAGTCATCGGATGAGTTTTTCGAATGGCTTGAGCACCTGAAACGTTTGTAAATAATGCGCAGAACTCATCCGATGACTGCCGGATCTAAGTGTGTTGACCACTCCCGAACAAAATCAAAGCTATTTCAAAGAGTATCAACACTTTCTCATTCAAAACTTTTCCATTACATTACTCCCTGCAAAACCAAACTCACTAACCAATTATAAATGGGATTTACACTGATAGATGGTATTGTAGTCGTTGTTTACCTAATCGCAGTCGCTGTTTTTGGAATATGGTCAGCAGGAACTCAAAAAACGACTACTGACTATTTTCTGGGTGGACGAGCCATGCCTTGGTGGGCGATCCTTTTCTCCGTCGTAGCCACGGAGACAAGCACTCTCACTTTCATCAGTATCCCCGCCGTGGCCTATGGAGGCAGCCTTACCTTTTTGCAGTTAACGTTCGGATATATACTGGGACGTATCATCGTCGCCTTCTGGTTCCTGCCGGCTTACGTTGAGGGCGAACTGACTACCGCCTATCAATACCTGGAAGAACGATTCGGACCCGGAATGCGGAAAGCAGCCAGTTTCACCTTTATCATCACCCGCCTGCTTGCCGATGGGGTTCGTCTTTTTGCAACTGCCATCCCGTTAGCCATTATTTTCCGGTTTGCCGGTGTTTTTGATGGCTGGGGAGATATGGAAGTCTATCTGATCGCCATATCGGTGATTTCCAGCATCACTCTTATCTATACTTTTTTGGGAGGCATCAAAGCAGTGATATGGATGGATGTAGTTCAGATGGGGGTCTACATAGGGGGAGCCTTGTTTGCCCTGTTTATACTGATAGGGAAACTACCGGTTTCGCTGCCGGAAGCGTTAACCTCACTGAGTGATGCAGGTAAATTGACTATGTTTAACTGGGGGAGCGGACTCAGCTGGGCAGAGTTTATCGCTGACCCTTATGTCTTCTGGATCGCCCTTTTTGGTGGAGCTGTCTTTTCAATAGCTTCTCACGGTACCGACCAGCTGATTGTACAACGGCTACTGGCAACCGGAAATCTGAAATCGAGTCAGAAAGCGCTTATCTGGAGTGGGTTTGTAGCGAGTGCACAGTTCGGGCTATTTCTGTTTATCGGCCTGATTCTCTATGTGTTCTACGCAGGTGCAACTCCGGAAGCGATTGGTCTGGCCACCACTGATGAGGTATTTGCCCGGTTTATCGTGGATTATATGCCGGTAGGTGTCGCCGGACTCATCGTTGCCGCATTATTTGCCGCTGCAATGAGTAGTTTGAGTTCATCGCTGAATGCCCTTGCATCTTCAACGACGTATGATCTGATCAAACCGATGTCCAACGCCGTCTGGGATGACGCTAAAGAGCTCTGGGTTTCTCGTATGGTGACGATCGGGTGGGGCGTAGCACTCACCGGTTCTGCGTTTCTCTTTACCTGGCTGCAATTGAGCGGGGGTGATCGTCCGGCAGTCGTGGAACTTGGCCTCGGTATCGCCTCTTACACGTACGGCGGACTTCTTGGCATCTTCCTGCTGGGCCGACTGTTCGATAAACCCGATAAAACCGACGCAATGATCGGGTTTTTCAGCGGACTCATTTCACTGCTTTTCATGGTAGAAGGAGTACTGCAACAGTTCCTCCCCGGTGATGGCCTAACCATTGCCTGGCCTCTTTACACTGTCGTGGGTGCTGTGATTGTGATGACTGTTGCGAATGTGTCGTATTATGTGAGGAGAAAGTAGCTTCCAGTCATCCGATGACTTGAACAGATGTTTGACTCTCAATAAAATTTGGTCAATATTATTACAAGCAACCTGTTTGTGTCAAATAACCCATTGAAACCCCGGTGAATAAAAACAATCTTTTTAAGGCAGCAACAATCCTCTTCCTGTCTATTGTATTTTTATGCCCGGGTTGGGCATTCTCACAAGAGATTGATAATGTAGATACAGCTTTCGAAGAGGCACGTCAACTCGCTTTTGATGGAGAAAGAGAAGAAGCCCGCAAACTTGCATACGCTATTTTAGAAATATCACCCGATTATCACGACGTTCGAATACTGATCGCAAGAACCTACTCCTGGGACGGTCAATACAATGATTCTCGGAGAGAATTAGCATACGTATTGGAAAACACCCCTGATCACAAAGATGCACTGATGGCATCCATCGACAATGAGATCTGGGCTGAAAAACCGGATGTAGCCGTTCAGTTCGCAACGATCGCGACCCGTTATTATCCGGTCGATGTCCCCGTTTTGCTAAAAAGTGCCAATGCCCACCAATCAGCAGGTATGGATAGAGAAGTGGTTCTGATATTAAACAGAGTGGACCAAATCAATCCATCCAACAGTGAAGCCCGAGAATTGAGAAGATCCATTCGAATATCGAATCAAAACTATACACTTACCGGATCATACACCTATGATCACTATTCAGAAGTCTTTGGTCCGGCACAAAAAGGTCATATCCAGCTTGCAAGAAGAACGTCTATTGGGTCTATCATTGGACGACTGAATTATGGAAATCGATTTGATACGATCGGATTTCAACCGGAAATCGACTTTTATCCCAGTATTGCTGACGGGTGGTACGGTTATCTGAATGTAGGGTACACTAAGAGCTCGATTTTTCCGGAATTTCGAGCCGGAGCGGAGCTGCATAAGAGGATTCCATACGGATTTGAGTTGTCATTGGGATTTCGCTATCTGAAATTTCAAAACAGTGACGTCATCATTTACACCGGTACCATCACAAAATATCAGGGAAATTGGTTGTTCACATTTCGCCCCTACATCACTCCCAGTTCAGTTGGTATTTCAAGGTCGATAAACTTGCTGGCACGCAGATATTTTGCCGGACCCGATAACTATGTGACCTTTCGAGGTGGATTTGGTTTTTCACCGGAAGAGAGGCGGTTTCAAGACGTGAGCGGTGATGTGTTTTTTACAGAATCTCAATTTTTAGGCATCGATGCATTTAAATCTCTCAGTCATACGGTCTCCCTTTTTGCATCTTTTGATGTCGCAAAGCAGGAGCTCTCTTTTTCACCGGGTGACTTTACCGAAATTTACACATTCAACGGTGGAATTCAGATCAGGTTTTAATTCAGTTCAGCTGATTTTGAAGGTTCAATAATTGTTCATTTTGAGGCTCCAAACTCAATCCAAATTCTACCCAACTCCGTGCCTGGATCACTTCACCTCCTTGGTTATATGCACGGGCTCTTCGAAAAATCAATGGCACATGATTTTCATTCAGGGATAGTCCTTCTTCAGTGATTTCTAAACCAAGAGAAGGATCATTTTGCCAAAAATAGATATCAGCAATGGCTTCATACGTTTCTAAAAGATCCGGATTTCTTCTCATTACCTCCATATACGTCTCCATCGCTTTGCTGTACTGACTTTCCCATGCGTAAGTTCTTCCCTGTAAAAGCCACGCATCGTAAAAATTTGGGCTTTCACGCAGAACTTTCCTCAGAATCACACGGGCGTTTTCATAATCACCATCAAAAGCTCTATCTCTCGCTATAAAAAAGAGCTCTTCATTGTTTAAACCTAATAATCTATTGATCCTGAAGTACTCTTCCTCTATCAGTATAGATTCGCGGTTAGTGAGGTACTCCTCAGAGCCCGGAATCAATTTATTTTCTACTGTTACGTACTGATTGAGAGCTTTGAAGTCGTCAAATTTTTTCCTCATTTCAGCCAATAACATCGGATCTTCCAGGGGACGTAGAAGCATTCCTTTCTCCAAGCGAAATATTTGATTGCCGGATAGTAAAATATCACCACTCAGAAAATCCTGCACTCCCATTTTGGTTCGCATAAATGGCACATCTCTGTTGGCACTGAATGTCTCACTCATGTTTAGTGATTCACCTAACCAGTGAACAGAGTCGGGCTGTTGAATAGCAAACTTATTTTCCAGATAGGCAAGGAGTGTGGGTGTGACATCCAAATGGGAAGATACACCCTCAAATAAAACCGATCTTTTGAGCATAGGTGAATAGATCATAAAAGGGACATAATAACGGTCGATTCTGTTGATATGAGGAACAGGTATCATTCTGTGGTCGCCGGTGATTATAAAAATTGTATTCTCAAAATCATCTCTGGTTTGATAACGATCAATTAACTCCTTTATCGCGTCATCTGTGTAAAGAAGTGCTGAGAATATCTCAGGATACTGTAAATACTCAGCTCGTTTGGTGTCAGAAATATCCATTGAATTCAGACGATCTGTAAACTTCTGAAGATAGATTTCAGATTCCGGGATAATAAATGGTTCATGGAAATTGAGAGAAAAAAAGATATCCAGACGAGGCTGATCGTGATCAAATTTGTCAATAAAATCGAATGCTCTTCTGTAGGCATCTTTGTCTGAATATCCCCAGGTAAATCCGCCTTCAATTTCATCCATTTTGGTATATTCCTCCGGGAAACGAGATGCATTGATCAATAGATTCAGTTCCTGTGCTTCCAGAAAAATGTCCAATTTATCAAAACGAGTATCGTAACCGGAGAAGTAATTTGTTTGATAATCATTATCATTCAGGATTGAAATAAGAGTATGATGTTCAGGAGCAAAATATCCCATATCCATGAATCCTCTCTCTCCGTAGGGAAGAGATCCAAAAATAGAGGGTTGTGCATTAAATGATCTGCCACTGGTAGCTAAAAAATGAGTCCAATAAAGACTTTCATCGGCTAATGAATCAAGAAATGGGGCAAAACCACCATATTTGTCATGGGGTGATAATAAAGTCCCCCCCATGCTTTCAATAATAATAAAAACAAAGTTCGGCGGACGTTCGCTGTTTTCAAAATAAGGGCCGATCACATCTTCACTATGGGCAGCGGTTAAGAGTGGGTATTCAGGTCCTTCAAATTGATAAATGTTCCCGGACAGAAGCAGATAGTTAATCGATTTAGCTGAAAAATAACCAGATTTATTGACAGTCAGTGTATAATCAATTTCACTTTGAAAATCGGAATCTTTTGGAAACAGAAAGACATTTAAGAGTGCAAATATCAAAAATAGAACTGTCCCAAAAAAGGGAATTTTTGGATCCCACTCTTCTTTGTTGAGTAGATAAAATGAGATCAGAAACAGACAAGGAAAAAGAAGGATTGGCAAAACCATGCCAATGGACAGATTAATCGACGTCTGGAACGTATCACTGATCTCTGTAACATTATAGGCATAAAAATCTGCACCTAATGGTGTTAATACTTCTCCAAAATATTGTATTAGAGATACATTGATGATAATGAAAAGCGTTGTAAGAGATAACGTGGTAATAAGAGCTGTTTTACGGCTTATTGTATAAATCAGTGCGAGAAGAGAGATGAATAGAATTCCAATCAAGGAGTAATAAAAGAGATCATAGAAAATAGCATACGTATAGAGTTGTCCGGAATTTGGAGGCAGTAAAAAATTGGTTGAAACCAATCCAAATTCATAGATTCTCAATGTAATGCCAACGATTAGCAGTGAAACTGCAATTGAAAAAGAATATCGAAATAGATCTGCATGTTTATACATCATTTTGTATGAAAATTTCATCTGTCTTCGTGATTTTAGTGCACCTTTGTGCCATAGAATCTATCCGGTTCACAAAGATAAGGCACAATTTTTTACCTTAAAGTGAGAGGAACAGGAAGATTCACTTTGTATTGAACCGGTTATGATAACAGGTTTAGTTTTAATTTCAACAAGAAGTACAATAAGAAAAATTAAGAACTTCTATATCCATCATTTTTTTAAATATTGAACATAAAAATAAATAATGAGTTTGATTACCTTCAAACAATTGGACGTTCATTTTGTCTAGCTATAAAAGTGATTTGATTTATATAAAAATAGATTTCATAGCCGTTTATTTTTTACATTCTCACTGAGAGAATATCATCGAACTCAATTAAATGTCCGAAAATTTAAAAAGCATACCGGCTGATGAAGCAGCCCGAGTCAAAGCACTCGAAAAATATGAAAATGTTGAAAAGGGCATTGTCAGGGAAGAGGTATTTGATCGCCTCGCTGCATTAGCGGCACTCATTTGCAACGCACAGGTGGCATTTATAAAGTTAGTGGGACACGATAAACAATATGTTAAGGCCTCTTTTGGCTCGGAGGGAAGTACTATGCCGCGAAGTGCCGGAATCTGTCAATATACGATCATGCAGGATAATATTCTGGAGATCAGGGATAGTTTGGAACATGAGCTTTTTAAACAGGATCCGGATCTGCCCGGACCGGATAAGCTGAGGTTTTATGCAGGGGTCCCTCTTAAAACGCCGGAAGGGTATAAAATCGGGACATTGTGCGTGATCGATAAAAAACCGGGGATCTTATCAGAGTCGCAAAAAGAGGCTTTGAAAACCTTAGCGGATGAGATTATCTCACGATATGAATTTATCCTTATTCAAAATCAATTATCTGAAAAAAATGCTGAAAAAGATGAGTTGATTAAAATTGTGAGCCATGATATCAGAAATCCATTGGCAGGTATCATCAACTTTTCAGAAATGCTTGCTGAAGAACTAGAAAATCCGGATCACCGTGAAATGTTACACTATATTGAAAAAGGCGGGGAGACCATATTAAGCATCATCAACTTAATGCTCGATACTGATTATGTGAGAAATAACGCATTTATTGTGAAACGAGAACCGGTGGATGTTGTGGTGCTCACTAAAAAAGTGATCGACCTATTCAAGCAAGCGCTGAATCGCAAAAATCAGAAATTAATCATCGAAATGGATGATCAATTGGAGGGTGAACTCGACAAAGAGAAGTGGGAGCTTATAATCGGGAATTTATTGAGCAATGCGATTCGTTTTACTCCCAATAAAGGGACGATTACGATCAAACTTACATCAGTTGTTCGGACAAAAAAGCTTCTGGATTTCACTATTCAGGATACCGGAATAGGCATGCCGGAAGAAATTTTAGAAGACATCTACTCAGGAAATGAGTCGATCATTCGCCCATGTACAGAGGGGAAAGAGTCTACAGGATTTGGTATGTTTATGGCAAAAAAATATGTTTCTCTTCTAAAGGGAATGATAAAAATTTCCTCAGAGGAGGGAAATGGAACAGATATTAACATTCTAATTCCGATTTAGAACGATGTCGAAGCGAATTCTACTTATAGACGATGACTCAAATGTAGCCAATTACGTGAAGTTCAGGTTGCAGAAAAAAGGGTACGAGCTGCACCATATAGACAATGGCCTGGATGGAGTCGAAGCCATCAAAAACCTTAAACCGGATTTGGTGATATTGGATATGATGATGCCTGGCATTGATGGCAGGGAGGTGGCTGAGATTGTAAAGGAGAATAACTTAATGGATCTCTCGAGAATCATTGTTCTGTCCGGAAAAGAGGAGTCTGAAGAGGTAAAAGCTCTTTTTGAGCTCGGTATACACGATTACCTTCAAAAACCGATCAATATTGATAATCTGGTGATTCGAATTGAACGTGCGCTGACTAGTCTACCGGAAAAAGAATGAATCCGGATGTAGAAAGTGTTGCTATTCATATTATCCAAATAGTCCTATTTGCCCTGATTTCTCTGTTTTTAATTCTGATGATCCTTGTTCTGTTTAGGAGAGTAATGCTAAAAAAATGGGCGAAAAAAATGGAAGATGCAGAGGAGAAAATTCTGCCCATTCTCTATGAATTTCTGGATGGTGATATTACAAAAGAGGAGTTTTCAAGAAATCTAAAAAATCGTTTTGAAGTGATTGCTGCCTTTAAAAATACGAATGT
>Ga0222633_1000387_pt1 | contig 42622 bp, 39 predicted proteins | sample AntAcemetageno48_FD_179816 | JGI IMG/M metagenome (GOLD analysis project Ga0222633, IMG submission 179816) | Saline water microbial communities from Ace Lake, Antarctica - #48 | ecosystem: Environmental > Aquatic > Non-marine Saline and Alkaline > Saline | place: Antarctica: Ace Lake | collected...
TCACTGGCGGCACTTGGCGGGCACCTCGAGGTGCTGCAGTGGGCGCGCGCGAACGGCTGCCCGTGGGACGGAGACACGTGCATGTATGCGGCGGAGGGAGGACATCTCGAGGTGCTGCAGTGGGCGCGCACGAACGGGTGCCCGTGGCACGAAGAGACGTGCTCACTGGCGGCGGCGTGCGGGCACCTCGAGGTGCTACAATGGGCGCGCGAGAACGACTGCCTGTGGGACGGAGACACGTGCTCGGATGCGGCGGAGGGAGGGCACCTCGAGGTGCTGCAGTGGGCGCGCGCGAACGGCTGCCCACTTGCCGAGAATGCGTTGTTCATCGCCGCTGAATTGGGCCACGAGACGGTGGTGCGGGCGCTTATCGAGTTCGGCGCGGACGTCAACAAGGCGAGGGATAACGGCGTGACGCAGCTGTACATCGCCGCTCAAAACGGTCACGAGACGGTAGTGCGGGCGCTGATCGAGTTGGGCGCGGACGTCAACATGGCGAGGGATAACGGCGTGACGCCGCTGTGCATGGCCGCTCAAAACGGCCACGAGACGGTTGTGCGGGCGCTGATTGAGGCGAGCGCGGACGTCAACAAGGCGGCGGATAACGGCGGGACGCCGCTGTGCATCGCCGCTCTTTGGGGCCGCGAGGCGATTGTTCATATTCTCAAAGATGCCGGCGCGGTGTGACGACGAAACCGCTGACGCGTATTGCTCCCAAACCGCGCGGAAACGGGACGACCGCGCGCGAGACGATTGTACATAACAAAAACAAAAGAAAATGCATGACGAAAATAATTGGGTCCGCGTCTCTTACACCACCGCCCGTCAAGTCACGCTTTACCCTTTAAACACCTCGTCGAAGCCCATGAGCCGCGGCACGAGGTACTGCGATTGTGAATGAAAAGGGGTTAACGTCTTGAGTCTCGTGCTGGGCGATTTTCGTACAGTGCGCAAACAGTCTTGTACTCGGGGGTGCACTTGTTGTAGTGGTAAGACTTGCGTAACCGCAGTCTTTGGATTTGGGAAAGCCCCTACGCGTACCTGCGTCAGGTTGCGCAGCACGCAAAACTCGGCGAAACTCACGGCGACGTTGAGTTTGGCGCCCGTGCTGGTGCTCAGGTTCAGAAAAACCCCCCCGCTCCCGTCCGGCATGGGTTCCGCTTTTAGTGATTTCGTCATCGTGCCTTGCTTCGCCGTGCCCATCCCGGGGTCGTGGAAAAAAGCAACCCCCTTGCCGAGCACCGCCAGGGTTTCGCAAAGCTCCACGAGCTCAAGCGGGGAGAGAAGAATCGACTGTGATGAATAAAAGAAAGTGTCAGTCTTGTATATCGCGATGTATGGACAACAGTCACCAGCTTCGGTAAAACAGGGTGTTGACGGATTTGGAAAATGCAACACGTACCTGTTTGTTTCCCCAGTCGTACGCTCTTTGTCCGACCGCCGGCGCGAACTCCAACAACAACCCGCCGTCGCGTTTCTTTATTGTAAAAAAAAAGTGTCAGTCTCGTATATCGCGAAGTATGGACAAACAGTCACCAGCTTCGGTAAAACAGGGAGGCGGGATTTGGGAAACGCGCAAGGCCGTACCTTTTGTTTCGTCCCCGTGGCCTGTGTTACCTCGAAGGTGGGTTTTATCACCCCGAACTTCACCGCGGCTTTGGATTTGTACACCGCGAAATCCACGAAGATCCGGGGGCCGTTTTGTGGAGACGGCGACGGCGGCGCCGAAGTGGGAGGTTGAAAAGATTGCGATTGCGAATTCGAATTCGAACTCGAACCGACGCCGGGTTGGTTTTGAGAACCGGGCGGAGCAGCAGACGGAGGTCGTCGTTGTTGTTGCTGCTGCGAAGACGAGCTGTTTTGGGCAGGGCGGTACGCGGCACCGCCGTTCGGCTGCTGTGGCGTACCGTACTGCTGGGGGGGGGAGGCGCCCGCGCCGGCGCCGGCGCCGGAGCCGGCGCCCGCGGTTGTCTCGAACGCCCCCCCGCCTCCCATTCCTCCTCCGCCGCCGCCGACCCCCGCTGTCGCGGGTACCCACACCACGCCTCCCTTGCCAGCGTTACCATGTCCGTGCGACACGATTCGCGAATTGGACGAAATAAACTCACGGTTAGAGGCGTTGAGGCAGGACGCCGCGACGCCTCTCCGGGAAGAAACATTCGCGAATGGGGCCGTCTTGGAAACGCCGCTGGTACCGGTGAGACGCGCGGCGTACACCGACCCACCGAAGGGATACCCACCCGCGCATGGTGCTTGTTTGACCCTACTCGCCATCGCGCGACTCGCCCGGCCGACCGCGGCGTACGTCACGCTCATCGCCGCACGTGACGCGGGGAAGGCGTTCGGGACGGCGGGGACCATGCACGGTTTCGGCGAGGGAAAATCCGCTCGCGAACGGGCGGTTTTTCAAATCCGACGCAAACTCGGAGACCTCGAACGTTAGACGCGGCAACGCCCTATGCTCGGTATGGACGAACGGCACACGGAGGACGGCCACGCGAAGACAGACGCGGTGGACGAAAAACGTGCGGACGACGACAACGCGCGTTGCGTGATGGGGATGACCTCCTCTGACAAGGAGGTCCGGTGAGAAATGTCGTTGTTGGTTTATGGTTTTCGAATAAAAATTCTCGGAAACCACCGAAAAAGTCACCCGTCACGAAAGAAAGCTACGACGTGTACGAGTGCAGTCGTAGTACGCGCGGACCGGCGAACGATCAGTAGTGATGGGAGGTATGAAGCGGTGTCCGCACGGCAAGCGGACGGACCAGTGCGCGGCGTGCACCCCTTGCCCGCACGGCAAGGTGAAAAGCGGGTGCGCGGACTGCAACCCCTGCCCGCACGGGAAGGTGAAACACAGCTGCGCTGCGTGCAACCCCTGTCCGCACGGGAAGCGGAAAGGCAGCTGCGCGGACTGCAGCCCCTGCCCCCACGGCAAGCGGAAAGGCAGCTGCACGGACTGCAGCCCCTGCCCCCACGGGAAGGTGAAAGTCAAGTGCGCTGCGTGCAACCCCTGCCCGCACGGGAAGGTGAAACACAGCTGCGCTGCGTGCAACCCCTGTCCGCCCGGGAAGCGGAAAGGCAGCTGCGCGGACTGCAGCCCCTGCCCCCACGGGAAGGTGAAAATCAAGTGCACTGCGTGCAACCTCTGCCCCCAAGGGAATGTGAAAGTCAAGTGCGCTGCGTGCCACCCCTGCCCTCACGGGAAGGTGAAAAACGACTGCGTGGCGTGCACCGGTTGCTCGCACGGGAAGCGGAAGAGAACGTGCGTAGCGTGCAAAACGGCACGCGCCACTCGGCCGAGGTCAAAGCGGGTCAAGCGCGAGTCGGAGAGTTCGCCCGATATCAAACTCGAGCCCGATGTCAAGCAAGAGCCCGACATCAAGCAAGAGCCCGAGGTCAAGCAAGAGCCATTCACCATTCGCGGCTACTTCGGGTTTGACGACGAGGACGTCCGGTGACTGATAAAAAATTCTCATATGTTTTGATAAAAGCGATAGTCAACCTCTCCTTCCCCTCGCTTTGTCGCCAGCCTATCCTGCTCACGTGCACACGATCGACCCTGGCGCTTTCAGGGGCGAGTCCGCGCCTATGCACTGTTTCTGCAGTTCTTCACGTTCCGCCTCCGTGGCTGCTCGTTTCGTTTCCTCCGCCTCGCTCGCCGCCGCGGCGGCGAGCGCTTGCGCGTTTCGCGTCTCCGCCGTCGCCCGAAGTTGTTTCTGTCTCGTCTCATACGCGTCCAGTTCGATTGTTTCATCGTCGATCGCTTTGACCGCGTTTTCAAAAGCCTTTTCACCGGCTTCGTTTGCGATCAAATCCGCCTCAGCACCACTCAACCCGTCCCGCTCCGCCGCCGCCCGCGCGCGCCGAGCCGCCCCCGCCTTGGCGTAAAACGCCGTGCCCAAACGCTCGTTTTCCAATCTCTGCTCCGCTTCTTGTTGGAACGCCTTGTCCACGTTCTGCGCCGCGAGCCGGCGCTCGTTCGCTTTCCTCGCGCGCCCGTCCTTCCACGGGTCCAGGGAGGCCGGGACCTCGAAACTGCGCACAGGCGATGGGGATGGGGACTCGCTGGCGTACGCGGCGGGCGGCGAGGCGATTTCTACATGCATCCATCCGACATTCGTGTTTTTACCATCGCCGGTCACCCCGACCGGCGTCAGCACCACCACAGACGCGGCGAGCGCCAACAACGTGGTGGTGAGTTTAGCAGGGGTTTGTTCTTTGTGCTCACCGTCGCTACGCCCCGACTCGTCGCCCCCCCCGCGGTTGAAAAACGCGCGGGACACGACGACTTCGCGAGTTTTAGATGGCGTGACGCGACGACGATCGCGATTGGACGTGGCCATCGACGAAATCGGGATTGTTCTTCTGACTGATTGCCCATACGCGTCGTATTTTGACGCCCCAGAAACCACCAAAGAAACGGAACACACCGCGACGAGGGACATGGTCTGTGCGGACGCGAGGGTCACGCCGCGCGGGGTCGATGTGGCGAATGTGGACGTGTGTCCGTCGGTGACGTGAGACAAAAAACGAATAACTGCTTTTTCAAGACTGAAAAGAAAAAGCACCAGCTTGTGCTTTAAATTGGAGTCTTATTGGAACGTGTGGCGTGCTTCGCCCTTACGAAGTGCCTCCTCTCGAGGCACTTTCACCCTCGCGGGCGTCGCGCGCTTCGCGTCCGCCGACCGTGGTGCGCGTCGCGGGGTGAATCGCCCGTGCCACACGCGGGGTACGCGGTACGGACGCGGGAGGACGTCGGAGGGCGTTTGCGGAAATAGAAAGATGCCATCCGAGACGACGTCTGCGATGGCAACTGATGAGACGGCATCCGAGGTACCGTCCGTTGACGGTGGGTCGCGCGCGGCGGGTGGCGATTCCGACGCACCACCTCCGGTACCTCCGGTACCAGCGGTGAGGGACACGCCGTGGTCACCGCAACTACAACACGCACCCGTGCCTGGAGAGGCGAACACGAGTAGAGGCGCGTCTGCAAAAGACGAAAACGCAATCCTTCACCAACTGGTCAAGCCGTCCATCGCACAGATCTTGCAAAACGCCCCGTGGACGTTCGCCAAGACGAACGTGTTGAAAGAGTCCTGCCGGTTCTTTCTGGATGCGTGCGACGTCGCCACCGCTCCCACCAGCGGGATCACCGTGGACAACCAAAAGCTCACCGAGTACGCGCTCGGGGCGTTGATGGACGCGGCGCGCTTCGGAAAGACAACACACGCGATTTTGAACCCGGCGTTTTTGTCGCTCTCGGCGCTCGTCAAGAGCGGGCTGGTGCGAGGCGAACCTGCGGCGGTGGCGAGCGATACGGGTACTGGTACTACTACTGCTAAGGGTACTGCTAAGGGTACCCAACTCGAGACTGGTACGAGGAATGACTCGTGTAGTGCGTTGATCGAGTGTCTGGTTTCGTGTTCCCTCTGCGGCGTCTCCGTTACGGACGCGTCCCCCGCGAACACAGAAACGCTTTCGTTGCTCCTTGAAGCGCTCGTACAGTGCACCGTCAGTGAAAACTTTTCCCTCACCGGGATTTCGCTGACGAAAACAATCGAAGTGTTCTGCCGCCTCGCCGTGACCGCGGGAGACGCGGAGGTTCGGCAAACCGCCAAGGCGGCGACGACGTCACTGATAAACACCGTGTTCAAACGCGCCGGGTTCGAACTAGTCTCGAGGTCCTCGGTTCGAACCCCGGGCGGGGGGGATACGCGCGGTGATGGGGATGACACACGTGGTGGCGATAGCAACAAACACGTGTCTCACGAGTCCAACCCTGAATCCAACCACCACGAACCCACCGTCCTCACTGCCGCCCAAAACGACGCCGCGCGCGTGGTGACGCTGCTGTGCGAGCGCGTTAGTAACCCCGAAAACGCAACGCACAACGAGTGCGAATCAAGCCAAGACCCTTTCCACGTGTTGACCACCGCGTTCACGCCCGCGGCGGCCTCGTTCGTGAAATCCGCGGCAATCGAGGCTCGAACGCGCGCGGTTGCGCTCGACGTGTTGCGCCGGCTTTTGGACGGCCCGGGGTCTAAAGTCTGGTTACGAGTGCTGGCGCCTGACTTGCGCAAACCCTTGCGCAACGCCCTGGTCGCCGCGGTGGACACGGAGGGCGGGTACGCGTCGCCCGACGTCGGTTGGGGCGTTAAGACCGAACGTTCGCGACCGAGCGCCCCGTTGGTCGCCACACCCGACCCGGCGACCGCCGCCACGGCGAGCCTAGCGCGCGCCGCGTTCGCGAGCCTCACCCTGAACGCGCGTTCACACTACAAAACCGAAATCGGCCGGCTCTACCCCAAAATGGTGTTGAGGCCTCTTGAGGGTGGGTCTTCGTCTGTCAGCAGGACGAACCACACATCGAAGCTCGCCGCCCTGCGAGTGGTGCGTACCTTCGCCAGCGAACCGCAAGTCTTGGTGGATATCTTCGTCAACTACGACTGCGACGTTTGCGGGGAGAACCTTTACGAGCGAACCGTGGGGGCGCTCGCGAACACCATGGCGCCCGGTGCTGGTGAGCAACAAAAATTCAGGGACGGCGCCGTGCAGTGCGTTTTGGCGCTGGTTCGCAGCCTTCGCGCGTGGCACGCGCGGGGAGATGTCGGTGTGGACGACGGAGACGGGGTTATTAACTCTTCCAGTGAAACCGCGGCAAACGCGGTGACCGACTCGGCCACGGCCACGAGCGCGGGCGCTCGTGACAAAACCGAAAGTGACCGGTTTGCGTACATGAAACACCGGAAAGCGTCCCTCGAGTCGGCGACGCACGGGTTCAACACCCGGCCCAACGTTGTTACGCTGGCGCGGGTTATGGAGTTTTCGGTCACCGACGACAACGCGAGTAGTAGTACCGGCGAGTCGTCGGCTACGGCTTCCAACCGCACGAGCATCGACACCGCGCACTCGTCCTTCCCCGAGCGCGCTGCGCTTTTTCTGCGCCAACGTGGCGGCGGCGATTTCGGTAAAAACGGAACTGGTTCCAAAACGAAAGCCAGAACCCTGGACCCCGGATCGGTCGGCGCTTTGCTCGGGTCAGATGACGTTGAGTCGCTCGCGGTCATGCGAGCCTTCGCGGAGACGTTTGCGTTTTCGGGTTCCACATTCGATGCCGCGTTGCGTTTGTTCGTGTCGCCGTTCCGGGTCCCGGGGGAGGCGCAAAAAATAGACCGCTTGATGGAGACCTTCGCGCGTAGGTTCTGCGCGTGTAACCCTGGCACATTCACACACACCGACCAGGCGTACGTCCTGGCGTTCGCGGTGGTGATGCTCAACACGGACGCGCACAACCCGAAGGTGAGTATTTCCCAATCACCACGTTCCGCCTCCCTGATTGCCCATACGAGACTGACACTTTCTTTTTTATCGTATCAGACGGACGCCGCGATGAAGATGACGGAAAGCGCGTTTGTGGAGATGGTGATGAGCGGGATGGTTGTTGAGGGCAAGGCCGGAGGTGGTGACACGTCAACAGAATCTGATGAAACGTCGAAGGAAACGTCGAAAGAACCGTCGACCGAAACGTCGACCGAAACGTCGAAACAAGCCGCCGCTGCGTCGAGTCCACCCTACGCGAGCGACGAATCCCTTCGCGCGTTGTACCGGCGAGTGGTGGCGGTTGAGATAAAAATGTCCCCCGGCCACGACGAGCTTGGCGGCGGTGACAACGACCACGATTCCGACGAGGATGAAAAAGCGTTCGGCTCCGTGGAGGTTGTTTCTGTGGCGCGAGCCAACACGCTACGCGCGGCGAGCGCCGAGACGGAACACGTTTTGCGCAAAACCAAGGCTCTTTTCGGCGGCGACGACGACGCGCGCGGCGGCGGAAAACAAAACTCCAAATTCCACGCCGCGTCCGAACCAGGACTCTCAAGGCCAATGCTTGATACCGCGGGTGCGCCCCTTACGCGCGCGGTATCAAGGGCGTTTCTCAACGCGGAAGACGCGGCGCACGCGGCGCTGCCGTTGGAAGGTACGGCCGTAGCGCGTTTCCCAAATCCAGCCTCCCTGTTTTACCGAAGCTGGTGACTGTTTGTCCGTACATCGCCCAATACGGGACTGACACTTTTCTTTTACAATAAAAGGCGCGCGGGCGACGTTGCTTTTGGCGTCGCAGCTGAACCTACCAAACCTTCGCGACGCGCTGTGCGACTTCCTCGCCCTCGCGCCGCGCGTTGGCGGGGACGCGAAAGGAACCGGACCGCACGGCGTTGAGGCCACTAAAACGCTGTTACAGCTGGCGTGCGAAACCCGAAGCTTGGGGGATGAAAACTGGCCCCTCGTGCTTGAAGTGGTGTCCCGACTGGACGCGCTGAAAGAGGCGGTTTTTGAATTTGACAAAAATAATGGCCGCGCCGACGCGACGCGACCAGAACCGGTCGCGCCCGATCGCGGTCGCTTGGTTGACGATTTATTCGCCCGGTACCTCGCCACTGGGGACGACGGGCACGATGTAGGCGCGGACACGGGTGGGTTAGGCGATACGGACACGGGTGCGTCGCGTGTGTCCGCACCACCGCCTCCCCTGGACCTTACTTTGCGAATCCAAGCGATCCGCGCGCCGCTGCGGTTCGCGGCGGGCTCGTTTCACAGCGCGGCGGTTTCGGTTTTCGTGGCGAAGGGCACCCAACTCTCCCTGACCCCCGCCGAACTCGCGTTGGGCCGGTGGCTGTCCACTGCCGACGGGGCACGACACTTGGAACGCGTGTTCACAATGGAAACACACGGACGGTTCGACGACGTCTCCGCCGCCGGGTTCGTTGCCGCGCTCGCGGGGGTCGCGGTGGCGGACGTATGGGCGCCCGCGGGTACGGCGGCCGGAGGGCCGCGGAGTGACACACACGCCACAAGCAACACGGACGTTAACGACGGTTATTTTGACCCTGCGACCCTGGCGCAGATCCACGCGATGCCCTTTGCGACGCCGTTCCCGCGGCCGTTTGCGGTGGATAAGCTCGCGTCGGTTGTCGTGTCCGCCATGGAACGCCAACGAGCCTCGGTGCGGTTCGATATCTGGACGCAACGCGTGGCGCCCGTGTTCGCGGGCATGGCCGGGCACCCCGACTTCTCTATAGTCAAAGCGGGCGCGACGGGTTTGTTTTTGACGGCGTCGGCGTTTGCGGAACGCGCGGCGCACACAAACTCTTGCGCCGCCGCAACCGCCGCGTTCGCGCCGTTCGCGGACGCGCACCGGTGGGCGGTTTTGGGTGAGAAACGGTCGCAAGTCGCGGCGATGGGGAAAACGTCGTCGCAATCGGGCCAATTTTTTGAGCACTCCTCAAAGGTAAGTATTTCCCACCCACCACATTCCGCCTCCCTGATTGCCCATACAAGACTGACATTTCTTTTGTCACAATCAGGCTTCGTTGCTCGCGCGGTGTCTCGCCGCCGCGTCCGCCGGGTTGTGCGTTTCGAGTTTCGGGAAAAGTTTTTTCCCGAAAAGTTTTGACGTCGGCGCCGGCGTCGACGCGACACACACCAAACGTTCTGTCGTAACCGCGACCGAGCTCGCCGGCTTGCGGTCCGGGTTGCTCGTTCTGACGACGTTCGCGGGGGACACCAGCGATACCGTCGCACGCTGCGCGTTGACGGAAACCGTGGTCGCCGCCATCGCGGACGCGGCGAAACAAGTCGTTACAAGCGCGGTGGCAGAGGGAAGGAGTGTGAATAGTAGGCGTGTTGAAGACACGAGGAGCACAGCGGGAAGGAGTGCGAATGACCAAGAAAAAAACACCGAAGACGAGGTTCTGTTCGGCACGCACGCGGTATCCGCGTTCGCCGCCTTCGCGACGCGACGAAACGCAAAGGAGAAGGAGTCGTTTGGCGAAAGAAACGCCGTTTGTGTCGCGCACCACGCCCTGAGGTCACTCGCGGTCGCGGTCGCGGAAGCCGCGCGAGACGCGGAGTGCGCGACGCCCACGGAAAAAGACGCGACGTTTTCAGAGTCTGCAACGAATCTTGAGTTATTAACTTGTCAATCGTCACTTGCGACTGAAACTTCCGTCCCGGGCGAGCGCACGTGGCGCTCGTGTCTCGACGCGCTGGCGAGTTCGGCGTGTCTTGACGGCGGTACCGGTTCTGAATTCAAATCAAAGCAGCAAAACGAAAACGACGCGTGTTCGAACTTTTCTACGCACGCGCTCGACGCCGCGTTCGCGGTGCTGACCCACGAAAGCGCAAACGCGTTCTCACAAAAATCGTGGGACTTTGTTTTGGAAAAAATTGCAAACGCGAGCATCGACGTGGACGGCCGCCGGGAAAAAACCGCAAACGCTAAAACAACCTGGGAAACCACCACGCGTGATGCGGTGGAGTGGAGTTCGAAACGCGCGCCGGTTTGCTTGGTGAACGCGGTTAAACTTTTGCGCGCGCGCGGTGACGATTCAGATTCGGTCACCGTCGGCGGCTCCAACGGCCACGTGATTCGCGTAAAAGTGTTGGGCTCGGCAAAGCCCTTCCCAACGCACCACCTTCCCAACCTGGTGACGGTCGCGGTGGAGTGCGGCGACGTTGGGTTGCTTCGCGTCGTCGGCAGGGCCGTGGTGGAAATCGCGCGCGCGCTTTGCCTAACCTTCGAGGCGGACGAATCGGAGGGCGATTTGAGGGTGGCGAAAGAGGGTGGCGACGAGTTTCGAGGAACCGAAAACGGCCGTTGCGCTGTCGAGGACAAATCACTTCTCCTAAAGGCTCGTCGCGAAACCTGGACCCGGCTGGTTCGCGTTCTCGACCGCGCGGTTACCTGCGGGTCGGCGGCGGCGGTTGACACGGAGCCGAAGAGCTCTAAAAAGTCAACCGCGAATCAATCGGACAACCAGTCGGAAAATTCCGTCGGCCCCCGCGCCGCCGGCGCGGTGGCGTGTTCTGTGGCGTGTCACGCGTGTTCGGCGATTTTATTTGATTCGCCGTTTCACGCAACCCCGCCTGAAATTCGCGACGCCCTGCTTGACGTGTTGGCGCGAACGCACGGTACGTGTTGGGGCTTTCCCAAATCAGGCGGCACACCGTGCCCGGCCCGATTACGGGTGACTGAATGCTCAGGCCACATCACGAAATGCACTACATACATCACAACTAGACTGTTTGCCCATACAGTAAGACTCAAGACGTTAACCACTTTTCGTGTAACAACAGCGTTCGCGGTGGCGACAAACGCGGGCGCGATTGCCGACGCGGCTTGTTTCGATTTTTTGAACCGTGATAAAGAAAATGGGTCAGGTGAGTATTTCCCATGTACCACATTCCGCCTCCCTGATTGCCCACACGAGACTGACATTCATTTTTACAAATCAGGGTCAGGCGCCGCAACCCTTCGCGCCGATTCCCTGGTCCGTTTGGAAACCGAAGTCGGGTGTTTGCTCCTTTCATCGCTGGAGTGGGAAACCGGGTGCGGTGGAGGTACGGCCGGTACGGGTGTTACGTCAGGTACGGCCGGGAGTGTGACGGTTGGGATGGGTGTTACGTCAGATCCGGGTATGGGTGTTCGGGATCCGGGTATGGGTATTCAGTCAGAAGGAACTGTTTCGCAAAACAGAAAGTTTCGCGTCGCCGATCGCTTGGGCGCCGCCGCGTGCGCCGCGCTGGAAGCCGCCGTGGCGATTTCCAAACCGCCCGGGTTTTCAGAGGGTACGCGTATTTCGGCGGGTATGGGTATTCAGTCCGAAAGTAACGAAACTCAGTCGACAAGTACCGGGGGAAAGGAAAACACCCCGCCGGCGGTTGCCATGAACTGGTTCGCGGAGTCCGCGCTTCGGCGAGACGCGCTGTCGTCGCGGGAGGTTTTAGTCACGAGCGCGTTGAGGGCGCTTTGTTCGCTTCGGTCGATCGATTTGGCCGTTTATAAAGAACGAGCGTCGAGAGCTACGGCGTCGGCGGCGGCGCTTGTCAAGGTGGACACCGAACCGACCTGCGTTGCGGTGGGCGACTTCTTCGCGCAAATCGGGCTTTGCGGCACGTGGGGTTTGGTGGATGGGAGTGCGGGGCGTCGTTTGGAGGGTTCCGGTGTGGCTACTACGTCAGAAGATGTCACGGATCGGCCGGGAAATTCCTCTTCCGTGACGGATACTCAGTCGTCCGAAAACGAACCGCGAATCGTTCCCCGCGGAGACTTCGCGGACGAAGGGCGCGGCGCGAACACCGGGACGGCTGACGTGGGAGTCGTGGAGACTGACGAAAAGGCGGACAGGGAAGCTGTCGAAAAGGAAGCGGCTTCCAGGGAAGCTGCTGCGAGAGAAACCGCTGAGGCGGCCGCGAGGGAAGCTGCCGAAAACGAAGCGGCTGCCAGGGAGGGCGCGGAAAAAGAGGACGCGGAGGCGGCTGCGAAAGAGGCTGCCGAAAAAGCGACCGCGGAGGCGGGTGCGAGGGAGGCAGCCGAAGCAGCTGCCAGGCGGGCAGCTAATGCCGCTGAACGAGAGGCTGCCGAAAAGGAGGCCGCTGCCAGGGAAGCTGCTGAAAGCGAGGCGACTGAATCGGGTATGAGGGAGGCTAAAAGTGCAGCCCTGGGTTTTGATCCTGATGCGATCCCCGAGATTCGCGAGCTCAAGGCAGTTTACGACGTCGGGGCGATAGTTCACGCGCTCATCGCCGAGGCTGTTGATTCCGTGGTGTTGTCGGGCGAGACGGGGACGAGCAGCGGCGCGGACGAAAAACCTGACGCGGAGGTCGCGACGGAGGATGGCGAGTAGTCACGCGTTACAAACACACTTACAGACAAACCCTTCTTTACGTGTCAATACTTCCAAACGCACACAACAAGCTCCACCCAGGTAACCTTTCTTAAAACCTCTGCGTCGGCGCGTTCGGGTCGTCGCTCAGATCCACAAACCCCTCTATTGCGTTTCGCGGGACCGAGGTGAAAAAGAACGACGCGCCAAACAGAAACACCAGTAACACGGTGATGAAGAACGTCCCCACCGGCCCGACCTTGCCCCCCTCCGCGGTGTCGAACCCGGGCTGGATCTTGTCCGGCTCGGCACTGCCGCTGCCGAACCCGAACGGGTCCGATTTCACGGGCGGTTGTAGCTCGGCTTTGGGCGCGGATTCATCCGTCTCGCCATCGCCGGAGCGCACAATTTGAAGACCACGTGTTTTGTCCTTGCCAGTGGTGTGACGCGCTTGGAACGAAACGGTTGAGGTACCCGCGCGCGCGGTGACACACGTGGTGACACGCGCGTGGCCACGCGAGGCGCTGGCGCGGACAGACACAGGCGCCGCCGCGAGGCGGGGGGACACGCAGCACACTGCGCCCGACATTTTGGGATGGAGGGACGACGCCACTGTTTTTCGCGTACGTCAGCAGCAACTGCCACGACACGTCACGTTTGGCCCGTCGCACCAGCATGCTAGCAGCGCGTTTCTGACACTTATATGATTTTTCATCGTGTGGCGGGTGCATCGAGGACGTTTCTGGAAGTTATAGACCGTCAAATCGACAAATTCTAGACCCCAAACCCGCCATGCAACTGCGTCGAGTTCGGGACGACGACGTGTTTTCGTCCGTGCCAAGAAAAAATCACTTCCATGTCACCATCTCGTTTGGCTTATCGGGATTGCAGAGCTTTTGCCGATCGTCGCGTCGCCCGGGTTCTCACTCCACGTCCGTCTCCGCACACTCTCCCACAACAACACAACAATGTCCGCCGTTACCATGAACGCCATCACCGTGAAGGCCTCCGCCTTCACCGCCGGCCGCGTCTCCCTGCGCGCCAAGTCCGCGGTCGCGGCGAAACCCCGTGGCATGACTGTCATGGCGTTCAAGGTCACCCTGGACACCCCCGAGGGCCAGCAGGTCATCGAGTGCGCGGACGACACGTACATCCTGGACGCCGCGGAGGTACGTGTTTTGGTCACGAGCTACTAGTTTCATTTAGTGGATTGCGCGGTAGCCCTGTGGATCGCGTTGTCACCGCGGGTGGTATCCCGGGACGGGTCGTGCGTCGCGAACACAAATCGCGGGATCAAACCCTTTGCGATTACGGTCCCGTAAAAACGCGTTCCCGTAGGTTCCGCATACCAAAGCCTTTCCTGACCTCCGACCTTCCTTCCTTTTGCTCTTCAATCCTCACAGGAGGGTGGCATCGACCTGCCCTACTCCTGCCGCGCGGGCGCGTGCTCGTCCTGCGCGGGCAAGCTCACCACCGGCTCCATCGACCAATCCGACCAGTCCTTCCTGGACGACGACCAGATGAGCGCCGGGTTCACCCTGACCTGCGTGGCGTACCCCACCTCGGACTGCACGATCAAGACGCACATGGTACGGAGTGGGAGAAAAAGGGAAACAACGTCCTTTGCACACAGACTTTTTGATTTCGCGACGACGCGCGACACAGTCCCTGACTTGACTCCCTCCCTCATTTTTTGTTACCCCCCACAGGAGGAAGAGCTCTACTAAGCGGCCACGCACTGACTACTCGCCGGAACGGCCAGAGAGTTACCAAGGTGTGATGGGGATGCGCGGGGCGTTGACGTCCGCGCTCTGAAAGATTTAAGATTCTTCCGCTCCACAGATTTTGCGGCGTTTGATTTGTGGATCACTTTTTTACTGTGAAAAGGAAAGGTCGCGTGCGTTGTAATATGTGACGGTCGGATGCTTTCGAGAATCAATCTGTTTTTAGGATATTTCAAGTCGCATCACGCCCGTCAATCTGCGGCTCAATCGATCCAGGCGCGCGCGACGAAAAGCGCGTTTGTGGGCGTGTCGTCGCGACATTGAATGTCATCGTGACGTCACGTCATGTCGTCATGTCATCATGTCGATGAATGTCATCACCGCCTCGCTCGGAAAGAACAACCCTCTACTCGTACTTGTCTCTTACGTCGTTGTGTCATGACAATGCATGTCATCATGACATTGAACGTCACCACCGCCTCGCTCGGGAAACACCCCATCTACTCGTACGTATCCCCCACCTCGTCCACGCGTAACACGATCTTCACCTCCCGCCTTCCTTCCCGTGAGTGTTCCATGGCTTCCTGGAACTCCGAGGACAGCTCGTACTCGCAGTGATCGATCGCGAGCTTGTTCGCGTTGACGAGCTTCGCGACGACCTCGAACATCTTTTCGATTTTGGCGTCGCTCGCGGCATCCATCCATTTGCGCAAAGAGAAGCCTTTCGCGGTGAGCCCTCTCGCGACGAGGGTGGTCCAGGGCAACGTCACGGCCCGGCCTGACATGCACCCGAAAACCACAAGGCGGCCGGAGTCTTGAAGCGCGTGAGCTACTCGCGCCGCGGCGGCGCCTCCGATACAATCCAGGGCCAGCTTGGGGCGCGCGAAGAACCGCCGGCGCTCCAGCGCGGTTCGCAAATCGCCCTCGTCTAGTAACACCTCTGCGGCGCCGTAGCGTTTCAGGCGGTCGTGAGTTTTGGCGAACAGCGAGGTTACCGTGGTTCGGAGGGTGGAATCGTTCATCGCGTTGGCGAGTACCTTTTGGAGTTTAAAAAAAAAGTGTCAGTCGTGAGTGGCACCAAGTAGAATGTATATCGCGATGTATTGGACGATGTATGGACAACAGTCACCGTAATCGGTTTGAACAGTCACCAGTTTCGGTAAAACAGTCGTGATTGTGGTGTACGTAGTAACTACGTAGTTACGGGGGGACAATCGGAACACAGGGAGGCCGGGATTTGGCGAACCCCCCGTCCGGCGGTACCTTTTCTTTTTCGGTCTCGCCCATCGCGCCGTACGCCTCCGCGTTTGCGTTCGTGTCCCGGATCAAATCCACGGGCCTTACGACCGCGACGGCGCGCATTTTCAACAGCGCGCACAGCTGAGGGTGGACAAGAAAAAGGTCAGTTTTGAGTCCGTGGGTGTTTTGTATATCGCGATGTATGGACACATAGTCACCAGCAGAGAGATAAAACAGCGCGCTTGTGATGTGTTTGTGGAAGTTGCGTTGGTACTGGTAAAGGTACGGCCGTAGTGCACTTCGTGAACAGTCACGGACGGGGCGGTGAACGGCCGGTGCCTGGATTCCGGAAAAACCCGACCGCCGTACCTGCACGACCACGCCCCCGATCGCGCCGGACGCGCCGTCCACGATCACCGCGTCACCGGGGCGTAAAAGGTCACCCGCGTCTTCCAGAAGCCGGTACGCCACGCAGAACTCCCTCAACATGGCGCAGTTTTCAATCTGCATCAGCTCGGGGGCGATTTTCCGTAAATCTTTCTCCTTGGCGCTGCGATTGATACACGAAAAGTGTCAGTCAATTTGTTGGGCGTGTATTGGACGTGTATTGGACGATGTATGGACACCAGTCAGGGTAATCGGTCTGAACAGTCGTGGTTATCGGTCCGAACAGTCACCAGCTGAGAGATAAAACAGTGTGTGGCGGATTTGGGAAAGCCTGACATATGTACCAGAACAGCGAGCGCCAGGCGCCAAGGCTGGGGTGCCTCGGCATCACCCAGTCCCCTTCCGCCAGGGTCTTTACTCCGGCGCCGGTTTTCAAAACCACGGCGACGAAATCGGCGCCGGCGGCGGGGAGGTTCGTGGGTTTTGGCGCGTTCGCGATGTTGACGTCGCCGAGCGTGAACGAGCCTTTCCGCGCGATACCGTCGACCAGCGACGACCCCGCTTCCGCGCCCGTGCCCGGCGCCAGGTCCGCCGGGTTCACGGGCGAGGCCCTGATGTGAAGCAACACCTGGCCCCACTCCAGGGTGGACGGAATCGGTTCGCTCGAGAGGGAGAATTTTGCGCCGGAGGACGATTTGCCATCAGACGACTTGTTCCCGCCCGCCGCGTCGTCGCTCATCCTGTCCACTCGGAAGGCTCGAATCTTGGGAAGCGTGATTTCGTCGTAGGAGCCCTTCACCACGCCGTAAGTTTCGATGATATCCTCGACGCCGATTGTTTTGTTCATCCCGGTGCCCCGGCTTCGCTGCCAGGCTTCGAACCCCGCGGAGTGCGAATCGTTGTGCTGCTGCTGCGTCACCGTGAGGGCTTCTTCCAGGGTCTTTTTCGACGCGACGTCCTCGGCGCCGCGGTCGCGAAACGCGCCGCCGCCGAAACTGTCAAGAAGCTCATCCTCCACGGATTTCTCGACAACGCCGGTTTGGTCGTACCGATTCCGCGACTCCGTTTCGGAAAGCACGTCGTACGCGCTGTGAGATAAAAAAGAAAGTGTCAGTCTCGTATGGGCATTCAGTTGGGGGAATGTGGTAAATGGGAAATACTTACCGTTGGATAACCGCGAACTTCGCCGCGTCGCCGCCTTTGTCGGGGTGTTGCTGATTGTTTTTGTTGGGTTTTTCAAAGGGAGGGATTTTTCAAAGGGAGTTTTCAAAGGGAAGGGAAGGGTAAGGGAAGGGTAAGGGAAGGGCAAGGGAAGGGTAAAGGGAAGAGCAAGGGAAGGGCAAGGGAAGGGTAATGGAAGGGAGGGAGACGGTTAAGGGTAGGTTACCGGAAGGGTAGGAGACAGACAAGCGAAGCTTCCTGATTGACGTCGCGAGGCACTCGCGAGGCACTCGAGTCCCTTTTTTTTTAACCGCAGCGAGCTCGGGGTGTTTTTTCAACTCCTCCAGTCACGTCAAAAGAACCATCCAGGAAGATCTCCCCTCCCGGTCGTACCTTGGTGATCAGTGTGCGGTAGGCTCTTCTTATTTCCGTGCTCGACGCGACGGACGAGACCCCGAGGGTCTGGTACAGGTCGGGCTCGTCGTGCGGGTCGGGATTTCGCGCGGCGGGCATGGTGAGGGCGGGGGATGCGATTGGTAGATCCGATGAAGGTCGCGTCGGAACGTAGGACGTGACGATGAATGAACCCGCAGGGGTCGTCGCGGTCGCCTGTTGGGCAACGGAGTGGGTGGAAGGGGGTGGGCGACGAGGTGTGTGCGAACACCGTCGAGGCTGGGAAGGAAGGTCGAACACCGAAGGTCGAGTCGGTACGCGTGGTGCGTGTGTGGAAGTGAGGGGGCGTGGGTGGGTGGCGTGACTCGAAACGACTTGACCCGTGAAGGGAAACGCGAAAACGACGCGGGAGGCGAAGCGTTTTGGCGTTTGATTTCGGCGACGAAATGAGTTTCGCAGAGGGGGGCGACGTGCGTTACGCGGGCGAGTAGAAACGCCATGTACTACCGGATTCTTGACGTACACGGGTACCTGTTTTTGAGGTCATCACGTACATGTCGTCGTACGACGCAACGGCTACGGTTCACGCGTATCACGAAACCCACCTATGCCGCCGGAATGCCCTGACGTGTACGCGGCACCCTCCGTCGTCTCCGCCGTCAGCATTCAGGATTGTCAAAATGCCTCACCGCGTCTGCGCTACTTCGGGCGTGACATCCGCGCGTGATTGGACTTACCATTGACATCTGCCGACGCCAGGCCGCGCGTAGCTATGACGGTATCTATCGACGTACCAGTGGGGTCGTTCACTTTCATCCACGTCTCGGACCTACGATTGGCCGTACGCGCGGCCCCGCCCGAATCCCAAGTCTCAAAAGTAACGGCCGACACGGCACGTGGGCAACGACTCAGCCCCGAGAGATTCCTTTATTTCGAGTCGTCTGTCGTGGCACACGCAGAGAGGGAGTCAATCGGGCCCGACTGTTCACAACGCCGTGCGCCTTGTGCGCGCTGTTCCCACGAAATGGTGTCCCCCGCGAACGTCACCGATGACCCGGAATCCGCGGAGATAAAGCCCGAGGTACGTGCGTTGACGGGACGCGGGGGGGGTGACATCCGTGCTACCAGTGGTCGACCGTTGACCATCATTCATTTGCAACGCCCGAGAGACGCGAATGATGAAGCGGGTGCCGTCGATGTTCTTTTCCACCTCCCACGCGTCGCTGACTGATTGCCCATACACCTCCCCTCCGTTCCCCTGGTCGTCGCGCGTCCCCCCACCTACAGCTCGTCAAAGCCTCGTTCCGGGACATTTTCTTTTCCTTCGTGCTTCTCGGGTGGACCGCGTTTGGCGGCCCCGCGGCGCACATCGGGATTTTCCAAAAAGAGTTCGTGCAGACGAAACGATGGATGAGTAACGTGGTGTTCAACGAACTGCTATCCTTAGGGCAGTGCATGCCCGGCCCAACGTCAACTCAAGTCAGCTTCGCAATCGGCGTGACCCAAAAAGGCATTCCAGGCGGGCTGTTATCGGGCATGCTGTTCCAGTACCCGGGTTTGATGATGATGAGCCTGGCGGGCGCGGGCGCCGCTGAGGTGTTGGTGAACCCGGACGGGTGGCTCCGCGGAATTAGCGCGGGTTTAAGCGCCGCGGGTGTCGCGCTGGTGGTCAGCGCCGCGGTGGGGCTCGCGGTGGGGCAGTGCAAGGACCAAACCACGAGTGTCCTGTGCCTACTGTCCTCTATCGTGGCGTACTACTACACCAGGTACGTGTTGTATTTCCCAAATCCCAACACTGCTTGCCGATTGTCCAGAGTAATTACGCATGCACCTGGCCCGAAAGACTGACACTTTTCCGTTACAACTGTAGCAACTGGATCTTCCCGCTGTTGATTTTCGTGGGCGGCGCGGTTTCGACGTTCGTGAACCGCAAAAAACCGGTCGTCGCGCCGGACGTGAACGAGAAAATCGCGCACCTCGGGTTGAACCGTGTTGGGGGCGGCGTTTTAATCGTCGCCTGGGCCGTGATCTGGGCCGTGATCGTTTCGCTCGTGTCAACTAACGACTACGAAAGCAACAAGTCACTGCACTGGTTCGAGGCGTTTTACCGCACGGGGAGCATCATTTTCGGCGGAGGGCAGGTGGTGCTGCCGTTGCTGTTGAAGGACGTGACGGACGTCACCACGGTTTGTGTCGACGTCGCTGGCGCCGTCGTCGCCGCCGGCTTTGCAGGCGCCACGTGCGTCACCACGGAAACGACAAAATCGTGGATCACGGAGGAACAGTTCTTCGCCGGCCTCGCGATCGTGCAAGCCATGCCCGGCCCTTTGTTCAACCTGTCCGCCTACATCGGCGCCATCGCCGCCCGAAGAGCAGGCACCAACGTCGCCGCCGGCATCGCGTCCGCGTGGCTCGGGTTGTTCGGCCCGGGCGTGATGCTTATTTACGGCATCTTGCCTTTCTGGGGAGCGTTCCGGTCCCAGCCCGCGTACAGGAGGTACGGCCTTGGTGCTTTCCCAAATCCTGCCTCCACGTTTAAAGGACTGAAAGGAAATATGGTAACGTTTACTGGCATACTCGCGGCTCTTACAAGTACATCACAAACGCACTGTTTGCGGAATACAGTACACCCATACCAAGACTCGCCGACTGACCCTTTTCTTTCCCAATCACAGGGCGTTACCCGGCCTCAACGCAAGCGCCGTCGGCCTGGTCGTCGCCGCCGTGTTCCAGATGTCGTTCAAACTAAGGGCGATTTCGCCGATGCCGGACGCCTCCGTGGTGATCGGCATCGCCGCGTTCTACGCCACGCACTACGGGGTTCCGCGGTTCTGGAAAAACGGGGGCGTCGGTTTGGACGTGGAGGGGAAGGAATTCACGCTCGCGCCGTGGAAAATGCCCGCGCCACTCGCGATCGTGTCTGGGGGCGTGCTCGGATTAATCGCCTGGGCCGCGGGGTGCACGTGACGCACACTTTTAGTTATTAACTGTTTTAGTACTATGCATGTCTATACCCTAAATTCTGTTTTAGAAACATGCGTAACGTAAGCAACAAAGACATCTGTTTTTACACTATGAGTCACTACAAAACCCCTCATCCTACTGTAACTCACCCCTCATCCTCGTCGCCGATGCCGAAGTAGCCGCGGATGGTGAACGGTTCCTGCTTGATTTCGGGCTCGGGCTCGAGTTTGATCTCGGGCTCGGGCTCGGGCGAACTCTCCGCATCCGCGCGTGCTGACTTGCAGTCCGCGCAGTTCTTTTTCAGCCTGCCGTGAGGGCAGGGGTTGCATTTCTTGCAGGATTTTTTCACCTTGCCGTGCGGGCAGGGGTTGCAGTCCGCGCAGTCGTTTTTCAGCTTGCCGTGGGGGCAGGGGTTGCAGTCCGCGCAGCTGCCTTTCCGCTTCCCGTGCGGACAGGGGTTGCACGCAGCGCACTTGATTTGCACCTTCCCGTGGGGGCAGGGGTTGCAGTCCGCGCAGCCTTGTTTCAGCTTCCCGTGCGGACAGGGGCTGCAGTCCGCACAGTTGCGTTTCAGCTTGCCGTGAGGGCAGGGGTTGCACTCCGCGCAGAGGTGTTTCTGCTTGCCGTGCGGACATCGTTTGTGCCCCATCACTCCCGTTCGGTCGGCGCGCGCCTTTTCCAGAGAATCCGCTTACTGAAGCTCCGCGTGCCACGTTGTGCGCCGCTCGTCCCCCAAAGCGCGAGTGTCGTAGCTTTCGAGGTGACGTTTTCGATGATTCCGAGGCAAATTTTCAAGAAAAGCAAAAGAGCGGGGAGAGTTAGGTGTGTGGCTATTGAACCGTCTCTTAATGCATACTGTCTACCCACATCTACCCCTCGCCCTACAGCTCCACCGCCGAGTTGTAGTGCTCGCCCAACCCGAAGGCATGTTTGTGGTGACAAAGTTTCAGGGGTTTTCGATTCGCGTTTTCAAACTCGGGGCCCATCGTCACCACGGGCGCGTCGGCGCTGTTTTCGTAACCGAAAAGTGTCAGTATTTCGGGCCACGTGTATTACGTAATTACTCTGGACAATCGGCAAACGTAGGTGCCTGGATTCGGGAAAGCCCCTACGGCCGTACCTGTACACCTGAATCGTGGTTTTCAAGGAAACCGCCAACGCTTGTAACTCCAGCTGGCCTCCCCAAGCCGCGGAGGTTTCCACTTCGTTTAGGTACGCCGCCCAATCCGAATCGGTTTCGACGTTTTCCAGAAACGGGCGGTACGCGTTTTCTTCGTTTCGCATCGCGGTCGCCGCTATTGTGCGCAACTCCTGGTACCCGCACCCACTCTGCGCGTGTTCCGGCACCACCTTCGCCAGCTGATCCGCGATCGCGCGGTACAAGCAATGCCCGTCCGCCTTGACTTCGTCCACTCGCAAACCCAACGGCGAGAGAACCGAGCGTAGCCGTTTCGATTCGAGCTCGCCGTCGCTCGGGCCGGCTTGGCTCTTCTCAAACTCGACGCGCTCGTCCCTCTCGCGTTCCTCGTTTTCTTTTTTTACCCTTCGTTTCATGGCTTTGGTCATACCAGAGGTTTCGCCTTTTGCTTGTGCCTGGGTTTCGTGCTTTTTACCGTCGTCTTCGTCATCACCTGCACTACTCAAAGAAACGGATTTCATCGCCGCGACGGGAGGCGAGACGTCATCTTTTTTCTCAGCCTCCTCTTTTTTTGCACCCTCTTCATCTTCATCGTCCTCCCGCAGTTCCTCCCACCGCCGCGTCTCCAGGTACTGCCGGTCCGTCACCAATCCCTCGATTCGCAAAACATCCATCTGCTCCTTCTTCCCGGTCATGTGCGCCGTGGTTTTCTTTACCTCCGCGAGCTCCAGCTCGTGCCGCAGTTCGATCGCGGAAAGGGTTTCCCCTCGTAAAACGTCGTCACTCGCCAGTGACGGCCCGTTCGTCTCCACAGAACCAGCCCCCCCAGAGGACTTCTTCTTCTTGCCCATTCCGAGTGCTCAAACCCAAAACGCGGACGTAACACACGAAAGCACGACCCGTTCCGGAACCGCCACGCCGGGCGAGGCGGGGGACAAGTGACGGGTAGGCATCCGATCGAGGACAAGGATTGTCGCATATTTCACGACGATTGGTAGAGAGTAGAGTGGCAAAAACTCGAGAGTGGCAAATACTTTGTGACACAAAACTTCCCAAACTACCTCCTCGCCGCTTCGTCCTCCTCGTCAAGCAACAGCGCCGCGGCCCTGGCTTCTAAGCTCGTGAGGCGGCGTTGTAGTTGCCACGACGGCGATTTCTCCAGGTCCGCGAGGGACACGGAGGGCAATTCGGTCGGCGCGCAGTCGTCGTCGTCCGAAGCGCCGGATAAATCGCACAGTCGCGCGTTATTTTCCATTCCTTTCGGTCGAGGCGATTGAATAGCCGATTGCGCCTGCGCCGCGAGCAACGAGCGCAGGTTGGTCGTTTTTTCCTTGCGCACCGCGGGCGACGCCTTCATCGGCGACGCGAACGGAGAAGACCTCGCGGACCTTGTTCGGGTTGTTAACCTCTCAGGCGACCCGTGATTAATCCGCTCTATGGGCAAACAGTCTAGCATTTCCAAACGTGCCGCGTGTTCGACGCGTCGCGAAGCGTGCGCCGCCGCGGCCGTGGCTTTCGCGACGCGCGTTTCTGCGAGCAGCGCGTCTCGCGCGATTCGAAGCTCGCGTATCACGGCGTCTTTTTTGCGCAAACTTTCGTCGTGAATTTGTCGTTCAGCGCCAAGCTCGTTGTCGCGCTCGCGTTCGAGCGTGACGAGTTGTTTCGTGAGCGTTCCGACTTTCACCGCCAGCCGTTCGCTTTCCCGACCGCTCGTCTTACGGTAGGTAAAACAAAGTGTCAGTATGTATTGGGCGATGTATGGACAATCGGCAAACAGTTGTCTATGATTTGGGAAAGCCCCAACACGTACCTCTGCCGCCAGCCGTAGCCGCCTTTGTTGGCTTTCGTGCTTGTCAAACTCCCTTTTCACAACCAACTCCACCGCGCCAGCCACCGCTTTCGTCGTGGCCTTCTCCGAAGCGTCGCAAACCTCCACGACCTCGCGCCTTAAGCGTTTCTCTTCGCGTCTTGATTCCTCCAGCGAACTTTCGCACCGGCGCAGCTCCTGTTTAGCCACGCGTAACTCCCCCTGTACTTGTAAAAGAAAAGTGGTTAACGTCTTGTGTGGGCAAACGCAGAGGCGGGATTGCAGGGAAAGCCCTAAGGCCGTACCTTGACGCTCGCCATCTCTTCGTCAAAGTGTTTCGCAGTGTCCCGCACGGCTTCAAGGGCCTGGTCTCGCGCGCGTAGCGCGAACTCAATCTCTCTTGTCGATTCGTTCGAAACCCGCTTCGCGTCGAATTTTACCTGCGTCGTGGTCTGGACAACCAACCGCGCCGCGTGCACTGCGTTTTCGCACCGAGTGATTCTTCTCTTCTGCGAAACCACAACCGCCGCCGTGGCGTTTTCGAAATACGCAACCGTTGCGCCGAACTCATGCGCCGCGGTTTTCACCAAGCTTGTTAACTCATTGGTTTCTTTGCGCAACCCTATGATCGTCGCGTCTCGTTGTTGAAGGTTTTTTTTAAACTCATCTTCCCTCGCCGAATGGTATTTCCGGGAACCGTCCAGCCTTTCTTCCAACTCCACAACTCGTGTCTTCAACTCCTTACCGATCGCCGCCTCCCGCGCGATCGTTTCCCGTAACCCCTCCTTGATTCCGGCAAACTCCCTGCGCTGCGCCGCCAACGCAACCGGGCCTTCCCGTTGCTGTAACAACAACTTGAACGTCTCCACTCGCCACCGTTCAAGCAGCGCCCGCGGAACCCCCGCGGCGGCGACGGCGGCGATTTGGTTTTGAAACGTGTGTGACTGTTTGCTCACTGATGTGTCCGTCCACTGTCCATCCCCCGAGCCGTCGTCCATCCGCGCCGCCTCCTCCGCCGCCCGCGCGGCTTGTTCTGACGCCCGGCACACCTCTTCCTCCTGGATCTCTGCTACCCGGCGTAACGCGTCCAGTTCCTGGCGAAGCAGCGCGACGGTCGTTTCTTTCATGAGGTGGTCTGTTGATTGGTGAAAAGCTCGGTGTGTCGAAGGCGAGGTGAGATTGGAATTTGACGACGCGTCACATTCCGCGAACGCCGAGTCGTCGAGACGCGCCCTAACGTCGTCGGTTGATGTGCGCGTCGTATGCGCAAACAGTCGGCAACTCTCGTTTCGTGTTGTCGTCTCCGCCAGAGCCTTTTCCAGCGCACAGACCCTGGCGTTGGCTTTAACTAAACGCGCTTCGCTTTGCGTTGCGGCTTGTGCAGATTTCGCGGAACTTTGTTTCAACGAGTGCATCGAAGTGGAAGTCGATTCGATTTCGCGGCGCAAGGTATCAGTTTCGTCCCTCGCTTCTTTCAGCGAATCGCTCAGCGAAACAATCTGCGTTTTTTGCGAAACAACGACCATCTCTAAGTCGCAACACCTCACCTCAAGCGTGGCGGCTTTGTGTCGGTGCGAATCCACAGCGAGTTCAAGCTCTTCAACCCGTAAATCGTGACGTCGTCGTTCGCGCGTCGCGGACTCGTTGGATTCCTTCCCCAAGTTTCGCATCTGCGATTGGTAACGAAAAGGGTCAGTCGCGAGTCTTGTGCTGGGCGATTTATGCACAGTGGGCAAACAGTCTTGTTTTCAGGTGCACTTATTGTAGTGGGAAGACTTGCGTAACTGCACTCCATACAGGACCAAACAGTCCTGGGATTGGGAAACGCAAAATACGCACCTCCTTCTCCGCCGCGACTTGCTTTTTCAAAATCCCAACCTCGGCGTCCGCGTCCAGAAGCGACCGTTTAAGCTCGTCGACTTTGTCAGTCGCGGCTTGCAGTTTTTTCGTAACCGCCCGTGTCTGTTGGTACCACTCCTCCTTGGATTTCGCGTAACCGTTCTCGAGATCTCGCACGGTTTGTCCGTACGCGCCAGATTTGGTTTCAAGCGTTTCGCAAATCGCCTCGGCGTCGCGCCTGGCGCTGTTTGCTTTGTGTAACTCGTCTTCCAAGGTATCGATTGTTTGTCGCAAAGTTTTTATCGTCCCTTGCGCTTCGAAAGCCGTGGTGTGTGTGCTGCCCATCGCAAGCTCCGCGTGTCTACCCGCTTCCGCGAGTTTCCCTTGCAGTCGCTCGACGATTTGCGCGTGTTTCGCCTCGGCGGCTGCGAGTTTTTCTCGCCACGTAGTCGACGTCTCGTCAACCGCTAAGGCCCTCGCCGTTTCCACCGCTCGTTCGAGATTCAGTTTCGAAATTCCGGTAAGCGCATCCACCGCTGATACCACGAAAAAGAAAGTGTCAGTCTTTCGTAATGTATGAGTAAACAGTCAGTCAGAGGTAAGACCTCCCTTCTGGTACGAGTACGTCGCGCCGTGTGGACAACAGTCACAGGCGCGTTAGAGGTAAAACGTGGAGTAGTCTATGATTTGGGAAACGCGCCCGTAAGCCCGTACCGGATTGGCGCGACCGCGACCCCAACGCGAACGCGGCGTTTTCCGCGGCGGCGGTGACCAAGTTTAGCACCGTCGATTGCGCGACAGACATCCGGCCGGTGTCGGCTAGTTGTAAAATGTTTAGGTCGGAGCTTAAGAGCTGTGAGTAGTCGCCCGATTGATGAGTCTGGTTTCGGAGAGACCGTTCGTCCGCGAGTTCCGTTTCCAAGTCAAACGCCTTGTCCTGCCACACACGACACGTCTCCTCTGCGCCCGACGCCCGGGTCGACGACTCGCCGTTAACTCCTCGCGCGGTCTCGAGGCGTTCGTTTAACTCGCGGACGACGACTAAGTCGTCGGCATTATAGTCGTCATTATCGTCGGGGGAACTTTCAGGCACAGGCAAACAGTCATCGTGACCGATCCCCAAGACTGTTTGCCCATAGCTTCGCAACCGTCGCGCGTTGGATCCGGGTGATGAATCGGGATCTGCCGTTTCCAGCTCCACGATTTCCGCCACCGTCGGTGTGGGTTGGCAAACCTCAGGAGGCGGTTGCGTTTGTGGTGTGAATTGTGACTGCTTGCCAGTCACCGGCAATGGCGTGTGTTCCGTACCCGGAACAAGCTCCGTGGTGTGCGCTTCACTCGTCGTGCCCGGAACCTCGCGCGCGTCCGAGTCGGAGTCTTCTTTCAGCCTCGAATCTGAGCCGTCACCCGATGGCGCGCTCCCGTCCCCTCCCCACACCAGCTTCTTGTGGCTGTCGAACCGGAACCGCATCGCGGGCGGCTCGCGTTGGGACTCCTGGTTCAACGTGTCTTCCGTGGGTGCGTTCTCGGGTGACGACTCGTCACGTCCCACGTTTGCGTGGAGAGAGGGCACCGAAGCATCACCCTGACTCGTCGCCATCTCATTCGTCGTCTCGGACATGCCAACCTCGTCTCCACCGGGTTTGGGTTCCTCACCGACACCGCTGGATGCGCCGACGTGCGCCGACACCAAAGAGGAAGCAGCCATCACGCTCGGGGGCGCGCCCCCGGACGGACCCGCTCCGCGACCTGAAGACGCCTTCTTCTTCCGCGCCATAGCGCGCCGAGCAGTGCGGAAGGGTGATTGAGACGGAAAAGGAAGGCTGACAGCGTTTTTCAAAAACGCGATGTGAAGACTCCGTTTGTGTTTCCCAAATCCCAACACTGTTTGCCCATACAAGTACAAGTACAGAAGACTTTTCTTTTTTCCTTTGGGATCCATCGCCGCCGCTTCAAAAACATCCAATCGCGCATTCTTCCCGCCACAGTCGATCTGCCACCCCCACACAAGATGGCTGACGAAGAACCCCCCCGCTCCCCGACTCCCGAGCCCGAGCCCGAGGCCGCCCGAGGCGCCTCGCCCGAGAGAGGACGCGACGAAGACCGCGACCGCTCCCCCCCTCCCCGCGGCAGGGATTCGCGAAGCAGGTCCAGGTCGCCGAGACAGGACGATCGCCCTCAAGCCGACGGCGGCCGCGGCAGGTCCCCCGGCGCGTACGGCGGCGGCGGCGCCGGTCGCAAGATCGGCATCGCGGGCAGGTGGAACTCGCGAGGGTTTGGTACGTAACACGTCATTTCTTTTTCGTGTATCGCGTCGCGCGAATCACCGATCGCGTCGGGGTTGATTGGCGCGCCGATTTCGCTTTCGCGTCGGCGCCCCGCCCTTTCGCAATCGGCGCGTATTTTTTTGCAGATCTCGCCGATGGGCGGTACACGTCGCCGGACCGGCGTCCACCGCGCGTGTCGCGTCACCACGTCCACGTCTCGTGACGGATGAGTCACGCGTCCAGTCGGACCTCCGCGCGATCCGGTCGGGTCGACGTGGAACCTACCTGCCACCCGGGTCACCGTTGGCCCGATCGCCGATCGCGTTCATCAATTCAATTCGCACTCAATTCTCGATCCCCCGTCTAACCCCCCTTTCGATTCCAAACCCTCCCAAACTCACTCCATCAGGTTTCATCACCCCCGAAGCCGGCGGCGACGACGTTTTCTGTCACTTCAGCGCGATTTCCGATGGGAACATGCTCGACGAGGGCTCCCGGGTGGAGTACGACGAGAGCTTCGACGAGCGCAAGGGTAAGGGCAGGGCGGAGAACGTAACAGGCGGCGCGCGCGGGGACGACCGAGGCCCGCCCCCCCCCCGCGACAACACCTGCCGCGATTTCCAAAGAGGCAACTGCACCAGGGACAACTGCAGGTTCACGCACGAGGGCGGCGGCGGCGGCGGCGGCGGCGGCTACGGCGGCGGCGGCGGCGGCGGCGGCGGCGGCTACGGCGGCGACCGCGGCGGCGGCGGCGGCGACAACCGCGGCGCGCCGATCTCCGCGGGCGTGTGCTACGACTGGCAGAAGGGCCGGTGCTCTCGGCAGACGTGTCGGTTCTCGCACGACGGCGCGTCAGGCGGCGGCGGCGGCGGCGGGTACGGCGGCGGCGGCGGGTACGGCGACAGGGGCGCCCCCCCCCCCCGTTACGACGATCGCGGCCCGCCAAGGTACGACGACCGCGGCCCTCCCCCGTCCAGGGGTGGCTACGGCGGCTACGACGACCGCGGACCGCCCCCGTCCAGGGGCGGCGGCTACGACGACCGCGGCGGCGGCGGCGGGTACTAAGACGACTGCGTGATTTTGAGTCTCCGTGACTGGTACGGAGGGTACTGTGACAATTTCACGAAAAGTTGTATGGGCAATTCACCCAAGCGAAAAACAGAGTCCATTACGGAGGGTACCGCGGGCGGGTACGGGCGGTACGTTTTAACTTTCGGATTTACGACACTCACGAGACGACGGGAACGAACGCAGGGCGCGAGGGCGATTTTACCGCGGATTGCGGAATTCTGACAATAAACAACTACATAATGAACGTGCCAAACGTAACGAGCTCGCGCCCGGCGTTTAAAAACCGGCCCGCACCGCGCGCTTACGGTTACTTTCACGGGCGCCGTCTTATTGCGGTTACTGCTACTCGCGCGAGTATTTTACGTTTGATGATGATTATCGTTGCTCCAACTGCTTCCGATTACTATTACGCCAACTACGCCCGCCGACTACGCCGCTCCCGCTAACACGAGCACGTCGCTCGGTTCGATTCGATTCGCCGCGCCCGGGTCGGGGCGGTTCAAAACCGCGGCGGCCGCGGCGGAGGCTGGGTGATTGTAAAAATAAAAGTGTCAGTCTTCCCGTAACGTGTATGAGGAAACATGGAGGCGGGATTCGGGCCGGACACAGTCGGGCGTACTCGGGCCTCCACAGTGGCGTTTGTACTGTGTGTAGTGCACTTCCTTTTAATGACTAGTGGACGTCACGAACGGGTCCGTAAACAGTGTACCGCCTGATTTGGGAAACGCGCAACACGTACCCGACCCGCTCATCCGGAACGCGAACGCGGCGTACAGGCGCGCGGCTTCCCACTCGTCACTCGACATGTTGCTGTTTTCCGGGGTTCCGCCGTGTGTGGTTTGCCGCCATAAATCTCGGGCCGCTTTGTGTTGGGACGCGTCATTACTTCCATTTGACGAAGCCGTTCCACTTGACGAAGCCGTTCCACTCCCATTTCCATTCCCGATCCCGTTTCCACCCCCGCCGAGCCGGTGCCCCGCGAAGTCGTGAAAATTACGCCACTCCACCAGCTCCAACCCGAACTCGTTCGCCAGGTCCACGAAATCCTTTTTCGGGACCATCCACTCGTCGCACTCGGTAACGGCGTCTTGTAGGGTGAACTGGTACCGGTGGCCGAAAGGGCCTTGTGTTGACGGGAAGAGCTTCGATTTCAGGGAATCGTTGAACTTGACCTGTGCTTGGAAAAGAAAAGGGTCAGTCTTGAGTCGAGTTGCCAGTACTGGTAAATGTTACGGCCGTACTGGCAATGCTACATACATCACGAGTAGTGCACTCGACCAGGGGCCGTGAACATTGTCTGGATTTGGGAAAGCCCCGACACGTACCTCCACGACGCTGTTTCCGAAACTCAACCCATCCGTTTCCCGAAGCTTTCGGACTAAAACGTTAGCATCAACCGTGGTGCCGATGAAGTGCCCGCCCGGTCGTAACAGCTTGGCGACGTTTCGGAAGCTTTGCCGCGCGCGTTCTTCCGTTGACCAGCTGTAGTGAATCGCGAACTGACACGAGATGGCGTCGAAGCTTTTTTTTTCCAGCCCGCCTTCGTTCGTCAAATCCACCGCGAAGCAATCGGCCGCGATGAATTTCGCGGGGAACGGGTAGGCTCCTCCGTTGTACCTCTCGGTGGCGTCCCTTCGTACAGACGCAAGCGCGATATCCACGCCGACGTACGCACCAACCTTGGCTTTCTTGTACTTGGTTAAATCGCCCCCCTTGCCGCACGCGAAATCCAAAACCCGATCGCGTTCCGTGACGTACGTCCCTATCAAACTGCTTTTCACCCAGTTGTTCAAACACCGCAGGTTGTATATCGGCGAGTGTTGTCTTTGAACCGTGGACTGCTGGTCCCGGTTGCTGTAATGAAGCGCCACGTCCCGCGCCGCTTTCGCCGCGGACTCCACCGCGTCCTGCTCCTGCGTCTCCTCGGAACGCCTGCGCTTGGGAGGCATCCTCCTTCCCGCGGGCGCGACGCGGACTGATTTAGTTAGATAAAGAAGAAAGTACATGTACTTTTGGTTTCTTTGAGCAAATGTATTTTATTTTCACTCCCCTCCCACCCCGCTACAAAAACAATCGCATCTTCCCCTCCCCCGGTGTTGTTCTCAGCACGACTCTTTTGACGGACATCAACGCGTCCAACCCCAAAATAACCCCCGGAGCGCCGTCCCCCAACTCAGGCGCTGAGTCTTGTTTTAAACCCAACCCAACGCGAAACGCTTCCAGCTCGCCGACTAAGATTTGAGGAGACGTCAGGAAAACGCCTTGGTCGCCTATATTGAACCTAACACTCGCTGAATCCTTCGCTTTATCCAGCCGTTCCGGGCGTCCGCCCGCTCCCATCACAGTCACCGCGCCCGAGCTCCCCAGCGCTTGTTCCCGGCCTCGCGAAATCGCATCCTGCACCGCCGCGAACGGGTTCCAGCCGGTATTTGTTTTCGTCTTATTTTTATTTTGGGTTTCGTTTTTGGATTCGCCGATACCGTCGCCGTCGCTCACAAGCCCAATTCCCGCTCGCAATGCAGCGGCTCGGTTGATGATGGTCTGCGGCGCCCCCGTGTCGATCAGCGCGGGCATGGATATCCCGTTCACGGTGACGTTCACGGATAACAAACCGCAGGGAAGCTCGTCGAGGTTTTTAGTCACCGCCTTTTCGTCGTTTAGTAACTCTGCCTCGAAGTTGTACTCCTGGTGAAACAAAACGCTCCCAAAAAGATCGACATCGCATCTCCAGTCGAACTCCACCGCGGCGAAACAGTTGAGGAAGGCCCGGCCTAGAATCCCGGCGGTTCCGGGGGCGGGAACTTGGACGATTTGAGCGGACAGGCCGGTGATGGCGGCGATCCCGGTGCCGTCGTCGGCGTCGCTTCCTAGTTTCGCGGTTCCTAGCAGCATCTCCTGCCCCCTCTGCACAGCCCCCGTCGCGCCAACCCCGTCCGGATTGGAACCCACGATTTGCACGTCCAACCCGTACGCGACTTGCGGGAGAATGAAGTTCGTGGTACAGGCGGTGTCGATGCAAAAGTCCAACTCGATACCGCTCACTCCTTTTTCGCGCTGCTGTCTCGTGGATCGGTCCGGTAAACCAACCGTGATGGCGATGTACGTCGCACCGATTTTCACACCGCCGCCGTCAACAAGCGCACCGCCAACCAAGCTCCCACCCGCAATCGCGCCTTTCCCTGCCATGGCGGTGTAGATGATTGGAACCTTGATCGCTGCCGGTTCGTCGTAAAGTTCGCCATCCACCACGTCAAGCGGATCCGGTGTGTCCACCCCGAGTAAGCTGTCCAGCGCGCTTAGCGTTCGCTTCGTGCTCGAGTCGCTTGGCTCGTCGTCTTTCGCGAAGGCGGAAACGGCGACCCGGATCCGCGGCACAGATTTAGGGTGTTGCCGCGTTCCGCCGTTGGAACGTCCGACCTGTGAAGCACGGTGCCACGTCCGCGTTGGACATCGCGTTTTCGCGATCCCGCATCGACTACGCGAGACGTGCGGCACCGATAAGGCGCGCGGTGACACGCGACACGCGAGCATCGCCCGGTGCCAGGCAGGTGGAAAGCGCGACGCGGGACACGTCGCACCGACGTCGGATCCTGGCGCGGTGAAGTGAGCGAAGTGAAGGACGGAAGGGTGCGAAAGACGAAGAATACGACTCGCGAAAGTGGGCACGAGTATGAAATTATTTATCAGTCACACAGCGTCGCTACGATCACGCGCTCGGTTGCGTTTCATCTTCCGTCACACCTGAATCGCGGGTATCTTCCGTTACCGTCGTCGCCGCACGTGCAATCGCCTCGGCTCGTTCCAGAATATCTTTCGTGAAGTCTGGCGCCCCACCCGCGCCGCTCGCGTCTCGTACTTTTTCATCCGCCAGGGGCGCAACCAGCGAAGTCGGCACAGTCGCCCCGGACCCGGCGTCGATGACTGTTTCGTGTTCCAGCGGGAACGACTCGTTCGCGAACGCCTCGGTCACCGCATCGTCACCTTTCAAAAGCGCCTCCGCGGCGAGTTCAGCTGAGATTTCGGCCGATGACGCGAAAGCTGAAGCGGTTTCAACGTCCGCCGCGTTAGCGGCTGTCACGAAGGGCGACGCCGATGTTTTTCCAGGCACGGAAGCGCCCGCTCGCGACCACGCCTGTTCCTGCGCCGACGAAAGTGGCTCGGTGGGATCCGAAAAAAGAGCTTGGTCACTCGGTTCTTCGCTGGTTTCATTCGCAGTTTTTTCGGGCGTCGACGGCAGCGCATCCGCCAGCTCAGCGGCTTCAGCGGCCGACGACGTGACCGGATTTTTCCGCGCGTCGGCGTCGAGCTCGTCGTCCAAATCGAGCGCCTGTTTTGGAAAAGAAAAGTGTCAGTCACGAGTCTTGAGTATGGGTTCGTAACAGTTACCATAGTAACAGTTACTAGTACTGTGTCAAATTACCACAGTACTGGTAAACGTTACTAGTAGTGCACTAGCAATACGTACCTGTTTCGTCAACGCCTCCGCGTTTCCCCCGATGAACCGCACCGCCAGCCCAGCAGCGCCGGTGACGTGAGACAAAGGAACGGGTTTGGTCAACACGATCTTTGAATCCTTTTCGGTGTTCGAACCCTTTTCCGCATCTGCACCTTCGGTTTTGGGAACGGTGGGAACGGCGTGTTCAGGAAACGCGGCTTTGAACGCTAATGCATCCGCGCCGGTGCCGAAAAACACGATGCCCATCTCCGCCAACCGCTGCGAACGGTAACGAAAAGTGTCAGTCTTTCGTAATGTTCGTAAGGTGTATTACAGTACGTAATTACTCTGGACATTCGGCAAACAGTCGTTGACGGGATTTGGGAAAGGCCCAAGGCCGTACCTGTTTCACATCCTGTACTGTTGCCGGGTCCGTAGGGTCCAGGCCTTCGCACGCTTTTTGTGCAGCCTCTGCTGCGGCGAGCTCGTTTGGCGACTTGTACGCGTTTTTCATTTCGTCGCGTCGTTTCTGGGCCGCTTCCTCGGTCACTTCTTTGGGGGCGTCGGGATGAACCGCTCGGAAGGCGAGTTCCGCGGCGTTCGGGCCGATGAACGTAACGGCTAACGCATCAACGTCCCCATCAGTCGCATCCAAGGACTTGTCAAACGCTTCCGCGTCGCCGCCAACGGAAGGACTTGGTTCGGACACAGCCGGCTTTTCGTTCCAAGTAGGCGGCGCGGCGCCCGCCTGTTCGTAAAAAACCCCAGTGAAGTCCCCGCTCCACCCTTTGGAAGCCTTGGCGCGCGCCGCGTTTCGCTGCTCAGGGGTCATCGCTGCTAACTGCTGTACGACCCGTTCCTCAGCAGTCAAGAAAGGCTCTTGGATGTTTTTCTTCGCCCCAGGAACCTCGTGTTTTTCGCCTCCGCTAAACGCGGCCGGGCCAAACAAAGACCGCGGCGATCCTCGCGGGTTCTGGCCCAGAATAAACGCACCCGGGACGGTGTGTCTCGTGGGCGTAACAACCCCTTCCACCTGTTTAAGCATTTGCGTATCCTCGTACACAGCTTCCGCGATTCCCTCCGCAATTAACGCGACTGCGTCCTGGTCGTCGTCCGCCGCCGCGAGCGCCGTTTTGGCCGCCGCCGCCGCCGCAAGCTCCACCGCTTCCTTCGCCGCGTCCGCCGCGGCGACCATCAAAGCGCGTTCCATGTCACCAGCATCTGCACTCAAACCCCCGCTTCTGAACGTCTCCGTGAGTTGAATGAACGCCCTCAGCGCGGGCGCGTTTTCAGTATCCACGGGCGCGTTTCCCGCAACTGCATTGACTGTTTGCCCAAACGACAATTCCTGAGTCTCACCGGGCGACAGCAACACCCCGTTCGTTTCCTTCGCCTTTCGCGAGTAGTCCGCCTCGCGCGTTTTCGCCGCCGCGACTCGCGCGGCGTCGACGTACCCGGGCATCTGTTCCCTAACTTCACGTGTTCGTTGCTGTTGCGCCCCGAGGAAAGTTTTCAAAGACGGGTACTTGCTCCGGTCCACTCTGGGAGGGCGGAACCCGTTGGGGTCTCGCCGGTCGCGTTCCTCCTTTGCCCGGAGCGCCGCGACGGCGCGCGCGCGTTTCGCGTCCTGGAACGAAACGGAAATCGGGTCGGTCACGTCGTGCCTGACGTTGGCGTTGACCCTCCACACACCAAGTGTGGGCTCGCGAAACGATTCGTCGCGGTCGAACGACCTTAACGGTCCGGCGGAGAACGGCCTTTGGTGTTGCACGCTTTTCGCGGCGCTCAGCGCCGCTCTTCGCGCGCGCGCTTTTGCGGAGGCGTCCCCGATCTGCATCGCGCTCACCGGGGCGGGCAGTTTCACGCCGTACTGCGCAGTTATGAACGGCGCCCGGGCGTTCGTCTCGCGTAACTCTCGTTCAACTTTCTTTTGGGTTTGAACTAGGACGTCTTGCGAGTAGATGGATTTCGGCAACGAGGCTTGTTTGTGTCTGGATGAAGACGACCCAAACGCAGTTCCCGGTCGCGCACCTCGTCCGTACCTCTTCATCTCCGTCGCCCTGCGCGCTGCTTTCGCATCGAGTTCAATTGCTTTGGCCGCGGCGACGAGCTTGGACGGTCGTGAGCCACCGATCGTGCCGATGAGCACTCCCAGGGATTCTTCCTCCGCGAAAAATGGCTCTCTGCCGTCCGCGAGCAAATCGAGCTCATCCGCGACCGCTTGTTGCGCAGCCTTCGCCGCCTCTGTGGCTTCCGACGGCCCTCTGTACCCCGCGTGGCGCGAGTTCGCGAACGCAGTCGGCGCGGCTTTGGAAGCCTTCCCTGCGTTTCTCTCAACGCCTAGTAAATACCCGGGGTCATCAAGCACGCGGGCGATGCCATCGTCGCCAGCCCCGAATGAAAATGCGTCGTCGCCGAAATCGAACGGCTCAGGTACGGACGTGGGGACGACCACCTCCGTGACGTACGACCTGGGCGGCTCGGCGTCACCCATGGCGAGTTTTTGAATACCCTTCAGGTGCGCGGCGATACTTTCCACGCGCTTTGACGTAACGCGTGCCACTGCTTCCGAGGGCGCGCGCGGGCGAAACTGATGACTGCGCACCGTCGAGATTCGACCACGATCGAAACGGCTCGATTCTTGGAAGAAGTGATTTAACTTTTTGACTTGTGACTTTTTTTTTTCAATCTGTCTGCTAGCCCATCCATCCACCTCCCTCATCATCTCCCCTCCTTCCTTTTCTGCGCGAAGAACCTGGCGAGCGCGCTTTGGGTTTGCCCGTACCCATTGGGGGTTTGCAGCCGCTCCCCGATCCAATGCGCGAGCTGGGACGGGACGCCTGTTAGTTTCTGTGGCTTGTTAGTCTCCGAGTTTTGTTCGGTCGACCGCGCCGGCGCGAACCTCTTGTCGCAGAAAAGAATCGCGGCGAAATCCCCGACGTGCCGAATCGCCCGCCCCACACTCTGGTTCACCGAGCGCATACAAAGCGCGTCGTAGTAGGATCGACCCCGTGAGGACTTTGTGTTAACCCTGTGTCCAACCAACTCTGCTGTTACCGATTTTTTCCCAGACTGTTTACCCGTACCCGTCTCGTCCAAATACGCCATCCGCGCTTTCAACTCGGGCTCTTCGGGGTTGGCGTACGGCAACCCGACCATCACGACCAGCCGCCCGAGCTCGTCTTTAAAGTTAATCCCCTCGCTCAGCTTACCTCCGCACACGCAAAGTATCAAAGCGCCGGTTTGAGTGGGTTGATTTGTTTGAGGAGTTTGAGGAGTAGAAGTAGTACCAGGTACTAAGGGCACAACAGACTGATTAGTCGTACCTTCTCCAGATACAGACTGATTAGTCATCATACCTTCTCCTTCCCGCTTTCGTTTCTGCGACCCTCGCTCCACGGCAAGCGAAAACGCTCGCAACGCGACTTCCACGTCCGCCGCGGCTCGCGGTTCTCGAAACACGGTTTTTATCTTTGCTATTCTCTGCGCGATGCCGGTGACGACCCAGCGTTGGTAAACAACATCCGCGTACGCGAACGACGGGAAGAAAACCACGACGCCGCCTGGCGATACTTGACACGCGTTGCAAATCACGAGGCCGAGTTCGTCCTTCGTGGTGAAAGAAAAGTGGTTAACGTGTTGTGTATCGCGCCGTGTGAACAAACAGTCAGGGCAGAGGTAACACGTCCCTTCGCAGGACGAGTATGCGCAAACAAGTCGTCTATAATTTGGAAACCGCGCGGTTACTTACCATCATGCCGAGTTCGAACCTTGACTTGAACGAAAAGTCCAACACCTTTCCAGACGGACCGCACCGCACCGCTAACGGCAACAACGCGTCGATTGGCACGACGTGGCCGCAGGAGATCGTGGATACCTGTTTCGGTTTCGGTTTCGGGACGAGTTCGGGGAGAGGAAGGTCCGGAGGAGTACCCGCAAGAGTGGTCGGGATACCGGTAGTACCCGTGGTAGTACCGTTCGGAAGACCGGTAGTACCCGTGGTAGTACCGTTCGGGGCACCAGTAGTACCCGTACTAGTGCCCGTAGTAGTACCATCAGTACCCTTAGTAGTACCCTCGGTTTTAGTACCAGTACCAGTGTTCGTACCGTCGGTACCCTTCGTGGTACCGTCGGTAACCTTCGTGTCAGTACCATCGGTACCCTCCGTACAAGTACCAGTACCCCCGGCGGCAACAATCATCTCCGCGTTCGGAAACAGCGACCGCGCCAACTCGTGGATTGGCGACAAGGTTCCGCCCACCAACACCACCGCCTTCGCGGTGTCCACGACCGATTTGAACCGCGCCGCGGCGTCCAGTAACACGAATTTCAACCGACCGCCGTCGCTGCCGCGGCTCCTTGCAACTGCTTTGAAACTTCCTTTCAACTCAGATGAAACCGAAGGAGTTGAAGTTCCCACCGATGGCACGGTGACGATGGTTTCTTTTTCAACAAGCACGCGCCCGTCCGTGTCCGCGGACGCCAGCGCGGTGACGAACGCGGAAACCGCGTGGACCGATCCGACGGACGGTTTGTTGCTTTTTCCGGCTCCCGTGCCGCAAAGCAAACTCCGCGAAAGCGTCGTCGCGCCAAACCCCAACGAATCGTCGCCCCAACCGTCCCAGGCATCGCGGTGAGGCAGGTTGCCCAGCTCATTACCTCCTTGTTCTTCCGTCGCGGAAAACCTCGACTCCGCGTACCCCGCTATTTTGTGCGCGATTTTCGATTCCCTGAGCCACCTGGTTAATGAAAACACGTTCACGGCGTCGCACCCGCACTCGAACAGAAAATCGTTCAGCGTTTTTACGGTTCCGCCCGGAGTTGAACCCGGGTGGTTTTGGAATGAGGCTGATGTCTTACCACCTCCGTGACTACCACCTGTATCTCCATCAATTGTATCATGGCTACCCTCCACACCACCATCCGTGTCACTTCGGAGGTGTTTCAAAAACGAAACGCACAGCAGTTTCAACGTTCGCAGATGCCGCAGGTTCTGCGGCGCGAGGCGCTGGTGGAACCGGTCCTTGTACGGCACAAAAGAAAGTGTCAGTCGGTCATGATGTGTATGAGGGATTGGAAAGGGTATACTGTACTCCATACAGTGCACTGTATTGAATACAGTGCAGTAAACAGTCAGGGTAATCGGGCCGATCAGGGAGGCGGAACGTGGTGGGAAATACGTACCGTGTAGTTGGCGAGCATTTTTTCGACCGAAACAATTTGCGCCCCCGTGAGCTGCGCACCAAACGCGCCGTGCACCGCATCCGCCAAGTTGTGCGCCTCGTCGAAAATCACCACGGCGTTTTTTAACTCGATGCCCAAACTTTGTCGCGTTTCCGGGTGCAACAGACTGGCGTACGGCGCGAAGATGATATCCGCGCGCGGGTGCGCTTGTCTTGACGCGTAGTACGGGCACGCTTTCCGCTTCACCCCCGCAGTCGCGAGGTCCTCGATGTCCATCGGGGTGGCCAAAATTTCTTCCGCGAGCTCGGAAACCGCGGCGCGGCGCTTGGCGAGGAAAGGACACCCCTTTTGCTTTTCTTGCGTTTTCTTCCCCTTATGAGTTGTCTCTTTTGCGCCGTCCTCCTTTCCCAATTCTTTTGTCTTTCCCGGACCTCGTTTCCGCGCCTCCTCGCCGAGCTCCAAACACCGCTCGTTGAGCCTCGCACCCGAGCTCCCACCCACAGCAAGGGCGTCCGCGTTGACGCAGAGCTGGCGTCGCGACGCGACCGCGACGGCGGCGATTCGCCGGTCGTCGCTGTTCTTGTCGCCCCCACCAATCCCTCCCCCAAACACCGTCGAGCGCAACTCCCCCACGACTTGCGTCAGCTGCGAGTGCGTTCTTGAACAGAAAATGATCTGCGAAGTGGGAAGGTCAGGGTCTGGTGACTCGGGGTCGTCTTTTTTGAACCTGAGATTGTAAAAATAAATGTCAGTCTTGTATGGGCAGTCAGTCGGCGGAATGTGTTTATTGGGAAATACTTACCCTTTAGAGCCCGAAAACCGTTTAGGACCACCGTTTCCGTGCGCTCCACCTCGTTTCACCGGCTCGTCGTCTTCGTCCGACGAGGTGTCGTCGCCCCTTATCGATTTCAGATACGCGTCTTGCGATAAGTAAAACAAAGTGTCAGTCTTGCGTGGGAACGCGGGGAGGCTCCTGATTTGGGAAACGCGCAACGCGTACCGGTGTTTTTACCGCCGCCGTTCTCGTCACTCCAGTCGTCCGCCAGAAACTCAGCCTCCTCCACGGCTTCGTCCCTAGACGCGCCTCTGGCAACCGCGGCGGCGTACGCCGCGACCGCGGCGCGTTCCGCGGAGGATTTCGATTTGGGTTCCGCGCAATGTTCGGCGGTTTCTTTTCCGTTATTTTTCCGACCCGGCCGAAACCCGCCCTCCCCGCTTAACGCCCTTTTCGGAAGTCGCTGACTAAAAAACACGACGTCTTTCTCTTCCGCGCGTCGTCGCGCTTTTACGCGTGACTCACGCCGTCGTTGTTCTTTGTCAACAAAGTCACGAGTTCGTTTGTTGTGTTCGAAATCGACAAGCCAGTCCGGTTCGGGGTCGGCGGAGCCTTTGGTGTTTTTGTCATCATCTTTGTTTTTGTCCCCGTCAAAATTACCAGCACCTTGCATGGCACTCCTTTTCTCATCTTCCAGCCACTGCAGCGCCGAACACAACACGGATAACGTCTTGCCCGTCCCCGTCGGTGATTCGAAAACCCCGATACCGCCCCTTTGAAGCGTGCCGTACAACGAACGCATCAAATCAAGCTGGATGCCGTATGGCGTGTGCGGGAACGCGGGGAAGGTCATCGTGGCGATGTCTTCTTTTTCTTTTTCGCGTGTTTGTGCTGAGGTCGACGCAATCGCAATCTCCACGCCGCGTTCGGAGGGATCGAGGTTTGGTCGGTCGACGCGTGATCCGCCTCGGTCGTCGCCATCGCCGACACTGGGAAGCATTCCGAGCGCACCAAAGGACGCCGCGACTCTCCCTCCGCGTAAAAGCCACGCCCGACGCGCGGCGAGCACTGGCGTGTTTCGTTCGAAAAAGAGTGTTGTTGTTTTTTTCGGTTTTTCGACTTTTCGTCGCGAATGACAAAAATCGAATCTCATCGTCGTTGTCCGCGCGCAGTTCGCCCTTGGCCTCACAAGGCTTGACGCGCGAAGGGATAGACGTGCTGCGTCGACGTTACCTTCCCGACTGCCTAGACCGGAACGCAGACCGTACACGCGGATGCCACGTTTGGAAGCGCCACGGGGTTTTCACGAATAAGGTTTCCACGAATAAGATTGAAGAGGATGGAAAGGAAACGGTGCTCGCACGGGAGCGCGAAATCCAACTGCGCGGAGTGCAACCCCTGCCCCCACGGCAAGGTGAAACACGGCTGCGCAGAGTGCACCCCCTGCCCTCACGGCAAGGTGAAAAAACACTGCGCGGCGTGCAACCCCTGCCCTCACGGGAAGCGGAAAAGCGAGTGCGTGGAGTGCAACCCCTGTCCCCACGGCAAGCTGAAAAACAACTGCGCGGACTGCAACCCCTGCCCTCACGGCAAGCTGAAACTCCAGTGCGCGGCGTGCTACCCCTGTCCGCACGGCAGGCTGAAAGGGAAGTGCGCGGCGTGCAACCCCTGTCTCCACGGCAAGCGGAAAAGCGACTGCGTGGCGTGCACCGGTTGCCCCCACGGCAAGTGGAAAGACAGGTGCGTGGAGTGCACCCCCTGCCCTCACGGCAAGGTTAGAGGCAACTGCGCGGAGTGCAATCCCTGTCCGCACGGCAAGCTGAAACAAAACTGCGTTGTTTGCGTCGGATGTCCGCACGGCAAGATGAACAGTAAACGTTCGCAGTGTAGACTATGATTGTGAAAAGACTAGACTAGCACAACACGCGCCCGGTTTCGCGATTCGCGAAGCGGCGTCATCTTCGAGTTAAAAATTGATCGAGCGCTCCGTTGCTTTGCGCGTCGTGTCCGTTTTCGTTTTTCTTCCCCGGCCGCACGATTTTGGTTCGCCCGCCCCGGCCGTCCGGCCCGTGAATGATGAACGACCCGCCACGGCCCGACCCGTCCCCTACGGTGCCGTGGTTTTGTAAATCAGCATCGCCCCCGTTTCTCCCCACGAACGATCCCGGGTTTTGTTTTTGCAAACTTTTTTTCTTTTTGGAAACTTTCAAATCGGCGTTGGCGTCGATGCCGCCGAGAATATCGTCCAGCAGGTCCTCGCCGGATTTTTCATGGGTCATCTTCCGCGCGGTCGATAAAGCCGGGACCCTGCTCAAAGGACCGCCGACAAGGGTGGCGGCGGCCGGTCTTTGGGAATTTTTGGGTTTGCCGAAAAAGTCGCCGTTTTTGGCCGAGGGAAACGCCGTCCCGAGCGTCCCCGCTGCGTCCCCAAACCCTTCTTCCCGTCCCCAGCCCCAGGACGCCCGGCTTGTCCCGGGAACTCTTTCGTCCTCCACACCCAACCCGGAAGAAGCCCCACGCTTCACGCCCCGGGTTTCGGACACGGTTTCAAAATCGAGGGGCCCATCATGTGTTTCGACACCGCCGTCCTCGCCGAGTTTCGCCTGCGCCGCCCGCAAACCCCGCTCCGCGTGCTTATACTTCAGCACCAGCTTCCCGTACTCCTCCAGCTGGCCGTGCAGTTGTCTGTTTTTTCCCGCCAGCGCGCGGCACAAGGTCTCTACCGCGACTTTCGTTGTAAACAAAAAGTGTCAGTGTTGTACAAGCAAACAGTCTCATGGGATTTGGTGAAAGGCCAAATACGTACCTTTTGGGTCCACGAGTGATTCGGCGCCAAACCGCTTCACCAGATCCGCCTCGCCCACCACCCGTCCGTCCGTGTGCGCCAAATCCCGATCCAGCTTTCTCTGCGTTTCAAGCGCGCTCACCTTGCCCCGCAACCGAACGCACTCGCCGTTCCGTTCCCGTAGCTCACTGGTGGCTTTGTCCAGTTTCGTCTTGGCCTGGCCCTCGACGTACGTCGCCGCTTTGAGTTGCTCCCTGGCTCTACCAAGTTCTCGAGTTAATGACTCAACCTGGTCACTCAACGCGTCGTCTTCAGCAACCCCCGCTTCGTGTCGCATCTCCGCCGCCGCAAGAGCGTCTTCCGCTTCCCTCGCGCGAACAGTCGCCGCATTTAACTCAACCCGCAACGAGTTTATTTCGTCTGAAGTACGTGGGGACGTACTTGTATGCTCTCCAGACCTCCCAGTTGCGGTGTCTCCTACCCGGAACCCTAAACGTCTTGTGTGTGTGTCATTCGGGGACTCCGGAACCACGTCGTCGTCGTCGTCGGATGAAACCAGGTTGACGGTAGATTTTCCTTTTCCAGTGGGCGTTTTCCACGCCGCCGCGCCGGTCGACGCGCGCGTTTGCCGAACGCGTTTCGCGGGTGGCGTTTCTTTCGCCACCAAATCCAGATAGATAGTCACCGTGCTTCCCATGTCGAAGGGTTCTTTGCACTTCGGACACGGCGCGTGCGGGGGGAGGGTGTGTGTAGTTCGTTGGTGTCCGCGGGGGGTAGGCTTACTCGAT
>Ga0222633_1000391_pt1 | contig 42522 bp, 34 predicted proteins | sample AntAcemetageno48_FD_179816 | JGI IMG/M metagenome (GOLD analysis project Ga0222633, IMG submission 179816) | Saline water microbial communities from Ace Lake, Antarctica - #48 | ecosystem: Environmental > Aquatic > Non-marine Saline and Alkaline > Saline | place: Antarctica: Ace Lake | collected...
TTGGAGAAATCTGGCAAGCACTGGTGGGAGACCTGGGGGAAGTACTAGCGGACGCGAACGGAGATGCCGTGGTCGTGAGCAGGGTGGTGCGTGGGGAAATTAAGGTGTGGGACGTCATCGGGCGCGCCGTAGGGATCGTCCCGGTTGAATGCAGTGAAACAGAAAAAGGCGTCGCCGCCGTCCTCGCGCGAAGCGCCGGGATGGGAGACAACCTCAAGCAGCAGTGCGCGTGCGACGGGACGGTGATTTGGGAAAGCGCGCACGACGACTTCAAGCCGGTGGGGGTGAAGATGTAGAAAAGAAAGAGCGACGAAGGAGCTGGGGAGGGTGTGTCAGCGCATGTAATTTGATGAAGTCCAATAAAATCGTCAAAATGGTAAGCACAAGAAAGGAAGTTGAGAAGACCACGACCCATAATCGGCATCACCTTCGGATGGTGGTGTCGACCCGCATGTCGGGTTTGGACGGGAACCCGCCTCGGTTCGGCGAGGGGGGCACTCGCAACCACAGCTTCGCGTTACGCGGTCCGGGAGACAATGACCGGTTCACCGGCGCCGCGGGTTTGTCCACCTCAGGGCGAACCACGTTCCCAAGAGATGCCAACCTGTACGATCCACCCGCGACCTCGCGTTTGACGCGAAGCAACGTGCGTCTCGGCGATCCCCTGAGCCCGTTTGTTTCCGAGGTGATGCGCCCTCACCAGGGTATCATCGCGGAGAAGAAATACGAGGTCCCGATTGCGCGAGCAAGGTACACCAAAGGCCGGGACATGGTCAACAAGGGCGACGCGAACGTGAACACCACCATTCCGCAAAACCATCCTTCGCTGTTTGCGTCGAATTCGAGCATGCGCTTGTACGCGTCCACGGCGCGGCGGCTGCGCAAACCAACCCCGTGGGAGAACACGCACCCTAGTGAGTTCAAAAGGGCGTCGCGGCAAGTTGGGCCCAGCGACAGGCAGGAGATGTTCTACCGGAAAACCCTTGAAGAGGCGCAGACGCCGTTGGAGCGACGCCGGGCGCTGGAGCACGAAGCGGCGCTGGCACACGTGGAGAAGAGACGCGTCGCCGCGATTGAGGACGCCGCTTTGCGAAAAAAGGAAAGAGAAGTCGCCACCGCGCTTGATATCAAAAGCGACTTCGCGACGCGACGGGTTTTGAACGCCACGACACGGAACGCCGCGTACGCGTGGGAAGCAGACATCGTGGCGGATGGAAAACACGACCCCGGAGTCGGCGCCAAAACTTCACCGAAAAAGTATCAGCCGTTTCTTGACGCGTTTATAACACCCTCACACGCGCTGCACGCGGGGGCGCGGCAGGTCGTGCCCCGTCCTCGGGTGTTGGGACCGTGTACGTTCGTGCCGTTACCCGCGACGGACAAAACGGAGCAGGTCAGGCTAGCGACGACCGTGGATGAGCGCTGCTACGAAAACGCCGCGCATGCGCTTGAAACGACCGCCCGAAACCTGGGCGGCGTCGCGCCCACCGCTAAGTACGCGGCGTACTTTGGCGACTTCGTGAGGTCGCACAGGGAGGAGCAGCGTACGGCGGGCGTTCGGGTGCACACGCACACGGCAGTGCGGTCTCTTCGCGCTGATGCGCAGAAAAAGGACCAGGATACGCAAATGGCGGAGCTGGACAAATTCGAAACCAACGTGGCGTACTTCCACGCAAACGATTTGCGCCAACGATTGACGCACCGGGGGTGGCTCGGTCCAGGCGAGGGGGTTTTGGAGCGCTCGCGATGCGGAGCGATGACCTTGGTGACGAACGTGACGAATCAAACAAAAGAAAAAGAAAAAGAAAACCCTCGCGCGTCGATGGTCCGTTTGAAAGCGGCGCGCGACGCGAAAACGGCGGTGGCGAACGCGCGGAAGTGGGACGACGGCGACGAGACGGTTGAGGATTATTAGAGTACACTTTAGACGACTGGGAAGAGTGAAATATGATAGTTGTTGCAGTCCCGTTCCCAACGCGTTGAATGAGAAAAATTAACTCCCTTGTTACAATATATTAATTCGCCACGCCGTTGACGTGGTGCTTACTGGCCACGCCGTTGACGTAGTAGTGCTGCCCCACCGTGTTGAGGTTCGTGAACGTCGCTTTCCACGCGCCGTAGTACGTCAGCACTTTGTAGTTCAGGTTCCACTTCTTGGCGAATTTCTTGAACAAACGCGAAACCTGCGGTTGCCGGAACTGCGGCATGTCCGGAAACAAGTGGTGCATGACCTGGCAGTTTAGGTACCCCATCAGCCAGTTCACCACGTGGTTGCCGGTGTCGATATCCACGGTGTGGTCCACGGCGTAGTGTACCCACGAAACGTGCTTGTCCGCGGGCAAAACATCCGTGTGCGTGTGCGACGTGGAGAAGTGCGCGAAGAGGTACATGTACGCGAACCAGTTCGAAACGCTGAACCACGCGTACGCCGACGTCCACGTCGAGCCACTTAAAGCGCTTTTGATAACCGCGGTTCGCACTAAGTGCGACAGTAACATCCAGCCCCCCTCCTCCCAGTTCCGCTTGCGAAACACGTCCCGTGGGTGCAGCGCGTAGATCCAGAACGTGGGAACCAAAACGCCGCTCGTGACCGGCACGAACGTCCACGCCTGCGCCTTTGCCCAAACTCGGCTAAAACCTCTCGGTCGGTTACTCTCCACGGCGGTTTTAAAAAACGCAACCGCGGGAGTCGTGTCCAGATCCATGTCATGTCGCACCTTCTGAGGTGTCGCGTGGTGTTTGTTGTGCATCGTGTTCCACATCGTTCCCGACGTCGCTAGGCCGAACCCGCACGTCGCGGCTTGTATGCGTTTGTCCCACCAGATGGAACCGCTCAAACTGTTGTGCCCGCCCTCGTGCTGCACCCACCCGCACCGCGCGCCGAAGAACATCCCATACACCGCGGCTGCTGCTAACGGGTAGCTAATGGTCATTAAGTACGTGCCGAGGGCGAACATGGCGACGAGTTCGACTAACCGGTACGCCAGGTGTGTTTTCGAGGATTCGAAAAAACCACCCTTCTCCAACTCCAAGCGCCACTTCGCGAAATCGGCCAGCATCTCAAAATCCGGGTCCGCCGACCGCGGCGAGGCGCATGGTCGGTTGGGCAACAGCTTGAGCGTTTTCCACGCCTTCGCCGAGCGCATGTGGAACTCCCTAAACGCCTCCGTGGCGTCCGCGCCGGTGTTGGCGAGCATGTAGAAAATCACGCTGCCACCCGGGTGTTTGAAGTGGGTCACGTCGTACTCCAAGTCGCCGACCCGGACCCACCGCGTTTTGCACGTTCGCGCCAGCAGATGCGGCTCCAGGGTTGAGGTCGTGATCGGGCCGTCGCTAACCACCGAGCCAGAAGCCTGCTTAGCGACCTTCGCCGCGGCCCTTGTCAGGGGCGACCGCGTGACATCGGAGGGAGGGCACATCGTGAAGATGGAGTCGTTGCGTACGTACGGAAACGCGACGATGGATATCGGGTACCGATCAATCGCAAATGAAACGCGAGTAAGGTGTTTCGACTTGCACCGACACGACGCTATCACGCGCGTCGATGAAACGCGGTCACGACGAACGCGACTTGGTCAAGCAACCGCACGTGCGACACGCGGCGCAACGCGCGCGTCCGGACGGCCTTCGCCGAAGCGCGGCGTGTTCTGCCGATACGGCGCTGCAGGGTTGAACGTTTTCACAACGAAGACGATGACGTCGACTGAAGCAGAAACAGAAATATCTGCTGCTAGCTTGGAGCTAAGTACTTTTCTCCTCGCCTTACAACCGCCACGAGACATATTCAGGTACGCGCTACATCGCCATCTCACCGCGTCGACCGCGATGACGCCTTGTTTCCCACACCGTCTCCCGTCACACAAAAGAGCTCAGGGTACATCGCGCGCACACGGGCTGCTCCCGTGAGCCCTGACGGAGACGACACCGGCGCGCCCTTCGCGGCGACAACTCTGTCAAAAGTTTCCTCGTCGCTCGCGGCGAAGACTTCGCCGGCGTCTGGGAACACCCGCGTGCCATCCCAACGCACGTTTCTCGCCTCGCGACGTGCCTGCCGCGCCGCGGTTTCCGGGCTGTCAGGAGGAGACACAGGCAACGAGTGGGTGTTGGAAATCGCGGACAGCGTGGCTAGGGACAAAACAACCGTCTCCGCGAGCGGGTCGGGGCGCGACGAGGATAAAATGTTTTGTGTCGGCTCTCGTGTCGTGCGCGCCGCGCTTGCCTCGCCGGCGCTGAAGGACGAGCACTCCGAGTCAACCGACTCGGAGGACACGTCATCCCACGTCTCTGCTTCGCGTGAAGAGAGGACCACACGTGACTGCGACTGCGACTGCGAGAATGGTGCGGGTGGTTTGTTTACTTTTCGCGCGAAAGACTTTGACGCTCGTTGACGCTCTTCGAGTTTCGCCGCCGCGAAAGACGGTTTCGTTCCGGAAATAGAAACGCCCCGGGCCGGCGACCCGCTGCTTTGTGACTCGCCCTGACTCGACGAACTCCCTGACTCTCCTGACTCTTCCGCCTTCGAGTCGGAGATTGACCCTGTTCCCGGGTCAGCCACGCTTGAAGTAACGCTCGAACCGCGCGCGTCGCCGCGGGGGCGCCTGGAAACACCCGTCGCGGCGAACGTCGGAAGGGGCGCGACAGTCTCGTCGCGCCCGTTCCTTCGGGTCGCCACGGAGTCCCCGGGGGCGGGGGCGGGGGCGTTTGTTGCGCATGTCTTGTGAACGAACCGGTCTTTCGAAGCATCCGCGTCAACCCAAGGAAGCGCCACACCTAGCCCGGATAAAAGCGCATCCACGCGTCGCGCCGCCGCCGCGTCGGGAGATTCCAAACCGGGTGTGTTTTTACCGTCTTTTTCCAAACGAAACGACGCGCGTCGCCGAACGTCTGGCGCCGCGCGTTTCTCTCCACCTGGAATGCCCATACCTGACTCACCCGAATCACTTGTACTTGTGTCGTGCACGTGTGAGACGGACGGCGACGGCGACGGCGATCCGGAGGACGCTTCCGGGGTTTGGGATGCGTCGGCGGTTGAGTAGTCGGCGGATTCGTTTTCGTTTCGGCGAAACGGCGGCGACGACCGCCGCGGCGGTTTCGGCGCGCGCGCCGCGCGCGACGCGCGGCGCGGATCCTCACCGCTTTTCCAGCCTGGAAGCGCGTTTGACTCATCCACGTCGTCACGCCTTCTTGGCGTGTTCTTCCTTCTGCGATACGTGGAATACACCGACGGGTATCGCTCGAGGTGGTTTGTGTTTTGGACGTCCACGCGATTGTTAAGTGGAGGGCGCGCCGACCAGCCGAGCGGACGGGACCGATTTGTGCTCACCGAGTCTCCACCGCGAAGATGTAACCCGCGTGTCAAACGTCGGTTCAGACGATGACGCATCTCTTCATCCACGCGGTCGTTGGTCACAGCGGCTGAAGGTGCGCGAGGGGGGGGGGGGTACGGCGCCACAGGCGGCGTGAGCACAGGGACAACCACCGGACCCGGACGGACATCAACGGATGAAAACGCGCCGTGGCCAAAGGCGTCGTACTCCGCGAGGTACAGATCCAGCGCCGCGCTCCACGACGAGACGCCCGCGTCAGACGGCCGCGGAGGCGTCGTGGTGACATCAGCCGTCGGCGACCGCGCGAGCGGAGGCCGAGGCGTGGGACTCGAGGCCATGCTCAACGTCTGCGCATGAGGCTTTTGCCACTGACTCGTCGGATGCGACGAAACGCCCGGACGCTTGTTTCCCCTCGCACGCGAATCGACGAAACTCAGCACTTTCGTTTCGCAAAACAAACAACGAAAAAGGTGCCCGCGGCCTCGTGAGTCGTGGACCTTCGCGTGCTTCGATCAGTCGTCGGACTCGCGCGGGTCACACCCACTTTTGGTGCACGCACTTGGTGGTGGGGCCACACCCGCGGGAGGAGACCACATGGGTGAGGGGTGCGTAGGTGCTTAGACTTGCTGTAGGCCGCGGCTTTCGATCGTGCAGAACTGCAGATCGCGTTTCGCGTGTACTCGACTTCGTTGGCGCGTTGGAAGACTGGGCCTTAGGGGTTGAAACACGAGGGTTTCGATAAGCACGAGGGCTCAGGAAATATGTCTCGCAACCGCTCGATCGCGCAGCGCATGGGCAACGAGTTGTCCGGTGCCAAGAAAGGTGACCCGAACTACGCCAAGGTGTTGTTCACGCCCGACGACATGGCGAGTTTCGAAACCCTGATGAGCGAAGTGGACGACGCCCGCGGGACGAGCGGGAAGTTCATGTTGCCGAAACGCAACACAGACGACGACCCGCCGAGTACAGGTGGGTGCTTTCGGGGCTGGTGTTCCGGGGTGAATTTCGTGTTGGTGGTGGTGCTGGTGGTCACCGCGGTGGTGGGGTACGACTTCACGACGAGTTATTTATCACAAACAAACGCAAACGCCGCGATCAACGTCGACAACACGTTGGAGCAATCCACCGCGAGTAGTAATGCCAAATTCAACAGCCCCGCGGCGAAACAAGCCGCGAACGCGCTAGCGGCTGATTTCGCACAGGCGCGCCGGGGAGGCACGCCGGGTAGTAGTAGTTCGGTCGGGCTGGAAAAGGACGCGGAAGGACGCCGCGAGTTTCTGAAACACACGGGCGCGGGGGTCGGGTCGGTGACGGTTACGACAGAGGCGGACACCGGAGTTATGACCTCGATGGACACCAGCGTCGTTCCGGATGCGTTTGCGATTCCCGAATTCAAGCCCAAGAAAAGCGCGACATCCGCGGGGAGCGCATTTAGTAAGAACACGGCGGCGCGGGAAATGGGAAAAAACGTGTCGTCTGGCGCGTCGCTGATGGACAAACAGAGTACGTTGTCCGCATCCTCCACCTGGAAGTCCGACGCGACTGGTTTTGACGGCGTCGATGCCTGGACACCGGGAACCGTTCTTCCTAACGCCCTGGACGCGGTGACCACGGGGTCCGGCACCACGAAAAAGGTGTATCCCGGCGCGACGAACGACCAGGCGGCGGCATCCGAGACGTCCCCCGCGTTTGACTCGACGTCGCGCGCGGTGGCGGACGCGGCGGAGTCGACGGCGGCGGACGCGGCGGAGGCTTCTTTTCGCGTGGAAAGTGACTCACCGAAGGAGAGTGATTTGGAGCGACGTACACGGCACGACGCGGAGGACGCGGCGCGACGGACACGGCACGAGAAGGAGGATGCAGAACGGACGGCGCGGCACGCCATGGAGGATGAGTTGCGTGAGCTGCGGCTGCGAGTTAAACGTCAAGACGATCGCGGCGCGGTGCCGGGTGAATGGATTGATGGTATTGGGTACGACACGCACGACGGCATCGGCGACGGCTCTTCGGGCGATTTCCCGCCTGGCAACGCCACCGCGGGTTTCCCGCCGCTCGATGACCCAGGGTCTGGTGGGTTTCCAAACCGCGGACGCGCGGACCTCCCTAAAGACGTTTCGGTATCAATTCACGCCCCGCCGCGAATTGACGACCCGCTCGGGTTGCTTTCCGAGGACGAATCGGGGAGTAATGACTCAAGAAATGGAAACACGGGCCCGCCCGGTGCCCCGTCAGGTGCGGACGATCGCGGCGACACTAACGGCACTAGCACTGCGGGCATCGTGAATACCACGGTGACCGTCCCGACGGCGGAGAACGTTGAGGACGTTGAGGACGCGGAGAACACGGGTGATACGAAGGAGGATGAGACGCGAGACGAGACGTCTCCGGCGCCGGCGCCAGCGCCGGCCGGGCGCACCCCGCGGCGCGCGGCGGCGGAGAAGGGGAGGGGAAAAAAATACGGGGCGGCGAAGGCGAGCAAACGAGGCAACGGCACGACGACCTCGGGGGATGTGGGTGCCAGCACTGACGATGAGGAACCCACAAAGGACGCGGGTGAGGCTCCTGAAAGTGATTCGCCCGAAGAAACGCAGGAACAGTTCACCAAGGACGCGTCTCCGGGTCCTGAGACTGGTTTCTTGCAAGAAACCAAAGCCGAGTTTGGGGGCGACGCGGACGCGGAGCTCGCGACGCCGGCGCAATCAGTGTCCGTGGATACCTCCGAAACGGACCCGACCGACGACCACGCCGCCGCAGGGAGTTCCAGTTCCGAAGAATTTGAAAAGAAAGACGCGATGGGCAATTTGTTGACGGACTACGACCACGGCGTGTTGAGGGTCGACTCGAACGTCTCGCGAACGGGCGACGCGCGGACGGGAACGGGGCCGGGGACGAAAAAAGAAAACTTGGATGACGTCGGGAAAAAAGAAAAGCCGACCACCCTGAAGGCCGATCCGTCGGAACACAAAAGCGACACGAAGACCGTGGTCAAGGGGTTGGTCATTGAACATGACGACGCGAAAGATACGGAGGATGATCCGGAGGCGCAGGCACCGGAGGTGGGAACCTTTTTTTAACATGTTTGTTTCCCCAGAGACGGGACGACCGTGTGTCGGCTTGTAGGTGAAACTGAATAAATTCCAAAAACCGTTTTCAGCCAAAATGGCCAATCATCAGACCAAGGATCGCCCGTACATACCCGGTGACGTGTCCAAAGGAGAGCACGCTCGCCTCACCACCATTTATTCCCGAAAGCCTCTATCCATGCCGATCGCAGCGGGCGGCAGTATCCGACGCGCGCGCACGCTCGTCCTTCACTCTTTCGCGTACCCCCATGGCCGCGCTTACCACCGCCGTTTCGGCTTGCGTCGTGTCCCCCGTTTCCGTGGGGGCGCGCGCCGGGAGTTCCCGCCGGGCCGCCTTCGTTGGCGCGAGAGTGGTGTCCAATGGTTCCGTACGCGCGGGATCCCGCCCCACCGCGTCTTCCCTTGTGGTCCGCGCGGCCAAAGACGACGAACGCCCTGCCGGCTTCGGGCGCCGCGACATCGCGAAAGGCGCGCTGATGGCGCTAAGCGCGCCCCTGATTTCCCAGATGCCCGTGGGCCCGGCGAAAGCGGATGAGCTTTCCAAGTTCTGGGACATCGTGGATTTGCCTCTTGAGCCCGGGGTGATTCTTCTGGACATCGCGTTCGTGGACGAGACGCACGGATTCTTGTTGGGTACCCGGCAAACCATCTTGGAGACCTTCGATGGCGGCAAAACCTGGGACTTCAAGTCCGTATCAAACGCCCTTGACGAGGACGTCAACTACAGGTTCAACTCCGTTTCATTCAAAGGCCAGGAAGGGTGGATCGTGGGTAAGCCCGCGATTTTGCTGCACACCACCGACGGCGGCGCGTCGTGGGAAAGGGTTGGTTTATCACCCCGGTTACCCGGTGCTCCGGTGTTGATCACTGCTACGAAGGACAACGGCACCGCGGAGATGGTCACGGACGAGGGCGCGATTTACCTCACAACGGACGCGGCGCGGAACTGGAAGGCGGCGGTTGAGGAAACAATCAGGTACGACCTTTCCCACCGAACACGTTCCGCCGTCCGCGAGTGCGCATACTCGTCCTGCGAAGGGACTGTTACCTCTGCCCATTACCACGACTGTTTACGTAATACAATACATTACGCGAGACTGACACTTTCGGCTCTTGTCGTATCAGCGCCACTCTGAACCGCACCGTGTCAAGCGGCATCACGGGCGCTTCGTACTACACCGGAACTTTTTCCACAATCTCAAGGAACGACGACGGCGAGTACATCGGCCTGAGCAGCAGAGGCAACTTCTACATGACCTGGGCGCCGGGGCAGGCGTACTGGCAGCCGCACAACAGGTCGAGCGCGCGGCGGGTGCAAAGCATGGGGTGGCGCCCGGACGGCGGGGTCTGGGAGCTCACCAGGGGGGGCGGCATTTACTTCAGCACCACGAACGACCTGCCTGATAACGACGACGACTTCGCGGAAGGCAAGATCGGGTCCCGAGGCTTCGGCTTGCTCGATTTAGGCGCCAAACCAGACGGCGGGGAGTTCTGGATCGTGGGCGGGTCGGGGAGCGTCTTTTACTCCAAAGACCAAGGCCGGTCCTGGAAGCGCGACCGCGGCGCCGACGGCGTCGCCGCGAACCTGTACACGGTCAAGTTCAACACGAACTCGAACGGCTTTATCCTCGGCAACGACGGCGTGTTGCTCAAGTACAACGGACGGGGAGTGTGAGGTGCTTAAGGTGTTGGGACAGAGGGAGTGATGGGTGACAAGACGTAAAGTGATATATTACGCGTATCGTCTTGAATTTGTTTCACGCCTCTTCCCCCTACAAGTACTCTAGTTCACGCGCATGGATTTCATCTGCTTCATGCGTTTCGCCAGGTCCTCGTGCGACCCTTCCCGTTTCAGTTTGTGGAACAGCCGCCTGTGCGTGTCGTACAGATCTTTCAGGGCCGAGACGTACAAAGCGTGGTACCTGAGATTGTAAAAAAGAAATGTCAGTATCGTATGGGCAAACAGTGTCGGAATGTGGTAAATGGGAAATACTTACTCGTCGATTTGCGCGTTTGTCGGGTCCGCGATTTTGGGTACGCGGATCGGCGCCCCGACCACGACTTCTATGGACTCTCGTTTCGGCATCACGCCGTGTTTCCCACCGGTCATGCGTCTCCATATGCCTCCACTCAGGTTCCGCCCGTACAACAAAGGCGGTGTCACCCCAATCAAGTGCTTGCACCACAGCTGGAACCTCCGCACACCGCCGCCCGTGGGGTTCGCGACTTGGTCGAAGATGTCGTTCTCGCCAAACGCGAACACCGGTACTAGGGACGCGCCTGTTTTCAGCGCCATCTTCACGAAACCCTTTCGCCTGGCTAAGGTCAACGTCGCCCACCCCGGCCTCGCGTCCAGCGCCTCCGCGGCGCCCCCCACCACGATCGCGACGCAGGCGCCCGGGCACCGCGTCAGGTTCGTCACCACGCTGCGCTTCGTGACGCTGTTGTTGTAAATAACAGAAAGTGTCAGTCCATTTGTTGGACGATGTATTGGACGATGGCCTGGTCAACAGTCACCGGCCATCGGTCTGAACAGTCACCGTAATCGGTCCGAACAGTCACCAGCGTTAGAGATAAAACAGGCGTCTGGGATTTGGGAAACGACTAAGAAAAACAACAACGCGTACCTGTTGATTCCGAGCGCCATCAAAACCTCCCGCGTGAAGGGGAAGTAAAAGTTGATCGCCAGGGTTAGCAGTCTTAAGTCCAGCCCCGGGAACGCCTGTTCGAACCCGGTGGCGTTCGTGGCGAACGTGATCAGCGCCCCCACGCCTATTATCCCGTGCGGGTGGTACCCGAAGAGGTAGTTGCCCGTCGGATCCAAGTCGCACGTTTTGTGCAGGCGCACCGGGAAGTAATCAGCCAGGGTGTTCCAGAAAGGCATTCTTCTGGTCCACGGCAGGAACCGCTTGCCGCTGCTCGGCGCGTGCGTGTCAACCAGAAACAGCCACGACAGGTAGCCCAGGAAACCGTATCGCACGTATCTCGGGGCGAAGAACGTGAAGTAGCTCGGGTACACGGCCAACACGGAAAGGAGAAACGCGTAAATCATAATCACCAAGCCAACCTGCGCCGCGTGCTGGTGGTGCTTGTCGCCCTTTTTAATCGTTAAAAACGCGGGCAACACCAGGCCGGCGAAGTAAACCCCCACGGGCACGAAAAACGGGCCCATTATGCGGTACCAAAGGACCATCGTGAACGCCCAGAAAAGGAAACCTGCGTTTTTTTTTCGTTTTTTGTGAAAGCATCGTTTGCGGGATTCGAGATCGGAGATGATTGGGTCGGGAAACGAAGGTCAGGGTCGGGAATTCTACGCAGGAGAACCGGGTGGGTTGGCGTTGTGATGCAGGGGACGCGTCCGGTTGACGTGGCTTTCGTGGCTCGTCGTGCGAAAACACCAGTCAGGTCGCACGGTCAGACGGCGTGGTGTCCCACACGCCTCATAAAAAAAGCGCCGATGTCGTCTCGGTCTCGAAGCGTCGTTGTTGGCACCGCACGCCGCACGCCGCACCTGTGGCTTTGTGCGGGATCTTCTCCGGCACCCTGCGTGGCTCCACGAAGTCCGCGACTTGGTCGTTGTCGATCAAGCTCCCCAGCGACGACGCGCTGTCGGTTTCCTGGTGCTTGTACGCGAAGGAACCGGGGGCGCCTTGGGAAACGCTGCCGTCGCCGGATGAGGACGGCGTTGTTTTCTCCGGCGCCACCCCCGGTCGCTCGCCGGTGGCACGATTCACCAAACCCGTCATGCCCAGCGCAGGCTTCGTGGCAGCCACGTCGCCGCTCATGGTGCCTCGCGGTCACCACGAACCGCGGGGGATACGAACACACGGGGCCGTGCGCGGAGCTCTGCGCAGCCTTTCCCCCTTGGACGAAGCGACGATTTCAAGCCTCCGGAGACGCTAAAATTTGCCGGGAACTTCGAGAGCGCGCGATGGAGAACGCGCTTCGGCGCCACGTGGGCAAAAACGCGAGGATGGGCCGAGCCGTGCCGCCGCGAGCTATGCGGATCACATAGCCTATCGCCGGGGTCGCACGCAGGCACGATCGCGGGTAAAATGTGGGCTCGGCTGCGACCCGAAAAAGTGCTGCGCCCTTCATCGTCGACTCAGTCCCCGACGGACAGACCTTACTCCGGGGTTCCTCATGGCGTCTTCCTGTGCGCTTACGACTGGCGTTTCGGCGACCCGCGTCGTGCGCGCCTCTCCATCGGCGTCGGCGGTTGCGTCGCGGCGGCGTGTGGTCGCGCGCCCGACGAACCGCACATCGTGTTTGTGCCATGCACCACCGCCAACCCGCGCCCGAGTCGTCGCCCTCGCTGGCGACCCGATTATGCTGTGGGACGACACGCAAAGGAAGTTCGTGGACGGCGGGTGCACCACCACGTCGCTTGACGATCCGTGCGTGCAAGGCCTCGCAATCACCCCCGCTGAGGTCATCGAGAGGATCACGAAAGCCAAAGGCGCGGGGGGCCGACTTGATTTAACGGGCATCGGGTTACGGGAAGTCCCATCCGAGGTGTGGACGCTGACTGATTTGGCTGATCTGCAACTCAGCAACAACAAGCTCATCTCGTTACCGGATCAAATAGGCAACCTGGTAAACTTGGAACGGCTAGGGCTGGCGGGGAACCGACTCCGAAAACTTCCCGACGGATTAGGCGGGTGTACTTCGTTACAAGGGCTGTGGGCGCACGGCAACTTGCTGAAGTCGCTCCCGAACTCGATTGAAAACTGCGAATACCTGCGTTTGCTGATGCTCGCGGGTAACAAACTCAAGTTCTTGCCTGACGGAATTGGAAAGCTAGTGGATTTGGAGGAGTTAAGCGTGCCTGGTAATTGCTTGGAAGCGTTGCCCGAGTCGATCGTGGAGTGCGGGTCGCTGCGAACGCTTGATGTGCACGGGAATTTCATCACGGCGCTGCCGTCATCGATGGGCAAACGGTGTCGCTCCTTGGAAGACATGTCTTTACAAGGGAACAGGTTGGTGACTTTGCCGGACTCGCTTTGTGACGCGAGGCGTTTGAAACGCTTGAACGTCGCCGAGAACGCGTTGGAAACTCTTCCGGAGAACATAGGGGACGCCGCTATGTTGAACCAGCTGTGGGTTTACGCAAACCCAGGCTTGGCGAGTTTGCCGGTTTCGCTGGCCAGGAACGTTTCCCTGCAGGCGGCGTGGGCGGAAGGGTGTTCGTTTCACGGTGACGGGGGGAACGCGCTTCGGATGTACATAAGCCACGCAGCGGAAGGGGGGGGCGGGAAACGGAAAACGCCCCCGGCGATTCTGGGGGTTGACTTTGAGCAACTCGCGAGTGCGGGGATGGATGGAAACAAAGTCGCCGAGTTCGTCAAGGTGAGCGAAACCGCGAGCGTCGCGTCGCGCGGCGCGGGCGGCGGCGAAGCCCACCAGAGGGGGTACTTCAAACTCGAAAAGTGGGTGGCGAGCAAAGCAATGACAGAAGAGCAAGGAGGTGGTGCTGCTACTACCCGTGCTGCCGCTTCCCGTCCAACGCGGGCTCCCGTTTTGATTGTCGCGTTTGGCAGCGCGCCGGGCGTCCCGAACTGGGGCGGTTTGCTTAAAAAACTGAAAATAGACGTCGACGCGCGCGGTAAAAACAACCTCGGCGGCGCCGGCGCCTTCGCCGCCGCCGCGGTCCATGCTGCGAAGCAAGGCTTCGACGTGCTTTACGTGGCGGACACGGCACGGAGTTGGTACGGCGGCGACGGTTTCGGGAACGGCGAACAAGAAGAAATGGCGTGGCGCGCCGCGCTCGGCCAAGTCGCGAACAAATACGAAAAGGTGATTCACCTCGGTGATTCCATGGGCGCCAGCGCCGCGCTTCTTTTCGCCGATCTGTCCGACATCTCCCTGGCGTTTTGCCCGCAGGTGTGTTTAGTGGAAGCGTCGATACGACCCGGCCGGTCCGCGGTTTGGATGAAGCGGTACGAAACCTCGCTAATAGCGGCCGTCAAGCGGTGCGTGGAAACCAACAACGGACACGTGGTGATTCACACCGGGTCGTGGCAACACGACGTCGACCAAGCGAGCGCGGTGCTTGCGCGTTTGGGAAGCGACTCGGAGACGTCGTATACCTCCGCGAAAGGCAAAGGCGGAGGCAAGGTGACGTTGATAACGCACCACGTGGACAACCACCGCGTGGCCCTGGCACTTGAAGAGGGGGGGGAGCTGCTGCCGATCGTGCGAACCGCGCTGCACGACGCGCTGGCGGGGATACGGAGCGGCGAGGGAAAAGAAAAAGGCGAAGACGATTCTTATTCATCCGCCGTAGGGGTTGATGATGCCTCCGCCAAAGGGGTTGACAGTATCGCGCTGAGAAAGTTCAACCCAGCCACGGCGGTGAAAAAGTGAAAAGGAGCATAACGGAGTCGTGTACCCAAGGTACCTAGCTTCCAGTGTATTACTATCTAGACTATTTAGGAACACTAAGGCTATTTAGCAGCACGGACGCCTCGGGCGTCGTACTTCCCACGTCTCCCGCGTCATCCCGTCGCCTCAGGAAATGTGTTTCAGGAGTTGGTCCGTGACGAGTGTTTTGCGTTTCTCAAGCCCCCCGACGAGCTTGTGGAACCGTTCCGGAGATTCCGCCGCGTGCCGGATCAGTTTTGCAAGCACGTCCCCGCGCGCGTCGAACACGGAGCGAAACGCGCCGGCGTCGTCGCCCATCGGTAGGTCGGCTAGATTGGAACTTCCACCGTGTTTCGCGAACCGAAGCCGCCTCAGGGCGACGCGTTCCTCGCACTCCGCGCGTCGTACCCCTCGATTGGTAGTTTCCAGCCTTTGTCGAAGCTCCAAAAGCCGTTCCTCCACGCCACCGCAGGTGACTCGCGCCAGCTCCAAACGATGGGAGAAATGCACCGCCTGTTTTGCCTGCGCTTCGGTGGGCGTGAAAACCGCATCCGGGTTAGGGTCCTCGGGAGACACCGACGTCGAGGTAGACGCGAGCCAGGAATCAAGCGCGCGGTGCACGAACGCGACGTCATGGGAAGCCATCGCGGGCCCCAACGCAGGTGGTCGGGGCGCGGCAGGGGGGGGGGCGCGCGGCCAATGCAGGAGGGGCGCAAGGTCTTTCTTTGGAAGTGCCGTTTTGAACGATTTCGTATCCGCCAGATCTGGAAAATATCTTCATCTGCACGTCATCGATTGCCCGGGTGCCAGTTGGGCGAGCGCCACGTTGCGGTATGTCGTCGCCACGCCGCGGGTGCGGTCCCGCCGGGTCCAGTTCCGGCGAATCCGCGGCCACGCCGGTGGACCAGACATGCGCGGAATCTTCTGTTTCTACACGCGCGTTGCAGAGCGACGACGTGGAAGCAGCACTGGGTACATCTGTCTCATCGCCGGTCGCCCGCGTGGCCGTGCCCTCCCCCACTTCCTCGACCGCGGTTGAGTTTACGTGCACTAAGTGCGAAAAAGGCAGTTCGTGCTGGCCCGTGCACGTCGCCACGCAGAAGCTGGTTTCGCTGCGCACGAAGGCGCTGGGTCGCAGAGGCGGCGCACGGGTCGTGCTCGGCGATTGCGACGCGGTGTGGGGAGAGTTCGAGTCCCTGGTGGAGGCCGGGCATCGGCCCACCGTCAAGACGTACACCGCGCTCGCCTCTGCGCTGGGCGAGTGCAGATTCCCCGAGGACTGCGAGGACGTTGTTCAACGCATGCGTGACGCAGGGGAAACCCCGGACACGACGGCGTGGAACGTGGTGGCACACGCGTGGTGTTTGTCCGACTTACCGTTCGAAGCGAAGCGGGTCGTCGCGGAGATGCTCGAAAACGGGATCGCGCCAAACGCGGCAACGTACCCGCCGCTGGTCGCCGCGTTCGCGAGAACACAACCACCGACGAACTCACGGGAAATAGAGGAGATCATCGCGCTGGTGGAGACCAAGGGGTTTATTGGAACGAATGGGAACGACGACAAAGACAAAGACGTGCTGGGGTGGTACGAGCGGATATACCACGCCTTCGTAAACGGCCTGCTCGCGGCGAACGCGCCGCGAGACGCGGAGAACGTGCTGAAGCGGTGGAACCTGGAGAAGTACGACATGGGCAGGGTTGCGGACCGGAAGGGAAAAATAAGCCGCCCCGTCGCCGCGTCGTACGGGATGATCATCGACCACTACGTCAAGACCGGACAGATGGGCGAAGCGCGACGGCTGCTTAACCAAATGCAGTGGGACAAAGTCGTTCCGTCGATTGATATATTCAACATGTTGTTGCGAGGGTACCTCGCGTCCGGGAACGTGAACGCGGCGCAGGACGTGTTCCGCGAGCTGGAAGGCAGTGGGACCTGGGACATGGAATCCCTAGGTATCGCCCCGGACGTCACCTCCTACACCTCGCTGATGGACCACTGGGCGAACCAAGGCGACGTGGTTTTGGCGGAGAAGGTGCTTGCGAAGATGGTGGCTAAGAAAATCGCCCCCGACGAACGCGCGTTCGGGTCCCTGATCAAAGCGTACGCACGGGCGAGGGACCCCAACGGCGCGGAACTGGTGCTGACACGCATGCGTGAGTTTGACGCGCCGCCTGACACCGAGACGAATCAAAAGAGACACGCAACCGGCGGTCGAGGGAAGAAATCAAAAAACGCGTCGGTCGCCGCCGGCGCCAAGTTTTACCCCACCAACCCGACCGCGAAAAAGAGTGGTGGAACAAACCCACCACAAGAAAAAGAAAAGTACGTCGGCCCGAACGACGCCGTGAAAAAGCTGAAACCAGGCGTGGTGCTTTGGACCACCGTGGTATCCGCGTACGCCGCGGTCGGCGACATGTCTAGCGCGCGCCGGGTGGTTGGGGAACAAACCGCGTGCCCAAAGTCGTGGCGCGCCGCGCCGAACGACCGCACGTTCGGTCACCTGGCGTGGGGGTACGGGCAACTCGGGGACGTCGCCGGGGTCACGGCGACGACCCAGCTGATGGCGGAAGCGGGGGTTAGTTTGAATCAAGGAAGCGAGGCGCGCAAGTCCCTGGTACGCGCGTGCGTGGAGTGCGGGCTCCCGGCGTCGCACGTCGACCGCATGGTCGAGAACCTGGGGGATTTGGTGCCAACCCCTTCGCGGCGGAAAACGGACGGGTGGGTTTCGTCCAAAAAGAAAAGCCAAAGCCGAGGGGACAAACCCGTAGTTGGTGTTGCGAAACCGCCCGATGCCGTGACGTCCTCCCCGGTTACGAGGAATACGTCGCTTGGAAAAAATACCCGCCCGAACGACGACCGAGCGTACGGCGTCAACCGCAGCGGCGACGCGGGGTGGGTGTGTTCCCTGGGTGTCGCGTCGCTCAAGCGCCGCACCTCACTTCGCGTCGTCGCAAACTTGTCGTCGCGCGTGCCAGTTCTCCAAGTTGGCGGCGTGGCGAGGCACGCTCGCGGGGTCAAGGGTTTCAAAGTTCCGGGTGTCGCGCGCATCGCCAAACCGCTCTTCGCGTGAGAGGGGTTTGAATCAGTTTTTGTAGGTGATTGAAAAAGTTTTTAGACGCGTTGTATTCGAGAATGTTTCGAGTCGTGGTATTCAAGCCTCTACCTCGAAGTAATGTATTAACGTCGAGTTAAGAATAGCGTAATATGCACTCACGCGTATACAAATACGCACTACTAACCGAGTAATAACAGTAACCGCACAAGCACACCCTTATCAACGCCCTCCTCTCCACACCGTAACTCTACTTGTTGCCGAGTGCCTCCGGCAGCGCCTCCGCGACGGCGTCGATGAACTGCTCCGTGGTCAGGCCGCCGGCGCCGCACAGGTCTTTCGTGCCTCTTCCTTCCCTGAACAGCTTGTGGATCGTTGCTCTTAAACCGTTGGTGTACGGCGTGACGAGCTCCGACCCTCCGTGCACCTCGGAGGCGTGGTTCATGGCGCCGATCAAGCCTTCCACCATCCCCAGCGGGTTCAAGGAGGTTTCCTCGCCGCGAAGGCGGGATTCGTCCATGTCCGTCACGGTGCCGTGGCTGGCTTCAAACTCTTTGATAAGCGTTCCATCCGAATCCACGCCAACCAAGTTCGAGGTGATGAACCCCGGGGACATGTGCACCTGCGCGAGTTCGTCGGTTAGCACGTCGCCGTCGTAGTTGTGCGCGGCCATCCCGAACCCGCCGTCCGTCCACACCACGAGCTTCATGGTCGCGGCGTCGGAAAGAAGGTGCACGAGCTCGCCGTCTTGTTTGATGATTTTCTTTTCCCGGAACCGCGATTTGAACTCGGCGTCGAACACGGACTGATGTTAATGAAACAAAGTGTCAGTCCCGAGTGGCACCAAGTGCCATGTACGTCGCGATGTATTGGACGATGCATGGACAACAGTCAGGGTAATCGGTCTGAGCAGTCACCAGCTGAGAGATAAAACAGTGCACTTGTGATGTATGTAGTAACTACGTACTTACGGGCGGACAATCGGCAAACGTAGGTGTGTCATGTTTTGGGAAACGCGCAACACGTACCTTCATGGTGTTCCAGAACGGCTCTTGCCACTTGAAAACGGTCTTTTTCGTCACCACGTAGGGGGTGATGTTCGCGTCTAAACACCTTTGGAAGAAAATCCGCGCCAAGTGCGTCACGTTGTCCAGGGGGTTGTGGTAGGTCACCACGGCGTTCAGGTCGTCCACGATTTCGCGGTCGTCCACCACGATCGGTGTCGTCGTTCCTTCGGGAACGAAAGTCGTTAAAAGCTTCCCTCTTCCCACGATTTTGTACCCCGCGCTATACTCCCCCCCTACCGCGTGTCTCTCGAAGAAAACAGGTTTCTTGTACCCGAGCTCCACGCCGTCGATGTGGATCGTGTCCCTGGAAATAGTGATCCCGTTCCACCCGCGGCGCATGGCGCCGTTGGGCGAGCCCCACGCTTTCGTGAGCCCCAGCCTCGTGACCTGGTCTGAGGTTGGGGTTATGGTTGGTTCCTTGAAAATCGCTTTCAAACGCGTACCGGCGTCGATGACGTCCCGTAACACCTGGTCTTGCGTGTCGTCCCGGTTCTTCGCGCGCAAGTCGAAGAACTCCCACGCCGAGGTATCCACATGAGGCCGAACCCACCGATCTAAAATAAGCTCCATGGTGTACCGGGTCATCTCCTCGCCAGAGACGTACACCATCGGGGCGGCCTTTATCTTGCCGGAACTCGCGGCGTACCCGCGGGAGGTGAAACCGGTGCCGGCGACAGCGCGCGCGCGAGGCGCCGCGCACGCCAAAAGCCGCGTCGTGGTCAGGGAAAGCAACTTCTGCATCATGTTCGGCTTTCCGGGGACGTTTTGGTCACCCGCGATCGGACCTGCTGTGGGACGGTGGTGGGCGACGCGGGTGGTCGTCCGGTCCGTCTTGGTGGTTGGCGAGATGGGTACGGTCAAGCAAACGTGTCTGTGAAGTCGTGCGTCGCAAAGGCGCGGTAGACAGTGCTGTCGGGACTGACGCTTCGGGGGCGATTTTGGGCGAAAACAAAAATCAACCGATTTTTTCGCGCGAAGGAGAAAACGCAAACGAAATCTGAGATGAAAGCCCACCACGCTCACGGAGAGACCGCACCCGCTGCACTCCACTCCGCGCCGCGACAAAACACAGGTGCCGACACCGGACTCCGTTGTCGGTGGTCATGCGGCACTCAGTTCACGCGTTCCTCCGTGACTGCCTGAAGGTCACAAACTGGGCGTTGCTGTTGATGGGACTCGGTTTCGCGTTGACGAGTGGGTATTTTTTACTCCAGTTCACGCGTGCGTCTCACGACGCGCTCGCGGACGCGTCCGCCCCCCCCCCATCGCCTCCCCCGTCCGTGCCGGGACTCCCAGCAACAAACACGTCACGCATCGACCGCGTCCTGAACACGCAGCCGTGGTGCGTCCCCACGCCGTCACGCGTTTCAAGCCTCGAATGCCTCGTCACATTCTTTTTGAAGAAGAATCTTTCCCTTCGCTTTTTGAGTTTCCGCATTTTTTAAGGAAAGGTCTTGCTTGATCCCTGATCCCATGATCCCAACAAACGCGCACACTCAGTGTGTATTACCTTTGTATTAGCCCACGCCCGTACTCAGACCCCCCCCTTTTATTTAAACAACCCCCCCAACCCCAAACCCCCAGGTTCCTTTGGGCGTTCGTCGTGCTGGGCGCGTACTTATTCATCGCCGCCGCGATCGGTATCGCCGGCGCGGACTTTGCGTCCACCAAGGTAAGTATTTCCCATTTACCACATTTCGCCGACTGATTGCCCATACAAGACTGACACTTTCTTTTTTATCGTATCAGTGCGGCCGGTGCGGCGTGTCGACGCACGCGTACCTCGTTTTCTTCGCGCTTGTGGTGCAGGTTGTTTTCGTCACCGTGTTGTTTGTGGACCCTGCTGGCGCTTTTTACAGCGCACCCGACGTGACCGGCGCTGAGGCCAAGGTGTTTGGGGTGGTACGGAATCACGTACAAGTCGCGAGGGGTTTTTTAATCGCAGCGCTCGTCCTGCAGTTGGTCGACGTGTTGTTGGCGTTTTTATTAGCACGGACCCCCCATGCGCCGGCGGAAACGGAATCGGAAGACGATGACGCGTACTTTGAAAAGCACTACGGAAGACGACGTCGAACGAGGCGTCGTCGTTTGAAGATGGACACGACCGCGGAAAACGATTCCACGGAAGGGTCGCTACGGGGAGGGAACACGACGGGGGGGTCGCGCTTGCGCGCGCCGCTTCTGAACGACGCAGACCGAGACCACGACGGAGACGACTCGTCCGTAATTCACGACAGTGACTCGTTGGACACGGAAACGGAAACGTGGGCGGAACGCATGCGGTCGCGATACAACCTGGACACGTCGAGGTTGACGTACGACCCGGAGCGCGCGAGTGCGGGGGGTCGGGGTGTGGGTGATGGCGACGACGGTGGGGAGAAAAAATCGTGCAGCGTCATGTGATCCAGTCGGGATTGAGTGTAAAAAGGGCTTGGCGACAGTGGTGACTTGTAAATAACAGATCAGGTGTCACTTAAATCAGAAACAAATCTTGGACCGGCAAGATTCGGGGCTGTCGTGGCTTTTCTCTCCCTCGGTCAAGACGTCTTCGGCGTCACTCGTCACCGCACGCCGCTAATACTGTCCGTCCCTCGCAAGCACACCACCCCAAGAATGACCGATACCGCCACCCCCACGTCCTATGGTCCCCTGAAAGTCGTGCACGGCTCCCCCGTGCAAGGTGCCGCGGTGGCTTCCGCGGAGGAGCAGAACGCTGGAAAGGTGGACGTCGCGGAAGAAGAAGTCGCGCTCGGCGGGTACGACTGCGTGAGCTACTACGCCCCGGGCGCCACCTCCCCCGTGCTCGGCGAAGCGGAACACGAAGAGAAGACGTACAACGTCGTGCAAGGCGACGTGCGGTACCGCTTCGCGTCACCCGGGAACGCTGAGGCGTTCAAGACGGAGCCGAAACACAAGTACCTACCCCAGTTCGGCGGTTTTTGCGCCACCGGCGTCGCCAAGAACGTCCTCCTGCACGCCGACCCGCGTTGCTTTTCCATCGCGGGCGACGACGACAAGCTGTTTCTTTTCTGCTGCGACGGCGCGAAACAAGGTTGGGAAGGGGATTTCGCGAAGAAACGAGTTGACGCGGCGACGAACTGGCCGAAACTCGCGAAAGGCGAGAAGGGCGCCGACGCGACGACGTGCTGCGCCGAGTGCGGGTGCTGCAGCGGCGCGAAAGCGACTGTGAGTTGCGACAAGGCGAGTTGCGACGCGGCGAAGAGTTGCTGCGACGCGACACCGAGTTGCGACAAGGCGTCCGTGGCGTGAGCTTTCCCGTGCATTCTGAATGATGAGCTCCTGAGCAAGAGTCAGACGAGGAGAGACCGATAAAGACGGAGACGAGAGAGACCGCGACCTTCGTGGAACAAGCACTTGCACATTTTTACAAAAAAATCCATTGTCAACTTCGTTTTCGTGAAATCCTTTTTTTCTCTCAACACTGCAGCATCAGTTCAAACCACGCGTGTTCCCCGTCCCCAGCGCGACAGCATGGGTAAGAAAGCGGTTGCGAAAGAGTTTGGTGTTGCGTTTGAGCCCGGGCCGATGGGGCCGATGGTCGACGCGGCCGTGGATCGCGCGCTGAGCCTCGCGTTCGGCCCAGGTGCCAGGCCTGCGCTGGCTATTTTTTTCCACCACGCCTTGCTGGCGCTGTCGGTGTGCTTGCTCATCTTCGTGCTGAGCAAGCTCCTGTCGCCTCGTTTGTTTCGCAAAGCCTTGAGCAAGCTCGAGCCCTTCGAACGAAAGATCTGGCACACCAACATGGTCACGTTCTTCCCCGCGTTCGCGGTGACGTACTACGCGTGGCCCGCGATTGTGGCGTACGACGGCGCAAAGTACGATTTCCTGCATCCCGCATCGGTTGACACGTTGAAAGGGTGCGGCATGAGTCTCGGGTACATGTTCTGGGATTTGGTTGTTCTGCTGGCGGACCCTAAGGACCAGATGAAAGCCTATGGAGGGTTATCTCCGTATGTTCTTTTCCTGTTCCACCACACCTTGTCGTTACTAGCGTGGCCGTACGCGGTGAGCGCCGGGCGATGTACGTACTTCGTCAACTACTTTCTGGTGAGCGAAGTGACGAACGCGAACTTAAGTTTGCGGTGGTTCTTGATGAAAAGTACCAACGCAGGTGAAGCATCGCTGGCGTATTTCATCAACGGAATCGTGTGGATCCCGTTGTTCTTTGCGGTCCGGGTGTGCGTTATTCCTGAACTGGTGGACAGGTACGTCAACGGCGACTGGTCGAAACTGGGCCCGATTGAAACGTACGCCGCGAGGTTTTTGTTACCCGTGCCGGTCGCGCTGAACGTGTACTGGTTCGGGTTGATTGTCACAACCGCGTACGGGGCGCTGTTCGGGAAGGAAAGCAAGAAAGAAAGCAAAAAGAAGAGGTAAGCGGTCCCGGGGAGACTTTTTATTATGTAGTTGTGAATTTTACCAGTATTTGTGAATTTCAATCCGACTCTTCTCCCGCGCCGCTCACTCCGGCGTCGCCGGCGCGATGTTATCCACGCCCTGCGCTCCTGACACCAAGTAAAGCTTCTGCAGGCTCGCCTGCCCAAACTCCTGGATCTGCTCCACGTACTGGTTCACCTGGTTCGCGATGAGGAAACCCTCTAACCGCGACGGCTCGGTGACGTTTTTCGTGTTCGACTCGTCATCCTCCGGCAGCGGTTCCTGGCCCGCGGCTTTACGCGACGCGTTTTCGGTTTTCCTTTTCTGCAACCACTGCGTTTGCTGCAGCGTGTGCCGTGCGAGGTTTCTTTGGTAGAACGCGACTTTTTGCTGTTCACTCGCGAGGTCGTCCATGCACTCGGAGAGAAACTCCAGGGAGCGCTCCAGAAACGGCGCGGCGCTCATGTCGAGCCTGTCCAAGTCGCCTTTCGTGAGGCCGGTTTGTTCGTCCCTTTGTGTCTCAACCGTGAGCTCGCCGAACACCGCCGCGGCGAGCGCGCTGTTCGTAATAGTCACCGGGGTTTCCGTAACAATCTCGCTCCAGGAAAGGCTTTTATCCGCGATCTTTTCAAACGTGAACTCGCCTTTTTTGTGAATGTCGTAGAATTTATCGGTAAGCCGCAGCGCTTTCAAGGAAAAAACCCCTTGCTTCGCGCTCCGGGACGGGTCATAAACAATACAAACGCATCGCTTGATGTTCTCCTGGTACGCCAGAAACGTCTCAATCAACTCCTCGGTGTAGTAAGAACCAAGGTACGTGCTCTGGTACCACCCCACGGTGTTGTTGTCGGCGTTGATTTCGCGCAAACACCGCATCATCTCGAGCTGGTAATCCGCGCCCGCGTCGGGGTCCACCTCTTCATCCGCAGCAGGGCCGACCGGGGCGCTGGGGAAAGGAAAGCAATCGGTTACCTCTAAAGTGGCGCCGATGTCAAGCCCGAGGAGCTGGCCGGTCACCAGACTAGGCGAGTGCTCGCTGCAGTGCTTCACGATCTTCATCACAACCTGATTTTGTGTTGGTTTTTTTGGTGATTTGTGTGGGCATGGGTGTGGTGGTTAGTACGTGTCGTCCTGCGCTGCGTTTTGTGTGTCTTTGTGTGTCTTTGTGATCGTGGTGCGCGTCGTTCCCTGACGTTGTGCGACACGGCCTCGTGCCACCGCGCCTCGTGTCGCACCGCGTCCGCGATTGAGAATAGCACCAGTCCAACCCGATCGTGTTTAGGGCATTCGTGAAAGCTCGGCCCGGGAGAAATCAAAAGTCGCCCACGCGATGCGGCACGTACCTGGCCGTCGATCTGGACCGCCTTCAGGGGCGTCCCCGAGCCATCCGAGGGCTTGCCCGCGCTCGCCGCGAAGTTCATCGTGACGAAGCCCGTGTGTCGTCGCGCGCACCGGCGCGGCGTGAAAGAGGGAGCGCGGGGATCGGGACGCGCACTCAAGGCGAAGTCAGCCGCCAGAAGTCGCAAGGGTAAAGTAAAGAAGGGGTGTAATGGGGCTTCGATCAGTCGATACCATAAGACCTCGATAACCGTTGAAGGCACGGCACCGCCTCGTGCAATCGAGCACTTTTACGTGCGCAGCGCTGGTGCAGCGCGCGTGAGTGACATGAGGCTCGCGTTTGTCGCGCCCCTCGTGGCCCTGCTCGGCTTCCTCGTCGCCGTTAGCGCGCAGGACCTCGATTTGGACTTCGACCCTGCGCAACAGGATGTGCGTCCCTCTCGAGTGGCTCGTCTCATCTCGCCCCGTGGCCTTTTCAATCCCTTCGCAACAAAGTCGTTGCTCTTGTGCAGTCCGCTGACCCACCTCCCCATCCATCCAAAAAGGTTGACGGCGACTGGACCAAGTTCGGGACGTCGCAGGCTCCCACGGTGTGCACCACGTCCGGTGAGTATTTCCGCGTGCAGACGCTGACGTGCGTGGCGTGCCCCAGCGGCGAGTCCGTTTCAGCGGATGGCTTGGGGTGCCAGTGCGTGGGGAACACCATCCGCACATCCACGGATCCGGCGGACACGGTTCCGAGCGTTCCCGTGGGGTCGTGCATGTCGTGTGCCACGGTGAACAAAACCGCGACGTGGGACAGGACCACGTGCATGGCGTGTGACATCACGAACGGCGCGACCTTCGACGCGAATCAAAACGATTGCGTGTGCGCCGCGCCCGCCACGCAAGTAGTGGTGGAGCTTGACGAAACGAACGTCCGGTTCGCGGGCGGCAAACGCTGCGAAACCTGTCCCACCGGGTCGTTCCCGTCACCAACGGAGAACGGCGTGTGCTTTTCGTGCCCCACCTTAGGCCACCCGTCCGGCCTAGTCACGTTGGTAAACGACACGGACACGCAGCAGTGCAAGTGTCCGACATCAACCCCCGGGTGTTTTGACCCCGCCACGAACGCCGCGAAGCTCACCACGGAGTTCGCGGTGAACATCGGCACCAGCGCAAACACCTTGAACTTTTATGGCCTCGGCGCTTCCGTCGCGTCCGTTACCGTCACGTCGCTACACATGACGACGCACTTAATACAAGCCGCCGCGGATTGCCGCAACTTCGCCAACCGCACGCAGTGCGAACACGTGGCGAACATGTGCGTGATGACGCACTACGACACGGGGAGCGTGGCGTGCAAGCTGTACTCCGGGTTGTTCGGCGTGCACCCAGCTTCCACCCCGCGGCTGTTCTACGACGCCGGTGTTGATTACACCTCCATGACCGACTTGGAACTGTCGATTTCCCAAGCCGACTCCGGTACCGACGCCACCGGGAACACGGTTAAGAACCTGGAGTTTGTGGTGTCCGTCACCACGCTGTCCGGAACGTGGCTCGGGATGAAATCCATGGGCAAGCTGTTCCAGCTGTGCGGAGGCAAGGAGAGCGAGCGCGACGCGTGGACGTCGTTCGGGGCGAACTACTACAACAGCTGTGAGCTGTCTGTTGAAGACGCGCTTACTGCCGCGCGGGGGTTCGGCATGAGCACCGCCGGCGAAACCTTGTTCTTCGACTTGTACATCCAGGACCTGGGCGGCGTCGCGGCGTCCACCACTAAATGGCCCGAACGTTTGTACCCGGTGCCTATTTTCGTGGAAAACGCGCCGGGAAACGCAAACTCGTTTTCAAACGATGACTTTTTCGTGCGCCGGTTCTTCGTGATTGACGAGCAAATGGGGGTCGAAACGGTCGGGGCGGTGCCCAAAGCGGTGAGCTACGCGCGGACGTTTTTCGTAACGACGCGGATGTTGACCGGCGATAACCAGAAGATATACGTCCCGAACGTGCGCGTGACGTACGCGAGCCGAGACCCTTCGTTTGAATACGTCGCTACCGACACGGTTTCCTTCACGGCGACGTACACCTCATCAACGGACGGTTATTGGGACGCGTTTCTGGGTATCACGTGTGCGGTGTTCTGCGTCGCCGCTATTTACTGGAGGTACTCGATCGTCAAAGTGAGCCGACGCAGACAAGTGTTGGAACCGGACGCGGTGTGGGCGGGGCACGCCGTGGGCGTGGCGTCATCCGCGATCGCGTTTGGGTGCTTCATCGTGCTGTTCTGGTCGAGTTCGTATTTCTTTACGCTGTACAAAGCGCAAACGGAGGTGTACGTCATGGTGCCCCTGGACGGCACCTCCGTGGTCACCGAGTTCGAAGTCATGCTGGACGTCGCCGTGGCCTTCGCCGCAATCGCGATGGCGCACACGCTTTACTGGCAGTGCAACACTGACATTTTCTTCCTGGACTGGGAACGGCCGTGGACAAGCGCGGCGAGCGCGGCTGGCGGCAAAGCGGACGCCGCGCCGGTCAGCGCGTGGCGGAAGATGTTCATCGCGAACGAGTGGAACGAGCTGCAGGCGATGCGGCTCACTTCACGCGAGTTGACGCTACTGTTGCTCGTGTTGATTCTGGAGGGGCTTAATTACCGTAACCTCGGCGTGGTGGAACCCACGCTTACCCTCGGCGAACCGAAGGACTACCAGCAAACCTCCAGCATCCTGCGCTTCTTCGTTGCGAGCGGGTTCATGCTGTTCATCGTGGTCGCGCAAGTCGTGTACAAGATGCTGTTCCACCACAACTACGTGGAGCACCCGATTCAGCAGTTTGTGGATTTGCTCGCGATGAGCAACTTGTCAATCGTGATTCTTGACGACGAGTGCGCTGGGTACTACCTGCACGGCCGATCGTTGATGACGTTCGCGGACACCAGCCTTAGCGAACTCATGGCGCAGATGAGGAAGGAGCAGGAAATGCAAGTCGCGGCGCGGGGGTTGGTACCTAGCGCGCAGCGAGAAGAACTAGCGGAGAACCAGTGCTTCGAGCTGTTCATCACGAAAGAGCTGAGGCTGGCGTACGAAAGCAAGCTTTTGCGAAGCATAGAGGAAACCGCGGCGGCGCGAGGCGGGGACGGGTTCGGGGGCGCGCTCGGGGTGATGTTTGGCGGCGGACGAAGGAGCGGAAGGAACGGCGGTCACAACATGGGGGGCGGCATGGGTGGCGGTAGCGGTGGTTTTGGAGGCGGCGGCGGGTGGGGTGGCGGAGCAGGAGGCATGCATCAGCAGGGTTACGGTAACAACCAGCAGCAAGGCATGCAGCAGCAGCAAGGCATGCACCAGCAGCAAGGCATGCACCAGCAGCAAGGCATGCAGCAGCAGCAAGGCATCAACGTGCCCGCGCCTACAGACGCGTCGCTCGCCGCCGCGGAGGAGATCGGCGATATCTTCAAGCAGCTCATCAGCTTCGTGGAGACGAACGCAAGTAGCTTCGTGCTGGAGCGGCCGTTCACGAACCGTTTGATCAACATGCCCCCCGAGTCCGTGTCCTCCATGCAAGGCGCCTCGCCCATCTTCTACCACGACCTGCAGATGAGCTTCCAGCGAACTTTGTTCTACGGAATCGAAACGCAGCTGTTCATTTTCGACGTCCTGGTTTTCACCGCGCTTGACAAGGCGCTGAATTCATTCGCCCTCGCAGCGTTCATCACCTGGGCAATCGGCGCGACCGTGGACCACATCCGGTCGCAGTTTGGAAGCGCGAACATCTCAAGGAAGAGCTTGATCGACGAGCGGTTCTTGATTTAACGGGGGAGGGTGTGTACATAGACTATTATTAAGCAGATGTTGACTCATCGAGCGAGCCCGGCTGCAGAAGAGAAGATTGACAAAATTATCGCCGAAAAGTTGTTGGCAGCGCGCGCTCTTTTTGCATTTATCGCTTTTCTGGGAAGCCCCGACGCACAACGACGCGCACACGACACCCACACGTATCCCTATGTCCTCCGACGCGACACCCGGTGTGGAAACCCGCTCGCGTAAGAGAAAGCGCGGACGCGATGCTGACGCGGGCGATGCCATCCCCGGCCTTCTCGACGACATCGTCGTCACGCACGTTCTCAGATCTGAGTATTTCGACGACCCCGCAGATCTCGCACGGCTCCCAGCGGTGAGCCGTGGGATGCGCGACGCGGTGGTGGCCACGGGGCTTGAGTTTGAACAGCTTAATGAGAATAACGCCGTGGAACTCGGATGTTTAAGCGCGGTGCAGCGCCTGCAACGGGGAGGTCGCCTGTCGCGCCGAGAGTACCTTTGTGCGGCAGCGGCGAAGAGCGGGCAGCTCGAAGAGTTGAAGGAGTTGCGCGCGAACGGCTGGCCGTGGGACGATATGACGTGCGCGTTTGCTGCAATGGGCGGGCACCTCGAGATGCTGCAGTGGTTGCGCGCGAACGGCTGTTCGTGGGACAGGGATGCATGCTTTGGGGCGGCATGGTTCGGGCATCTAGAGGTGCTGCAGTGGGCGCGAGCGAACAGATGCCCGTGGGACGAGTGGACGTGCAAGGGGGCGGCAAGGGGTGGGCACCTCGAGGTGCTGCGGTGGGCGCACGAGAATGGCTGCCCGTGGAACTCGAAGTCGTGCTCGTGGGCGGCAAACAGCGGACACCTCGAGGTGCTGCAGTGGTTGCACGTGAATGGCTGCCCGTGGGACGAGTGGACGTGCAAGTTTGCGGCGGAGAGTGGGCACCTCGAGGTGCTGCAGTGGGCGCGCGCGAACGGCTGCCCATGGGACGAGGACACGTGCATGGCGGCGGCAAGGGCCGGGCAACTCGAGGTGCTGAAGTGGTTGCACGCGAACGGGTGTCCGTGGGACAAGGATACGCTCATATATGCGAGAGACAGTGGTCATCTCGAGGTGGTAAACTGGGCGATAGCGAACGGCTGCCCTGAAGAGCAGTGAGACCTTTTTTAATCTACGATACGACGACGATTGACAACGTTTTCCACGGCCACCCCCCCACTTCCATGTACGTTATCCTGAGAGGACACTTTCCTTTCGGATACGCACTCGGACTAATTTTATCTATTTCCTTGCGTGCACCCGAGCCGTTCGCAAGACCGGCAACGAGCTGGCCGTCGCGCTTGACACTTAAAAAATTGCTTCACTTCTCAAACGCCAGACTGTTAGTCCCTCCATCTCCTCGTCTCAATCAGATCTCTCTCGCGCGCCTCTCGTCGACACCCGGTCGTCTCGATGGCGCGCGCTTCTTTCTTCCTTACGAAGACGGATGCGGACAGCATTCGGGTTGGTCAGCTGAAGAGCGGCGTGTCGTTGTTGTTGCTGGTGCTGTTAGATGCGGTCGCCACGCTTTGGCTGTTTTTCGGCACAGAGGGAAATTGGAACGCGCTTCTCCCCGAGTTGAGAAGGTTCACCACCGCGTCTTCGTTCAAGGGAGGCACGGGGGACCTGGTTTTCCTGCTGATTCTACGCGTGCTTATGTACGCCACCGTGGGAGGCGCGGCCGTGGCGCTGGGCAAGCAAAGGAACAAAGCCCACCCGCCGCCAGGCACAAGGTTGAGGACCCCTTCGTCGTCGGGTGTTAATCTGACAAACGACGGCGACGGCGATCTTTCCGAGCCCCTGCTCCCGGCGTCCACCGCCCCGAGCGAGGCTTTTCCAGGGTCAAACATTCAAACCGACGACCCGAGCAGTGACGGTGTCGACCTGACCGGAGTCTCGGTCGACAACCCGACTCCCGATGAAGACGCCGCCGGGAACTTCGACCCCGATCTGTTCGCGCCGAGCGAAGATGACCAAAAGTACAACGCCAACGCGAGGTTCCGGCGCGACGTTCTGGTCGAGCTTACGTTTCTGTTCTGCGTCGCGTTCCAGGCGTACGTCGCGGTGAAGAGTGTGGCGTTTTATTACCCGCAAAGAACCACGTTACGAACCGTTTTGCTGTTCGGCACCTCAATATGTTGCATCGCGGGGCAAGCCGCGTATTTCCGAAAGTGGGTCAAGGCGTGTACCGTGCGAACCGGCGTGACTCGCAAGGATTTCCACGCGCACGAGCTGCAGTTCCACGACAGAGTGGTGGGTCACGTGTGTGACATGTGCGGGCTGCGTTTAAACGCGGGAAGCAAAGGGTTGAGGTTCGGTGGGTTCCGGTGCCAAACCTGCGACTTTGATTGCTGCATGTACGTGTTTTATTTCCCAAATCCAGGCACACAGTTTGCCGATTGTCCGCCCGTAATTACTCACTCACGTTACAAAGACTGACCCTTTTTTGTTTTACACTCAGGCGTTGTTTTTGTCGCAAAAACAGAGACACGGCGGAGGGGGGCGTGCGTGGGGATAAAGGTAGTAAGGCGCACATCGAGGGAACCCCGAAGGACTACTTGTGGCGAGTCATGGGCCTGGCGAAGTTGGAGTGGCAGCTACTAACCGTGGCTATTGTCACCACGGTAGTCACCAGCGCCGCCGCGTTGTTCGTGCCCAAGGTACGGCCTTGGGCCTTTCCCAAATCCAGGCACACTGTTTGCCCATGCAAAACTGACACTTTCTTTTATTTATCTCAGTTCCAAGGCGCCGCGTTCGACGCCGCGATTTCGGGGGACTCCGAATCGTTCAACAAAACCGCGGCGGCGCTTTTAATCGCCAGCGTCAGCGTGGCGGTGTTTTCCGCGGTTAAAAGAGCTTGTTTTTCACTGGTTGGCCAGCGACTAAACTACAAGGTAAGGCTTCAGCTTTACGGCACGATTTTGAAGCAAGACGTCGCGTACTTCGACGGCGTGAACACGGGGGATTTGTTGTCCCGTCTTTCTTACGACGTTAACAACCTGACCTCGCCGTGCAACACGGTTTTATCCCTGGCTTCTCAAAACGTCGTCGTGATTACGGGCGCGTTGATCATGTGCTTCTACACGTGCTGGCGCCTGGCCATGGTATCCTTCGCGGTTGTTATGCCCATCACGTACTTAATCGAGCGGTACGCGCGGTGGTCGCAGACTTTGAACCGGGAAATTAGTGCCATGCTCGGTCTCGCCGCCACCGCCGCAAACGAAGCGCTGGGGAACATCCGCACGGTTCGTGCTACTTCGTCGGAAAAAGACGAGTTACGTCAGTACGAAGAACACGCGCGCGCGGCACTCACGGCGGGTGTGAAGGATGCTTTTGGAGGAGCCCTCACCGTGATGCTGACGAACTTATTAGAGCTCGGAACCTCCGTGTTGATTCTTTGGCTCGGGGGGGGCATGGCGATGGAAAAACCGACCCCGAGGCTAACAATAGGATCCCTGATTACGTTCCAGCTTTACTTCAACTCCGTCACGTCATCCTACACCGCGTTAACCAACTGCTTGACGTCCTTGGTCCGTGCCGCGGGAAGCGCGTCGCGAGTTTTTTCGCTGAAAGATAACCTTCCCGATATCGACCCCGACGTGGGTACCGTGCTCGCGAGCAATCACTTTCACGAAAAAGGCCCTTCCGTAACGTTTGAATCTGTGAAGTTCTGGTACCAGATGCGACCTAACTCGTTAGTGCTGAACGAGTTATCCTTCACGGTTCAATCCGGGCAAACCGCGGCGTTGGTGGGAAAGAGCGGGGGCGGCAAGACGACGATCATTTCGCTTCTTTTGCGGTACTACGACGTCAAAGGCGGTTCCGTTAAAATCGACGGGATGGACTTGCGGGACCTGAATCTTGCCTCAACGCACAAACACGTGGGTTTAGTCGCGCAGGACATGCAGATCTTCAACCACACGATCGCGGGGAATATTAGTTACGGAGCGGTTACAGAAAAAGGAGAGGAACCGCCTAGCACGGAGTTGATACAATCGGCGGCGAAACAGGCGCACGCGCACGACTTCATCATGACCTTCCCTGACGGGTACGACACGCGGCTCGGCGAGCGCGGGATACGGCTGTCGGGAGGCCAACGGCAAAGGCTCGCGATCGCGCGGGTTTTTCTGAGGAACCCGCGACTGCTACTGTTGGACGAAGGTACGTCTTGAGGCTTTCCCAAATCCAGGCACACTGTTTGCCCATACAAGACTGACACTTTGTTTTTCCTATCCGTAAGCCACCTCGGCGCTTGACTTGGAAAGCGAAGCGGCGGTGCAGAAAGCGATTGACGGTTTGCTCGCGATGGGCGGCCGAACCGCGATTGTCGTGGCGCACCGTTTGAGCACGGTCCGGGACGCGGACGTGATCAACGTCGTGCAAGACGGGAAAGTCGCGGAGAGCGGAACGCACGAAGCGTTGATGGCGAAAGAAAACGGGGTCTATCGCGGGCTGCTTTCGCTGCAAGCCAAAAAGAAAGCGGAAACGGTATCGGAAGCGAGGGAAGAGGTGGAGTAGAGGGAAGAGGAAGAGAGAGGGAAACGGTGGAGTAGAGTTAACAGTGTCATATTCATTCTAGAGCACTCTAGAGCACTCTATACAGCTCCACAACCAGTCACCGCTTTGATCGCCGCGGCGAGCCGGTCGACCAGCGTCAAGACTCGCAAAAACTCTTCCCCGTCCGCTACGCTCGTGCGGTGCAACACCGCTCTCGCTTGCTCTAGTTTTTCGGTTAAAGTTTTCACCACGCTGGTTCCGGTGATCGACATGGAAACAGGCGGGCTAGTTGTGGCTTTTTCCTGGTTCGCGAACGACGACGCCGCGGAGTTGACCCGAGGCCTCTCTCCAGCCGGACTCCGCGGCGTCTCGGTACGTTCCAATGACGAAAACGAAATCTTCTGTCCGGTTCGCAACTTTTTGTAGAAATCGTCATCCAACGTGTTCGTGCTTTGGGGCTCGGGCTCTACGTAAGCCTCCTCCTTGGGTTTATAAACACTTGGTCGGCCGGGTGCAGTCTCCCCCCCCACGCCCGCGCCGCTGTGCTTCATTTTATCCGCCTGCTCAGAGGACATGACGAACATATCGTGCGCCACGCAAAACACTTTCTGGTCCCGCGATCGCATCAACGGCGTGACGCACCCCTCCACGGGACAGTACTCCGCGAGCATGGTCCACCCCTGCAACAGCTTCTCCGCGATCGCGCTCGCGTTTTCGTTGTCCCTTTTCATCTTCTCCTTGCGCGCCGCGGCGTCCATCGCGTCCCGGCGGGCGGGAACGCGCGCGTGGGTGTGACGAAACGACGCCTCCGTGGAAAGCTTCGAAACCCGTCGAAACTCGACTTCGAGATTTTGGCAAATGCGCATCTGATACGAAACCGAAAAGAACAGGTGGAGACGACGAGTCTTTCAAACAATGTATTTCAACTTTCTAGGACCAACGATACGGCGCCCCGGAATTGACGAGTTCTTCGTCAAGTCGTTCGCCTCGTGTGCGCGCGAAGTCTATAGCGTGTTTGTTATTTTGAATCAGTCTTCAAGAACACGAAGCTCTTTCGGACGTTTCGCAAACTAAAACGACGCCAACTTCCACGGGACCTTCCACAGAACAAGAAGTTCCACCCCTAACCCCTCACATCTCGATCTTGGTTGACGTGGAGGACCTCCGCACCACCGAGCCCGAGCCGGACGCGACCGCGGTTGACATGCCCACGGCCTGGTCAGCAGTCGCGGCTCGCGACGGTAGCACGGAACCGAACGCGCGGTCGGCGGCGCCCGAGGCGCGCGCCGCGATTGCCAGCGCCGCGACGGCGACGATGGCGACGGGAAGGCCCACTTGGAACCCCACGGTTTCGTGCACGGGCTTCTTCTTGTTTGACGACGACGGCGTCGGGGTCCCGGCCGCCGTGTTGGAGGTGTCGTCCACATCCGGGCCGGCAAGGTCGACGACCTGGTCGTCCACGTCCGGGCCGGCAAGGGCGACGACCTGGTCATCTGACTGGCCCGCGACGAGGGCGTCGTCGAAGATTTCGAAATCCTGTTGCAGGCGCGCGCTGTCGTCGGTGACGGTGAAGGCGACGCCGATGTCCCGCAACGAAGCGTTCGGGGCGAAGGAGACGCCCCCGATGAGGGCCACAATTTCTGCGGCGGACAGGAAGCCGTTCGTACCCGAAGGCATGGCGTCGTCGTCAACGCCAGGCCAGGCGATGGGTTCGCCGTTCGCGTCGCGCGCGTTTTCAAGCGCCGTGGTGAAGTCCCCCCTCGCCGCCGCCAACACGGCGTGCACTCGGTCCAAAAGCGCGACTGCGGCTTCGGGTGACAGGTCGTCGCCGTCGCCGTCGTTGAAACCAAGGGTTACGAACGACGCCGCGTTAGCTTCAGCGGCCTCAACGGTCGCCGCGAGAAGCGCGTCGAGATCGGCGCCGGTCATGTTCCCATCGCGAGCGTTTTCGTCCACGATCTGGTCGCCGTCGGAGTCAAACTTTTCTTTCACGAACGAACCGGCGGCGTCAAGAGACGCGGCGAATAACGCGCGGTACGCCTCCGCGGCGAGTCGAGCCGCGGTAGTGTCCTCACCGGTGTTGTCCCCTGACGCGCCGGACGCGCCGTTCAGGATGTCGGCCATACTCAGGCCCTCGAATCCGGCGTCGAGCGCGGCGGCGAAGAGCCGTTCGACTTCCGCGGAGGACATGCCGTCCAGCGTAGCGAGGTCGAGGCGCTCCAACAGCGTGCCTTCCGTGCCGTCGTCGTCGTCGGATGAACTGACGGTGACGTTCGTGGCACCGAAGCGAGCCAGAAACGCCTCCGCCAGGAGCTCCCTCGCACGGTCATCAGCGGCATCCCTGAACGCCGCGAGAATCGCATCCGCGGCGTCACCGCCGACGGGGAACGAGGTGGCAGCCGAAGCGTCGGTTGTGGCGGGCGGCGGCGCGGCGGCGGTATCCACCGGGTTTTGCGCGGCTTCCCGTCGTGCGCGGACATCACCGATGATCTGACCGAACAGAGTCGTTGCAGGATCCAGGTTGCGAAGCGCGCTGGTCAACGCGGCGCTCGCCACGAGGCTCTGCGCCGCGCCGGCGTCGCCCGCCACCACGGCGCGCAGACGGTTCAGAAGTAACGCGTTCGCCAGGAAACCACGGGGGGTGGGCTCCTCCTCTTCAACCGCGGCCTCCTCCACGGGGGCGGGGGCGGGGGCGGGAGTTTCCGTGGGAGTGGAACCCATAGCAGTCACCGGGGTCTCAACAGGCGCGGGCGCGGGTTCCGGGGTCGCATCGTCCGTCTCCGCGTCGCCAGTTCGCCAGCCTCCCCACAGGAGTTTGCGTTGCGCGGCGCTGAGACGCGCGTTGTCAAGGCCAGAGGCGTCGGGGTTTCGCGTGGGGAGGTGCTCGCGCGCGTCCGCGAAGACGCCGTCGAACAGGCCATCCTGTCCCTTCGCGCGCAACGCGCGCGCGAGGTCCTTCGCGTCGTTCGTCACGTCCTTCGTGGCTTTCGTCAGCTTCGAGGCGAGCAGCTTTTCGCGAAGCAACGACGCGTCCGTGGACGGGGAGACTCTGGGAAGCGACGCACCGGCTTCGGCGCCGGCGACGAGGAAGGCGGCGACGCAGAGCGCCGCGGCGACGCGAAAAGCGCGCATGGAGGGGAGAAACGGAGGGGAGGGGGTTCGGGTGTGCAACGCAGTGGTGCGTTTCGAAGTGTGCGCGACTGTGAAGACGTTTCCCTCGAAGACACCGCCCCGGAAGCCGAAGCGACGCTGATTGACTCGCCTCGACTGGAACGAAAAATCGATCGATCTCTTTTTCGTGTTGTTGTTATTTTCGTTGCCACACCTTTCGCGCGCTGACGCGGCGGACGGATGGCGTCGCTCGCCGTGCACCTGCGCTCGCCCTTCGTCGGGTCGCGACGCGGGATAGGCGGCGCACCGCAACGCTGCCGGACGTTAACGCGGACCTTCTCACAACCCCGCGCCGCCGCTGCGCATGACGTTCCCGGAGTGACCCTGCGCAAAGGCGTGTCGGCTGATTTGGAAACGATTCGCGAATCCGTGTGTCGCGAAAAGATGAACCCACTAGGTCTGGACCCTTCCCGGTTCGTAGTGGCGGTGGACTCCAACGATCCTTCGTCAATCATTGGTTTCGGGCAACTAAAGCCGTGGGAATCGCTGAGCAACCGCCCTGGCGATGACGTGTTGGGTAACGTCACCCGGCAGTTGCGTCTCACGCCAAACTGGACTGGGGAGTTGCTTGAGTTGTCCAGTTTGGTGGTGGTTCCGGAAAAAAGGGGCAAAGGCGTCGGGCGCGCGGTGGCGCGGCGGCTAGTGGAGGAAGCCGTAGTACAACTCGGTGACGGAAGTGATAACAACGCGAATGATGCATCGCAAGGTGATACAATACGTCAAAACCTTCGTAGTCAAACCCTTCCCACGTTGTGTTTGTTGACTCTGAACTCGACGACTTCGTTTTACGAAAAACTCGGGTTCTCGAAAATCGTGTCAAACGAATACGTTCCGCGGCCGTTGCGCGCGGAACTGTTCCTGGGGGGGGTCGTCGCGCGAATTGCGGTTGGGGACGAGTGCGTCGCGATGAAGATGGACTGGGAGAGATGGCCGGGGGAGTAGGGGAGAGGTGTTGGGCGAAGAGTATCTGTAAGCTGTGAGAGTAGTACTCGTGTGTATCTCGTGCGAAGAATGAAAAAAGAATTGAATTGGGAGACCGCCAGACTGAAGTGGGAATTCGGCTCGCGGCACACAAAAATCTTTTTTTCGCATCGAACGCGGACCTCCAAAAAAAAGAAAAAATCGGGTGAATTCTTCGAAACGATTCAACACCGACGAACTCATCAGTGTGTCACGCCGTGGACGATGGGTCCGCGGCAGTGCTGAGACGAGTGCGTGGCGATGAAGATAGACTGGGATGGGGCGGGGGTGGGGAGAAGATGGGACTTCAAGGAAAAAAAGTTGAGTTGGGAGACCGCCAGACTGAAGTGAACTTCGAATTCGAACCGCGTGCAATTGTCAAAAACCGCGCGACCGAAAAGCGAAAAACAACGAGTCTAAACTCATAAACGAGCGGCACCCCATTGTGTATGTCGCGCCGTGGGACGATGGGTCCGCGGCGGTGCGTCGCGTCGTGGTTTTTCTGTTTGTGTTTCGTCACCATTCTGTCTTTCGCGACGGGCCAGGACCCTGCGGATGCGTGTTCCGAGACGGACCCGAGTGTTTGCGCCGACCGATGCACGCTGGATGGGCGCCGCGAATCGATTTGTCCGTACGAGTGCGTTCCAGGTACCGGCGCGTGTTTCAACGATTGCGACCTGTTTTTCAGCGACGGCCAGGTGGCGTACAGTACCGAAAACGCGGTGTTGTTCGACACGTACGTCCCGCACTGCGCCGCACGGCTGGCGTCCGCTTCCGCCAAGGCGTTCGTGGACGATTCGTTCACATCCGAACTTCGGTACCCCCCAAACGTCACCCAAGGGTTGTCCCCCGTACCGTTCTCCATGTTCAGGAACGGCCTATCGCATGCGGGGCGCAGTGCGTCATCAGGGCCAGTTAGCAACGTGACCGTGAGTTGGACGTTCCAAACCGGCGGGCGGATTTTTTCGTCGCCCACCTTAGCCGAGGACGGCACCGTGTACGTCGGGTGCATGGATGGGTTGGTGTACGGCGTTTCCGTGGCCGGCGTTGTTAAATGGCGGTACCCCGCGGGTGGCCCTGTGGTGGCGACCGCGGCGATTGGTAACAACATCGGAAGCGACAGCACTTTGTTTATCGGGTCCACGGACGGCACCCTACACGCCGTGAGCGCGAACTACGGAACCTCGAAGTGGTCATACGTCCGGCCGCGGTCGCACTTGAACGGCACGTGGCAGTTACGCGCCAAGAAACCAATCGTGTCGAGCGCCGCGATCGCGGTGGACGGGGTTGTGTTCGTAGGTGCGGACAACAGCCTGTTCGCGATTCACGCCGCAACAGGCGGGGGCGGGTTCGCGGGAACAACGAAGTGGAGTTTCGAAACAAGGGGGCTGGTGCTGGGGTCGCCGGCGCTGGATACAAACGACTCCGTGTTCGTCGGCTCCATGGCGGGTACCCTGTACTCCCTGCGCAGAAGCGACGGGAAATTGCAGTGGGAATTCCACGCCGCAGGCGGGTTGTACTCGTCACCGAGTCTGGACCTGAACCGAGTGGACGGAACCGCGGACCGAGTGTACATAGGAGGCGTGGATAGTTACCTCTACGCGCTAAACGCGACTAACGGAAAATTACTGTGGAAGTTCCGAGCCGCCGCCGCGATTTACGCGTCGCCCGCCACGGCGCCGCCGGCGGATCAACACGACCCTAGCGGCGGGCTGGTTTTCGTGGGGTCAACGGACTGGAAACTGTACGCCGTACGCGCGAACGACGGGGTACTGGCGTGGAACCAAACCCTGCGGAAACAAAGCACCGGTGGTGGTGCTGCCGCGAACGCGAACGGTACGGGGTACGAGAATACCGCGTCGAGTACGACGAGTGACACGACGAACACGAACGTTACGGATACATCGACTAATACTTCGAGTCGTAACTCGAGTAATACCACCAACGTTACTTTCAGTGGGCACGACGGGTACGGCGAACCTGCAAGAACTCCATACACCAGCGCCGGCGCTCGCGAAAAACTGGATGCCGCTCGAGTTTTAAAAGCCGAGGGTGTTTGCCCCCCCAACTTGGCGCAAGGCGTCGGCGAAGAGTTGTCCTTGCGCTTCGGGTCGAACATGGTTCTGACATGCGGGAGGGATACCCCGAGCGTGGGGGTGGTGGGTAGCCCGGTGTATGCATGGAACGGGACGCACGGGTTCGTGTACGTCGGAAGTAGCGACTCGGCGTTTTACGCCATCGCCGCCGAGACGGGAAAAGTGCAGTGGCAAATAGACGTCGCCGGCCCGGTTGCGTCGTCCGCCGCGATTGATTCGCAAGGCCGATTGTACTTCGCCACGGATAACGGGGTCGTTTACCAGGTGGTGGAGAACAGCACGACCTACACGTAGTGGAGACGTACTTGTACTAGCAGGTGGTGGAGATTGTATTTAAAGCACCGTCTATCACACCAGCGGCGTACACCCTTCGCACGTCATTTGGGTTCAGTTGCGCGGTCCGTACAAATGCCGGTTCGTTTTGTGAGGGTGTACGCGCCTTCGTAGTTTTCGTCCACGTGCGCGACGTTATCGGGCTTCGCGTTGACGTGCGTCATTGTCCCGCGCGGCGTACTGAGCTTCACCCTGAGCCTGCCCGAGCCGTCAGTATCGACGCTCTCCATCACCCCGGACTCGCCGTTGAGCTCAACCGCGCTTAAAAGGCCGTGCACGATGACTTCGTCGCCGACGTTCCAGGCGTCGACGACGTCCAAAAACTTGCGGAAGTTTAATTTGTCCAGAAATGCGTCCACGCCGCATCCCTTCGCAGCCTGCGCCGCGCGGAACCTCCGGATCGCGGCTTTCTCATGATCAGTCACGGTCTCAGGGGATCTCATGGTGAAAGTAAAGGACCACATCCCCAGGTTCTTGCGCGCTTCGCGCGCGCGATCCAGCGATGCCTCGTCATCATCCGCCATATCACTAAAGTCGGGGAGGTGAGAATACGACGGACCACTTCGTTACGCGCCTCCTGGTTAGCCTGCGTGTACCGCGCCGGGTCTACACCCAGGCCACCCAGCATCCCGGCGAGCTTGTCCATATCTCCAGACGCCTTTTGTGAAGCGAAGTCCCGCGTCCCTCACGCTTACCCTTCGCGCGTCGTCGGTCGAGATGCCGTCGTGGTGCGCTCCGTTGTGGCGGAGATGGATTGTGGCGGCAGAGTTGGATGAGCGCGTCGAGGAGTAGGCGCGCGGTCGAGGAGTGAGAGGGCGAAGTAAAGCTCTCTCCCTGGCTGCCTGGGCGACGAACGAAACCCGAAAGCTACGATTTTGAGAGGCGTACAAGTAGTTGTGTAACGCTTTCCTCGGAAGCAACGATTGCTCCCGTCACTCAAGCCTGCGCAACGACGCACCATGCCGACCTCCAACCCCAACACTCTTGACTTTAGTAACATCACGCTCCAGCGCGACGTTGGCGACGCCTTCGCGGTTCTGCCCGTCCACGTCCTCATCACGCACGTCCTCAGTTCGCGCAATCTGCCCGATCACTCCGATCTCGCACGGCTCCGAGCGGTGAGTCGTGAGATGCGCGATGCGGTGGCGGCGACGGGGCGTAAAGTGTACGAACTGGGAGCCGGGACATGAGTCGGGAAAACCATAGAGTTCGGAGACTTAAGCGGGCTGCAGCTCTTGCATCAGCGAGGTGTCCTGACTAAACGAAGTGACCAGGAACTCGACTCCCTCAACACGAATACTGCTTGCTTGTGCACCTTCACGGCGCAGGAAGGACAACTCGAAATACTGAAGTGGTTGCGCGCTAATGACTTCCCATGGAGCGAAAGGACGTGCGAGTACGCGGCAGAGAGCGGACATCTCGAGGTGTTGCAGTGGGCGCGCGAGAACGGATGCCCGTGGCACGAGTCGACGTGCAAGTACGCGGCGACGGGCGGGCACCTCGAGGTGCTGCAGTGGGCGCGCGCGAACGGCTGCCCGTGGAACGAGAGGACGTGCGGAGCGGCGGCGGTGCATGGACACCTCGAGGTGCTTCAGTGGGCGCGCGCGAACGGCTGTCCGTGGGACGGGCGGACGTGCGATAACGCAAAGAAGGACGGACACCTCGATATGCTGCAGTGGGCGATCGCAAACGGCTGCCCCTGGGTGGATCAGTTTGAAACCTGAATCGTACGAGACTTTGAAAATACCGGGTGATAGTGTTTTGATTCCAGGGAATTTCAGCGCGTCGACCCGCCCCCCGCCCCACAAACAAACGCAGGACACGTTGCGGCACTCGGCGCGAATCAATGTTTCCGCGCTATTCTTTCACTGTGGTCAGATGAATATTCCACCCTTCGCGGCTGCTTTCTTGTCACCGGCGGACACCGGTTTCGGGGTTGCTTTGGTGTCTGCGTTTTCTTGTGTGGTAAACGACCTCGCCACCACACCTGCTGTGCTTTTCCCACCGCCAAACCACCCCTTGCGCCCTGTCAACTCCTCGATCTGCAACGTAAGCCCATCGCGCTCCGCCGCGAACGCGATTTCCATCGTCTCGACCCGATCGTCGTGTTCCTTGCGCTGCTGCAACAGACGCACGGAGAGGGCACAGCAAAACGTCGCCATGAATATGTTCGCAAGCCCCCCCTTTTGCTTCAGGAAACGCGAAAACACACCCTCCCCGGCGAACCGCTCCCCCGAAGCCATCGCGCACGCGCGGCGGGGATTGAGATGAAGAATGCCAGGTGGCAGGGACGTCGAAATTCACGAATCGAGTCGACAAAAAATAACTCAAATAAAAACTAAAGCGTGGTCACGTTGAGTCTCACTGGCGCGAGTTGCAGGTTGGGTTTCGCCTCCAGGTCGTAATCCTTCGCGTCATCCTCCGCGACGAGCCACACGTCGTACACCGTGGTTGCGGCTAGGCCGGTAGTTACGGACAACGAGGTTTCTCGTGTCAGGGATTTGATATCCGAAATCGTACCAACCGCGAGTGCGTCGGCGCGCAAGACGCCCGCTTCCTTCACCTCCCGCGCCGTCGGCGCCCGCGCCGCGTCCGGGAGCACGACGTAGTACACCACCCCCGGCTCGCTGAGCTGCACGACCAAATCAAGCGTCCCAGCCACAGCGCCCGCGGTGACTTGAGGGTAGGACGCCAGAAACGTCGGCGGCGATGAGTCCAATTTCGGGATGACGGTGAGGTCGCGAACCGTGGGGTCGGCGCCGGCGCGCGTGGTGAAGGTGTCGTGCGTTGCGAAAGACCCGCCCGCACTTGGTGGGGCGTACCCCTCGCCGTAAACCCCCGGGCCGTACCGGTCCACGGTAATGGTGTACGTCTTTTTAGTTACCCTGTCGCCAGCGGTCACGACCAGGGTTATGACGCCGCCGCCCGTTTCTTTCAGCGACGCTAAACTCACGCTCCGCGACGCGTCGTTCAAAACGGCGCCGGTGGAACTGACGCCCCCCTTGACGAAGATCTTC
>Ga0222633_1000392_pt1 | contig 42475 bp, 35 predicted proteins | sample AntAcemetageno48_FD_179816 | JGI IMG/M metagenome (GOLD analysis project Ga0222633, IMG submission 179816) | Saline water microbial communities from Ace Lake, Antarctica - #48 | ecosystem: Environmental > Aquatic > Non-marine Saline and Alkaline > Saline | place: Antarctica: Ace Lake | collected...
AGGAAGATCGTCTTGATCTGCTCATTAACAATGCCGGTGTTATGGTCCCACCGAAGACAGAGACCTCAGATGGCTTTGAACTTCAGTTCGGGGTCAATCATCTCGGCCATTTCGCCTTGACAGCGCAACTGATCGAAAAGTTGATCGCTACACCCAACGCCAGAGTCGTCAACGTGAGTAGCAATGCACATCGAGGCGGCAAGATTGCCTACGACGACATTCATGCAGAAAAAAGCTACGGGCGACTCGCTCGCTATCAGATGAGCAAATTCGCCAACATACTTTTCACCTACGAATTACAGCGCCACTTGGAAGCCGCCGGCGCCGATACGTTGTCTGTCGCCTGTCATCCTGGCGGCACTGCCACAGAGCTGGGCCGCCACATACCACCACTGTTTGCTATTCTGCTAGCGCCACTCAGCCTCATTATGAACACGCCTGCTGAAGGTGCACTGCCAACCTTAATGGCCGCGACAGAATCAAAAGTCGCAAACGGTGAATACTTTGGACCGATGCGTTGGGGAGAAATGGCACACTCTGCACATCGCGTCTCGACTGATCCAGCGTCAAAAAGCGAAGCTGACGCAAAACGACTTTGGGGAATTTCAGAAGAATTAACGGGCGTTGAATTCGCCATTAAGTCGACAAAATGAACAAAGTATTTCGTTTTAGCATCCGACCCTGCAATGCCGACGTGTCATGAGATAGGTAACCCAATTCTCTATCTGTACTTTCAACACGTTCGATGACAACCTGCGATGCGAGTTGATGATAAACAGCTAAAAGCCAAGGAATGAGCGATGTACGACTACCTGATTAAGAACGCGACGATTGTTGATGGCAGAGGTGACAAGCCTTACGCCGGTAATGTTGCGATAAGTGACGGCAAGATTGTCGGTGTTGGTGATGTTGATGGCGAAGCTAAAGAAACCATCAATGCAGATGGTGCCTATGTCACCCCTGGTTGGGTTGATGTGCATACACATTTTGATGGCCAGGTGAGCTGGGATGACACGTTGGATCCTTCGTTCAGCCATGGTGTGACCAGTGTCGTGATGGGAAACTGTGGTGTTGGGTTTGCGCCATGCCCTCCCGGCGGCGAGAAACGCATGATCGAGCTCATGGAAGGTGTTGAGGATATACCTGGTACCGCGTTATACGAGGGTATCGAATGGGGCGAATGGGAGACCTACCCTGAGTACCTCGATTACCTGGGTAAACGCGAATTTACGCTGGATGTGGGTGGTCTAATTCCCCATAGCGCGGTGAGAAACTACGTGATGGGTGAACGAGCGCTGCGTCATGAGGATGCCACCCCCGAAGATTTGGCCGCGATGTGCAAGATTGTTGAAGAGGGACTGAATGCTGGTGCAATAGGGTTTTCTACTTCTCGAACCATTGGTCATCGATCTGTGCTGGGCGAACCTATTCCGGGAACCTTTGCAGAAAAAGAAGAGTTAATGGCTATTGGGCGGGCGATGAAGGCGGCTGGCAAGGGTATCTTCCAGGCAGTGCCTGCTGGTGTCGTCGGTGATATGGCCGGTCCTGAACACTGGACAACTGAGCAGGAAGTTGAGTTGTTTGCAGATATTGCTAGAGAAAGTGGCCGAAGCTGTTCATTTACCCTGGTACAGAATGGCAATCGACCGGATCAGTGGCGCAATTGTCTTGAAATCGTTGAGCGAGCGAACGCAGAAGGCTTGATGATCAAGCCACAAATCGCCACCCGGCCCATCGGTTTTGTGACCAGCCTGCAGGCTTATCACATGTTCCAGAGACGCGAGACTTACTTGAAACTGGTTGATCTCCCTTTTGATCAGTTATTGGCAGAAATGAAGAAGCCTGAAGTTAAAGCCGCAATACTCTCAGATAAGGACATCGCACCGGATCAACCAGGCACCATGGCAAATATCTACGGACTTTTAGCGATGGCTGCAGCGGGGATGTTTCCGATCGAGTTACCGATTAATTATGAACCTGAAGCTTCTGGCAATATGGGTGCGCTTGCTGCAGCGGCCGGTCAAGAGATCAATGACTTTATCTATGACTACCTGACTGCGGGAGATGGTGATCAATTCGCTATTCTGCTCGGTGCCAACTTTGTCGATGGCAGTTTTAGTGTCATGGAAGAGATGATCCAACATCCCAATACCGTCATCGGATTATCTGATGCAGGCGCACATGTGAACTTGATCTTTGATGCCGTCGGACCGACCTATCAGTTAACGCACTGGGTGCGAGACCGAACGCGTGGTCCAAAAATGCCCATCGAGCTAATGGTTGCCAAGCAAACTTACGACAATGCCCAGCTATTTGGGATGTATGATCGAGGCAGTCTCGAAGTCGGCATGCGTGCGGATATCAATTTGATTGACCTTGAACATCTAAGCCTTGGTAAACTCGAGGTTGTGCATGACTTACCCGCTGGTGGCAGCCGTATTCTGCAATCGGCAGAAGGCTATCTAGCGACGTTCGTCAATGGAGTGAAGACACGTGAGAATGACCAGGATACAGGCGCAAGACCAGGCCGGGTAATAAGAGCCTGACACTTCGGGCCTAAGGAGCTTAGCGGACTGGTGCATTGCTTTTTTGACGGCCCCATGCCTTGGTAGCGAAAGCCACCTCAAGTGTGGCAATCAAGCTTGCAATCTCGAAGTGGTAGAGACGAGCATCATCTGCATCGAGATAGAGATTAATGTTACCTTGACTTCGTTTCAGAAAATCAAAGTCACAGCCGACGCCCAGTACTTATCTTTTAGCAGTCTTTTATACAGCTTTCCCGTCGGGTGTCTTGGCAGCTCTTCCATAAAGTCTATGCTGCGCGGACACTTTATGTGAGAGATCTTGGACTTCGCGTAAGCGATCAATTCAGCTTCAAGCTCTGCTCCCGCATCAGCCATATCCGCTGGTTGCACAATGGCCTTAACTTCTTCGCCGAAGTCCGAATTAGGTACACCAAACACAGCAACATCGGTCACCCGTGGATGACTGATCAAAGCATTTTCTGCTTCTTGAGGATAAATATTCACGCCACCCGAGATAATCATGAACGACTTTCGATCAGTGAGATACAAATAACCGTCTGCATCGAGATAACCCACATCACCTAATGTTGTCCAACCTTGTTTCGACGTGGCTGCTAGGGTTTTTTCTGGGTCGTTTAGGTACTCAAACCAGTGATTGCTTTCAAAGTACACTCCGCCTATCTCGCCGAGTGGTAGTTCTTCATCCTCCTCAGACAATATTCGCAAGGTGCAATCGGTTGGTTTACCTACAGAACCTTTGTGCAATAGCCATTCTTCAGAACTAATGTAGGTTCGACCCTGCCCTTCTGTTCCTGCGTAGTACTCGTGGATGATCGAGCCCCACCAGTCAATCATCTGTTCTTTTACATCAACTGGACAAGGTGCAGCAGCATGCACGGCGTATTTCAAACTTGAAAGGTCATATTGGCGGCGTGCCTCTTCGGGCAGCTTCAACATTCGCACGAACATCGTTGGAACCCATTGGCTATGGGTAACCTTGTACTGCTCAATGAGCTTCAGCGCCTGCTCTGCATCAAACTGATCCATGATAACGACGGTGCCACCGTACCGCGTAATGGTGGACGTAAAGCCCAGCGGCGCAGCGTGATAAAGGGGCGCTGGAGATAGATATATCGTTTCTTCGCCGTACTGGTATCGGTTCTGGCCGGTACCGGCTCTGCTTTTTGTGCAGGTGGAAACGTTAAAGCAATGGGTACGAGGAGTAGACAGGCTTTTAAAGGCCCGATCCACAGAAGACCACCGTCAAGGCATTTGCGGAAAAACGTGAGCCCACTTTTCGCGAAAAATAGCCTATGAACCTGCAATTACCAACATCACAAGCATGGTCGGAGCGATGCCAACAGGATGCAAGGCGCTGGACTAGAACGCCAGTGTGAACCCGTACATTTCGCCCAATACTTCCCTGCCATAGCCAGAGCTGTCGAACTGTTGAGGCCCTCGACTGAGGAAGGCGACGCGATGCCTCACGACTTAAACAAGGACGGTGCATTTTCAGCGCCGGTTGGACGTTACGTGCATCTCACTTTAGGGGGTCTAAAACATAGGATCTACTTTGAAGAAGCGGGTGACGGCATTCCAATACTGATGCAACATACCGCGGGATGCCACAGTAGCCAATGGCGTCATCTGTTTGAAATGCCAGAGATCACCAGTCGGTTCAGACTTATCGCCTATGACCTGCCTTATCATGGCAAATCGCTTCCACCTGTCGAACACAACTGGTGGGAGGAGCAGTACCTTTTGAAAGGCGAGTATCTGCGTTCAGTGCCATTACAACTGAGTAAAGCGCTAGGGTTAGATCGGTCATTTCGTTGGAGGGAGCTTTAGAGATCCCTGGCGAGCTGAAGCACAATAGCGAGCTATGGCACCCTCAAGTAAACAACGAATACAAAGCTCGCCTGATGGATGCTCTCATGTCCCCTACTTAGAAGAGTTTGATTTGAGAAACACAGCCCACGAAATCGACACCACTCGAGTAGGCGTGCATATTCTCTCCGGTGAATACGATTGCAGCGGCACCAGAGAATTAGGTGAAGCTGCTCACCAGGAAATTGCCGGTTCGACTTATTCAGAAATGAAAGGAATGGGCCATTTCCCGATGAGCGAAAACCCTCAGGAGTTCATCAAATATCTGATGCCAGTTCTAGATAGGATCAAAAATTAGAGGTTTTAGATTTTACATTAACAACATTCGTGAAACTATCGATGTAAGAAACGGGATCGGTGCAAAGTGCCTAAGTAGAAGCGATTGAGTTCAGTGAGTCTGCTTTATAAATGGCACTCGCAGAAGAAATGGCACCAGAGTAAATGATCGGTTTTTAGGCAAAAAAAAGGAGCTAACGCTCCTCTTTTTACGTTCCTATCTGCCTAGCCTAGCATCATGTTTTTGGCATGATGACTGTATCAATCACATGTATGACGCCGTTGCTTGCCGCAACATCAGTCATCACAACTTGAGCGTTGTCGATATAAACCTTGCCGTCACGGACTTCGATCATCACGTTTTGTCCCTGCACCGTCGTCGCTTGAGTGAGAGTCACGACATCTGACGCCATTACTTTCCCAGCTACCACATGGTAAGTCAAAACCCCCGCCAGCGCTGCTTTGTCAGCCAACAACGCGTTCAACGCCGCGGTAGGCACCTTTGCGAATGCCGCGTCGGTAGGAGCAAAGACAGTAAACGGTCCTTCGCCCTTGAGCGTATCAACAAGGCCAGCAGCTTTAACTGCAGTCACAAGAGTTGTAAAGCTGCCATTTGCAATTGCCACATCAACAATATCGTTAGACTCGATCATGCTGTGCTTCATACCGCCGTGGTGATCGGCACTAGCGATCACTGAAAACATCAAAGCGCCTGCCATTAACAAAAATTTCATATCGTAGTTCCTTCAGATTCAAAAAGAGTTAGTTGCACATTCCAAACTATCTACGGTAGTTTTGATCTTCTAGATCATTCAAGCCGATAAGCCGCAGATCAATCGACTGTTCAGGTCTTCATATGCGACGTGACACCATAGATTGGCGGCCCGCCTAGGTGAGCACTCCACAATGAATTCGCTCGAAATAAATAGGGTCAAACTTGGGAAGCCTCACCGCGACTGTGTTTATTCGAAAGCTTGTGGACAACCCGCCTCCGGTCGAAGTGTAATACAGGCTGGCTCGTGACTTTTTTCACTCAGTACTAGCTACAATACTAAAACCTAGCAAAGGGTAGAGTTTTATGGATATGAGTTTTGATGCAGACGATGAGTTTTTCAGGTCGGATGTACGAAAGTTTTTTACGGATGATTATCCCCATGACCTCGTCATCAAGGCTGCCAGTGGAATAGAGCTCAGCAAAATCGACTACCAGAGATCCGAGCGCGCGCTCGCGTCAAAGGGGTGGCTATGTGTGAACTGGCCTGTCGAATATGGCGGGCCCGGCTGGACGGCAAATCAAAAGTATATATTCGATCAAGAGTTGGAGCTTGCCGGTGCGATTGGCCCTGTGCCAATGGGGGTAATCTATGTGGGTCCTGTCATCTGCGCCTTTGGTGATGAAGAACAGAAAGCCCGGTGGTTGCCAGGAATAAGAGAAAGTACAACTTTTTGGGCTCAGGGTTATTCCGAACCAGGCTCAGGGTCTGACCTCGCCTCGCTGCAGTGTCGTGCGGAACGTGACGGTGATGTCTATGTCGTCAATGGTGAGAAAATTTGGACCAGTCTTGCCCAGCATGCCGATTGGATTTTTGCTTTGGTTAGAACCAGCCATGAAGATGTTAAGCAACAAGGAATCACGTTTTTGTGCGCGCCAATGGATTCACCCGGCATCATGGTGCATCCTATTACTTTAATTGACGGCCAACAGTCACTCAATCGGGTGACCTTTGATAATGTACGTGTGCCGATCAGCTATCGAATCGGAAATGAAGGTGAAGGCTGGAATTATGCCAATTACCTTCTGGGCAACGAGCGAACGTCTTATGCCCATGTCGCTGGCAAGAGGATGCAGATGGCCGCGATGAGTGAATATGCAAAAAAAAATCCAACCCTTGTGTCTGACAAGTCATTCTGGTCTGAATTTAGCAACCTTGAAATTCGCCTAGACGCATTGGACCTAACAGTTCTGCGGGTGTTATCAATAATAAGTGATGGTGAAACTCCAGGTGATGAGGCATCAATACTTAAAATTTTGGCAACAGAAATTGCACAGGACATCACCGAACTCAGCATGACCTCGAAAGCCTACCCATCACTGGGATCTTTCGATGAAAATGTACCGGGAGTAGAAGGCGCTAAAGCGACGATGCATTATTTTGGCACTAGAGCACAGTCAATTTACGGCGGGTCTAACGAGATACAAAAGAACATTATCGCAAAACGCGTCTTGGGCCTTTAACCCTATTTCGTCGATATGCACTGATAGATGCGCGGCAATAAGGCATCAATAGAAACAAAAAGCAGGAGACAAGGTTTGAAACTCATCAGCGATGACATCTTGATTGATTCGGGACAGCAACTGCCAATTCATGAGGCAATTTATCCGACTTTTGAAGGCTTTAAGTTTGGCAACCCTGCCGCGTGGACAAAAGGCCAACCTTTCGATTTGTTCAAGAAAATGCGTGAGGAAGCGCCGGTGATGTGGTCACCCGGGGAAAAAGGTGCTTCGGGTATCTGGTCCGTCACCCGGTTTGATGACATCAAAAAGGTCGAGCTTACACACAGTGTTTTTTCGTCTCAACGTGGCAGCATCAACATGGCTGTCCCCGAGAAAAAACATTGGCGCCCAAAAAAGCTCATGCCTGCAGCCTTTAACTCCTTGATCAATTTAGACGAGCCGCTGCATCGAGAAATGCGCATGCAACAGAGCGATTTCTTTTTCCCAGCCTATGTTGCGACGATTCGGGACGCAGTGGGCCTAAAAATCGACGACCTCCTTGACGAAATGGAGAGAAACGGGCCTGTTGTCGACTTTGTTAAATTGTTCTCAGAAGAACTTCCCCTATTCACGCTTAGTGAAATGCTCGGCATCGATGAAGAAGATCGACCCAAAGTCAAAGTTTGGATGCACCACCTGGAGATGGCGGCGCAATTTATATCCAATCCCTTGCAAACGTTTTTATCCGAACCAATGTTCCCATTTCGTTTTAATTCTGTCGTCAATGACATGTTTGCATATGGTGAACGAGTCATGGCGGATCGGCGAGTTAACCCTCGCGAGGATCTATTAACTGTCATCGCCCAATCCAAACTGGGTGGAGAGCTGCTGCCACAGGAGTTTCTCGATGGCTCTTGGCTGCTCATTATTTTTGCAGGTAACGACACGTCACGAAATTCACTATCTGGCACCATTCGATTGATGACGGAGTTCCCGGATCAGCGCGCTCTTGTTTTGGATGACCCTTCGCTCATTCCGCAAATGTCGGAAGAAGCGCTTCGAATGGTATCTCCTGTCATGCATATGCGGCGCACCGCGCTCGAAGACACAGAATTGAATGGCCAAAAGATCGCCAAGGATGAAAAATTGGTTCTTTGGTACGGGGCAGCCAATCGCGACCCGGACATCTTCCCCAATCCAGACATTTTCAATATGCACCGAGACAACGTCGAAAAGCACGTTGCCTTCGGTCACGGTGTGCATAAGTGTCTAGGATCTCGAATCGCAAAGATGCAGTTGCGGATGGCTTTCGAGCGAATCTTTGACCGCTTCCCCAATATCCATTGGACAGGCAAACAAACCATTGCGCCAAATCCGCTGGTTCACGCTATCTCGAGTTTGCAGGTTAATCTGTACGGGCCTAATGGCAAACGGCCCACAAAAGTCGCTGTTGGTTGAACCGATACGAAACGGCTCACCTAGGCGCCAGCTAGGTGGAATCTTAAGCCGCCCTCTAGTCAGTTCATTTTATTCAGACCAATACCAACTGGTCACGTTATAGCGATATTCATTTGCATATTCAGAGTTTAGCTTTCCCACCCAGTGCTCGGAGCCTTTTGAGGATGGATCAAACAGCACACAGCGGTTATATAATGGAGCAATACGAATAGGCTCGTCATCTTTGCCCTTAAAAACGAGTTCACCACCTGCGTTTTCATGCCACTCTCTGTTTAAATACAACAGTAAACATACCTCTCTTCCTGGAGAATTATCGGCATGCCGCCCAATAAAGTCAGCAGCGTTCAGGCGAAAGAAATTTGTATTAATGCCAGGATTTTCCACATTCATATCGGTCAATGACACATCGAAAATACGTGATAACACCTGCATAAATTCATCACCGCGTAAAAAGGATAAAAATTTTTGAGCTATGTTGGTACCAACAATGGGGGAGCCGATCAAGTTAGCACTAGGCGCCTCGCGTTTCCAAATATCTCTGCTTACAAATTGTTTAGCCTTACCGGCTTTTTTCCACTGGGCGCTATCGACATATAAAGCCGAATAAGTATGCTTTTGAGTTTGCCAATCATGCGGTTGTTGTAAAACCTGCATAACTTCATCGATTTTGACGTCATCAAACAAGTTATTAATCACGATGTAATTTGGGCAAGCACCCAATAGAGCTTCTCGATGAGCGCATATTGCGGAGTCTGTTACTTGCTCACCGTTCAACCACATAAAAGCTACTCGCTTGTGCACCAATATCTTATTGTGGTCTGTTAGATAAAATTCTTCTACTCAGTTAGCGAGCGCCAGAGGCGACCTCAGCGGAAGCTGCTTCGGCGATTCATTGGGTTGGCCATACATATCCGTCGGAGCAAACTGAGTGCGTGTACGATTCTATAACCAGAGTTTCATAGCCTTCGACATCAGGGCTCGAGGCCTTGCAATTGTAAGCAATCGTCACCCGGATATCCCGCCCAATATCCATTCGACAGGTAAACAAAAGAACCCCCCAAATATTTTGGTTCACGCTATCTCGAGCTTGCAGATGAATCTATATGGCCCTATCGACAAACGTCCCACGCAGGTCACAGTTAGTTGAACTGAACCAATGTGAAACTGCTCACTGAGCTACCTAGGCGCGATTTAAGTACTATCCAAGTGGCTTTGAATCGCCGATAACACAACTTCTGGTCCAGAACGCCACTGGTAACTATCAGCGTGTTCAATCCAAAGCACCTTGCCATTTGCATCGACGAGCATCGTAGTCGGCACGGGCAAAGCTTCTGCTTCGCCGTCGCCCGTGGGACCGGAATGCGTCAGCTGATTTCTCAAACCAAACGCGTCGGTGACAGTAAGATCTCGATCCGACAACATCATCGCTTTCAAACCATGTACACCACGACGTTTTTTAATGACCTCAGGTAAGTCTGTGCTAATTGTTAACACTTGCAAGTTGCGCTTTGCAAACTCGTCTTCTATTTCTGTCCATCGCCGTAACTCGGCGACACAGTAAGGTCACCAGTGGCCGCGAAAAAATTTGATAAGTGTCGGTTTGCCCATCAAGTCGCTGGAGTTAAAGCGTTCTCCGTCGTCGTTCAGGGCGACAAATTGAGGGATGACATCGCCTACTTTTAACGGATTATCCGCCACTTTTTGGGGGCTGATGTAGGTAGTACCCAACATGAATACGCCAACAATGATCGCACCAACCGCAGGAATGCCACCGAACCATCGAGTTCCGACGATAAAGGTTGCTACGCCCAATACGGCGGCGGCAATAAATGCGACGACGAATAAGGTTCTATCTTGAGGCAGAGAGACAAGGTTGACTTGCCTGAACCAAAAAAGAACAAGCCCAATTGCCATCGCAAGTGCAATGAAACCCAGTGAGGTACCTAGTGTCTTTCTGTTGGTCATATCGCATCATCCTTTGTCTGACGTTTTACCGTTGACGCTTAATAACATTCGCCTCGCTCGCGGCGACCCTCTCTATTTAAGGCTCAGCACGACAAGTCAAATAGTCTAACCCAATTTCATGATAGAAACGGATCGCTCTCGGGTTGCAGGCATTTGATCTGTTTCAAGCACGTTTACTATGTCCCTTTACTCTGACCCCAATTCTTTCTTTCGCCACAGATACCCTCGCCCGGTGCTTCTGTACGTGCGCATAAACGTCCGTTCGCGTTCGATTTCAGCAAGCCTGGGTTGCAGGGCGACGTGGCGTGGATCATCGCGATGCTTGACTGCTGCTGTTTCGTTTTTGAACGCCGCCACAAACAACATATCTCCAGTCTTGATGTCAGGGCCACGGTCGGCGTCACCTTGCGCAATGCAGCCGTTATAGATCAATGTGTCCGGCTCAGCATCGAAACAATACGCGGCATGCTCGCCGGTGACTTCAATGTAACGCTGTTTCATTTCATCACTTGCAAATCGAGTACCTATCAGCGTGATGAGAACATCAGCATCCCGCATAGGCGCATCATCCAATGCTCTTGACCACCAGCCGTAGTCATCAATATCTGCAAAGTGATTGCTCATGACACGTCGCCGCGTCATCTTTCGCTCACCCATTACCTCCATCAGTGTCGTGTGTGCAGGCCGCGCAATGTGCGCATCGACACTTGCTCGACCGTTTGTATAACGTTCAAAAACCAGCACTTGATTAGGATCCTGATCGGAAATTGCCGCTTCATAGGAACTGGTTTCGGCCTCGCCCGCCAGCGCATCTTCACCTCGATCCTGCCATACATCCAGCCACTGGTCCACAGAAGTGGTCTCGGTACGGACCTGATACTCAACCAGTGCTGTTAACGGCGCGTCGGCCTGATTCTCATCATTTTCATTCATTAGCTACACTCAATCCCAATGTAATCTCGTTGCATCACTAGTGTGACAAAGAAATGGCGTCGGGGTGAAATTTTTAATCACATGCCGTAATGGTTTATCGCTGCTAGACATGCAGATGGTTGACCAAGTAGTGGGTGTCCTGAATTTGTCTGCTGATCTCACTGAACTTGATCTCAAAGTTCGCCCCCCGATTCCCAAAAATATAAGTCAACCCCCCGTTTCTCTCTTGAAGTATTGAGTTCTAATTGGGGCTAGAGAGCGGTTCCGTTGAGATCGACTTCAGCATCTCGTTTGTCACGTCGTCGATTTGAAACGTATCGGTGTTGAGTCCGCCAGCCATTGTCGGTCTTGACGATCTTGTCATAATAGCTAGCGGTTGAAGTTCGCCCTTTGCCAATCAGAGCGACGATGCGGAAACGCAGGGTGACGCCGTCGTCATCAGAGTCGGCATAGATGTTGGTCATCATGTGGGTGCGTGGATGTGCCGCCTCTGACTCCATAAACGACTTAATGTCGTCAATCCCATCACAGATACGAGAGCCGACTCCAGTCAAGTCGAACACTGCGTCCTGGGTAAATACAGCGTCGAGCCCAGGCCAGTTTCTGTCGTCGATCGAATCGCCGTAGCGACCGGGAAGTTCGTGAATCTCTACTCGATCGGCAGTCGTGAGTAAGTAGGACGTATCAGTCATTTGTTTGCTCACAAGAGTTGAACACCAGAATTCAACAATATCGAATGAAGTTCGGGACATCCATTAATTTGATGGAATAAGTGGGTCGATGTAGAATTTACAAATGGCTATAACCTGCAAAGCCTTGATCAAAAGCCAAGCTCTCCCGCTGCTGACGTCACGCTCCGGCAACGCGATTGAGGCTGTGCGCCATTGTTAAATTTTACCCCGACCTTGTTCCTCTACTCGTATTTCGTCAGCCAATCATTAAATTTTGGCGCTCGCTTCTCACGAAACGACAGAACACCTTCTTTGGTGTCTGGATTGTGATCAGCTGCAACCACCTTCATCAGGTAACAACCCGAAGCGCAACGTCGCGCTGCCTAAGCGGGCTTGTTGGGAGGCGATCTTAAAATCACAGGCAAGCGCTAGGGATAAGCCTGTTTGTATCGCAACTCCGTTAATGGCTGCAATGGTGATTTTATCCAACTTACGAATCGTTTGATTTAGGGCTTGTGAGATATGCCTCAAGCCGTTGTAGGTGCCCAAGTGTGTATCGTGGCCAGGGTGAATGTTGGTACTAAACCTGGTTGCCCGTCGCCTGCAGAGGTATACGCGCCGAGATCGTCGCCTGCACAAAAACCACGCCCTTGGCCAATAAAACAGATGACACGAACCGCGTTATCCATCTGAGTCTGTACCAGAGTTTCAATGAGGTCACGTTTTTTACGCGCGTTCATGCCATTCAACTTCTCTGGCTCATTGAACTCTATCCAGGCGATACCCGGTTTTTGTAGCGTTACCTCAAAGCCAGCAAATTGTCCTTTAGCCACTTTATGATCGCCTTGAACTTATGAAGTACGACACCAAATGTTAACGACACAGCACCTCAGAATCTATCATCCACCAACCATTGGTAACAGCCCTCAAATTACTCTACTCTCGAGGCGACAAAGTTCAGCGAATGAGGGATCTTTTGAACAACAACGTTTCACTGGCAGGTACACCTGCAGCGTCGCCCCTTGGGTACTACAGTTGGACCTTCGGCCAGGGCGCACGCGACCCCTACTACATCATGGTAATCATCTACATTTTCTACCCGTATTTCAGTAATACGGTTGTCGGTGATCCGATCCAAGGCCAAGCACTGATTGGATATATAACCGCCGCCGCCGGCACCCTGCTTGCTGTAGTAGCACCCTTCCTTGGCGCCATTGCAGACAAAGATGGCCGAAGAAAGCCCTGGCTTATCGGTACGGTTGCAATTATGACCGTGGGTGCTTTCAGTTTGTGGTTCATAGAACCTGATGGCCGCGGAATTAGTTTAATGTCGGCGCTGACAATTCTGTTTGTGATCAAGATTTGTTTCACCATTATGGAGGTGTTCCATAATGCGATGCTACCATCGATCGCACCCGCCAATAAAATCGGCATCATTTCTGGCTTGGCTTTTTCTCTTGGCAACGTCGGCGGCCTGTTGTTAATGCTGTTTGTACTGTTTGCCTTCTCAATGCCAGGCACGCAAGCCTGGGTATTCCTGCCAGACGCTCCGCTGTTCGGTATCGATCAATCCGCCCATGAACACAATCGCATCGTCGGACCCATTGCAGGCGCCTGGATGCTGCTCTTTATAATCCCTGTTTTGCTATTTACTCCCGACGGCCAAGCATCCAAATCCCCGATGTGGCAGCTCGCAAAAGAAGGCGTAAAAGATGTGGTGCTAACCATAAAAAATGTCCGCCACTACTCCAATATTGCTCGCTATCTGCTTGCGCGATTGTTCTTCATCGATGGCATGGTGGGTGTACTCACCTTTGGGGGGGTGTACGCGTCAGGCACATTTGGCTGGGATACAACGACACTCCTGATCTTCGGCTTATGTACGAGCGCATCGGCAATGTTAGGAGCTTATATTGGCGGTCGGCTCGATGACAAAATGGGCTCCATGCGTTCCCTTAATATTGCGATCTGGACAAGCTCTGTTGTGCTGCTGACGCTAGCCTCAGTGCAACCGGACACGATTCTCTATTTTATTGAAGTTGGCTCAGAGCCAGTTTGGAGCTCGCCCTATTTTGCAACATTGCCCGAACTGTTTTACTTCGGCACAAACCAAGTATTCGCGATGTTTTTTGTAACGGGGCTTTCGACTTCAAGAACCCTGATGGCAAAACTAGCGCCGCCAGAACTTGCGACACAATTCTTTGGCTTGTTCGCCCTTTCCGCAACAGTGACAGCCTTCCTCGCCCCCTTGTTGGTCGCAATAACAACCGATTTGTTTGAATCCCAGAGAATCGGATTTGGGTCACTCGCAATACTTATGATTATCGGCGCAATTTTGCTTATGAAAGTAAAGGAAGAACAGGCGACTGTTGCGCCAAGTGACAACTAAATTAGCTGCTAAACCAAACGAAAATTTGACGATGAATAGAAAATAATAGCGCTCGCAAATGCATTTCTTGAGATCAATCAATACGCAAAGGTGTGAATCTAAAAATCTTGATGATCAATCCCAACGATCAAACCGCATCACGTCTTCAACAGGTCTACGCGCAACCGGGCCAAACTTACCCATCGGATATCCAACTGGAATCAAACAGAGTGCAGCAAATGTTTCTGGGAGATTAAGAATCTCACGCACAGCATCTTGATCGCGCAAGGCCAATGTTGTTGGCGCAGCAGCAAGCCCGACAGAACGCGCCGTTAACAAAAGATTTTGGATGCCCGGCCAAACTGAGCCAGCACTCCTGTAGACGCCCAACCCTTCGACTTTCTCTGGGTAGTCAAAACACGCGACTATCAACGCTGGAACTTCATGCAGATGATCCATCTGCCAAACCACTGCATCAAGCATGCGCTTATGTTTTTCGGAATCGGGTTTTTTAACACTCGCAGAAATGTAAGGTTCGCCGTGCAGACGATTTAGTTCAGCTAGTTGCGTCTTTACTACAGAGTCTCGCACGACTATCCATCTGGCGTTTTGTGAATTTGAACCCGACGGCGCCTGATTGGCCGCATCAATCAATTGAACAAGCAGGCTCTGTGGCACCTCATCCGATTTAATACGACGCATCGCGCGACAATTATATACAGCTTCACTTAAACTCAAATCTTCAGACACAAACTTTCCCTCGTTTATCATCATTAATCTACCGCTAGAGACATTAGATGTTCCTACCGGTGCCCTGCCAATACTTGTCGCGCAGTAGTCGCTTCAGCAATTTGCCGGTGGGATGGCGCGGCAGACTCTCTTCATAGTCAACAGACCTAGGCACTTTGAATCCCGCGAGATGCTGCCGGCAGTGAGCAATCAGATCTTCCGTCAGCTGCTCCCCGGGCTTAACACCCTCTGCGAGCTCTACCGCAGCTTTTACTTCTTCACCGAAGTCATCATTCGGCACCCCAAAAACTGCTGCATCAAGTACAGCCGGATGACCGATCAGAGCGGCTTCGATTTCAGCGGGATAGATGTTCACACCACCAGAAATAATCATGTCGATCTTGCGATCACTCATAAACAGATAGCCGTCCTCGTCCAGGTAGCCAATATCGCCAAACGTGAATACGCCCGGCTCAAGGTGGGCGTCAGAGGTTTTCTCCGGCGCATTATGATATTCAAAATCCGAGCCCATCAGATTCTTGACGTACAAGGTGCCCGATTCACCCGCGGCAGCGCGAGAACCATCTTCCTTGATCACAATGACCTCCATTATCGCCACCGGTTTACCTAAAGTGCCCGGGCGATTCAGCCAGTCCTCGGAACTCACTGTGGTGACGATTGAACCTTCTGTTGAGCCATAGTACTCATTGACCACAGGACCCCACCATTGAATCATCTGGCGTTTAATCTCAGGCGGGCAAGGTGCTGCACCATGCCAAACCACATTCAGACTACTACCATCGAAGCCCCTCTTAATGTCTTCGTCTAGTCGCAGCATGCGAGTGAATTGTGTTGGGACCAAATGAATGTTGGTGATCTTGTACTGGTCGATTAGATGAAGCGTTTCCTCGCCATCAAACTTATGCCGCATCACAATACTGCTGCCTGCCAGCATCGGCAGAAACGAAAATGCCCACTGTGCCGAGTGGTAAATAGGACCCACGAGCAAACTTATACCTCCGGGTGTCATTTGCAACATACCCGAGAGGCCTTCTCCGATCATCTTGAGCACTTCAACTGGCGCACCGGTTTGTGAAAGACCACTCTTTACGCCTTTGGGATTGCCGGTCGTGCCAGACGTGTAAAACATAGGGCCTCCGAGGAGTTGGCTTTCGGGTTCTGTCGATGATTGTGAGCTAAGAAAATCCTCGTATGGGATCGCTTGCTCTGTTTCATCTGCAAACACGTCACTGCCTAGAATCACGATAGCATCCAGAGTTGGGCGCCCAGCTTGTAACATTGTGGCTTCAGCAAGCTCAATAAACCGTGAATCAACCAGCAATACTTTTGAGCCTGAATCGCTGAGTACATAAGCGACTTCTTCAGCAACCAGGTGCCAGTTAATCGGGACTAACAACCACCCTCCATGGGAGGCGGCAGTAAAGGCTTCAAGATATTCACGCCGATTGCCGCTGATCACGGCAAAGGCGTCACCGGTGGTGAGTCCTTTTGAGCGCAACGCATGCACTAATTGATTTACCCTTGAATTAAACTCTGACCAGGTGGTTTCACCAAAGTCGTCTGCAAGAGCTATTTCATCGGGTTTTTCGGTTGCGTATGGTGCTATCAGACTCGCCATAATCTTATCATCTGCAAAAGATCGAGATCATAGCACGCAGTTTTCAGTCAGATGGACGTCAAGGAGCCTGACCAGTGGATTAGCATTCGTTTATCGTATGACCCCATGAACACGTTCTACGGCTACCCTGAGAATTACCCTCTTTTGTTCGGTTAACCAGCCATCAAGATCACCTGGCATCTCATAACCTGTGTCTGCAATATTCTCAAACACGGCTATCGTTGAAGCTTTGATGTTTTGAGTTTCAATGCTGGCCTTGCCTTCAATAGCAACAAAATTGAACGGTTCGCTATTGCTAATCACGCAGAGATTACAACGGCTATCGGCCTCGAGTAACCGGCGTTTGAAGGTACCTCCTGGGGTGCTGATCACAAGTGAATCATCTTCACAGGCGTAAGCTACGACAGAAGAGACAGGCGATCCTCCGCTACGAAGAGCAGTGAGCACCGCCCAGCGGTGCTCTGAGACAAATTGATCAAACGCCTGGTTGCTTGAAATCATAGTGACCTCCATCGAATATGCACCAATATTACATACACTCGCTATAGGATGTACCAATTCAATAACCAAATGAGCAGAAAGATGATAGACCAACATAGCGGAAACAAAAGCCTTCTCCCTGAAGCTCGGCTTGCGTGATGTTCTCCCAGAAAGCGAAGAGATCGTGATTCTGGCGAGCCTGTTTAACCGAAAGCAACACTCTTGTTTTGAGGCTGCAAGCTATCAGATTGTCTTACGAACCTTGTTGGCTTTCTTGGCACACCTTCTGCCGCAACCCATGAAAATCGTTGAGCCTTCAAGCATGGAAATCACGCAAAGCGCCTCGGCACGCGGCGCGATCTTCTCAACGGCATGGCAATTGGTGTTGGTGGCTTGGTATTACCGGCAGAAGATGGGTAACGACGCGCGCATCCTGCTACTTGATAATCATGATGACTTTGGTGGACACGCCAAGCGTAATGAATTCCACCACGAAGGCAGAATGGTACTAAGCTTCGGTGACGAGCAAGATTATCTCGATGATTTATCACTATCGGAAAGGTACGAATATGTGAACTCCGTCAGTTACAACCGCTTTCTTATCGACAAGGTACGTCTAACCGAACAATCGGCTCAAATGATCGGCGTCCACCTGCGAATCCTAAACGGCCCCTCGGGTTGGAATCACACAGTGTTTGAAGCTATAGCGTCTGGCGCACCAGGTTTAAGAGCTATGGGTTGGCTAGCCAACCTTGCGGACTCGATAGGTGCAGTTTTGGTCGACAACTTTGCGCAAGCGTACATGTTCCCTGACGGCAACGCCTCAGTCGCCCGACTCCTGGTGCAAAAGCTCATACCAAGTGTCGCGCCGAACATGAAAGTGTTTGAAGATGTCGTTGCGGCACAGTTTGACTATGGTGCACTCGATGGCATCCTAGACAAAAACAAGGACCAATCAACAAGGATACGACTCAACAGCACGGTGGTGGGTGTCAGGCAGCTTGAAGGTGAACGGGTGGAAGTGGACTACGTTCAAAAAGGTGCAGCTTCACGCGTTACCGCTGAGCGCTGCATTCTTGCCTGCTACAACGGATTAATACCGCACCTTTGCCCAGAGATGAGCGACGAACAAAAAGCGGGCCTAAGTTATGGCGTCAAAATACCTTTTGTTTACGCGAATGTACTATTGGAAAACGGTCGTGCATTCTCAAAGCTAGGCGTCACATTTACCCAATGCCCTTATGATTCATTCCAATGGATAACCGCTGCACCAACCCCGGCGACAGAAGAGAAAGGGACCGCTCGCGACCTGTTTCTTATGGGACGGCATAAAATCTATTCGACAACCTTCGAGCAATACGAGAAAGATATTCGGGAGCAATTACAGGCTTTGCTCGGCAAGCACGGGTTCAATCACGAGACTGATATCCGAGCCATTACTGTGAACAGAATTCCCCATGGTTATGCCTATTGGCACATGGGGCTTGATGATCCCGAGTGGGAGGAAGGACAAGCACCTCATGAAATAGGTCGGGCGAAGTTTGGTCGCATCTCCATCGCCAATTCCGATTCTGAAGCCACGCCATTAATGGATGCGGCGTTTAACGCGGTTGCGGAACAGACATAAAGCTCGCTGCACCAATTGAAATTTCTACCAAAAATATGGTGCGTGTCCTGAATTTAGCAGTCATGTTGGCATTACTCCGCCTTAGTTTGTGGCTGACGGGTTATCATCCTCACCGAAACCGGCACTCGGCTCAGCGCCCATGCTTTCCCGCTGCTCACGCCACTCTTTCTCCAATAGACGCGCGCCCTTTAAGATGTTCACCATTGAATAGTTGGCCTCATGGCACGCATACTCATAGAGTTTACTGTCGGGCTTGGACGTCCATGCATAACGGCCACTCCACGGGGCCGACCAAACGGTTTCATCGGTCACGGTAAAGTCGTAGTACAGGTTGCCGTCTTCCAAACGACTGAACCGCTCGACCACGTGTAGATTTTCATCAGCGCCAGGCAGGCCATTAACAGGTCTGAAGTGTGTGGCTTCAACAACCAGCACATCACCTTCCCAATGCCCGATGGAATCGCCTAACCATTGCCCTTCACTCAGCGGCAGGTGTTCAGAGTCTATTCGAATAATGCGCGCATCGTGCACCATCTCATGCAGGATAATGATGTGGGTTTCGGTTTGAATAATGCGTTTGTAGTTATTGTAGAGACTCGGGATTGTGGGCACTGTTGCGGCAAATGAAATCAGGCACCGCTCCGATGGTGCAAGTGATTCAGGTCCATCAAACGGGCCTGGTCCATCATCGGCGAGCCAACTTGCTGTCCCTGTGTTGTCATGCCCAAAGCTCTGGTAGAGTTCTCCGAGACGCTCACCCACGCCCAGCTCAGTCGGCGGATAACGCCCATTCGGCGGGTCATAGATAATCGAAGTAGGCACATTACCGTCGATGGTTCCAAGGGCACTGCCGGGGTCCACCCAAAACGCATTGTATCCACCAACGCCACCCGCACCAGCCGTGTTGTTGCCATCCCCACCCTCTGGAGGGGCTTCCCGATCAGGATCACTATCCCTTGAAACAGCCCATTCAGAAGCAACACTGAACGCCCAGTTCAGGAATCGCGCGACCACCGGGTACAGGTATTGAGTTTCACCGAGCCATTCTGGGCGCTGTGTTGGCGTTAGGATACCGGTGTCATACACACCTGAAAGGTCCGGTTTGCCTGAGGTAGTACGCGGAATATCTGCCCATGCCTGGACGCTCAGGACCGCGGAAAGCAACAATACTAGAACATGTAGTCTGGACATGAGATTCCTAGAATGAAAGTAGCTGCGTCTAATTCTAAGCCAAGATTGTTGAACGAAGCTAACGCCAATTTATGGCTCTTATCCTCTTTTACTTACACTCCGTTGCTGCTCTTAAAGGACTAATTTAGTGGACACTGAACTTTGGCAGAGTTGAGAGCGGCTAACAGGATCATTTGGTTGCGAAACCAGACTGGAAAACGCCGAGCATAGCCCAGCGTTTTTAATCGAAAGTTCAATAGAATGTTCACTCGCATGAAAGTCCCGGCAGATTATTCTGGCGGTGTGCGGATGACCAGATTGCGGATTTCAGTCATATCTTCCATGGCAAAGCGAATACCTTCTCTGCCAATGCCTGAATCTTTCACACCGCCATAAGGCATGTTGTCAACGCGGTAGGAGGGCACATCGCCGACAACAACGCCGCCAACTTCCATTTCGTCCCATGCCTGCTGCACTTTGTAGAAGTCGCGGGTAAAGATGCCGGCCTGCAAACCAAATTTGCTGTCATTTACCATCGAGATAGCGTCGCCCCAAGTCGAGAACTTTTGGAGAACGGCTGCAGGGCCAAATGCCTCTTCCACACATAGTTCCTGATCCAGCGGTACATTTTCCATTAGGGTTGCATCTAGCATTGCGCCGGTGCGCGTGCCGCCGCAGAGAATCTTACCGCCAGCCGCTGCTGCCGATTCTATCCAGCTGTGTAAGCGTGCTGCCTCTTTTTCAGAGATCATTGGCCCTATAAAGGTCTCACGCAGTTTCGGATCGCCTTTGATCAGAGTGACGGTTTTGGCAACCAACTTGGCTTTCATCACATCATAAATATCCTCATGGATCATGATGCGCTGAACGCCGATGCACGATTGGCCAGACTGGTAGAAGGCACCGAAGATAATACGGTTGACAGCGTCGTCGAGATTTTTTGTGTCCGCATCAACGACCACAGCGGCGTTGCCGCCAAGTTCCAGTACAACCTTCTTCTTGCCGCAACGTGCCTTCAAATCCCAGCCAACATCTGGTGAGCCGGTAAACGATAGCAACTTAAGACGGTCATCGACGGTAAACAGATCGGCACCGTCGCGAGAACAGGCGAGGATTGAGAATGCGCCTTCCGGCAGGTCCGTCTCGGCCAAAACCTCGCCCATGATAATTGCGCCCAGCGGTGTGCGGGACGCAGGTTTCATCACAAATGGGCAGCCGACGGCCAGTGCGGGTGCAATCTTGTGCGCAGCAAGGTTGAGCGGAAAATTAAACGGCGAAATGAAAGAGCAAGGGCCGATTGGCACACGCTTCCACATCCCCTGATAACCTTTTGCACGGGGCGAGATATCCAACGCCTGCAGTTCACCGTGCATACGCGTAGATTCCTCGGCGGCGATCTGGAATGTGTCGATCAGACGCGTCACCTCGCCCTCGGCATCATTGATCGGCTTGCCGGCTTCGATACATAGCGCCATGGCGAGCTCGTCGAATCGTTCCTTAAAACGGTTGACGCAATGCTCTAGGACTGCCTTTTTTTCGTAAGATGGCATTTTCGCCATTGGTTCAGCCGCACGAACAGCACCTGCGATGCCCTCGTCGATGGCCTTGGGGTCAGCCAGAGCGCAGCGCGTAGCAACTTCACCGGTATATTTGTCGGTGACTTCAAGGTCCTCGTTGGCGTAAACCGCTTTGTTGTTCAGGTAGTAAGGGTATTTGGCCTGAAGCGTCGACATGGACGATCTCCTCGGTGTGTTAATGTTAGCCTAGATGTTAGAAATGACGAGGGGCCCGCAAGCCCCTCGTGGTTCTCAGCAGGGCTAGATGGACTCTGAGTGTTTCTTGATGTCAACGTTGAGGATCTGGTCGTTGTCTACATAATCCACGGGACAATCGATCAAATGCACACCTGGTGTGGACAGCGCAGTTTTCAGGATCCCAGGCAGAGCCTCGGCCGATTCCACCCGATGACCGATACCACCATAAGCTTCTACATACTTGACGAAATCGGGGTTGCCGTACTGCAGGCCCCAATCATCAAAGCCCATGTTGGCTTGCTTCCAACGAATCATGCCGAATGAGTTATCGTTAAGGATCAATACAGCGATATTCATCTTCTGACGGACAGCTGTTTCCAGCTCTTGCGAGTTCATCATGAATCCGCCATCACCGCAGATCGCCAGCACCTTGCGATCAGGATAGACCATATGTGCCGCCATCGCCGATGGCAGGCCTGCACCCATTGTTGCCAAGGCGTTATCAAGTAGCACAGTGTTGGGCTGATGGGCACGGTAGTTCCGGGCAAACCAGATTTTGTAGACGCCGTTGTCTAGGCAGATCATACCGTCGTCTGGCAGTGCGTCACGGACCAATTTAACGACATGCTGTGGATAGCACGGAAAGCGCGCGTCATCTGAACCTGCAAGGATGTTGGCGTCGTGATGTTCGCGAACTGCCATCATGCGGGTAAAGTCCCAGCCGGCCTCGGCGCTCGTCTTAGCGCCGTTCTTCAACTCCCAAACTGCGTTGCCAACGTCGCCGATAACCTCAATTTGAGGGAAGTAGACAGGATCAACCTCGGCAGTATTATATGAAATGTGGATCACCTCGGTGCCACCTCTCTTCATGAAGAACGGCGGCTTTTCGATCACGTCATGGCCGATATTGAGGATCAGATCGGCGGCCTCGATTGCGCGGTGAACATAGTCACCTGAAGACAGAGCGGCACAACCCATGAACAACGGATGACGTTCGTCAACCACGCCTTTACCAAGCTGGGTAGTCACGAATGGGATTCCGGTTTTGTCGATAAACTCCGTCAGCATCTTCGACGTCATTTTGCGGTTGCCGCCAGCACCGATGATGATGATCGGCGATTTTGCGGCGTGCATCTTTTCCAGCGCCATGGTGATGGACTTAGGCTCTGGGACAGGCCGACGTACCGCCGATTTTGGAATCGGGCGCTCGTCTGTTTGTTCGTCAGCGATATCTTCCGGCAGCTCGATATGAACAGCACCCGGCTTTTCTTCCTCAGCAAGCCGGTAAGCTTCGCGGATACGCGACGGAATGTTATCGCCAGCAACCAAAGTGACCGCGTATTTCGTGATCGGCTTCATCATCTCGACAACATCGAGGATTTGGAACCGGCCCTGTTTCGATTTTTTCACAGGTTTTTGACCGGTGATCATCATCATTGGCATGCCGCCCAGCTGAGCATAAGCTGCTGCAGTGGTGAAGTTTGTCGCGCCAGGGCCGAGCGTTGAAACACAAACGCCGGTCTTGCCGGTCAAGCGGCCGTATACAGAGGCCATAAAGCCAGCGCCCTGTTCGTGGCGCGTAAGTACTAGTTTGATTTTTTTCGACCGGCTAAGGCTGTCGAGGAAATCGAGATTTTCTTCTCCGGGAATGCCGAAAACGTATTCGCATCCTTCGGCTTCAAGACATTCAATAAATAGATCTGATGCTTTTGTCATAGTCCCCTCTTCCACTGCTAACGGGCAAAAATCGGCCCTATTGTTTTTATAGTGGACCACCATAGCGAAAGACTCGAGGCATTAGCAACGGTTCTTACCTAAATCACCAAAAGAGTGGCCAAGAGCCTCTGAAGAGGCGCAAAGATTGCCTTAATGTTTGCTGATGACGGAGCGGGGAAGAATGGCTGAGATAGTGAGAATGGGGCTTTGAGCGAATGCTTTGAGCGAATGCTTTGAGCGAATGCTTTGAGGTGTGGTTCTAACTTTATTGTTTGGCTGAATCTAATAGTAAGCTAGGTTATTCATATTAGTTTATTGCATCAGAACAACATGTCGCCAGAAGGTGAGTCTATGATAAAAGCCAAGCAGTTCCTTCTCGCCAACGCTGGTGAATTCGTTGGTAAATCCCTGGGCGTTAGTGGATGGGTAGACATAGATCAGGCACAGGTCAATATTTTTGGCAAGGTTACTCACTGAGAAAAGCCCGGTCACGTTGATCCAGATTATGGAAAAACGACGCCTTACGGTGGGACTCTAATCCATGGGTTTCATATGGTTGCACTTTGCTCTTACTTTTTTGAGAGCGCGGGACTTCGCCCAGAAGATGGTGACTATTCGCTGAACTATGGATTGAACAAGGTTCGAGTGCTACAGCCTGTTGTTATCAATGACGGCGTCCGACTCAGGTCACATGTGAGCCTGCTAGAGGCAGTAGACAAGCGTCAAGGGCAGCAACTTATGACAACCTGCCACCATAATCCTCAATCTAACCCCACCTCAACCAATTTCTGCTGGTATAAAGCCTAATAGCTTCGTAAAAAAGCCTTTACACTCAACCCATCAAAACAACCCAGATTAAACCCATGCACCCAACCACCTGGCATGAGCCCGTCGTTGGCTTTGAACTTGAACCTCAAGAAATTATTGTCACCAGTGATGTTCAATCCGAGAAGCTGAGTGCCTGTGGTTTAAACAGTGATGGCTTAGATGGCTGGGTCGATGCGTCCTTCTATATAGGCTTGGGGATTCAAGCAGGCATCGCGAGCGGCATTAGTGCGGAAGGCAATGTCAACATGCTCACAAGCTTAATCCAGCATCGCCTGGTGCGGCTCGATGAGCCCCTCACCGTGCGCGGCAAAATCACAGGTGTTACAGACGTACCTCGCGGCCAAACCATCGAGACCGATGTGTGGTTCGAGGATGCAAATGGTCATCGCGCCATCAGTGCGCCGAGAAAATCCTTACGACCCAAGAACAACGTTAAAACGAGCGGCGCAGGTGATCGGCCCGCGCCGGTCATTGAAGATGTGGCTGCGATGAATCAATACCAGAGCTATGAGCTTACACCAGAGCGAGTCAAAGCGTATTCGTCCGACGGTAATAGCATTCACTATGAGATGGACGCCGCGAATAAGGCAGGTTTTCGTGCACCCATTATTGGTGGCGGTATGGGGGTACATTATTTGGTTCACACGTTATGGCAAGAGTGCCAACCCACAGCCTGGGATCTCTCCATCTTTTTTAGACGGCCCATTTTTTGGGACGATGCGTTCACCGTAGCGGCAAACCCCTGGTCCGCGCTCGGCCTTGTAAAAAACGGTAAAGTATTAACAGAAGCTAGAATCAATCACCTCACTCCCGCCTGAAATAGAAGGCTGAAACTAAAAGACATTAATAAAAACACAAGGGAGACATACCGTGTCGCAAGCGTTTGAAGGTATAAGTATCGTAGATTTCTCTCAAGTGTTAGCGGCACCCTTTGCGGTGATGCAACTGGCGTTGCTCGGCGCCGACGTCATTAAAGTTGAACATCCTGTAGGCGGTGACCAAACCCGCGGCTTAATGAATACCGGCGCAGACCAGGGGATGGCGCCCTCATTTCTGGGTATGAACCTGAACAAAAAAAGTATCACGGTAAATCTGAAATCCTCCGATGGTATTGCCATCATCAAAAAGATGATTGAAAGCGCCGATGTTGTGGTTGAGAACTTTAAAGCAGGCACCATGGAGCAGTTGGGGCTTGGCTACGATGTGATGGCCAAATGGAAGCCAGATTTAATTTTTTGCTCCGTCACAGGCTATGGTCAAACCGGGCCAAGAGCCGGTGAAGCCGCGTACGATGGTGCCATTCAGGCGGCATCAGGCATGATGTCGCAAACCGGTCATGCATCTACGGGGCCTACCAGAACAGGTTATATGCCTGTCGATATGGCGACGGCACTCAATACCGCATTTGCCATTTCTGCAGCACTGTATCGAAAACTGAGTACCGGGCTAGGTCAACGAATTGATGTCGCCATGCTTGATACTGCCGTGGTTGTGCAAGCGGCTCAATTTAGTAATTACATCAATCAGGGCAACCTTGTTGGCTTGTTAGGCAATGCATCGCCCACCCGGCAACCTACGGCAAACGTATTTGAAACCAGTGATGGCAGCATTCAAGTCACCGCGATACGCCAGCTACAAGTGGAAACGTTTTTTAAAGCAATTGGCGAGGCTGCGCGTTTAGCGGAGCCGGGTTTTGCAACGCCTGCGGCCCGCATTGATAATCATATCGAAGTGCACGCTGTGGTGTCGCAAGCTATGCTAAAACAAACCACCAAGGATTGGATCACAACTCTTGCGAGCCTAGGTATACCCGTCGCTGAGATCAAGTCTGTACCGGAGGTTGCAGCAGATTCGTCGTTGCACGAGCGTGGTGTATTCACGACTCATGATTCCCCGTTAGACAATGGAGAGACGTTTACCGTCGTTAAGGCAGGCTACCTGCTAGACCAAGACGGTCCGCAAGTTCGATCAGTCGCTCCCCTACTCGGTCAACACACTGAAGAAATATTAATTTCCCTTGGATTTGATCATGAGGTTATCCAACGTTTCAAGGCGACGGGGGTTTGTTAGGAACTTAGGGGGCAGAACTTATAGGACAGAACTTAGAGGACAGAACTTAGAGGCCACTGATCCCATAATGACTTAGCAGCAGCGACTAGATTAATCTATGCTGCTAAGGGATGCAGCATCTAATGCGGCGTTTCGGGCCTTGGAGGAACAGTCATAAAGCTAGATACTGAGAAGTGACCGTAATTACGTGCAATGTCGCAAAGCTTGGGCCATTGACCTATTCAATTGTGTCCCTCAGTATCCATCTAACTGAGATTCAACTTAACTAGCAACAGACAAGATTGTATTTAATATTTTCGATCAACAGTTTCTTAACCATCATTGATTCTCCCTTGGAACCAGCTAACTGCTTAAACCCTCAAGAGAAGTGACTTGATGGCTATGGGAGCGACTGTTGCACAATTAGTGTCTGGGGGCGCCATTTATTTAGCCAAATCAAACTGGTGTTCAGCAACATTTGTATCCGACTTTTAACTAACAGCATCCGAAACAACATTATAAGGCACAACAATGAACTCATTTGACATTCCGGGCGATGACCAAACAATTAGAGCAGCCTTAATGGAAGTGAATCTACCGACACTGCTGATGGTGCTAATCCAGTTCTGTGAAGACAACCGCTGGTTAGCAGACCGCTACAAGCCAGACCCCATTCTGGTACCCGAGGGAGAACTTTTCCCAGACGATACAGGCAACTACGCCGCCGACGTTGCCGAAGAAATTCGAGAAGCGGGATTCAACCTCGTCAAAGACTTACGCGACAACGGCGGCATGCTCCCGCCCGCTCCCACACAGGCAGCAATGCAGGAAATGATGTCGTTTTCGACCGCCATGCCCATGGAACCTGAATATGCACGTATGCTGCTGGAAGAAACAAATTTTGTTGATAGAGATCAGGACTGGCTTACTACAATCAACAAAAACAACAAGACAGACTTAGATGACTTTAACGTCATCGTCGTAGGTGCCGGGATGTCTGGCATCTGCACAGGGATCAAGCTAACGAAGGCTGGCGTCAACTACACGATTCTGGAAAAGAACGCCGCTGTCGGCGGCACCTGGTATGAAAACAGCTACCCAGATTGTGGTGTCGATACGCCTAATCATTTCTATTCATATTCTTTTGAACGGAACCCCGAGTGGTCAGGGTACTTTTCTAAACGTGATGAACTGCATGCCTATTTTGAAAAGTGCACAGACCAGTTTGAGATCAGGGGCAACATTCAACTTAATACAGAAGTCTCTGACATGTCGTACGACAGAGAAACTAAACTTTGGCGCGTAAGAATTAACAAGAATGGTGTTGCAGAGACGCTTACGGCGAATATCGTCATCAGTGCTGTCGGACAACTCAACCGCCCGGCGGTGCCTGAATTTGAAGGATTAGACTCATTTAAGGGAGACAGCTTCCACTCTGCACGTTGGGACCATGACGTTTCCCTTGAAGGTAAACGCGTCGCTGTGATCGGCACAGGCTGCAGCGCGGTCCAATTGGTACCCAAGACCGCCGACAAAGCGTCACACCTCACCGTGTTCCAGCGTTCCCCTCACTGGCTTTCACCCAACAAAGACTACTATAAACCCGTCGAAGACGGACTGCGTTGGGCGCTCAAAAATGTGCCTTTTTACGCCGAATGGCATCGCGCGCGAATGATTTTTGGATTTATGGATACCAGCTGGCCTGCTGTGATGGCGGACCCCGACTTCCCGCACAAAGATCGCGCCATGAACGAGATGAATGACATGCTGCGGGAAGGACTGACCGACTACATCAGCGAACAACTCGGCGAACGCCAGGATTTGACTGATCTATGCACGCCCGACTTCCCTGTTTTTGGAAAACGGCTCATCATCGATAACAACTGGTACCAGCAAATGGCTCGAGAGGATGTCACCCTCACCGGTTCAAATATTGTCAGGTTCTTCGAAAACGGAATAGAAACGGCCGATGGCACGCGCCATGAGTTCGACGCTGTTATCTTTGCGACAGGATTTAACACCAATCGGTTCCTTTGGCCGATGGATGTCAAAGGCACCTCTGGCGAGACGTTAGAAGATCGTTGGGGAAACTACCCTCAGGCCTACAAAGGCATGCTGGTCCCGGACTACCCAAATCTTTTTTGCATCTACGGCCCCAACACCAACATCGTCCATGGCGGTTCAATTATCTACAACACTGAATGTCAGGTTCACTATATTATGCAGTGCATCGCGCTTATGTTGTCACAGCAAGTTAAAACGCTTGAGATTCCCGAGTCAGAAACGACCCGTTACAACGAGGAAGTTCAAGAGATCAGCAAAAACCTAGCATGGGGACATCCTGGAGTAGAAAGCTGGTACAAAAACTCTGACGGCAAGGTCGTCAACAATTCACCATTTAGCAACCTTGAGTTCTGGCTTCGCACGCATGATGTCGAGCCAAATCGATATGAGACTCATGGATAGATTATTACGCTTAAAAATGAGATGCGATTAGTCAAATGCGCTTTCAGATAAAGGGAAATTCTCTTGCTAGTGATCAGGTCAGTACTCCTAGGCTTCGCTCAATACACCAATAGGCGGCGCCAGAACCAATCAAGTAGATAGGTAGCCAACGCCATCGCTCTGGGGCAATCACTGGGAACCTTGAGCGGGCAATGACAGCCATCCCTGCACCAATCGCGATGACACAACCCAAGAAAAGCAATTGACCCATTTCAACGCCAATATTAAACATTAAGAGCGCCGTCAGAACTTCTTCCTGAGGCAAGCCGATGTCTCGTAGCGCGCCAGCAAAACCGAGGCCATGCAATAACCCAAAAGTGACGCAGACCCAGAAAACATGTTTTTGGATCAGGCCCGCTGGATTATCTACGGCGTTCTGATTCATTTTATTTTTGGCCATCTCAGCAGCTAATACAAAAATCGACAAAGCAATAAAGAATTCGGTAAGTTCCTGCGGCACGCGGACAAGCTGCAACGCCGCGAGCGCGAGCGTCAAACTGTGACCCAGTGTGAATGCCGTGACTGCGATGAGTAGCTTTCGACGCGGCAGCATCAAAATCAACGCCCAGACAAAGAACAGGTGATCGATGCCACTTAGGATGTGCTCGGCACCCAGCTGAGTGTAATCGCGAATCACCGCGCCCCTCTCAACTCGTTCAGGCACCAGAAATTCAGGTTCACTACCGTTGAGCAATTGCCTGTAAGCGCGACCATCTAGCAAATCAATTTTGACTACTGCCGCGCTCTGGTTTGCCGCAAGCCCACTGACTCGAACCACGGAACCCACCAACCCTTTATCGCCGCAATCCAGCCGCCATGAGAAAACAATACCCACAGGATCAAATACCGGCTGTCGCTGACTGAGGTCGGCGCAATGATCCGGCAGGTGTAGCTCAATCCTTTCTTGGGTTGGCAGCGTTCTCGGCGTTTTCCATCGCAGCTCAAACTGATTCGACGTGGCTTCTTGAATAACCAACAGAGATGGCGCCAGTTTGTGAGCCTGAGAGAAACCCGAAAACAAAACCAGAACTAACAATGCTAGGAGTCTTTGCGGCGCGAAAATCATCATTTAGGCGCCCCTGTAATCTGGTACTGAACTCGAAGCACTTCTATTGCAATTTCTAAATCCCGATCACCAGATTGGCTTCGAAACTCGTATTCAATCTTGGAGTTGACTGATTCAAAACTCATCGGCTCTGCCGGTAACCGCTCTCCCAGCCAAACCCCGTGCCAGCCATAAACCGAACGAATAGGTCCGCACCACTGAGCCACAGAGCAGGCAAAAATTTCCTCGCCGAACCCGGCACCAAATTCTCGTGCGATTTGCTGCCGGGTGACTCTATTGAATCGATGACCTGAAATAAAAGGGTCGCCTTGAGACACCGCACTCTGAGGGCTGAATCCATTTTCGTTAAACTCGGCCAGTAGTTGTTCTGCCTTTGCCAACGACTGCGCTCCATGCCGGTCCTGACTGACAAATACCTGTGTAAAACTGAGTCGTTCTGGTTGAGTAAATGTCTCGATTTGCTCCAGATAAAGTGCTCTTAAAGCTTGATCGGATAAGGTTTGGTTTTCACCGGATGCTCGGAGGTAATTTTCCATCATCTGAACCAAACGGCGGCGAACCACCAAATCATTGGTATGCAGCTCCATGGCATAGGCCTGATCCAACAACTCAACATCACTCGACGCAGAGTCATCCTGTATGAAGCGCATGTCCCTGATAAGCCGCTGTTGAACGATTGAATCCTGATAGTGAAAATTCAATCGCAATGCCTCACTCAGGAGGATTGACTGGTCAATTTCTTGCTGGATCATCTTCGCCAAGTCTGCCTTTGAGGCTTCTCGCCCTCTGGCCTGTTGCCATTGGCTAGCCAATGCAGCGATTTGATCGCCGTTTGGGTAAGCCACTTCAAGCACGGGTTCAGGTGCAAAGAAACTGTGTTCTAACACAAAAATCAGCAACCCGATCAACCAAAAATGTAACAGAGGACGGCGAATAAGAAAGTTCATTCCATCCACTAGTTGGTTTGTTGGTCAGTAGTTACTTTCACGGCTTATTCGCTCTTGGGCTCAGGTCGGAACCAGATAGGAGAAGACCAGGCACGCTCCTGAATGGTGGCATGCAAATCCGATCTTGGGGCAGCGCCAGCTCGTATCGCATCCCAGGTAGACCATCTACATGTCGGGTTTTCTAAAACCCGAGCATAGTAAAATGCTTGGTGCTCAGAATTGAAACTTGGGTCAGTCCACGCAGTTTTTAACTCCGCCGCACCGGATCCTTCAGAAATAGAGCAATCACTTATGTCTACCTTTGCGTTATTGTCGGGGCAACGATGAGAGGTCGGATCAACTTTCCCACCATCAGCACAGGCAACATCGTAAACCTGTTCATGAGTCTCACCGTCGACCACCCAACCTTTGATGATTTGCAGTCTTTGCAGAGGTGCCGAACGGGCATCCTGCGTGGCCCAAACCAAAAAACTGGGTGCATTACTCTTTCCTTCAATTTTGGGAATCGCCAGAATCTCCGAACCCATCGCTGCACCAGTGGCATAGGCTCGTTCGATCACGTTTTCATTATTCAACATTTCATCATCAAAACCATAACCGGCAAACAACCGAATTTTCATTCGAGGGCCGGATGTGGCAAAGGTTTCCTTGCGACGAAACGCATCATAGATCGCGTCTCGGGTGTTAGCTTCAGCCCAGACACCGGCGATACCTGAGGCACCAAATGTTTCGAGTGCCCCCGTGATGTACTCTTTGCCGTCAATGTTCTTAACTCCATTTTGCCCGGTTGTATTGTTGCGCCTCGTCGCAAGTAGTTCTTCAGAAGCAGGAACCGAGCCACGAAGCATCGCATTGGAATCTACCAAACCCACCTTCGAAAAAAAGTTAGACTCATCATCACTGGTGGCCGCCACGTGTGTGTCAGATGATCCAATAAATCCAAACTTGTAGGGGTTGGTTTGATTCCTATCCTGAAAATTTAGGCCATTCAGTAACGCGTCCCTGGCGTACGAGCCTTTCGGTTCACTGTTCAATGATGTGGCGACTCGATAGGGCATGATCTCAAAGTCAGCCCATTCATCTGACTCAGATAAGGATGGATGAGTTTCGGACGTGCCCTTAACCTGAGTGATCTCAATCAACGGTTCATTTCTGATGCGCTTGGCCGTGTAGTTCTCATCCATGGGGTCATCAGCCCAATCCACTAGTTTGAACATCTGGCCATTAGAACCGTTGGAGTTGTGAGGTATTGCCAAACTCTCTATACCCTCAGCTCGAAGCTCATCCATCCAATTCCAAAGTCCTTCTGGGTCCTGATTGTGGAAACGTGAAAATGGCATCGCTGGAAGCTTGTCTGCCCCTTTGAAAATCACATTGCGATGAAGGTTACCCATGCCCGGTGTAGAAGAAGTGTATTCATACGCTACAAAAGTCGTGAATTTTCCCGGTTCATTAAACACTTCTGCGGCCTCAATCGTATCTGCCCAGGCATCCACAACAATCTCATTCAGCTGACCTATAGCCACACTGCCGTTCACGATTCCGGTGAGTATGGCCGGCAAGAAACCCTGAAAGGTAGCGAACCGTTTTTGAACAGTATCGGTATTCAGATTCTCTGGAGCGTTAAAATCATGAAAGGCTTGGTTGAAGTCATATTTCGAAAATTCGGTAGACGAGTCTGCCGCCGCGTTAAATGCACCTAGGAACATAGCATGATCTGTAACCGCGTAGAAATCCAACGGCTCCCTCAGCTTTAAATCGAAACCCGCGGGATGTTTAATCGTTTCGCCTTTAGCATATCGGTACGCATCATAAGGGCTCGCCAATGTGCCGAAGGCAAAGGCATCGAAAGAGTAGGTCGTGTGAACATGAAGGTCGCCAAAGTATGCATTTCGCTTAGCACTACGTTCTGGATGCACCACAATGATATCGGCAGGCATTTCCAACAGTTCACCGCCAAACCGCATGGTAACGAGCGTTTGAGTTGCCTTAGTTTTTGCAGCATCTATCGCATCGGAACAACTCTGGAGCGCGAGTAGCCCGCCGAATAGTGCGATGACAGCTACGATTTTCACGACTCTAATTTTAGTTTTCATGATTCTCAGTATTCTCCTTGTTGGTTCTTGGGTCAGAGCGGCTCGTGGTTCTGGCGCTACCGGTGCTACTTTATTTTCACCCAGATAGGCGAACCCCAGGCCATTTCAGTGACCGTGGCTGGCGAATCGTCGAGCGGCTCGCGACCCAATCGTAAACTGTCGTAGGTTGTCCAACGGCAAGTCGGGTTCTGCACCACACGTACATAATAGAAAGCATCTTCGTTTGATCCATAATCCGGATCAGCCCAAAGGGTTCTAAGCTCTGCTGCACCGGCAGTATTGTCCCAACTGCAGTCATTCATATTGACTGTTGCACCATTGGCTTGGCACTTACCAGTTGCCGGGTCGAGTTGTGATCCACCGCACGCAATGTCGTAAACAGCTTCTTGCCGCTCACCGGCTTGCATCCAACCCTTAACAACTTGGAGCTTCGCCAGAGGTGCGTTGTCTGGATCTTTTACGGCCCACACAAACAATGAAACACCTTCAGCTTTTGAATCATTCGCGTATATCCTTCCGCCCATAGGAACACCCTGCTTATATGCGGCAGCAAGATCACCGGTTTCAGCTATATCGACTGGCATATCAAACCCCGCGAAGGTGCGCAGTTTTATGCGCGTGCCACTGGTTGCATAGACCTCTTTGCGCTTCATGGCATCAAACAATGCTTCGCGCGTATTTTCCGTTGCCCAAACTGCTGCGAGACCGCCGGGGTTTGTGTTGCGCATCCCTGTTACGTTGTCTTCAGACATTCTACGTTCGGCTGGCGAAGCAGCGAGCGCAGTACCTCCACGAAAATCCCATTCTTCAGCATCTCCAGGGTTGGAGCTGTGAGTGTCTGTCGAACCAATCATGCCAAACTCAAGCGGGTTAACACCGATTTTATCTTCCAATGCCAGGCCGATATGCAAGCCATCCCGGACCATAGACGTTGGATAGATGCAGGAGGTTTCCTGGTCCTGTTCGCAAGCGGGCAAGAACTGCTCGAATCCGCACTCTTCATCTCCGGCTCCAAACGCTACAGAGCACTCAGAATTTCCCTTTATTTGAAACATTTCAACGATGGGTTCATTTCGTTCTCGGAGCTGCCAGTCATCCTCTGTGTAGGCAACGCCATCGATGGTTTCACCAGAAAATGCCAAACCCCATGTTTTGTTCGGATTATGAGGAATGGTTAGAAATTGACAATCATCCGTACAGGTAGCTTCAAGATCCTTCCATAGTTCAATTTCAGACACAGCATCAAATCCTGACACTGCATATTTTGGAACGTCCATTGACCTGAAAACAATATTGCGATGGTGCTTGCCACGGTCTGGCAAAACTGGGGAGTACTCATAAGCTGCAAAGGTGGTGAACGCGCCTGGCTCATAATGACGATCGGCAACGTCCTGAACCTCTTGCCAAGTCTGCGCCGCATAATTTCGCTCGAGCCCAGGGTCATTGTTGAACACGTTTAGGTTTCTAATCATGGGGCGTTGCTGAGCAGCACTACGCATTTTCAGAAAACCCAAGATAGAAGGTGTTTCCAAATCTTCACATTGTTCGCGGCCGGCGTCACTTATATCAGGGCTATCACATGCCTGGCTACGCCCGAAACCTTCTGCGTGATCGGTCAGCGCTGCAAAGTCGAGGGGCCGTGTAAGCTCAATCTGCTCTCCCGTTCTGCTTTTTGCACTCTCACCTTTGGCAATACGGTAGGCGGTATCCATATCCAATCGGTTTCCAAACAGATACGCATCAGAAGAAATATTGGTGTGAACATGCAGGTCGCCAAAGTAGGCGTTCTTCAATGGGTTTGCTGCTTGAGCCTCTAACGGTTTTCTTGCCGGTCGATAGAAAGCATCCTCATTTTGAAGGTCCACGATTTCTCGCACTGCTGCTATCTCTTCCTCAGAAATCGGTAGTGTGAGTGCATTTGCGAGTAGCGATACGCGATAACCACCAAAACCCAAGGCGATGATAATCGCCAAGCCTACCCATGTTTTCCAGCCCATCTTGTTTATCCTCTAGACTCGAGAAAAAATATTTACTTATCATTACGCTAACTATATTTGTCGCAATGGTAACTGTTACTATCTCGACTATGCAAGCCGTACGTGACTGGAGTAGTTCTATGACCCTAAAAGAAACGCAGACTGAAACAGGTAAAAAGGGCGCGCGCCCAGCCAAAGAACCAAAGCAAAAGCGAAGTCGCGCCGAAACGGAACAAAAACTCATTGATGTCGCATTGGATTTAATCCGCGACAAAGGCGTGCTGGCTGGACTGAATCTTCGCGAAGTTGCCGAAGGCGCTGGCGTTAACCGTGGCAACATCTATCACTACTTCGGCTCACGACAAGAATTACTTAGAGCTGCAATTAGTCGTCGCTTCAAGGCCCTAGTAGGCACCATGACAGCCAGCAATCAGAATAAGCGTTTCGTTGAGCGAAGACTAAATTCATTCCACCTGTCCGGCGGTAGCAACGATAGCAACGATAGCAAGTTGCGAGCCCTACTCGTTCTTGATGGTGACGAGACCGTTGACCCGATACCGTTTTACGAGGAAGGCCTAAGCCAGCTACGCAAGGATGTGATCGATGGTGACATTCACAAAGAACATGACCTAGAAGCATTGCAAGTCGCACTTTCATCTCTATTGCGTGGTTACCGTGTTTTTCGAGAATCCTATGCTAATCGGCTTGATATTGATGCAGATGAGCTCGACGAAAGGGTGAGCGGCATTATGCGCACCTTCTTAGAATCGGTGGCTAAAGCACCTTCTTCCCAAGATCAGAGTAAGGGGGCTTAATGAAACGCGTCTATTCCCATCCCAATTTCATGATTCTTGGCAGCATGTCTAGTGCGTTGAACGAGGAAGGCATTGAAACCGAAATTCGCAACAACATCCTGGGTGGCGCGACCGGTGAAATTGCGCCAGGTGAAACTTGGATAGAACTTTGGGTCGTGAATGAGGCTCAAGTAGAAGCAGCCAAGCTGCGGATCAAAGAAATACTAGAGCAACCAGATCGTGATGACTGGTTATGTAATCGCTGCCAAGAATCTAATCCAGCGACTTTTGATGTGTGCTGGCAATGCGCAGAGTCGGTCTAAAAAGCTACTTTCTTTTAGGCAATTGAATCACTTTGGCAACTAGCGTTTTCAGCCGTGCTTCTGGCTTGGCAAACGTTCTGTAGACGTTGCTAATCCAGGATGAAACGACGTCATAACGAAGCGTCATAAGACATCCTTTGAATAACGGGTAGAAGTCTCCCTCGCCCGACCAGAAAACCTGATTAAGCTAAAGACAATAATGTCGACGCAAAAATGACGGTGCGCCTTGTTTTATCTACTCCGATGAAACTGCGCGAGTAGGCACGGAGACCATGTTTGGATCCAACATTGGTTTAGATCTTTCGCATAGTCCTTTAAGGACTGAAACCGATTGGTTTGAGCTCAAATCCGGTAAGATCTCGCGCAAACAGCGCACAATTCATTAGCAGAGTGTAATTTCCCTATGCTGTCAGTATTTCAGCTAGTCGAACATACCACAGGCCGCAGCCATTTCGATCGCCGCTTGGTCCAGATTGGACGGTGTCAGATTGGCAGCGCTTTGCTCTAGTAAACTACCGAGTGCGCCGGCATCCTCAGCTGTCATGTCGCCATCGCTGACAGCCTTGGTAATGGCGCCGTTAGCCTGCTTAATCAATACCCTTATCTGGCGTATATCAGTTTTGATAGCGGCCAATTCCGTTGTCTGGTTTAGAGTGCTGGCATTGGCGCCTCGAGCTTCGGCTGCGCAGATCGCATCACGCGCTAGGAGATCCAGGCGAATTGGTTTGTAACGCGCAATACCACCGGTGATATCGGCCGTTAGCTCGGGATACATCGCCTTACCGACGGCACGTCGCAATGGAGAATGGGCAACATAAATACTGCCATCGCGAGCGACGGTACTCATGGCTAGCGAATCTTCTCGACCTTCTGCAAAGTAGCGCAGCTTACCGGTTTCCCGGTCGAGCAAGCCCATGCCTATATGTAACATCAGGTTTGAACCAAGCAATGACTTGCCACCGCCGATCCCAATCACCACACCATTGGCGGTCACCGTGGCTGTTAACGCATTGGTTTGTTCGTCGACATTGGCATAACCATCGAAGCCGGTCAGTTCAGCGGTCCATATTTGGGTGCCGCTATCGCCATTGTCGACCAACTGGATCACGTCTTTGCGTGTCACCGCATACAACTCATTATTATCGGGTGACACCGTGATAGAGCCTACCAGCGGTTCTCCCACATCCACGCGCCACACTTCGTTCAATTCGCTATCCAGCGTGATAACGTGCCCGCCGTTATCGGACACATAAATGCGGCGGCCATCTGCGCTAAGAGCTGGCGTTGATCCGGTGCCCCCCTGGAAGGTCGCGCGGTTCAAGATCTGAAATTCTAGCCCCTTACTGCCTTCTTCAGAGATTTTTACCAGGTCGAGCAAGTAAATCGCTCCAATTTCAGATCGCCCATCCTCGGTTCCGTCCTCAGTATCCTCTGCCGTGGCGGCGATGTAGATTCGACTGGTGTCAGGATCGACACTGAAAAAGTTGGTGACAATACCGCCACCACCATAGATATAGCTCACTGCGGAGGAGAACAAGCTCAAACCGGCGGCCGTCTTGCCAAAGGCTTTATCCATCAGCGGATCGACTTTATTTACGATAAATCCAGGAATCTTCGTTCCGTTACCACTCACGGCAGGGGCACCAGGGACTTGTCCGATAGGCGCTATCAATTCACCGGTGTTGCGATCGAAGGCAAACAATTCTCCGGTCTTCGATACTGTGACGAGCGAATCTGTCGCAGGGTGATAGTTGAAACTGTGAACTTTTGAGCCAGCACTCCTGCCAGGATCCAGGGGAGGAAGACTTAAACCCGTGGCAGTTCGCCAGATCTCCGAACCGTCCGGTCGCAGGGCCATAGCACGACCGTAACCAATAACATAGATGATCTGTGATCCTGGATTTTCCGGGTCGTTCAATATAAAAGCCGGACTACTTGAATGCATATCGTCCTCGGCGGGTATCGCCCAACGCCGTTCGCCAGTTTCGGCATCAAGTGAAACCAACAACACTCGTTCGCCGTGATAGAACTGCGGGCTAAAATAGAGATTGCCTTCGTTATCAAACAGCGGACCATTACCAACGAAGTAAGCAGGCTCAGCCACCCAGTCAAGTTCAAACATCGGAGCAGCAACGCCCCAGACACTATCGGAATTACCGACACCAACATGGATGGCATTAAAGGTATCCGGCTCTGGGATAATATCGTAGCTATAATTTCCAGTTGTACGCGCACCGACCGGCTTCCACTGGGTTTTCTCTGGCGGGCCAAAAACCTTGGGATTATAGGGTCGAGTATTGTCGATGAAGGTTTTGAACAATACGAAGCCAACAGTTGCGATCAATAACAAACTGACCACTTTCCGGGTGTTCATTTTTATTTTCATGTTCAATACTCTATTAGAATTGATGCTGACGATTGTCTAGTCGATGCTAATTGCTGATAAAGCCATAGGCATTCTCGCTTATGATTTACCGCATTCCCATTTCAAAAATGCGTGGTGCAAATTCAATGGGATCCACTTCGCCGCCACGGTTCCCTTCAACATGCTGTTATCACCTACAAAATAGATACCACCCAGGATCAAACTCGGATGGGGTCAGTTCGATTTCCGCTTCTGCGAAATCACCAATGCTTTCAAATTTCTATTGTGTTCGATTATAGTGATCGAGGGAGAATGCACGGGAGCATATTCGGCCACATTTCAGCTCGCGTTCTTTAACTGGTATTAACAACTGGTATTGACAGCCGCGGGTACCGAGAGGGAGAGATGATAATAGATCGACTTCAGCGTGATCTTTTCAAGCAGCTATTGATTGAGCTGGAAAAGGCAAAAGTTAATCCAGACAAGCTCTTTTCCACGTCTGGTGTGGTGAAGCCAAACCAAGGGCAGCCTATACTGGCGGGAGCTGAATCGTTGCTGCTGCTGGAGGCTGCTACCAAACTGACGGGAGACCCCTCTCTGGTTTTTCGCCTTGGACAGCAGATTGGCATAGACAGCTATGGCACCTTTGGTTTCGCTTTGATGAGCTGCGCCAACCTGCGAGAATCCCTTGATCTGTTGTTACGCTATGGGAAGGTGTTTTTTAAGCCCAACTGGGAAGCCTATGACCACAATGGCGGGTTAATGTTACGGTTGAATTTGACTTCGGGCACGCCGTTACAACAACGGCTTGTCGCCGAACTGTGCTTCTCACAGTTGAGCACCATAGGAAGCTCCCTTTATCGAGGCCGACTTGAGGGTGCTGAATTACACTTCAATTTACCCAAGCCCTCTCATGCTATCGGCTATCTCTCGACTTTGAAGGCAGCAGTGAGATTTGGCCGTGAACACAATCAATTGTTTCTGCCGACACAGGTACTCGATACACCGGTTAGAACAGCGAGCCAGTCTGAGTATGTGATCTTTCACCAGCAATGCGAGGAAATGCTGTGCAGCTTGAGCAGTGCGGAGAAAACCACCACCGCCGTACGAAATCTGTTAATCCAATCCGCTGGCGAATTCCTCGATATTTCGCAGATAGCAGAACGCCTTTATGTAAGCGAGCGTACCCTGAGGCGCCGCCTTACGTCGGAGTCCACCAGTTTTAGAGCCACCTTCGATGAGATCAGGGACTTGCTCGCCAGGGAATATCTCGCCGACACTCAGCTCACGGTTGCCGAGATAGCACACCTGCTGGACTATAGTGAAACGGTGAACTTTCGCCGCGCGTTTGTTCGCTGGAATGGCGCAACGCCGAGCGAGTATCGTCAACAGCAGGCTGTGTAAGCCGGCTCCTGCATAAATTAAAAGACAGGTTTTCCAGACGACATCGACAGGTCTGCTCCAGGCCAGCGGGCCAAAACAGGCATGAGATATTTGTCCGAATATGCTCCCGTATACGGCCGAATATGATTCCATAGGATTCACTGCCTCAGAGTATCGTGCCCCCGTCCAATAACCTGAGAGAAGAAACATGACCGTAATCGTTAGCGCCTCAAGAATGCCCGTGGGTATGGCCCTAGAGGTGCGAAATATCGAGTTCGATCTCAACAAACAGTTGTCTAAAGACTGGCTGAATAACGATCCATTTAAAACTGCCTTCTTTAACGCTCTCAGTATGAGCTTTCCTGCAGGGGAGCGTTTTTTTATAGAAAGCGTTCGTCATTTTCGAGATGAAGTGAAAGACCCGAAGCTCAAGCAAGAAATTAGCAGCTTTATTGGTCAGGAAGGGATGCACTCCCGGCAACACCGCAAATACAACCAGATGTTGTCTGATTTGCGTGGTTACAGCCAGGAAAAAATGGAGGGCAGGACAGAGAAGCTGATTCGACTAGGACAAAAAAAGATGTCGCGCAAAGCTCAGCTCGCGGCAACCTGTGGGGTCGAACATCTGACCGCAATCCTGGCCGATAAAATCCTCAATGGCTGGATGCTCAGTGATGTGGATAGCCAGATGCGAAGCCTGTGGCAATGGCACTCTGCCGAAGAACTAGAACACAAGTCCGTCGCGTTTGATGTATACATAGATGTCGGCGGCGACTATAAGTCCAGGAAGCTGACAATGCGGCTATTTACAGTTAATTTTTTGCTCGACCTGCTGGCCAATACCGCCTACATGCTCCGCAAGGACAAAAAACTCTGGAAGTGGTCCACGCTGAAAAGTGGATTTGATTTTCTCTGCGGTAAACGGGGAGTGTTGCGCGAAATGCGCAGCGATTACCTCAAATATTTCGACCCTGACTTTCACCCCTGGGATGATGACAATCGACACTTGCTCGAGAACTGGCAAGTGCCTAATGCGGCATGAATAGAGCCGCCTCTGAAGGTGGCGGACCCTGCCGGTCAAGCGAATGGTTGTCTGATTGGGTAATTTGGAGACTTTGTCGATGAAAAACTGATTATTGGCCTTGCCGGCGTGCTGGTGTTGGCCGGAACGTTTGCCCTGGCATTACCAACAATGCTGCACAAGGCGGGACTGCATCCGGAGTATCACGGCGCCAAGGTTGCACTACAGAATAAGCATGCTCTGTTGATTACCACCAGTCACGATGTACTAGCCGCGTCTGGTGAAACTGAGGGGCCCGCAACGGGTGTTGTTGCCTCGGAAATGACGCACCCCTATTACGTTTTTCTTGATGGTGGCATGCAGGTTGATGTGGCAAGCATTAAAGGCGGGCAAAATCCGATTGCTTCGGATTCTCTGTCACGCATTTCTGTCACAGCGGAGACCAGGCGTTTCCTCCAGGATTCGATCTTCAAGGCTAAGGTTGAGAAGTCAATCAAGGTCGATGCAATTGATTTCACCGAGTACGACATTATTTTTCTGGCTGGTGGTTGGGGCGCAGCCTATGACCTGGGTTATTCTGCCGTGTTGGGAAACAAGATCAGCGATGCCTATTACGCTGCTAGCAAACCAGTGATCGGCGGCGTCTGCCACGGGGTGCTGGGGTTGATCAATGCCAAAGATCGCGACGGCAATTTGCTGATCGCTGGGCGTCGCATGACCGGGGTCAGTGACAAGCAGATCAAAGAACTCAAGATTGAAATCACCCCACAGCATCCGGAAACCGAATTGCGTAAGGCCGGAGCCCTGTACGAAAGTCAGACCGCGTTTCGCGATATGTTTGCCACTCACGTAGTGGTGGATAATGAGAATCGCTCTGTTACCGGACAGAACCAAAATTCTGGATTGGTAACGGCGTACAAAATGATGTAGATCATTGCGCAGCGAGGACAGTAACGATGAATAAGGTACTTAAACTGCTGGTGCTAGTACCGGCAGATACACCCATGGTGCGCATGGCAACATAAGGGGAACGGGATGCTCTCAGTGCAGAGCAGAGGCGCTATCAGGCGGAACGCATGGCGGTTTACGTCGGTATGATTACCACACGTCGTGCCTGCAACAAAAAAAACCAACTGCACCTCCGGCATGGTCACACGGTTAAAGCGTGTCTTCGAGCGTGATGTCATCATCTGCTCAAACTGCAGTGGCAGACTATGGGAAATATCTAACATCACTGACACCAGCGCGTTTACCCCTGCTCCACCCGCGTGGCGCGTGCGAGATCATCCGCAGCCGCCTTCAGACTTAAGCCGGCCAAGCAGTACGAAATAACCCACCAGGGAGATGGCTCGTCTTTGAAACCATCTGACGCTAATTGGACTACTTGGGCCAGGTGGCGAAAATCAGGTTTATTTTTCCTATCCTCCGTCTTCTCGGTCAGCGAGCTTTTTTATTCATGAAATCTTATTGACTGGTCAGTTTTTATCGAACGCGTTTGTGCGTAAGGCTCATATAGGCACGATTAACAAACATCACACTGTCGCCCATCTTTTTGTCATAGGCAGCAGTCGGTTTTGCAGCAATCACCTCTTCAAGCGTCATACCATCATCGATCATTCCCACCATTTGATCCCGTACATCAGAAAGAATCGCAATGTATTCGGCTAACGCATTGTAATCAGTGATCGGGCCGTGCCCCGGTATCACCA
>Ga0222633_1000394_pt1 | contig 42384 bp, 36 predicted proteins | sample AntAcemetageno48_FD_179816 | JGI IMG/M metagenome (GOLD analysis project Ga0222633, IMG submission 179816) | Saline water microbial communities from Ace Lake, Antarctica - #48 | ecosystem: Environmental > Aquatic > Non-marine Saline and Alkaline > Saline | place: Antarctica: Ace Lake | collected...
TCCAGGATATAGTGATTGCTTCTGCCGGGTAAACGTCCTGCCCCTGGCGACGGTGGAACCATGGCCAAAAGAATCTTCGTTCCGATTCATGTTTGGTGACCAGATCGTTTTGTGGCCAAATGGAAGACTGTTTTGTGCCGGAGGACTCTGACATGGTTGGTCGTCTCATTAAAGTGATGAAAGAAAACCTTACTGCCAAACGTTTTTGGTCTTTCTTGCACAAAGCGAGTGGCCGAAGTGTTTTTTTATTCATTGCAGTTTGGGTCAGCGGTTGTGAATCAGATTATGACAACGTTGTTTCACTCGGCACGCTGGAAAAAGATCGGATAGAGCTGACTGCCGATTCGAGTGAACCCGTAACCGGGATATTTGTAAGAGAAGGTGATGTCGTGGCGCCTGGACAAATACTCCTGCAGCAGGATGTCGGCAGGGCACAGGTTGCACTTGAGCGAGCGCAGGCGGACGTTGCGGTAACCGGGTCAGCCCTGAAAGCCGCCGAAGCTGGTCCGCGGCAACAGCAGATTTCGGCGGCAAGGGCGCGTCTTGAAGCCGCGAACAGTGCGCTTTCGACGATAAAAATTGAACTTGATCGGGCCAGATCCCTGCTTGACCGTCGGCTCACTTCTCAAAATCAGGTAGACGTGCTCCAGGGGAGTCATAACGAGGCCAGGGCTCGTGTTGAAGAAGCGACGGCAACTCTCGATGAACTGCTTGAGGGCACACGCTCGGAAGATATCGATCAGGCCCGCTCACGCCACAATGCGACCCAGGCAGTAGCGCGTAATCTTGAAATAACACTTGAGAGGGCGTCCATTCGTGCCCCGCTGAATGGCTTGATTGAAACGCTCCCCTTTGAGTTGGGGGAGCGCCCAACAGCGGGCGCGGCGGTGGCAGTGCTGGTTGCGCTCGGCAGAAGTTATGCGCGCATTCATATATCGGAACCACTTCGAGCGCAGCTGACGATCGGTAGCAAGGCCCTGGTGCAGCTTGATGGCAACCAGACCCCTCTGACTGGCCACCTGAGCTGGGTTTCGAGCTCGGCCGCTTTTACGCCCTACTATGCCCTGCATCAGCATGATCGTTCTCGACTCAGTTATCTGGCAGAGATTGATCTGGATGTAGAAGACAATAAGCTTCCCGTTGGTGTTCCGGTAGAAGTGACCTTCCCGGGCCTCGCTGAGTGACTGCTGAACTCGCCATTCAGACGCGCGACCTGACGCGACGCTTTGGAACATTGACGGCGGTAGATCACATTAACCTGTCTGTCCCGCGTGCTTCGATCTATGGGTTCCTGGGACCCAATGGATGTGGCAAGTCGACGGCCATCAGAATGTTGTGTGGATTGCTCACACCGTCGGAAGGCGGTGCGGATGTGTTGGGCATTGATGTCTTGAAAGAACCCGAGTTGTTGAAGCGGCGAATCGGTTACATGACCCAGCGCTTCTCTCTCTATGATGATTTGACGGTTCTCGAAAACCTGCGTTTTATGGGTGATGTCTATGAGCTGGGTCGCCGGACCCGCGATGCGCGCATTGATGAGATTATGCGGCGCTTTGGCCTGGATGACCTTACCGGTCAACTGGCGGGAACCATGAGTGGCGGACAGCGACAACGATTGGCGCTATCTGCGGTGACGCTGCATGAGCCTGACCTTTTGTTTCTCGATGAACCCACCAGTGCGGTTGACCCGGAAAGTCGGCGTGAGTTCTGGGAGTTTCTGTTTGATCTTGTTGACCAGGGCACGACGATCCTGGTCTCCACCCACTTCATGGATGAAGCGGAACGCTGCCACGCTCTGGCCATTCTGGATAACGGAGCGCTGGTTGCGCAGGGTTCACCCCTTCAGATGAAGCAAAACCTGTCCGCTCATGTGATAGAGGTGGAGACAGAACATTCCCGGGTGGTTCGTGCGGAACTCCTGTCGCTGCCCTGCGTCATTGATGTTGCACAATTGGGGGCGCGGCTTCATGTGCTCGTCGACCCGCTGGTCGTTTCCCCGATCGATGTGCTTACGGAAAAAATGCGAGAAAAAGCGTTGGCAGCGGAGATGCGGAAAATATCCCCCAACCTCGAAGACGTCTTTGTGATGGCGACACACGGGCTGGTACCTAAATGATGTTCTCACTGAGCAGGGTCCTGGCCATCGCTACGAAAGAGATTACCCATCTGCGCCGCGACCGTCTGACAGGCGGTATGATTGCCGGTATTCCAATTGTGATGACCATCCTGTTTGGCTACGCGATCAACAATGATGTGCGGAACTTATCGGCAGCCGTGGTGGACGAAGCAAACACGAGTGCCTCACGGGCACTGGTCATGGCCGTCAGGGCCAGTCAGGTGGTTGATGAAATGCGAACCGCAAAGAGTCCCTGGGAGCTGGAGCAGTTGATCGCCAGTGGCCAGGTCTCCATTGGCATTTATATTCCTCAGGATTTTGAACAGCGGTTAGCGCAGGGTCGCCTGCCCGTGGCGCAGTTGCTTGTCGACGACAGTGACCCGATTATACTGGGTGCTGTGAAGGGGTTAGCTTCATTTCCCCTCGAGACGCTATCGCGCCAGGTGGTAAGCAGGGCACCTCCCAGCCAGACGTTTGAACTCCGCGCCCTGTTCAATCCTGAAAGAAGGTCGGCCGTATTTATCGTCCCGGGTCTTTGCGGCGTGATCCTGACACTGACGATGGTGCTGTTTACGTCGATTGCGATAGTTCGCGAACGTGAACGTGGCAACCTTGAATTACTTATCACAACCCCGGTGACATCTTTTGAGCTGATGGTTGGAAAATTGCTTCCCTATATTGTGATTGGCTACATTCAGGTGTCGCTGATTTTGTTGCTGGGGGTTATGTTGTTCGATATGCCTGTTCGCGGGTCACTGCTGGATTTTTACCTTGGGGTTGGCATTTTCGTGCCAAGCGTTCTGACGCTTGGCCTGATAATCTCAACGATCGCTAAGACACAGTTCCAGGCTTTTCAGCTAACGTTTATGACGTTTCTGCCACAACTGCTGTTGTCCGGGTTCATGTTCCCGTTTGAAGGAATGCCGAAAGGCGTTCAGTACTTTGCGGAGATGTTTCCGCTAACGCACTATCTTCGAATTGTCAGAGGGATCGTGATCAAGGACACACCGATTGCTGCACTGGTTCCGGAGATGTGGCCATTGCTGGTGTTCTTTTTGGTAGGGCTTATCTTTGCGACGTTGCGGTTTAGCAAGCGGCTGGATTGATGATCTGGTCATTCGGATTGTCACAGGAATTATGGGGCCTGAGTAAAGCGCGAGGGTAAACAGCGCCACTTTCTGGTCTGTATGAAACGATGAAAGCCTGAGCCAGGCAGCAAGTTCAGGTAATTCGCTTGGGCAAGGTGAGGTTTGGGAGAAAATGGCGGTAGCAGTTTTTAGCACGGGTGGTTGAGACCTGGCCGGCCTCTACCTATGATCAATCTTTTTATGCATGAGTTGCAGTTCACATGAATACGGACCTGGAGTTGAAATGAACCACGAGATCGAATCACCCGAGAGTGTCGGCATGAGCACGCAGCGACTGGGTCGTATCGGCCCTGCCATGCAGCGCTATGTCGACGATGGAACCGTCCGGGGCATCTCGACGATGGTGATGCGCAAGGGCAAAGTGGTGCATGCCGGGCAGTTCGGTCATCGCGATGCCGAGGCGGGCCTCGAGATGACACCGGACACGATCTTCCGGATCTACTCGATGACTAAACCGATCGTCAGCACGGCGCTGATGTTGTTGCACGAAGAGTCAGCTTTCCAGCTGGAGGACCCGGTCGCGAAATACTTGCCGGCATTTGGCGCCACGCAGGTGCTTGGTTCTGATGGCTCGCTGGTGCCCCCGACCAGGCCGATGGATATCCGGGATCTCCTCACTCACACCAGCGGGCTGACGTATGACTTCATGGAGGATACGCACGTCGGTCATCTTTACCGGGAGGCCCGCATCATGAACGATGGAACCCGGACCCTGAAAGAGGCGATCGATGTCCTTGCAGAGATTCCCCTGGCCAGCCAACCCGGCAGTCGATGGCACTACAGCGTCGGTATCGACGTCGCTGCCCGACTGATCGAAGTGCTGACTGGGCAGTCACTCGGCGCCTTCCTGTCCGAGCGGATTTTTACGCCACTGGGCATGACCGACAGCAGCTTCGGCGTGGCGGACAGCAACCTCAATCGGCTCTCTGCCATGTACGGCCTGCCCGACCTCTTCGGCCAGGACCACACCGGTACCAAGCTGGTCGAAGCTGCACTCGGTGGCTTCAACGAGCGCATTGATGTTTCCACCAGCTATCCCACTTCAACCCCGGAAGTATTCGCGCGTGGCGGACACGGGCTGTTCGCAACCATCGGCGACTACGCCAACTTCGCCCAGATGCTGTTGAACGGCGGCCAACTTAATGGCACCAGGATCATTGGACGTAAAACGCTCGAACTGATGCATGCCAACCATTTACCTGCAGCGTTGCTTCCCTGGCAACTTCTCGGAGGGGACAACCGAGGGCTTGGGTTCGGGCTCGGATCACGCGTGATGATGGATGTTGCCGCCAGCGCCGGGCCAGGCTCGGTCGGTGAATACGGGTGGGCAGGTGCAGCCAAGACCTACTACTGGGTGGATCCGGCAGAGGAGCTGGTTGGGCTGTTTATGGCGCAGTACATGACCGGGGTCGCGCTGCCTGACCGAGCTCTGCGCTCCCTCACTTACCAGGCCATCGATGACTGACCATAAATTTTGGCGTCAGAGCAAAGTGCCGGCGTAGACACCGTCTTTTCTTAGTGCGAGCGCAGGAAAATAAACGGCAGTGGGTTCGCTAATGGAATTGGGTTTGGTTCCGAGCACTAGTTCCTCAAAATGTGTCCGAGCTGTTTTCTGTTGTTCTGTGTATTTCCCGTTTCGAGGTGTAAGTTCAAGATACTGAGCCAGTATCAATTCGCTTCTTTTTTTCTTGTAAGACAGTAAGTCGCCGTGGATTTGTGTGAGCAGATCCAAAGCCTGACGGCTGTAAACCGCGTATGTATAGCTTCTGGCGTGATGGGGCTGGTAGGTTTTCTTTGTGGTGATGGTGCCGACACCTGAAGCGTTTTGGACAAATTCGAGGAGTTGGATTTCTGTACTGCTGATGGTGATGGCCAGGCGTCTGTTTTCATTCTTGTGCTTACGCTGGAGAGTAATTGTTCCCTCGCCGTCGATGAGCCCGGCTATATATGCTGCGTCTTTGATGGACAGGGTGTTGGTGGTTTTGTACTTGATCTACTTTCTCCTGGGAAGGCAAAAGTTTATTTCAAAATACACAAAGCCAATCGCGACCTGTGTGACGGATGTCACACAGGTCGTGTTTGGTGGAGGCGGCGGGACAGCTGGTTCCATACCTTTCGATATGGGCTGGACTATTCCTTCACCTGTCACGACATACATCGCAACAGGGGAGAGCGTGTTGTGGTGTTACCCACCCTAGTACTTCATGGCTTATCCGTGGATAAGCTTTAGAAGCCTATGAGTCTCTAGCCGGCTTACTGGTTTCCCATTCACCGGACGGCGTTGGCATGGTGCGTTAACACTTTAGCGTTCACCGTATGAGCTCTCTGTTTCCATTGGGAATCACTTCCCAAGGCGACCATTTAAAATCGAACCCGCGTCCGTCAGTTCTCTGCCCTCAGTTCTACATGTTTATTTTGTCAATTATTTAACCTTCCACTGGCCCGACAAACAGGGATTGAAAGGCGAGCTTGCTTTAAGTTTAACTGCTTTAACCACAAGCGGGGTCTGGCAGCGGTCCCATGAGTCGCGCACCCGGTTTGAATACATGGGCACATCCGCCCCGGGTCAAGCTAATCTAAAAAGTTCTTAAAAAAGAGTTTTTAGGCAGCTAATGCGTAGTTTTCGTCATTGGCAACTATAAGAAGTTACAGCGATTGATTTACGAGAGTCACTACCCTCTCGACATGCACTTCAGGTTTCGCAACCGGCGTCGAAGCCAAGTCGCCCCCTTAAACTGTATTGTAACACTTCTTTATGTTGGGGGCTTTGCTGGGAATTCAAGGGCGAGTTTTCTCTTTAGAGGCGCCGGCGCCGTGAGTCGAGAAGACGCGCAGGAGAGGGGTTAGGTCTGGTTCTCTTTCATGATCCGGGACTTATCGCGGCCCCAGTCCCGTTCTTTCAGGGTTGCCCGCTTGTCGTGCTCTTTCTTGCCTGAAGCCAGCGCGATTTCGCATTTCACTTTGTTTGCCTTCCAGTAGAGCGAGACCGGGATGCAGGTCTGGCCTTTTTGCTGTGTTGCGCCGATCAGCCGGGCAATCTCTCTTTTGTGCAGGAGTAGCTTCCGGGTTCTTGTAGGATCTGCGTCGACGTGGGCTGCAGCAGCAGCCATGGGCGTTATGTTGCAGCCAAGCAGAAAGGCCTCCCCGCTTTTAAACAGGATATAGGTATCCCCGAGCTGACATTTGCCAGCCCTGAGCGACTTCACTTCCCACCCTTCAAGTGCGACACCAGCTTCGAATCGGTCATGCAGGTAATAGTCGAACTTGGCCTTCTTGTTCCGGGCGATAGTGTTGGATTGGACTTTGGGCTTTTTCTTGCCAGCCACAATCAGATACTCGTTCCTGCGGGGGCGCCATTATATACATTTGTCTCGTCAGGAGTAGGTAAGAACTTAAAGGGAAGTGTATGATCTGGCGATGAATACCCCCTCGATATCCCCCGTTCAGAGAGCTCAGGCACTGGAAAGCCTGGTACGTAAACACGCAGATGATGCAGATAACAATCGCCGCCTTTCGAAAGAAGTGGCCGTGGCTTTTGCGGAAAACGGACTTTATCGAATCGGTGCACCAAAGGCCTATTCCGGTGAAGAGTCAGACCCAATGACCCAGATTGAAACCATTGAGACAATTTCCCGTTTTGATGGGGCCGCGGGATGGAACCTGATGATTGGCGTAGAAACCTTTGGTTTGATGGCGCCAGGCTTCCGTGAGTGCGAATACCTCATTAAAGACCCTATGGTCGTTCTTTGCGGATCGACAGCCGCAGTGGGCACGGCAGAGAAAGTCGACGGTGGCTACAGGGTTAGCGGGCGATGGCAGTTTGTTTCCGGTTGCCACAATGCCTCGTTGTTTAGTGCGACCGTCAATCTTGTCGAGAACGGTGTGCGGGGCAAGGAACGTTTCGCCGCGATTGTTCAGTTACCGGAGTTTGAGATCAAGGACACCTGGTATGTAGGCGGTATGCGGGGGTCCGGGTCCCATGATGTCCACGTTAACGACGTCTTCGTGCCTGGGAACCATATTCTGCCGACCATTGGTTCCGCCCGGTCTGACCAGCCATTGATGCGTTTCCCAACCGGGGCAAGACTCGCCTACAACAAAGTAGCGGTGAGTCTTGGTCTGGCACGTGCCGGCCTTGATGCTTTCGTTGATTTGGCGGAAGGCAAGATGCCCAGGTTTTCCAGCAAGAGTTTACGAGAAAGACCCAGTGCCCATCGGGCGATCGCGGAAGCAGAAGTTCGAGTGCTTGCCTCCCGCGCGTTACTCATGGAGCTCGTTGAGAAGCTGTGGCATCAAGTATTGAATGAAGAGCACGTTACTACCCGTGAGCGCGCAATATTCCAGATAGCCTGTTCCGATGCCGTGCGAGGTTGTGTGGAGGCAGTTGATCTGGTGAGCGATGCCGCTGGTACATCTGCGAATTTTCAAAGCCATCCGCTGGAGAGAATCAGCCGGGATGTTCGAGTGGTCAGGCAACATTTAACAGTAGCCGGCCTTCACATCGAGGATGGAGGTCGAGTGTTGCTCGGAATTCCACCGGAAGGCGCGATGTTGGCAGGTCTGCCATAAGATGGCTTGTGCTCAGGAAATCGGGCAGGGACAATCATTAACAATGAACAGTTATGAGAACAAGAGGCAGCATTGATGTCCGAGATGTCCGAATCTGCACACGGTATGTGGTCTTCCCGATTGATGTTTGTCCTCGCTGCAGCTGGATCTGCGGTGGGCCTGGGTAACATCTGGCGATTTCCTTATGTCGCGGGGGAAAATGGTGGTGGCGCCTTTGTCATTGCCTACCTCGTCTGCATCTTCATGATTGGCGTGCCCATTATGATTGCAGAGATTACCCTCGGCCGGGCTGGCAGGAAAAGTCCGATCAATACGATGCAGGACCTGACGGCAAAATCCGGTGCCTCGAGTGGCTGGCAGGTGATTGGCTGGATGGGCGCGATCGCAGGTTTCATGATCCTGTCTTTCTATTCAGTCATTGCGGGCTGGGCGGTGGCTTACCTGTTTGATATGGCGAGCGGAGTATTTGTTGGTGCTGACGGCGACTTTGCGAGTACCCGGTTTAGCGATTTTACCGGTAACGTTTGGGCTGTGGTTGGTTGGCATTCACTCTTCATGTTGCTAACCACATATATTGCGGCGCGCGGTGTAGGCAAGGGTCTGGAGACCACGGTCAAATACCTGATGCCTACATTGTTTGTGCTCCTGATCCTGCTGGTTTTGTGGGCTGCGATAAGCAGTGGGCACTTCGTCGAGGGCATGTCATTCCTGTTTGCATTCAAAACCGATCAGTTCACAGGTGAGTCAATGTTAATGGCGATGGGCCAGGCGTTCTTCACGCTGAGCCTCGGAATGGGTGCGATCATGGCGTATGGGGCTTACCTCCCAAAGGGGGTATCGATTGTTGGTTCTGCCGCAACCATTGCGATTTTGGATACCTCGGTGGCGCTGTTATCGGGCATGGTGATCTTCCCGATCGTGTTTGCTCACGGCCTTGAACCCTCTGCGGGTCCGGGTCTGATGTTTATTTCCCTGCCACTCGCATTTGGCCAGATGGCCGGCGGTCAGTTGTTCGGCATGCTGTTCTTCCTGCTGGTTTCCTTCGCAGCGATTACATCTGCAATATCTATCGGGGAGCCGGCAGTCGCGTGGCTCGTTGAAAAAGTAAAAGTTTCCCGGGTAACCGGTGCGATCATAGTCGGTGGTCTTGCCTGGCTGCTTGGGCTGGGAAGCGCCTTTTCGTTCAACATCTGGTCTGACGTCACACTCTTGCCAGGCAGAAGCATCTTCGACACCATGGACTTTGTCTCCAACAATGTCATTTTGCCGCTTGGCGGCATCCTGATCGGATTGTTTGCAGGCTGGTTTCTTGACCGGAAAATCATGGCAGAACAGCTGGAAGGGACGCCGCCCATTGTGATTAAACTGCTCCAGGTGTTAATGCGCGTTATCGCACCCGTTTGTATATTCGTGGTGTTTGTTATGACGTTTGTGGATTAAGGGTTTGCTGTGAAAGAGATTTCCCGATCAGCCCTGTTACCTTTTTCCGCGGAACAGATGTTTAACGTGGTCAATGACGTGGCGCTTTATCAGGACTATCTCCCGTGGTGTTCAAGGAGCGAGGTGATTGAATCTTCACCGGTATTAATGATCGCCAGACTGACGTTAACGAAAGCTGGTGTGAGTCAGCAGTTCACCACACGGAATAGCCTGGTGAGACCGGAGAGAATCGATCTCCATTTAGTCGAGGGACCATTTAGTTCACTTAATGGCTATTGGCTATTCAGCCAGCTAGGGAGTGATGGTTGTAAGACAGAAATGAACTTAACGTTTGATTTTAATTCCAGAATGCTGAACGCAACGTTTGGGAAATTATTCGAGCAGGTGGCAGACAGTCTTGTTGAAGCATTCTGTGACCGGGCAAAGGTTCTATACACGAATGTCTGAAGGAACGGTTGCGATTGAAGTCGTCTTTGTAGCACCAGAAATTCAGGAAGTCATTCAGCTGGAAGTTCCGCCGGGAACCTTGATCCTTGATGCAGTTCGTCTGTCTGGCATTGAGTCACACTTTTCGGGTTATGAGCTGTCCGCGTTGTCCGTGGGTGTGTGGAACGAAGTGAAACCGCAAAGCTATGTGGTTCAGTCAGGTGACAGGGTAGAGGTCTATCGTTCGCTGATTACAAATGCGAAAGATGCCAGGCGTCGGCGTGCAGAGGCCCAGGCGAGCAAAGAGCCTCAGCGAGATAAAGAGCCTTAGCGAGGTAAAGAGCCTCAGCGAGACAAAGAGCCTCAGTGAAATAAGAAGCCTCAGCGAAATAAGAAGCCCTAGTTCTTGTTGGCTGCGTTGGCTAACGCGTCATACTCGTCGGTCGGGATGAAATCGCCGATGAAATGGGACAGGCGTTCTTCAACAAAGTACACGGAAAGTATCTTGCGAATAACGTCCCCATTTGGGAGTTGGATGGAGTAGAAGTAGTCCCAGCGGTCAGCTTCAAGCTGATCATCAATCACCGCATTACCCAAGACAAACTTCACCTGGCTTTTGGTCATAGCGGGTTTTAGCCGGTCAACCATCTGCTGGGTGACAACGTTTCCCTGTTGAATAGTAATTCTGTGTACGCCAGGAAACCTGAATGTAGAGCAGGCTGTTAAGGCAGCAACGAGAAGTAGGACTACAGTAATTCGAATCAATGGACTATCTACGCTTTTTCTATTTCAATTGGCTATGAAATTAACCATACTTTATTTGATCCCGTGAGGGACGTCACCTCTCAAGACCCTGATTCACTGATCCTAAACTACGGACTATAACTTAGCGAACGACGATGCCTGCCGAATCCCAAGAACTTAAAGACGCCGGTCTGAAGATCACGTTGCCAAGAATCAAGATATTACAGATTCTTGAAAGCTCGGAAGTACATCACGTGAGCGCTGAAGATGTCTACAAATTGTTACTACAGAATGGCGAAGAGATTGGTCTGGCGACGGTTTATCGCGTACTTACGCAGTTTGAACAGGCAGGATTGGTCGTTAGGCACAACTTTGAAGGCGGCCATTCGGTCTTTGAGCTGGCCTCAGACAAACATCATGACCACATAGTTTGCGTCAGGTGTGGCCGGGTAGAAGAGTTCGCGGACGACGAAATTGAACAGCTCCAAAAAAAAGTGGCGGACAAACTCGGATTTGAGCTAACGGATCACAATCTCAATATGTATGGGCTGTGTCCGGAGTGCCGTCAGTAAACGGGTGTTTTTTTGATGGTCGTCTACCGGGCATTTATAACCCTATGACCTTGATCAGGTCCCAGTTTGGTTGTGCCAGGTAACGCTAAGGGCTTTTTATGGTCGTCTACCGGGCATCTCTAACCCTATGACCTTGATGAGGTCCCAGTTTGGTTGTGCCAAGTAGCGCTAAGGGCTTTTTATGGTCGTCTACCGGGCATCTATAACCCTATGACCTTGATCAGGTCCCAGTTTGGTTTTGCCAAGTAGCGCTAAGGGCTTTTTATGGTCGTCTACCGGGCATCTATAACCCTATGACCTTGATCAGGTCCCAGTTCCATCTTGCCAGGTAGCGCTAAGGGCTTTCCACGCCTGAAATCATGGCTTTGGCGTGGGCCAGCGACAGGTCAGTTTTTTCGACGCCACCCAGCATTCTGGCAATCTCATCAACTTTCTCTTTTTCTGTTAGCTGGACGACAGTCGTTGTCGCACTTTTGCTGGTGGTCGATTTAGCGACCACGTAGTGTTGGTGGCCCTGGGCGGCCACCTGGGGAAGATGGGTTACGCAAATGATCTGGGCGTGCCCCCCCAGCTTGCGGAGCAGTGAACCAACGACTTCGGCCGTGGCGCCACCGACACCTACATCTACTTCATCGAAGACGAGGGTCGGCGTTCGCGATGTCCTGGCGGTGATTACCTGGATGGCGAGGCTGATTCTCGAGAGTTCGCCTCCAGAGGCTATCTTGGCCAGAGAACCGGGTGTGGAGCCGGGAATAGTGGATATCCTGAATTCGATATCATCCATACCGGTCTGAGACCAGTTGGGTGATACGCCGAGCGACACTTCGAACTTTGCACCATCCATTCCAAGGCCCTGCAAGCCCTTCGTGACTTCAGACTGTAATCGTTTCGCTTTTTCATGCCTGGATTTTGTAAGCTTTTCAGCAAGCGCCCGGTATGCATTTTCTGCCGCAATCTCCTGTTGCTCGAGTTCTTTGATAACTGTCTCGGCATTGAGTATCTGGTCAAGTTCACCCTGAATCTGATGTGTCAGGGTGGCCAGTTCATCAGGCTGGATCTTGTGTTTCCTGGCGATCTCATAGATATCGCTTAGCCGGTCTTCAACTTCCCGTTGCCTCGCCGGGTTTGATTCAAACTTCTCACTGACAGACAGGAGATCAGAAGTTGCCTCGTCAAGTTGAATCAGGGCGCTTTCGAGCATCTCACTGATCGGCCTGATGGCATTATCTTCAATGTTCGAAAGTAGTCGCAGTGTTCGGGACAGTTGAGTTGATGCGCCTGTATCAGTCTCCCTGTTACAAAGCGCCAGTGCCTCGGTGAGTTTCTCCTGTATTTCATCGGCTGAACTAAGACGTTTTTGTTCTTTCTCAAGTTGCACAGTTTCATCCGGCTGGATCGACAGCGCCGAGAGTTCCTCAGCCTGGTAGCTGAGAAGTTGGACCCGGGCAGATTGCTCTTCGGCATCAGCACGCGTTTTGGAAAGCTGATCCCTGACCTTACTCAGGGATTTAAACAGTGCTTTCACTTCGGACACTTTTGTCGTCAGGCCACCGAACTCATCAAGCATGCGCTCGTGGGTGTCTTTCTTTAACAGAGACTGGTGCTCATGCTGGGAGTGAATATCAAGCAGCATTTCACTCAGAGCCTTGAGTTCCTGGAGAGTTGTTGAACTGCCATTTATGAATGCTCTGGATCGACCGTCCCGGGACACAACCCTGCGCAAAATGCATTGATCGCCATCGATGAGTTCACGCTCAGTCAGCCAGGCCAAGGCTTCGGTGTGATCCTTTAGGTCGAAGATCGCATTGACCTCGGTTTTTGCGGCCCCGGTTGCAATCAGGGAACTGTCTGCCCGATCTCCCAGCGCGAGACCAAGCGCCCCAAGTAAAATGGACTTGCCTGCGCCTGTTTCGCCTGTAATGACGCTCATGCCTTTGTTGAATTCCAGCGCCAGCTGGTCAACCAGGGTTAATGAGTTAATTGATAGATGTGTTAGCACATCCCTATTTAACCCTGATGTCACTCAACGTGGCAATTGAAAAGCAGTCCTTCGCTCTTGAAAGCCTGAGGCAAGTCGGGCCACTGATGATGTGTTGCCAGACACTCAATGATCTCCTCTCTGGTTCTTGGGCCGGTCCTTGGTTAATATCCAATCTTGAATAAGGCAGATGTGATGTCCAATCCAGGTTCACTGAACGAAAAATCGCGGTTATTGCTCAAGACCCTGGTCGAGCAATATATTGCAGATGGCCAGCCAGTCGCGTCCAAAACACTCGCGGATTCTGCGAGCGTTTCAGTGAGTCCTGCAACAGTCCGCAATATCATGTCGGATCTTGAAGAACTGGGTTACGTCAGCTCACCGCATACCTCGGCGGGTCGTGTTCCGACAGCGCTTGGCTATAGGCTCTTTGTGGATACCCTGATCAAGGTTGACCAGATTGACACCTCTGGCCTTGCCAGCCTCAACCGAAGCCTGGACCCTGATATGTCCTCGAAAGAGCTGGTGGAGTCTGCATCAGGGATTCTCTCGGAATTCACCCGTATGGCCGGGCTTGTGACCATCCCCAAGCGTGATCAGGTGACCCTTCGGCATGTTGATTTTTTAAGTCTGGAAGGTAATCGCGTGCTGGTCATCCTGGTCCTTGATGACCATGAGGTCCAAAACAGGGTAATTTACACCAAACAAACTTACACAGAGATCCAGCTCAAAGAGGCGTCCAACTTCATCAACCAGCATTTTGTGGGTGAGGTGCTTGGGAATGTCCATGAGCGACTGGTCAGTTTGATGCGCTCGGACCGTGAAAATATGAACACGCTGATGCAGACCACGCTCGAAGTGGCAGATCAGGCTTTCGACCGTGAGGAAATCAGTGATTTTGTCGTAAAAGGCCAGGAGAATCTTCTGGCGACCAATCAGGCGCTCGATGATATTCGTCAGCTGTTTCAGGCGATCTCGATGAAAGGAGACATTCTTCACCTGCTAGACCGGTGTATGGATTCAGAAGGTGTACAACTCTTCATCGGCAATGAGTCTGGTTACAGCGTTCTCGATGAGTGCTCCGTGGTGACTTCTCCATACACGGTTGATGGCAAGCTTGTCGGTGTTCTGGGCGTGATAGGGCCGACCCGGATGGCCTATGAGCGTGTTATCCCCATTGTTGATGCTACTGCAAGACTTCTTAGCGCTGCCCTCGATACAAATCGCCGATAATTTCTCCCCGGCTTTTCTCCAATCCCCTTGAATGGCGGGCTCCTAATCCCCATATAGCCTGTACGTGTATTTCTGTGAATTTTTAAGCGGGAGTTTGATATGGCATTGCCGGAAGACGAGGCGAAGCAAGTGCTTGAATCTGAAGAAGAAACCTCTGAAAACGAGGTGTTGGAACCAGTGGAAGTTGACAGCGGGGGCGAGTCTTTGGCGACCGCGTTGTCAGAAGTCGAGAAATTCAAGGATCTGGCGCTGCGTGCAGAAGCTGAGATGCAGAATTTGCAACGACGGACAGCACGGGACGTTGAGAATGCCCACAAATTTGGCGTCGAAAAGTTTGTCCAAAACATGCTTCCCGTGCTCGACAGCCTGGAGAAAGCCATCGAGGCAACCGATGACAAGGTGGATTCGATTGCTGAAGGAGTGCGACTTTGCCACAAACTGATGGTGGATACGCTCGCCAAGGAAGGGGTGGAGATTCTCGATCCTATCGGTGAGCCGTTTGATCCCAATGAGCACCAGGGCATGTCGATTGTTGAGAATCCTGATATGGAACCTAATTCGGTATTTGCGGTTGTCCAGAAGGGCTGCAAGTTAAATGGACGGTTGATACGACCCGCCATGGTGATGGTCACCAAGGCGCCGTCAGTGGAAGCGGAAGAATAAATAATTGTGGCGGTTTGGGCCTTGAATTCCTGAGCATCGCAACGATATAGCAGTTACGAATCATTGAATACGCCACTAAGAACTGTGGTGAGAATGGAGAAATAAAATGGGTAAGATCATTGGTATTGACCTCGGAACAACCAACTCCTGTGTCGCAATCATGGAGGGTAAGAAACCGAGAATTATTGAAAACTCGGAAGGTGATCGAACAACACCTTCCATTGTCGGCTACAGTGATGACGACGAGATTTTGGTCGGTCAGTCTGCTAAACGCCAGGCAGTTACTAATCCTGAAAACACTCTGTTCGCAGTAAAGCGGCTTATTGGTCGTCAATTTGACGACGAAGTCGTTCAGCGTGACATCAAAATGGTGCCTTACAAGATCGTAAAGGCAGACAACGGTGATGCCTGGGTCGAGGTTAAAGGGCAAAAAATGGCGCCTCCGCAGATTTCCGCCCAGGTGCTGGGAAAGATGAAGAAGACCGCCGAAGACTTTCTCGGTGAAAAAGTGACTGAAGCTGTCATCACGGTTCCGGCTTACTTCAACGACTCTCAGCGGCAGGCGACGAAAGATGCCGGCAAGATCGCAGGTCTTGAAGTCAAACGAATTATCAACGAGCCCACGGCGGCAGCGCTTGCCTATGGCATGGATAAGTCCGTCGGCGATTCAACTATCGCCGTCTATGACCTGGGTGGTGGTACATTTGATATCTCGATCATTGAAATTGCAGATGTCGATGGTGAGAAACAGTTCGAAGTGCTGTCAACAAACGGTGATACCTTCCTGGGCGGTGAGGACTTTGACCTTCGACTGATCGAATACCTGGCAGACGAGTTCAAGAAAGAACATGGTATGGATCTGCATAGTGATCCACTGGCACTGCAGCGCCTGAAGGAAGCCGCAGAAAAAGCCAAGATTGAGCTTTCAACCAGTGGTCAGACGGAAGTGAACCTGCCATACATCACCGCAGACAACACTGGACCGAAGCACCTTGTTATCAAGGTAACCCAGGCCAAGTTAGAGTCTCTGGTTGAACAACTGGTTGAACGGACGATTGAACCACTGCGCATTGCGCTGAAAGACGCTGACGTCAGCGTTTCCCAGATTGATGACATTATCCTCGTAGGTGGCCAGACGCGTATGCCCCTGGTTCAGAGGAAGGTGAAGGAATTTTTCGGCAAAGATCCGCGAAAAGATGTGAACCCTGACGAAGCTGTTGCTCTGGGTGCCTCTATTCAGGCTGCTGTTCTGGCTGGTGATGTTACGGATGTGCTCCTGCTTGATGTGACGCCACTGTCACTGGGCATTGAAACCATGGGCGGCGTCATGAGCGCGTTGATCGAGAAAAACACGACGATTCCTACCCAGAAATCGCAGGTCTTCTCAACGGCGGATGATAACCAGCCGGCAGTGACCATTCATGTCCTGCAGGGTGAGCGCAAGCAGGCCGGTGAGAACAAGTCGCTTGGTCAGTTTGACCTGGCGGAGATTCCTCCGGCTCCTCGAGGTACGCCACAGATTGAGGTGAGTTTTGACCTGGACGCCAACGGAATCCTGAACGTGTCAGCGAAGGACAAGGCTTCCGGCAAGGAACAGTCCATTGTGATCAAGGCTTCAAGCGGTTTGTCTGACGAAGAAGTTGAGAAAATGGTTCGCGATGCCGAATCACATGCCGACGAAGACCGTAAGTTTGAAGAACTGGTCGGTGCGCGTAATATGGCTGACGGTATGATTCACGCGACCAAAAAGACGCTGGAAGAAGCGGGTGACAAGGTTGAGGAATCGGAGAAGACTACCATCGAAGGTGCAATCTCAGAGCTTGAAGAAGCGGTGAAGTCTGATGACAAAGATGACATCGAGGCCAAAACACAGAAGCTGACCGAAGCCTCTTCATCTCTGGCACAGCGCATGTATGCTGAAGCCCAGGAAGGTGCCGAACAGGCAGCTGATGCGGGTTCGGCAGAGTCCGGAGGCGATCCGGACGCGGTCGACGCTGAGTTCGAGGAAGTTAAAGACGACAAGTAATCGTCTGGCATACTTTACGGCAGTAACTAAACAACGCGGGTTATCCCGCGTTGTTTTTTGTTTTTGGCGGAGAAGGTTTTTGTTGGTGAAGAAGTTTTGTATTTAAGGTAAAGAAGAACAGCTATGGCAAAACGAGATTACTATGAAGTCCTCGGTGTAGAACGTGATGCTTCCGAGCAGGCGATTAAAAAAGCCTATCGTCGTCTTGCCATGAAGCACCATCCTGATCGTAATCCGGATGATGAGACGTCAGAACAGAAGTTCAAAGAGGCCAGTGAAGCAGCTGAAGTATTGATGGATGCTGAAAAGAGGCAGGCTTATAACCAGTTTGGTCATGCCGCGGTCGATGGCTCGGGCGGCGCAGGCTTTGGTGGAGGCGGCGGCGGTTTTGGCTCCATCTTTGAAGATGTCTTCGGTGACATTTTTGGCGGTGCAGGTGGCGGTGGCCGTAGAGGTGGTCCCAGTCGTGGTGCAGATCTTCGCTATGTCCTTAATCTTGACCTGGAGCAGGCCGTTAAGGGTTGGAATCCCACGATTAAGGTGCCGACGCTGGTTGAATGTGTTGAGTGCCATGGTTCGGGTGCAGAAAAAGGCACCTCTGCTACTGATTGTATTCAGTGTGGTGGCATGGGCCAGATATCAGCTCGGCAGGGAATTTTTTCGATACAGCAGGCCTGTCCCAGATGCCGTGGTCAGGGCAAAATCATTACAGACCCCTGTGTTAAATGTAACGGTCAGGGACGAACCCAGGAAACCAAAACACTGTCAGTTAAAGTACCTCCTGGCGTAGATACCGGTGACCGAATTCGGCTCAGTGCGCAGGGTGAAGCAGGTGCGATGGGTGGACCGGCCGGCGATCTTTATGTACAGGTCGAGGTTCGTGATCACGATATATTCGCCCGTCACGGAGAGCATCTTTACTGCGATGTGCCCGTGAGCTTTGTTGACGCTGCTCTGGGCGGAGAGATTGAAGTGCCGACCCTCGACGGTCGTGTGAATCTAAAGGTCCCGCCAGAAACCCAGACAGGCAAGCAGTTCCGCCTGCGGGGCAAAGGTGTCAACGTCACTCAGGTAAGAGGTGGTGGCATTGGGGACCTGTTCTGTCGGGTGGTTGTTGAAACCCCTGTGAAGCTTTCGAGTAGGCAAAAAGACTTGCTGAAGGAATTTGCCGAGCAAACGAGCGAGAAACAAAGACCTCAGCAGTCTGGCTGGTTCGATCGGGTCAAGAGCTTTGTCGACGCCCTGACAGATTAGACACTGCCGGTCTCAATTCGCTATTCTCCCGCCACGTTAATTAACTTCAGGAAAGCTCGTGCCCAGAGTAGGTGTAGTCGGCGCTGCCGGAAAAATGGGGAAAACCCTGGTGACGCTGATCCACGAATCTCCGGATCTGGTGTTGGCGGCTGCTGTTGATCAACCGGGTCTGCCAGTTATTGGTCAGGACGCGGGGATCGTTGCTGGTATTGGTGATACGGGTGTTTTCATTGTCGATGATCTGGCTCAGGTAGCGGCTGATATTGATGTGCTGATTGATTTCACCATTGCTGCTGCAACCCAAAAAAACCTGGAAATCTGCCATCAGGCAGGCACCCGCATGGTGATCGGCACAACAGGGCTGTCGATGAGTCAAATTGCCAGGCTGGATGAAATCAGCAGTTCATTACCCGTGGTATTTGCCAGTAATTACAGCGTTGGTGTGAATGCTACCTTTCAATTGGTTGAGATGGCGGCCCGCATTTTTGGCGACACCGTGGATGTTGAGATCATTGAATCGCACCATCGCCATAAAGTGGATGCGCCATCAGGGACGGCGCTCAGCCTGGGTGAACATGTTGCCAAGGGGCTCGGTCGAGATCTTGCTTCTGTCTCCCAGCATGGAAGGCATGGACAAACTGGCGCCCGGGATCGTGAAACCATCGGATTTCATGCCATTCGCGGCGGTGAGATAGTTGGTGAGCATACCGTCATGTTTATTGCCGGGGGCGAACGTCTGGAAATCACCCACCGGGCACAGAGTCGGACCAACTTTGCAGAAGGGGCGCTTCGTGCAGCCGGTTGGATTGTAGGCCAGGACCCGGGTCGGTATGACATGTTGGACGTGCTTGGGTTGTCTTCCAAGGTCGACCACCAGTCGGGACCCCTCTAGCCTCAACGGGTCCGACTCACAGAGTGCCAGGTAGCGCTGAGGGCTCGGTAATACCCCCCAATAAAAACGGTGACTGTCGAGTGAAAGTCGGTCGAATGACTGGAAACAAAAGTGCACCTCGACTAGAATGCTGCGCTTAGGATGACCCACCAGTGTAAACAGAATCGAAAAGCGAGATGGAAGCAATTTCCGTCTCGCTTTTTTTCGATCAGCACTTTCATTTTTAACTGATTTTGGAGACTGGCGCTTGAACAGTAGAGCAGTACTTGCACTCGAAAACGGTATGCTGTTCGAGGGTACTGCGATTGGCGTTGATGGTCTTATTGTCGGAGAGGTTGTATTCAATACCTCGATTACCGGCTATCAGGAAATACTCACCGACCCCTCCTATGCCAGGCAAATCATTACGTTGACCCATCCGCATATTGGTAATACGGGGGTCACACTTGAAGATGAAGAATCCCGGGAAATCTGGGCAACTGGCCTGGTGATCCGTGATTTGCCTTTGATGGCCAGTAACTGGCGCAGCGAAATGTCTCTCCAGGATTACCTTGTCGCCCGAAACGTCGTGGCGATAGCAGAGATAGATACCAGAAAACTAACCCGGGTCCTTCGGGATCAGGGCTCCCAGAATGGCGCCATCGTGGCAGGAGCAGACCTTTCGGAAAGCACAATAGCCGAAGCACTCGCAGCCGCGAAAGGCTTTGCCGGGCTCGAGGGTATGGACCTGGCGAAGGTGGTTTCATCGCCCGTGCCCTATGAGTGGAATGAAGGAAGCTGGAAGATCGGGCAGGGATACTCACCCGTCAACGAGACCGATTTCCATGTGGTTGCATACGACTTTGGTATCAAGAGAAATATCCTCAGGATGCTTGCAGACCGGGGCTGCAGATTGACTGTAGTGCCTGCGCAGACCCCGGCGGCCGAAGTTCTGGCGCTGAACCCGGATGGCGTATTTCTATCGAACGGCCCAGGAGACCCCGACCCCTGCGACTATGCGATCCAGGCGATAGCAGAAATACTGGAGACGAAGATTCCGGTTTTTGGTATTTGTCTCGGCCTGCAGCTTCTTGGGCTCGCCTCTGGAATGAAAACGAAGAAGATGGGTCATGGTCACCACGGTGCCAATCATCCGGTAAAAAACCTGGAAGACGGTACGGTGATGATTACCAGCCAAAACCATGGATTCTGCATTGATGAAGTTGCGCTGCCGGATAGCGTGAGAGTGACACACCGTTCGCTGTTCGATGACACGATCCAGGGTATACAACTGGTAGATCGACCCGCCTTTGGATTTCAGGGACACCCGGAAGCAAGCCCTGGCCCTCATGATGCGGGCCCCTTGTTTGATCATTTCATTGAGCTGATAAGGGAGCATAAGCAATAAATGCCAAAAAGAACTGACATAAAAAGTATTCTGATCATTGGTGCAGGGCCGATTGTCATTGGGCAGGCCTGTGAGTTCGATTATGCAGGCGCGCAGGCATGCAAAGCGCTTCGCGAAGAAGGCTACCGGGTCATTCTGGTGAACTCTAACCCGGCAACGATAATGACGGATCCGGATATGGCAGATGTCACCTACATCGAGCCGGTTATCTGGGAGCATGTTGAGAACATTATCGCGCTGGAACGCCCTGATGCGATTCTTGCGACCATGGGTGGTCAGACAGCACTTAACTGTGCGTTGGATTTGGCGCGTGAGGGAATCCTTGAAAAATATAATGTCGAGCTAATCGGAGCAACGAAAGAGGCGATCGACAAGGCTGAAGACCGTCAACAGTTTGATGTTGCCATGAAATCAATTGGATTAGAGACCGCGAAAAACGCTATCGCCCACTCGTTAGAAGAGGCTAAGCAGGTCCAGTCCATGTTAGGTTTCCCCTGTGTCATTCGCCCTTCCTTTACCATGGGTGGTTCAGGTGGCGGCGTTGCCTATAACCAGGAGGACTTCGAAGAGATTTGTCTCCGGGGTCTCGACCTGTCACCAACCAGCGAATTGTTGATTGATGAGTCGCTGATAGGCTGGAAAGAATATGAAATGGAAGTTGTCCGGGATAAAAATGACAACTGCATCATAATATGTTCGATTGAAAACCTTGACCCCATGGGTGTTCACACCGGCGACTCGATTACCGTCGCTCCAGCGCAGACGCTAACCGACAAGGAATACCAGATAATGCGCAACGCGTCTCTCGATGTGTTGCGGGTCATTGGCGTTGAGACGGGTGGTTCAAACGTCCAGTTTGCCGTTGAGCCAGAAACCGGACGCCTGATCGTGATTGAGATGAACCCGAGGGTTTCCCGGTCTTCTGCGCTCGCATCCAAGGCAACCGGCTTCCCGATTGCAAAGGTGGCAGCGAAGCTGGCTGTTGGTTACACGCTTGATGAACTGTCTAATGAAATTACGGGAGGTGTAACACCTGCCTCTTTTGAGCCATCGATAGACTATATCGTGACAAAGATTCCTCGGTTCACGTTTGAAAAGTTCCCGCAGGCAGACAACACGCTCACTACTCAAATGAAGTCCGTCGGTGAGGTCATGGCAATTGGTCGGACTTTTCAGGAGTCGCTACAAAAAGCCTTGCGCGGCCTGGAGATTGGTATTGATGGCTTAACGCCTATTGTTCTGCCGGACCAAAAAGATGCCCAGAGTCGACTTCGACGCGAAATACGTACGCCTACCGAAGACCGTCTGCGCTATGTAGCCGATGCCATGCGATATGGTTTTGCGGTTGAAGAGATCTATGAGTTAACTGGCATAGATCCTTGGTTTCTTGTGCAGATACAGGACCTTGTTCTAAGCGAGCAATCCCTTGAGGGCAGGCCGCTAAAAAGTATTGAAAAGGACGAACTGTTTCGTCTGAAGCAAAAAGGTTTTTCTGACTCCAGGCTTGCGTCGGTTTTGCAATGCGAAGAAGTGCTTGTTCGTCAGCACAGACTCGATTTGGATATCCGTCCCGTTTATCGTCGCGTAGATACCTGTGCGGCCGAGTTCGAGTCCTCCACTGCCTACATGTATTCCACCTACGAAGATGAATGTGAATCGAACCCAACGGACCGTGACAAGATTATTGTCTTGGGCGGTGGTCCTAACAGGATTGGTCAGGGTATAGAGTTTGACTACTGCTGTGTTCATGCTGCACTTGCCATGCATGAAGCAGGTTTCGAGTCGATCATGATCAACTGTAATCCTGAAACCGTATCAACAGACTACGACACTTCAGACAGGCTGTACTTTGAGCCGTTAACGTTTGAAGACGTCATGGCTGTTGTAGACCTTGAAAAACCCAAGGGGGTTATCGTTCAGTTCGGCGGGCAGACACCCTTAAAACTGGCTAACCAGCTGGAAGCAGCCGGTGTACCGATCATTGGCACATCGCCTGATGCGATAGATGAAGCCGAAGATCGCGAAAGGTTCCAGAAACTGATCGAGAAACTTTCGTTGATCCAGCCCCCCAACAAAACGGTCAGGACACAGGAAGAAGCTGTGGCAGCAGCTGACAGTATAGGTTTTCCTCTGGTAGTTCGGCCGTCATATGTTTTGGGTGGGCGAGCAATGGAGATCGTCTATGACCAGGATGAGCTGAAAACCTATATGAGAGAAGCGGTTGAAGTTTCAGAGGATTCGCCGATTTTGCTTGATCGTTTCCTCGACCAGGCGATTGAAGTTGATATTGATGCAGTCTCCGATGGGACTCATGTCGTCATCGGGTCTGTCATGCAGCACATAGAGCAGGCAGGTATTCATTCCGGGGATTCGGCTTGTTCCTTGCCGCCCTATAGCCTTTCGGATGAATTGCAGGCCGAGATGAGGGACCAGGTAAAACGCATGGCGTTGGAGCTCGGCGTCATAGGGTTGATGAACGTTCAGCTTGCGGTTCAGAACAACCAGATTTTTGTGCTGGAAGTAAATCCGCGTGCATCAAGAACAGTTCCGTTTGTTTCCAAGTGTATTGGGATAAGCCTCGCCAAGGTGGCCGCGCGGTGCATGGTCGGTATCTCTCTTGAACAACAGGGATTCACGGAAGAAATTGTTCCAAACTTTTTCAGTGTGAAGGAAGCCGTGTTTCCCTTCGGAAAGTTTCCCGGTGTTGACCCGATTCTTGGCCCGGAGATGAAATCCACCGGAGAAGTTATGGGTGCGGGTACAACCTTTGCCGAGGCCTACGGCAAGGCGCAGACCGCAGCCAGCGACAAAATCCCGAGTAAAGGCAGGGTTTTTCTGAGTGTCCGTGACGCCGATAAAGATCAGCTTCCGGAAATTGCCCGGGGGTTGGTTGACCTGGGTTTCGCGCTGGTCGCCACGCACGGAAGTGCAAAGGTTATCAGGGAAGCAGGACTGGAAGTTCAGGTTGTGAACAAAGTCCAGGAAGGACGGCCACACATTGTGGATATGCTGAAGAACCATGAAGTCGACTTTATCGTCAATACAACTGAGGGCAAGCAGGCCATTGCTGACTCATTCATGATCAGGCGAACCGCCCTGCAAAACAAGGTGTGCTACACCACAACGATGGCAGGTGGGCGCGCAAGTCTTGCAGCGCTTCGCCACGGGGAAGATAGAACAGTCCACAGCCTGCAAGATTTGCAACGCAGGTAGCTGGACAAAGCACTAAATCTTCTCGACACTATCTACTCGACACCAGGGCGTAACGCTCGAAATGACCCTGTCCCGGTTCTGGGATAGTTAACGTAAGAGATAAGAAAATGGACAAGATTCCAATGACGGTTAATGGCGAGAGACAACTTCGCCAGGAGATGGATAAGCTGAAATTGAAGGAAAGGCCCAGAATCGTGCAGGCAATTGCGGAGGCGCGCGCTCAGGGTGACCTTCGTGAGAACGCCGAGTATCAATATGCCAAGGACGAGCAGGGGTTTATTGAAGGCCGAATAATTGAAATTGAAGGCAAGCTTTCGCATGTACAGATCATTGACGTGACGCTGATCCCGGAGTCGGGAAGAATTATTTTTGGTACGACGGTTGAACTGATAAACCTTGATAACGATGAGAAACTTACCTACCAGATCGTAGGGGATGATGAAGCAGACATTAAACTGAACAAGCTGTCAGTCTATTCACCTATCGCGCGTGCGTTGATCGGAAAAGAAGTCGGCGATGTGGCATTCGTCAAGACACCAGCCGGAGAAGCTGAGTTTGAAGTATGTGCCGTATTGCACATATAAGCCTAAAGGACGTTGGCCCTGGCGATGTTTGAAAGCAGTGGATTGGGTTCACGTGCAGCTCTATAAACAAGGGCCATGCCGCCAACCACCTGTACGATTTCAGTATCCGGAATTTGCTTTAGCGTAGCGACAACTTCTGCGCGTTCTGCCTTGTCGCCAAACATTTTCACTTTGATCAGCTCGTGGTCATCAAGGGCGCGGTTCAATTCAGCCATCACGTTTTCTGAAAGACCATTACCGGCAACCGTGACGACGGCCTTTAGCCCGTGCCCGATCGTTCGCAGTTTCTTTTTTAGCTTACCGTTCATGATTAACCCGGATTTTGTGGGTCGCGATTGTACCCACCTGGTCTTTGGTTTGCGATACTTCATTTCGGAAGGGACTCGAATGACGAAAAAATCAAAATCCAGCGCCCAGTGGCTGAATGATCACGAAAACGACGAATACGTACTTCGCGCCAGAAGGGAAGGCTATCGATCCCGGGCGAGCTACAAATTGCTTGAGATTGATGAAAAATTCGGGCTTCTTCGCCCAGGTATCGTTGTTGTGGATCTGGGCGCAGCGCCCGGTGGCTGGACGCAAATCGCCGAAAAGAAGTGTGGACCCAAAGGTTTCGTGGTGGGTCTTGATCTGCTGGATATCGAACCGCTGGAGGGTGCCGTGCTGATTAAGGGCGATTTCACCGAGGAAAAGGTTCTGGGCGAGTTGATGGCCGTACTGCGCGATCGTCCGGTAGACCTTGTAATCTCGGATATGGCCCCCAACTTAAGTGGTATGGCGGAAATTGATCAGCCTCGAGCGATTTATCTGACCGAACTGGCGCTGGAGTTTGCCTGTTCGACATTAAAGCCAGGTGGTGCATTGTTGATGAAATGCTTTGAAGGTTCAGGAATTGATGAGCTTAGAGGCGTAATTCGCAATAAATTCAAGCAGTTAAATAACTTTAAACCAAAAGCCTCGAGAGGCAAGTCGCGTGAGATCTATGTGCTGGGACGTCAGTTCAAGGGCGGGCCAGCGTAACTTATCGATTAAATTGTGGTCGGATGAACTAATAGCGCCGTAGAAGTATAATGAACACTTCCGCAGGCTGATAAAAGCCTGGCACTGAGGATAGAGCTTTGAATGATATGGGTAAAAATTTACTACTTTGGCTGATCATCGCGGCGGTGCTGCTGACGGTGTTCCAGAATTTCAATGTTCGTCCGGACAACGAAGAAATTGATTACTCCGCGTTTCTGGAAATGGTCGATCAGAACCAGGTTCGAACCGTTGAAGTCGATGGTCTGACCATTCGTGGTGAACGTTCCGATGGAGGTACCTTTGAAACCATCCAGCCGCAGATCACCGACAGTGCCCTGATCGGGGACATGATCGATCGAAATGTTGATTTCAAAGGCAAGCGCCCTGAACAACAAAGTATCTGGACGCAATTACTGGTGGCCAGTTTTCCCATTCTCGTCATTATTGCTGTTTTCATGTTTTTTATGCGACAGATGCAAGGCGGCGCTGGTGGTAAGGGTGGGCCGCTCACTTTTGGAAAGAGCAAAGCCAAATTGCTTGGTGAGGATCAAATCAAAACAACGTTTGCTGATGTGGCAGGTGTTGATGAAGCAAAAGAAGATGTCCAGGAACTCGTTGAGTTTCTCCAGGACCCCAGCAGGTTTCAAAAACTAGGCGGCAGGATCCCCCGTGGCATCCTGATGGTTGGCCAGCCAGGTACCGGTAAAACTCTCCTGGCGAAAGCGATTGCCGGTGAAGCCAAGGTGCCGTTCTTCAGTATTTCCGGTTCTGATTTTGTAGAAATGTTTGTTGGTGTCGGTGCTTCCCGGGTCAGGGACATGTTTGAACAGGCCAAGAAGCAGACGCCCTGCATTATTTTTATCGACGAGATAGACGCGGTAGGCCGTCACAGGGGCGCAGGCCTGGGTGGTGGTCACGATGAGCGGGAGCAGACCTTGAATCAGCTGCTGGTCGAGATGGACGGATTCGAAGGTAACGAGGGCATTATTGTTATCGCCTCGACCAACCGGCCTGATGTCCTGGACCCGGCGCTACTTAGACCTGGTCGATTCGATCGGCAGGTTGTCGTATCTCTGCCGGATATTCGTGGTCGTGAACAGATTCTTAAAGTACACATGCGCAAGGTACCGCTTGGCGCAGATGTTGATGCCAGTGTGATTGCGCGAGGCACACCTGGATTTTCCGGTGCTGACCTGGCTAACCTCGTTAATGAGGCTGCGCTGTTTGCAGCGAGGCAGGAAAAACGAACCGTCACAATGAGCGAGTTTGAGCAGGCGAAGGACAAGATCATGATGGGTGCCGAAAGGAAGTCCATGGTGATGTCAGAAAAGGAACGTAAGAACACCGCTTACCACGAAGCCGGTCACTGTATTGTCGGTTACCTGGTGCCTGAGCACGACCCAAGTTACAAAGTGTCTATCATCCCAAGAGGAAGGGCGCTGGGTGTCACAATGTTCCTGCCGGAAGAAGACCGGTACTCGCTGAGCAAGAGAATGATTGTCAGCCAGATATGTTCCTTGTTTGGTGGTCGTATCGCGGAGGAGATGACGCTGGGCCCGGATGGCATTACAACGGGTGCATCCAACGATATTGAGCGAGCTACAAAGATGGCGAAAGCGATGGTCACCAAGTGGGGTCTGTCGGAAAAACTGGGACCATTGATGTACGCCGAAGATGATGAAGAAGTGTTTCTCGGCATGTCCGCTGGGACAGCCAGACCCCAGGTGTCTGATGAGACTGCGATGATGATCGACGCTGAAGTAAGGTCGATCATCGATAGCTGTTACGCAACGGCCAAGCAGATACTCGAAGAGAACACGGACAAACTCGAGATGATGAAGGACGCCCTTCTCGAGTATGAAACCATCGACAAAGTTCAGATCGATGAGATCATGGCTGGACGCAAGCCAAGCCCCCCGGAAAGCTGGGACGACAAAGACGCCGGTACCCCGCCAAAGGTTGATGAAGCCGATACTGGCAAGGACAACCTGGATTCGGGACCAATCGGCGATCCAGCCCCCGATCACTAACTGACAGGAAGGTGTCTCGCCTGCAGGGGTTACTTGCCCATGACCGGCCCCTGGTCATGGGTATCCTTAACGTCACGCCAGATTCCTTTTCAGATGGTGGTCAATTTTTTGCAATAGACAGCGCCCTCAACCATGCCCGGGAAATGATCTTGAACGGTGTCGATATCATCGATATTGGGGGCGAGTCCACGCGTCCTGGCGCTGAACCGGTGACAGTCCCCCAGGAAATTGAAAGAGTACTTCCGGTTATCCAGGCCATAAGACGTGAGTCTGACATTGCGATCTCGGTGGACACCAGTAAGGCAGAGGTAATGCATGCGGCTCAATCTGAAGATATAGACCTTATTAACGATGTTTTTGCGCTTCGAAATGAAGGCGCCATGGCCGCTGCCAGTCAATCCGGAATACCAGTCTGCCTCATGCACATGCAGGGACAGCCTGGAACGATGCAACGAAATCCAGATTACGGTGATGTTGTCAGTGAGGTTTTCGACTTTCTGGTCGAGCGGATAAGTGCCTGTGAGATCGCCGGTATCCCACAAAGTCGGTTGGTCCTCGACATTGGGTTCGGCTTTGGTAAATCCCCGGAAGATAACCTGACATTGATTAACCAGCTCTCAAGGTTCCTGGAACTTGGAATGCCACTATTGGTGGGCCTCTCCAGAAAGAGTACTATTGGCAGGATCACAGATGATTCCTTGATCGGCAGTATAAGCGGCGCACTTTTCGCGCTTAACAAAGGCGCGCGAATCCTGCGAGTGCATGACGTTGCGCAAACTATTTCAGCAATCAGGGTATGGCGTTCTTTTGCCGAAGAATACGTTGTTAACTTTGCGACCTGACTACATATGATAAAAAAATTCTTTGGAACTGATGGGATACGCGGTCGTGTGGGAGATGCACCGATTACAGCGGAATTTATGCTTAAACTTGGATGGGCTTCCGGCAAAGTCTTTTCCAAGGAAGGCAGAGGCCTGATTCTTATCGGAAAGGACACGCGGGTTTCAGGCTACATGTTTGAGTCTGCTCTTGAGGCGGGGCTTGCATCGGCGGGTCTTGATGTCGCGCTTCTCGGGCCGATGCCGACCCCCGCCATTGCTTATCTCACGAAGACCTTCAGTGCCAGCGCGGGAATAGTGATCAGCGCGTCGCATAACGCCTACCAGGACAATGGCGTTAAGTTTTTCTCAGGCGCGGGTGCGAAGCTGGACGATGATGTTGAGTTGGCGATAGAGAGCGAACTTGAATCAGAGATGCGGATGGTTGCCTCAGACAAGATAGGGAAGGTATCGCGGATCGACGACGCGGCCGGTCGCTACATAGAGTTTTGTAAGAGTTGCTTTTCTTCTCCGTCTAACCTGCGGGGCCTGAAGATCGCCCTCGATTGCGCACACGGAGCAACTTATCACATAGCACCCAACGTATTCCGGGAGCTGGGTGCGTCAGTTGTTGAGATGGGCACTGAACCGAATGGATTCAATATCAATGCTGAAGGAGGTTCTACCCAGCCTGGGTTGCTGCAGAAACTGGTGCTCAAAGAGGGCGCCGATCTTGGGATCGCCTTCGACGGAGATGGAGACAGGGTGATCATGGTCGACAGTGCCGGTGAAGTGGTTGACGGGGATGAATTGCTTTTTATTATTGCCGACGCAGAGCATCGATCAAAAAGACTCCGCGGCGGGGTTGTTGGTACGCAGATGAGCAACTTCGGGCTTGAAGAAGCGTTGGCTGAAAAGCGTATTCCGTTTGTCCGCGCCGCAGTCGGCGATCGTTATGTGTTGGCTGAATTGGGCAATCGGAACTGGGTACTTGGTGGAGAAAGCTCTGGCCATCTGCTGTGCCTCAACGTCACCACGACAGGTGATGGCATTATATCGGCGCTGCAGGTACTTGCTGCAATGCTGGAGTTTAACAGTTCGCTCAGTGAGCTAAAGGCCGGGATGAAAAAGTACCCGCAGCACATGATAAATGTAGCTTGCCAGAAGACAGTTGATCTGAGGACCCAAAGCGCAGTTAGCAAAGCCATTGCGCAGACTGAAAAACAGTTGGGAGGCCTCGGGCGTGTCCTGCTGAGACCTTCAGGGACGGAGCCCGTCGTCAGGGTTATGGTTGAAGGCGAAGACGAAACCATGGTGATAAGCCTCACAGAGAATCTGGCCAGGGTTGTCTCAGAGGAACTTGGATAGGTACGCTTTTTTGAGGTTGAGGACTCTAGTTTGAATCTTGCAGACAAAGCCGTTAACATCTGCCGCCTTTTTCCGGGGACCTATTGATGAGCGAGAGAAATCCGCTGGTCGCAGGTAACTGGAAGATGAATGGCGACGCGACCAGCCTTGGTTTATTGCTGGATGGTGTGCTGAATGAGCTCTCGGTATTAGCGCTCCAGCGATGTAGTGTTTTGGTGTTCCCGTCCTATGTTTATTTGGATCAGGTGGCTCAAAAGCTGAGAGGATCCAGTATCGGGGTAGGTTCCCAGGATGTAGACCAGAGATCGCAAGGTGCCGTGACCGGTGGTGTGTCAGCAGCGATGGTGAAAGATGCAGGTTGTGAGTTTTCGCTCGTTGGACACTCAGAGCGCAGGACCTTGTTTTCGGAACCCGACGAGTTGATTGCCGACAAGTTTGAACAGTGTGCGTCTAACGGTTTGGTCCCGATAGTCTGCGTCGGTGAGACACTGGAAGAGCGTCGGCAGGACAGAACGATGGAGGTAGTGACCCGTCAGTTAAAGGCGGTGACTTCACGCGTTGGCTTCACAGGTTTTGACGGCGCCATGGTTGCCTATGAGCCAGTATGGGCAATAGGTACAGGTGAAAGTGCGACCCCTGAGCAAGCGGAGGATGTGCACGCGGGGCTGCGTAGGTGCCTGGCAGAGCTGGATGAAGGTCTCTCCAGGAGAACCAGGATACTGTACGGTGGCAGTGTGACAGCAGACAACGCAGTGGCATTGTTTGGAAAAGAAAATGTGGATGGCGCGCTTGTAGGCGGGGCATCTTTAAAAGCGAATAGCTTTGCCGAGATTTGCAAAGCTGCGGAAGAGTCTTAGTGAGTTATGGAAACAATTGAAACCTTAGTGCTTGTATTCCACGTGTTGGCAGCGTTAGCGGTCATCGGCCTGGTGCTGATCCAACATGGTAAAGGCGCAGATGCTGGCGCTGGGTTTGGCGGGGGTGCAAGCTCTACTGTGTTTGGGTCCGGTGGTGCAGGTAATTTTCTGCAGCGAATGACGACAGGTATAGCCATCGCATTCTTTATCACGAGTTTTGGTCTTGCCTACTATGCAAAGGAAAAATCCCAGGCGGCGAGTGGCGTAGGTATACCCGTAGTTGTTGAGGCGCTTGCTGCGCCGGTTCAGGTAGATGAGGAGGGCGAACTTCCCTCATTTGAGTCCCTGGAATCAGACTCGGACATACCGGAAGGTTAAGAAACAGGGTCCCGGGAGCGAAGGCTCATTGGTTTCGGGATCAAAATATTGCCGAAGTGGTGAAATTGGTAGACACGCTACCTTGAGGGGGTAGTGGGGGAAACCCCGTGGAGGTTCAAGTCCTCTCTTCGGCACCAACCATAAAAAAACCGCGCAACGCGCGGTTTTTTTATGGCGCCCGGGAACAGGTTTTGTTGTGTGTATCTCATACACATAACAAAACGTGTGGGGGCGGGTCTTCAAGACTCGCGTTCCACTATAGGTTTTCGGCTCTTTCTCCGTACTTTACACCCCAAAATTCACCCATAACCTGCCCATTTCGGTCCCTGAATCCCCTTCCATGCCTTTTTTTAGAAAAATCAACCAATTACATTGGCATTTAAAGACGCTTTCGGGGTATGCATGGTTGACCCTGTCAAGCGACACCCCTATAATGCCGCCCCTTGTTGTTGCGGGGTGGAGCAGTCTGGTAGCTCGACGGGCTCATAACCCGTAGGTCGTAGGTTCAAATCCTGCCCCCGCTACCACGTTATACAAGCCCCTTATTGGGGCTTTTTATTAACTCCGGTTTCAGACGTCGGAGTACAGGTGGGGCGACAGGCCCATCGTTTATGGAATGGGCTTTATGCCCATTTTTTGTTTTCGCAATCCGAAAATTGGGAAACAGGCGAGGCGGTATGAGTGATCAGCTGAGCAAGTTAATCCAGCCGATTGTGGAGGCAATGGGATGTGAGTTATGGGGAATCGAACAACTCTCCATGGGTCGACATTCAACAATAAAGATATACATCGATGCCGAGAAAGGAATCGGCATTGAAGACTGCGCAAAGGTTAGCCGTCAGGTGAGCAGTTTGTTTGACGTCGAAGACCCGGTGAACGGCGAGTATACCCTTGAGGTCTCGTCGCCAGGTTTGGATAGAAGACTGTTCAAGCTTGACCACTATGCGGCATTTATAGGTTCGGAGGTCCGGATCAGGTTAAAGCGGCCTTATGAAGGCCAGCGCAAGTACTCGGGCCAGTTGAGAGGTATCGAGGGAGACGAAATCATTCTGGGTTACCAGGACGAAGAGATTCTGTTTCCCTTCGAAGAAATTGAAAGAGCAAATGTTGTCTCATCTGTATAGGGCAACGTGAGGTAGAAACGATGGGCAAAGAAATATTGTTGGTTGTTGAATCAGTATCCAACGAAAAGGGTGTGTCGGAAGACGTCATCATTGATGCGTTGGAGCTAGCGCTTGCGACTGCAACAAAGAAAGGTTACGACGAGGAAGTCGAGCTTCGTGTGTCCATTGATAAGGAGTCAGGAGAGTATGAAACTTTCCGGTTCTGGGATGTTGTCGAGGATGACGTGGAAATTGAGTTTCCCGGCGCACAAATGACGCTAACTGAAGCAAAAGAAAAAGATGCTTTACTGGAAGTTGGTGGACGCTATGAGATTCCTGTGGAGTCTGTAGAGTTCGGCCGTATTGCAGCACAAACTGCAAAACAGGTCATTGTCCAGAAAGTTCGGGAAGCAGAGCGTGCACAGGTTGTCGATGCTTATAGAAGCAAAGTCGGTGAACTGGTGAACGGCCAGGTTAAGAAAGTGACTCGCGAGGCGGTCATTGTGGACCTCGGTAATAATGCAGAAGCGATACTCCCCCGTGAAGAATGGATCCCACGTGAAACATTCCGTGTTGGCGATCGGCTTCGGGGCTTGCTGGAAGAAATTCGGCCCGATGCAAGGGGTCCGCAGCTGGCGTTGACGCGAACTTCGCCCCTCGTATTGATTGAGCTGTTCAAAATTGAAGTTCCTGAGATTGCTGACGGTGTCATTGAAATCCTGGGCTGCGCCCGTGATCCGGGCTCGCGGGCCAAGATAGCGGTAAAGACGAACGATGGCAGAATTGATCCGGTTGGAGCCTGTGTTGGTATGCGGGGTTCACGGGTTCAGGCAGTGTCCAATGAGCTGGGCAATGAACGAATCGATATCGTTCCATGGGACGACAACGTGGCCCAGCTTGCTATTAATGCAATGTCACCCGCCGAAGTGGTTTCTATCGTGGTCGATGAAGAAACCCGCAGTATGGATATCGCCGTCTCTGAAGAGAATCTGGCTCAGGCGATTGGCCGAGGTGGTCAGAATGTGAAGCTCGCGAGTGAGTTGACAGGCTGGGAACTGAACATCATGACCGAGGAAGAGGCGGCGGAGAAACACGAAGCCGAAGCCGGGTCGATCATGGAGAACTTCATGGAGCAATTGGATGTTGATGAAGATGTCGCCGTGGTGCTTGTTGAAGAGGGATTCACAACCCTTGAAGAAGTTGCTTATGTGCCTATTGAAGAAATGATTGCTATTGACGGGTTCGACGAGGATATCGTTGAAGAGCTTCGGTCCCGAGCCAAGAATGCGATAACCACTCAGGAACTGGCGACCGAAGAAGAACTAGGTAGCACAGAGCCTGCGGAGGACCTGCTTAACATGGAAGGCATGGACAGACGTCTGGCCTATTTGCTAGCCGGAATGGGCATCGTCACGATGGAAGATCTGGCAGAGCAGGCGATTGATGACTTGATTGATATTGAAGAAATGACAGAGGAACGTGCCGGTGAATTGATAATGACCGCACGAGCGCCCTGGTTTGAAGACGAAGAGTCTGAAGGCGCAACGTCAGAAGCCGAAACTGAGGCGTAATTAGAGGTATAAGAATGGCAGAAGAATCAGTAGGACAACTTGCGGAGACAATCGGCACGCCGGTGGAGCGTCTGTTGCTTCAGATTGAGGAAGCAGGCCTGCCTCCACGCGTGTCTGATGATGTCATATTGGAAGACGAGAAAGAGACACTGCTCGCGTTCCTGAAGAAGAGCCACGGTGAAGACGAGGGTACACCCAAGAAGATCACGTTGAAGCGTAGAACGCTCTCTACCCTGAAAACAGGGGGGTCTGCGGGTCGTGGACGTACCGTCAATGTAGAAGTCCGAAAGAAAAGAACCTACGTTCGTCGTGGACCTACCGAAGGTGAAGAAGCGCCGGTAGCCGAAGAAATCAAGGCCGTAGAAGTGCCAGAAGTCTCTGAGACGCCCGCTGAAGCGGATGCTGAAGCAGAACGGAAGAGACAGGAGGCGGTTGTTGAACGGCTGGCAGAGCAGGAAGCGCGAGAGCAGAAATCGAAAGAAGAAGCAGAGAAGAAACGTCTTGAAGTAGAAGTCGCGGCTTCTCCTGAGAAGAAGAAAGAGCCAACGGCTGAGGAATCGGCTGAAGAAGCCAAGATTTCCAATCGAAAGGACAAGAGAGACCGGCATGATCTTGATGACGAAGATCTACAGGCCAAAAAATCCAAGCACGGTAGTCGTAAGCGTCGGGTAGAAGAACTGGCGGGTGATGATTTGCTCGAAGTTGATCTGGCGGTAGTGAAGGATCTGGACGCCGATGTTGTCGTTGCTGAAGAGAAGACTGAAGAAGTTACGCCGCTGGGGCTAAGTTCACCCAGAACCCGACGAGCATCCGGCGGGAAACCTGCCAAACGGCATAAGTTCAATGCGCCAACAGAAGAAATCAAACGTGAGGTTGAATTGGCTGAAAGTGTAACGATCCAACAGCTTTCCCAAAAAATGTCTGTCAAGGCATCCGTTGTTATCAAGACGTTGTTTGGGCTTGGCATTATGAAGACAATCAATGAGTCTATCGACCAGGAAACAGCGACACTTGTTGCGGAAGAGTTTGGTCTTTCAGTGAAGTTGCTTGATGCCGATGCCGTAGAGAAGACACTGGAAGATGAGCTGGTTTACGAGTCTGAAGAAATGCCGCGAGCACCCGTTGTTACTGTGATGGGACATGTCGACCACGGTAAGACATCACTGCTGGACTACATCCGAAGTTCACGTGTTGCGAGTGGCGAAGCTGGTGGCATTACACAGCACATTGGTGCTTATCGAGTGCCGACAGAACACGGCGATATTTGTTTCATCGATACGCCAGGCCACGCGGCTTTCACTGCGATGCGCGCCAGAGGAGCCAATTCCACGGACATCGTCATTCTGGTTGTTGCCGCCGACGATGGTGTGATGCCGCAGACCGAAGAAGCGGTCAAGCATGCAAAAAGCGCCGGGGCACCGATAGTAGTTGCGGTTAACAAGATGGATAAAGAAGGCGCTGATATGGATCGCGTCAAAAACGAGCTGTCTGCGCGAGACGTGATACCGGAAGACTGGGGTGGCGACACTCAGTTTATTCCCTGCAGTGCGATTACTGGCGCAGGAATTGAAGAACTCCTTGAAGCGGTGTTGCTACAGGCAGAACTGATGGAGCTCAAAGCCGTCATGGACGGGCCGGCTCAGGGTGTGGTTATTGAATCGGAACTGAATAAAGGAAAAGGGCCGGTTGCGACCCTGCTGGTACAAAACGGTACCTTGAAACAGGGTGACCTTATCGTTGCCGGAGAATATTTTGGACGTGCTCGAGCCCTGAACGATGAATCGGGCAAACAGGTCAAGTTTGCGGGTCCTGCAACGCCGGTTGCGGCGCTTGGGCTTAATGGCACACCTAATGCGGGCGATTCTTTTATTGTTGCCAAAGATGAGAAGCGCGCTCGAGAAGTCGCAGAGTTCAGGGCGCAGCGTGCCACTAATGCGCGACTGAACACCGGGACCGGTGCCTCCCTCGACAGTCTGTTGGAAAACTTTGGCGCTGATGAAGTCAAACGACTTAACGTTATTGTGAAGGCGGATGTCCGGGGATCGCTTGAGGCGATCGTGACTGCCCTGAATGAAATCGGTAACGAAGAAGTACAGGTTAATGTTGTGATGTCCGGTGTGGGTGGAATCACAGAATCAGATGCGACCTACGCTGTAACAGCTGGGGCCGTCCTGTTTGGGTTTAACGTTCGGGCCGATAACGCCGCAAAGAGAGTGGTCGAGTCAGAAGGTCTGGATCTGCGCTACTACAAGGTTATTTATGACCTTGTCGACGATGTTAGAGCTGCACTGTCCGGTATGCTTTCACCGGAAGTAAGGGAAGACATTGTCGGAATCGCCGAGGTTCGGGACGTATTCGAATCCAAGAAGCTGGGCCAGATTGCTGGTTGTATGGTCATCGAAGGTACAGTGTCCAGGTCCAAGAATATACGCGTTCTACGAGACAATGTGGTGATTTACGAGGGCGAGCTTGAATCACTGCGGCGCTTTAAAGACGAGGTGAAGGACGTTTCGAGTGGCACCGAGTGTGGTATTGGTGTCAAAAACTACAATGACGTGAAAAAAGGTGATCAGATCGAAGTGTTCGATACCCGCGAAGTTGCCCGGGTACTTTAGGGGTCGATTGCGATGCCAAAAGAATCCAGCCGAGGACGTAAGATTGGAGACCTCATTCAGCGTGAGCTCGCGGTGCTTGTTCAGCGTGAGATCAAAGATCCGCGGATTGGAATGGTGACCATTAATGAAGCGACGGTTAGCCGTGATTTAGCCTTCGCGGATGTGTATTTCACGGTTTTGCCATCTGAAAACACCGAGATAGTTGAGGAAGTCCTCAACGAAGCCAGCGGGTTCCTGCGCTCACAGCTTGCGAAAGTACTAAGCACCCGTACAACACCTAAACTACGTTTTCATTACGACAACACGATTGAAAGCGGCGCTCGTATGAATAAAGCCATAGATAAGGCGCTCGCGCGGGATGAAAGCCAGCGTGACCCCAACCAGCCCGATGGGTAGACGAGGCAGAAAAGGCAGGAATATCAGTGGGATATTGTTGCTGGACAAACCCGCGGGGATAACGTCTAATGCCGCGCTCCAGACCGTGAAGCGTCTGTTCGACGCCTGCAAGGCTGGGCACACAGGGTCTCTTGATCCCCTTGCGACAGGCGTCCTGCCTCTGTGTTTCGGTGAAGCCACCAAGTTCTCCCAGTTCCTGCTCGATGCTGATAAGCGTTACCGGGCTACGTTCAAGCTGGGAGTAACCACGGATTCCGGAGATGCGGACGGTAAGGTTCTAGAGACCAGGACTGTTCCTGAGATCAGCGACTCGACGCTGGAAAGTGTTCTGGAGCACTATCGCGGCGAGATAAGCCAGATTCCGTCGATGTTCTCAGCGTTGAAGGTTGACGGACAACCACTTTACAAGCTTGCCCGTCAGGGAATAGAAGTCGAACGCAAGTCGCGTAAGGTGACGATTCACGATTTTAGCGTCGTGGAACGAGATCATGACCAAATAACAGTCGATGTGCACTGTACTAAAGGCACCTATGTCAGAACGCTGGCAGAAGATATTGGTCAGGAGCTGGGTTGTGGCGCCCACGTAGTGGAGTTGCGTCGCCTGGCTGCCGGACCATTTACGATTGATGAGACTATCTCGATGGAACAGCTCGAAGCGTTGGCTGAGGATAAAGCCCAGCTGGATGCAAAATTGCTACCGGTGAGTTCAGCAGTTCAGGACTGGCCGCAGGTTGAGCTGACTGAAGTGACTGCCTCCTATATTCGGCAGGGACAGCCAGTTCAGATAGCGAATGCACCGACCACAGGGTGGGTCAGTATTTTTTCAGAGTCTGACGATCCCAATGAAGAGTTCATTGGTGTTGGTGAGATCATGGATGATGGAAGAATAGCCCCAAGAAGATTGGTAGTAACCAATTAGGAAGGGCTGAACGAATAACAGAATTTTTCTGTTAAGTGATTCGGACAAACCGACTGCTTGATGGAGAGAGTTCAGCCACGGATGGCTGAACCCGCGAAACAACCTGCGAAGCATGTTGTTTCAGCGCGAGCGGGCCAAGGCCCGCGACCCAGGGAAAATGCAGGATGCATTTTTCTTAACTGCAAAAGCAGGTCATCTATAAATATGCGTGGATGCACCTGATTGTTTAACGGCCAACTATCCGATGATTGGATTAGGGTCAGGGCATATTAAATTGGAGAAAACTAAATGGCTTTATCAGTCGAAAGAAAAGCTGAAATCGTTAAAGACTTCGGCACATCAGAGAACGACACAGGATCACCTGAAGTACAGGTAGCCCTGTTAACTGCGAATATTGAACAACTTCAATCGCATTTCAAGGAGCATGCCCATGATCATCATTCACGGGTAGGACTTCTACGTATGGTTAGTCAACGAAGAAAATTATTGAACTATCTGCGCAACAAAAGCCCCGATCGTTATGCATCTACTATTAAGAGGTTAGGTTTGCGTCGGTAGCGTTAGTGTCGGTGATTGGCACCGACTATGGAGAATAATGTGAGTTATATAAGTAAGAAATTTATGTTCGGCGACCAGGAAGTACTTCTGGAAACCGGAAAGGTTGCGAGACAAGCAACAGCATCTGTCATGGTAACCATGGCAGAAACGACAGTTCTGGTAGCAGTGGTTGCACGCCCTGACATGAAACCAGGTCAGGACTTCTTCCCCTTAACGGTGAACTACGAAGAAAAAACCTATGCAGCGGGTAAGATTCCCGGCGGTTTCTTCAAGCGAGAAGGTCGACCTTCCGAGAAGGAAACACTGACCTGTCGTTTGATCGACCGTCCTATCCGGCCACTCTTCCCTAAAGGTTTCATGAACGAAGTTCAAATTACCTGTCAGGTGGTTTCAGCAGCGAAGGATGTGGATCCAGATATCGTTGCGATGATCGGTGTTTCAGCGGCACTGGCTATTTCGGGTTTACCCTTTGCAGGTCCAATCGGTGCTGCGCGAGTTGGATTTACGCCTGAAGGCTATGTGCTCAATCCTGGATATGAAGCCCTTAAGACTTCAGATCTGGACATGGTTGTTGCAGGTACTGAATCTGCAGTACTGATGGTTGAATCAGAAGCCAATGAGTTAACTGAAGACCAGATGCTCGGTGCAGTACTTTTTGCCCATCAGGAAATGCAATCAGTTGTTGCTGCCTGTAATGAGCTTAAAGCAGAAGCAGGCAAAGAAGCCTGGGTCTGGGTGCCAGCTGTACCAAACACTGCGCTGATCGAAGCGATTACAACCCAGTTCGGTGAAGAGATTGCCGCTGCCTATCGGATCACTGAAAAGATGGCTCGCCAGGACAAGCTTTCTGAGCTCAAATCTGCTGCAGTTGCAGCAATTGAGACTGAAGAAACGGTCAAAGATGAGATCAAGGGTGTATTTGACAGTATCGGCAAGTCTATCGTTCGTCGCGCTATCGTTTCGGGCCAGCCTCGAATTGACGGCCGTGATACTACAACGGTACGCGAAATCAGGGTTGAAGTGGGTGTGCTGGCGAAGGCACATGGTTCCGCACTGTTTACGCGGGGTGAGACTCAGGCACTGGTTTCAACCACCCTGGGTTCCATGAGAGATGCAGCGATCATTGATGCGCTACAAGGTTCATACCGGGATAACTTCCTGTTGCACTACAACTTCCCACATTACAGTGTTGGTGAAACCGGTTTCTCTGGTGGACCCAAGCGACGTGAAATTGGCCATGGCCGATTAGCGCGACGTGGTATTGCTGCAATGCTGCCAAAGAGTGAAGACTGGCCGTATACAACGCGAGTTGTTTCTGAGATTACAGAATCAAATGGTTCTTCTTCAATGGCTTCTGTCTGTGGCGCAAGTCTTGCGTTGATGGATGCTGGTGTACCGCTGAAGGCACCAGTTGCTGGTGTTGCCATGGGTCTGGTACTTGAAGGTGAAGACTTTGCCGTACTGACCGATATTCTGGGTGATGAAGATCACCTTGGTGATATGGACTTTAAAGTAGCGGGTACTGAAACAGGTGTCACTGCACTTCAGATGGACATCAAGATCCAGGGTATAACCGAGCAGATTATGGAAACCGCACTTGGCCAGGCCAAGGACGCAAGGCTTCATATCCTGGGTGAGATGAACAAGGTGCTTGGCCAGTCTCGTCAAGGCGTTTCTGAGAATGCACCTGCAATGGTGACTATCAAGGTTGAGGCAGACAAGGTACGGGATGTTATCGGTAAAGGTGGTTCCACTATTCGTGGAATTACGGAAGAAACCGGTGCTTCTATAGATATTGAAGATGATGGTTCTATCACTATCTTTGGTGAAGATGCTGACTCTCGTGATGCTGCAGTTGCCATGATTGAGGCGATCACGAAGGAAGCCGAAGTTGGGCAGATCTACAATGGTAAGGTCGTTAAGATCGCTGACTTTGGTGCCTTTGTTAATATTCTTCCTGGCAAGGATGGTCTTGTGCATATTTCCCAGATCGCAAAAGAGCGCGTTGAGAAAGTAACTGACTACCTGACCGAAGGGCAGGAAGTTAAGGTGCTGGTTCTTGATGTGGATCGCGGTCGAATCAAGCTTTCGATGAAAGAATTGGTCGAGGAAGATGCGGCAGAAGAGGCAGACAACGCAGATGAGCCAAACGGCAACGTTGCGGAAGGTAATAGTGATCAAGGCGAAGAACTCGCCGGTTAATCACTAACCTTTAGAGTGACAAAACGCCGTCTTCTGACGGCGTTTTTGTTTGCGTCTATCAACGGCTTCCAGGCGACAACGCTTTATGACGTCATCGGGCTGTTTTTGATCAGGTCATCAACAACCGAAGGGTCGGCGAGTGTACTGGTGTCGCCCAGGTTATCCAGTTCGTTTTCGGCTATCTTTCGGAGAATCCGTCGCATGATCTTGCCAGACCGGGTCTTGGGTAAACCAGGGGCCCATTGCAGGATATCGGGTTTTGCTATTGCCCCAATCTCTGATCGTACAAGGTTATTAAGTTCGATCACGAGTTCATCAGTGCCCTGGGTTCCCTGCATTAACGTGACGAAAGCGTAGATACCATGGCCTTTAATGTCGTGGGGATAACCGACAACTGCAGCTTCAGCGACCAGGCTGTGTTCGACCAACGCGCTCTCGATCTCTGCTGTGCCAAGGCGATGTCCGGAAACATTCAGTACATCGTCAACTCTGCCAGTGATCCAGAAATAGCCATCCTCGTCTCTTCGCGCACCATCGCCGGTGAAATAATAACCCGGATAGGTTGAATAGTAGGTGTCGATGCACCGCTGGTGATCCCCAAAAACTGTCCTGATCTGGCCTGGCCATGAACCGCTAATCGCGAGGTTGCCTGACGTAGCACCTTCAAGTTCTTTGCCGTTTTCGTCAAGCAGGACCGGTTTGACGCCAAAAAATGGTCTTGTCGCAGAGCCGGGTTTCAAATCGGTAGCGCCCGGCAGGGGAGTGATCATGATTCCGCCGGTTTCAGTTTGCCACCATGTATCTACGATTGGGCATCGATCGTCACCGACCACATGGTAGTACCATTCCCATGCTTCCGGATTGATGGGTTCGCCGACACTGCCTAACAACCGAAGACTCTGGCGTGATGTTGATTGTACGAACTCATCTCCCTGGCTCATGAGTGCACGTAGCGCTGTCGGTGCTGTGTAGAAAATATTGACCTTGTGCTTGTCGACGACCTGCCAGCACCGTGAAGAATCCGGGTAGGTTGGCACGCCTTCGAACATAAGCGTGATTGCGCCGTTGGCAAGTGGCCCATACACAATATAGGAATGTCCGGTAACCCAGCCAACGTCGGCAGTGCACCAGTAGACATCACCTTCGTGATAATCGAATACATACTTGTGGGTCATTGCGGCTTGTAGCAGGTATCCGCCCGTTGTGTGCAGAACGCCCTTTGGCTGTCCCGTTGAGCCGGATGTGTAAAGAATAAACAACGGGTCTTCGCTACCCATGGGTACGGCTTCGCAATCCGGTGAAGCCTGGTTTGTTGCTTCCTCGTACCACACATCACGGTCATCGAACCATTGGATCTTTCCACCTGTTCGTCTAACGACCAGTACAGTAGAAACGTCGGGACAGTCCTCGAGGGCTTTGTCGGTGTTTTCTTTGAGGGGGATTTGTTTGCCGCCACGTACTCCTTCGTCAGCGGTGATGACCGTCCTGCAATCGGCATCCAGGATTCGGTCCCTTAATGCATGAGGAGAAAAACCGCCAAACACAACGGAATGTACGGCACCTATCCTCGCACAGGCCAACATGGCATAGGCGGCTTCCGGGATCATGGGCATATAGATGCAGACTCGATCTCCCTTGGCGACGCCGCGGTCCAGCAGGACGTTGGACAGTCGACAGACATGTTCGTGAAGTTCACCGTAGGTCACACTCAGGTCATTACCGGGATCATCGCCTTCCCAGATGATCGCGGTGTGGTCTGCCTTCAGCTCAAGATGTCGATCGATGCAGTTGTAGCTTGCGTTCAACTCAGCGCCCAGGAACCATTTTACATCGCCCTGTTTAAAGTCAGATTCGGTCAGTTTGTTCCAGGGTTTAGACCAGGTGATGAATTCATCAGCTTTCTGAGACCAGAACTCGTCCGATCGGTTAATCGAGGCGTCATACATCGCAAGGTATTGATCGTTGCGAATATGCGCATGATTCTCGAATTCCTTGGGGACCGGATAAACCTTGTGTTCTGACATTGCGGCTCCTTCAAACCAGACGTGATGGGGAGGTCTTTATTGGGTAGACCTTCCTGAATAGACCTTCCTGAATAGACCTTCCTGAATAGATAAGGGTGCCACAATGTTGCCTGGCTTAAAACAAGGATCAAGCAGGAGTTGCAGGGGCTATCACGGGTACCTGTTGCCAGTGTCAGGAGGCCTGGTCGCTGCTTTTGGTTCTTTGCCGGGGTTTTCGCTTTCGCTTTCGCGGACGACCTTGACCGGTCGATTGCTTCATCGCTATTTTGCGTTCTTCGGT